>ERZ794947.37-NODE-37-length-85302-cov-124.228653_pt1 | contig 85302 bp, 40 predicted proteins | sample MGYA00511908_ERZ794947 | MGnify/ENA primary metagenome ERZ794947 (study PRJEB30137, sample SAMN04331400) | food metagenome | isolation source: control ferment replicate 2c | study: EMG produced TPA metagenomics assembly of the Comparison of meta-barcoding and...
TGTCATAGTTGGTTTGAATTTGGGATTCTTCAATATCAGTAATACCTTCAGACATCTTGTATATAATTAGAAGGAGGCCGTTTAACGAATTTGTTATAAAATAAGAAAAGAAAAGACTAGAGACCAAATAAAAAATCTACAAATGTCAGGGCTGCGTATATTCATACCTTTGTTCTGTGATGTTAGCTCAAGTTCTTAGCACATCATTCAATAGACGAGGTGAGAATGCAAAAATTTTTCAGTCACTATAAACGTTGTGAGGTGAGAAAAGATAAACAGCAAGCATCGGATGTTGTTGCTGATAAACCTTTAAAGTAAATTTCGAGTTTGAATGTATATAGAATAGTTATGCATTTTTGTATAGTCGAAAAGGTCTTTACATAGATATGTCTTTTAATTTTCCTAATATGTGCGTGGAAGTTTACTCTACTGCATACTCAAAAATATCATCAGGGAAACACCTCTCTACTTTGGATAGATAATCAGAATCCTCCCAGTCAAATTTGAAGTTGGGCATTTCTTGTTGCGGTTGGTTGGTTTCCTCTGCTGTAAGTTTCATATCCTCCTGTTTATCTGCAACTGCACTCGTCTTCGTTTCTCCTTCGGTAGCATCTCTTGCATCGTCATCAAAAAATTCTTCTTCGTTATCGATTGCATTTGACTCGTACACGTCCGGAAGAAATTCTTCATAACCTTCCTTGTCTTTTTCTAAGTACTGTATATTGTCATCAACAGACGTATGTGGTTCTACGTCGTCTGGTAAGTCATTAGTAGAAACACTTGGTTTTTGTATATTGTCAGTTGACCTTTTCTGCTCTGGATTTGAAGGGCTAGGTTCGACACTGATATTATTTTCTTTAGAATTGCTAAAATTTTTGTTATCTGGTTGATTACTTACATTGTTATTGGAAGAAGCGGCCGTGCTTATATCATCGAGGTGGCTTTCTTCTCCAGAATTTGAAGCGTTATCTGTCGTACTATCCTCCTCTTCTGCATTTTGGTGCTCATCGCTATCAGCTTGAGTACTCACAACGCTATAAGAGCTGTTTGGTTCCTGAGTACTATTTGGAGGACTTTCTTGGTCGCGGTTTGAACTGCTATTGATTATATTGTTATCATTCTCTTTCGAATATTCTCTGCTTTCATTTACTGGCTGATTAGTCAAGTGATCTTTGTTAATAAAGGTTGTTAACCACTTGGTAAAATCCAATGGGACAGGGTTAGGAGCAGGGCTATGATCCGAGTTAGGAACAGGCTCGGCGTTCTGGTTGTCCACGTTTTCTTCCACTGTACTAATTGTGTCGATCTCTTGATTCGTAGTGGGTTCGTTCGATGGAGGGGCATCCACTGGGGTTATCGTTTCAGGAGTCTCAGTTTTATCGGAATCACTAATCTTTGGCTTCGAAACTTCGTTATTTAATTGATGTTCTTCCTTAAATTCCTCGTATACCTCATTCCATTGATCATGATACTCGTTTTTAATGAAAATCTTTTGGGACCACAATGACCATGGCTTGTGTTTCCCAATGAAATGAATCAACTTAATGCTAGGTTTAAAGTAATTCATAGCAGGTGAAGATTGGTAGCCTAAATTAGGAATAGTTACGTTATACGTAAATGATAACTGTACCCATTCTCGAGAGAAACTGTCTTTAACTAGCTCATCAGTGCAACAATTTTGATTGAAGAACTGGTTTAAGATGCCCTGGTCAGAACCATCAATTGAAGTGTTTTCAATAATATAATTTTGTAAAACGGATGCAGTATCAGCATCCGGTATTAGCATCATGACACCGCTATTGAACATATCAGGCCAGCCGATATCAGCAATAGCACCCACTTGTGACGTGGTTTGTTTAGACATAATGTCAAACAACTTTAAAAATTCTTTATTCAGAGGTAAAGTGTCGGAATCCAAGTAAAGAACTTGTTCGAACTGAGTTAATTCCCATAGTCTCGCTTTAATTAAGGCAAAGGATAATTCAGGTCTTTCCAAAAGAGCTAAATTCTCACTATTCTTCTGTATGCTTTCTTCTTGGCAATCTAAAGGCTCTACCAACACAATTTTGGTGTATATTGATTGTAAAATATTCTTGGCTAGCTCGCTTAAAGTGTCATTAAATAGAGAGGTCGTCACAATGAGGCATGTTTCAATGTCGCCTTTTTTGCCTGCTTCCTCTAACAATTTATTCACTTGGTGACCAAGGGCAAACACACCTGGTAAATAATCTGCGGAATAGAGCAATGTGGCAATAGCCAGCTTCTTATACATTCCCATCACACTACTACGCGAAAATAGAATCCCTACTAAGTCTCCACCACGAATTGCCAACAATATTGAAGTAAGTCAAGAGTAAAGGCATAGCTTACAAGCAACAAACATTTTCAGGCACCCTTATACTCTGCTTCTTATCAACATATATAGCACCTCTTTAAGCAAGCTTAAGGTTTTTAGTACGTTTTGACTCCTGAAAATGTATAACACACAAGTAGAGTAGTAATATTTACGGGGTTTTGGGGTCTTTTTTTTGCTCGGGGGTTTCTCAGGGACTCCACACTGCAAAACTTTAAACAGAATAGCCAAGAATACAATGACTCTTCAAATTAAACAGGTTCCGGTTGTCTAAAAATACAATATATTATTATAACCTAAATACCTATAGAGTACCTAAAACGCTTCATCGAAAATCCGACGAATTAGAACATATGGTGAAAAGTTGGTAATGAAGAGAAAAATCGTCAGTTACCTATTAGTCTGAACGATATGAAGCTTAAATCGAATCCTCTTTTTCTTTTCTCTTAACGTGAGTAAGACCAGACGTTCTTTAACAAACCATCGTTTTGAGCCAAACGGTTCAAAGAATCATCAGATTCACCTCTGGATCTAACGTAACCGGACAAAGCGTAGGTAACGTACTCACCTGGGATAGCACGTCCTTCTTCATCAACCTTAGCGACGTTGATTTGAACAGATGCGTGGTCATCAGCCTTGATGATTCTGTTGGTAGCAGAACATTTTCTTGGAACGTAAAGTTCGACCTGATGTAAAACAAATCTTTGTTAGTTATGCTAGTTTAAAAAACACATTGTTGGTGGTGGTGAGTGATGATTTAATACATGTGAAGAAAGTAATCGAAGAATTTTGTCAAAAATTGCTCAACTTTTGTAGGCTGCATTCAGAGCTGGTCTATGGCACCTTCGGAGTTGCTTATTATCGGTAACCTTAAGTATGTTTCCATACATTGCGGATGCCTACGTTTTGTTTGCATTATGATATCTTTCTTACATTTGTTTAAACAGCCATGCACTTTCCATTCATCCGTTAAAATATAAAAAATCTTATAGATTTCTCGAACATACTAATTGGCCCTTATCGTTTTCCATTTTGGTATGATGTTTCTATGGTTTGTATGTGGTTAATTTACGCCTGATCACCTTATATCTTCCGCTAAACTCTCTACTAAACATTAGAATAACGTATATGAAATTTTCAAAAAATCGTTGTGCATAATATCACTCTACACGTTAACTTTTTAGTGTAATTTTCGTTCATTTCGAATTGAAAAATGAATCTGAGATACATTTTCAATTTTCAAAATGTACGGATTTAAAAGTACAGGAAGACATTTACTCTAGAAAGATATACATGGTGATAGATATTTTATATGTGCAATTAGATTCTCTTCATTATACACACACTCTCAACGTGGTGCGTTTGTGGAAAGAAATCAAATCCTCTTATGCTTTCAATCTGGTAGGCGGAACCGTTTTCTGTTTCTTTGAGGAAGTACTCGACATCACGTGCCTGGGAATGGACATTACACGATATGTAAATAATCTTGGCTGGATTATATGCGGCTAATTGCTTTAGGAATAATTCGTCACAGCCCTTGCGTGGTGGATCCAAGATAACGGAAGTGTTTTCACTTGGAGTATCAATAGACTCAAAGAGTTTCTCAGCCTTTCCAACGATGAATCTACAGTTTTCAACACCATTTGCCTTTGCATTTTTTTCTGCAAAAGAGACACTGTCAGCGGAAATTTCTACACCAATCACTTTATCTACGCCCTTGGAGCTGCATATACTGAAAAGACCTGATCCACAATAAGCATCTACTAGAAACTTTGTTTTATTATCATCACCTTTAGCGGGAGCTTGCAAGTTATCACGGACATACTTGGTCACTATTGGCAGGATAGAGTTATTATTTTGAAAAAACTCACCCGCACTAAAATTAAAAGTATATCCATCAACATATTCAGTGACAATTTGTCTAGGATTGGTAACGCAAGTTTTAGCCAGCCTGACATTGTTCTTTTTGTCTTCGACTTCGACATAACTTATATCACCATTTTCATCCCTAGAGGCTTCTTCGGTTAACTGTTCTAAAGTTGGTTTGGAAGGGTCTAAAATAGTGGTATTCTCTCTCAGTAAAATAGTCGCGCCTTTTTTGTAGTTTTTAAACTCTTGCTCAAACTTTCTTCTTTCATTAGTCAATCCTTTGTTGAGAACTTCAGTTGCAAGCACACATTCATCGATGTCTAATATCGAACCATGTCCGCCGATATCCAAAGTATCTTTTCTCCATTGAGGTCTACCCTTTTGACCAAATCCTAAAGGAGGCCTTACTGATAGTTCCTTTTGTTTTCTTTTTGGCATATCGAAATGAGGCGTAATTTTGGTCCTGTAGCCAAATCGTAAAGGGGAAGCTACGGTGGTGTCAAATGGGGGTAAAAGCTTTTCAGCAACTAACCTTGGTGCAAAGAACTTGTAGGCATTCATAATTGTTTTTCTTTTCAATTCTAGTTGGTCATCGTAAGTTAAGAACTCTAATTGACTTCCTGAAGATTTCCCGAAATATTTATCCCTAATTAAATCATCTCTTCTCATTGGAGATTTTTCCACTACGTCTAATAAATCACTCTCGACATAGTAAGGGTGGGTCTTAAAGACTTTGATATTAACTACATCGCCGGGCAGGCCAAACGGTATGATAACAACTTGCTTCTTTTCTGTTTCAACAGGATTATCGATCAAAGCCAACCCGTTGCCATTGGAAGTAATTTCTAAGACCTTGACATTTTTTACCTCTCGGTGATATTGTAAGACGATAGGTCCATCTGTTGAGGACTTATCATTTAGAATTGAAGTAACATCGTTCAGAACCTGCTCCCTGGACAAATTTTGAGATTTTAACAAATCGTTCACTTCAAATTCTAGGACACCCATCGGAGAAGTTGTTTCAACCTTTTTGGCCTTGTACTTTCTCAACTTTGGCTTCTTAGTCCGGCGGTTACCAGAATCTGTCAAAGGAGACGAAAGCCTTTTGTTGTCAACGGTATGTTTCATTGTTGGTGGTACCATTTCAGTACTTCCAGTCATGGTGCTGATTAGTTTATAATTATGCTTCTTGACAAAGTTTCTGCAAGCGAAAAACCTAGCTTTAAATATAGACTTCTGTACGATCCAAAAGCAACGCATGCATGTGATAATACTTCAGCGTTTTATCGATGAGATGAGATGAGCTTTATATTTAACCTTATTGTCTGAATTTTCGAAGAAAAAAAAGAAAATGCAAACTGTTCGTACATAATGACTTTGTCCTAAACTATTCCTTTAAAATAAAATGACAGATTTGTACTTTTATGTCACAGAAGCTTTTATTAAGTATTTAATGTAATTAGGCTAGATTAATATCGAATTAGTACTTTATGACATCGAATTAAAATGAATTATTATGATAAAATTGGGATAAATTCGAATATATTGGAGTGGTATATCACACCAGATTCAGAAAAATGGACGTTAAATTAAATCAGGTTCTAATTGTTTCGTCTTGATAAATAAGATAGCGGAAGATAGTAAAATGTGTGTATTTTTTCTTGCCACTTTTCAAATGTTATAAGGGCGTACAGAATGGGCAACAGAATAATCTTCATCTTTATTCTTACATTATAATACACTTGTTTTTTCTTAATCTTTTCGTTCCGGAAATAGAGACGCTGGTATCTCCAGTAGAAGAATCGATATCTGATCTGGTGGTATTTCTTTTAAAGGGATTTTTGATTGTATGTGTAGGCTCTCTGGGAGCATATAATGAATCGGAAAGTAACGTGTGTATGGCAGTTTCAAATACTTCATCGATATTTTCTTTCAATCGTGCTGAGCATTGAATATGTGCAAATGCCCCCAGACGCCTGGCCAAGGATTCTGCTGAACTTGGTTCCACCAGATCTGAAAGGTTATCAGCTTCATATAGATCTGATTTAAGGCCGACTAGCATGATTGGAGTGGAAGGACAAAAATGCTTAACCTCTGGGAACCAGAGATCTTCCACATTTCTAAGCGATGTCTTACTACCAACAGAATAACACACCATCAGCACATCTGCATTCGTATATGAAAGCGGTCTAAGTCTACTATACTCTTCTTGGCCGGCAGTGTCCCATAATGCCAATTCTATAATTTGACCGTTGGGTCCTTCTATGTTTGTGACATAATTTTCGAAAATAGTAGGAATATAATCAGTCGGAAATGTTCCTTGGACATAAGATATCAGCAGGCACGTCTTCCCTACAGCGCCATCTCCCACAACAACAATCTTTAGGTGATAATCTGGCAGTTTGTTTGTACGTTTCATCTGCTCATAACTAGGAATGGTAGAAAGGCTTCTAGCGAATGGAGTAGGCAATCTGGGAAGATTCTTTTCATCTAAAGTGCCAGGTGATTCAGGAAGAGTGCTACTTGAGGGCGATCCCTGCGAAACTATGTTACTTTCGTTCCCACAATTGCCATCTTTTCGCTTAAATAATAGTGTATTCATGAAAAAGCGTTACTATTGGAGATTTTTGGACCTATTTGACCTAAGTTTGCTGTAACTTTTGAGGGATGCTTATCATGTCTTTTGTCGTCTTAATGTAAGGCTATAACTACTTAATCAGATCATCCCGAATTGATGCGCGGAAGGTCGCATTATACGGATTCTAATAAATAAGCTAATGAAAGGTAAACAAACATTACATATAAAAATTAACAGAAAGCATAGAACATAGAAGGGCAATAATACTCGTTCAGAGCTTAAATTGGAAAGTACGTCAAAACGTTTTTTAGGCAATGTTCAAGAATGAGGCAAGACTTGCTAATGAGCTGATAGAATTTGTTGCAGCTACTGTAACGGGTATAAGGAATTCTCCCAAAGAGAATGAGCAAGCATTCATTGATTATCTACATTGTCAATACCTTGAACGGTTTCAATTTTTTTTGGGATTATTGGATGGGAGAGAGTTCGACACGTTGTTTGTCTTCCTTTTTGAAGAGCTGGATAGAACAATAGTTACAATAGACATTGGTGAAGAGGCTATATATGATGCCAACTTGGCGAATAAAAAGTATTCTACTCTATTAATTATTAAATCTAGAAGTGTTATTGTGGATGCAGAACCGATTGCAACACAAATAAGTGCCATATACTTACCTGGTCCAGTAAATGCGGGGAACCTGGCCTCAATTATCACACATGGCGTATCGTCTGTGTTTGGCCAATTGATAAAATCAGATACAAAGACATATTCTGTCGAAACTATAGATAAAACGAGGAGGAAACTTGACGACATTTCTAAACAATTTCAACAGTTACATACCTCAATTGAAACGCCAGATCTTTTAGCGATGGTCCCTAGCATTATCAAATTGGCTGTATCAAAAGGTGCTACTTCACATGATTATGCAAACTACCTTCCTAGTAATGATTTGGAAAGTATGAGATTTTTGAACATTTTACAAAGCATTGCAAACAAATGGTTTTTGGTTCTTAAACAAACATTAGCCATTGACAGAGATATAAAAAATGGTTCTTTTTTAGACGAAGTTGAGTTTTGGTCGAATTTCTACGAAGTACTGAAGTCGCTAATTGAACAAACACAAAGCCAAGAATTTCAGGTGTGTCTATCCGTTCTAACAAACGCAAAGAGATTTCATAATTTAACAAATTTATTGAATGAAGGTTCACTTTCAGATAAATTTAAGCTAGCGGATAAATATAACCAATTTCTATCGTCAATCCCTATCGATGAGGTTCGCCAGGCAAGCAATCTTGAGGACTTACAGGAACTATTTCCTGTTTTAGCATCTTCTTTGAAGAAGTTCAGATATTCAGGTTATCCAGTTCAAAGATTTGTTGTGCTGATGGACAAAATTTCACAAGAAGTCATGGATGCAATTCTAAGTAATCTTTCAGATTTATTTCAGCTAGAGTATGGTTCTTTTTTGGGTTTATATGAAAAATCAGCAGGCATGATAGAAGAATGGGATGATATTGTCCAGGATGTCAATCTTTTAATAAGAGAGGATCTTAGGAAAAGAGCACCACAGGAGCTACTTATACAAAAGCTAACATTTACAAGTGCATCCGTAAAGGCTACTTTGGATGAAATTTTAAGCACACGCAAGCGATTTTTTTCATTGGCAGAAACCATTAAGAGTATATCCCCTTCTACTTATCACGAAGAAATACAGAGATTGTATCATCCATTTGAGCAGATCCATGATATTTCCGTGAATTTTCGATTGAAATTGGAGCAAGCCGAAAGTGAATTTAGTAAAAACATGCTCGATTTGGAAAAGAAGTTACAAAATATGTTGGCAAGTTTTATTGACTCTGATCACTGTCCAACCGAAAAATTAAGTTATCTAGTAAAATTCAAGCCATTAATGGAACTTTGTCCTAGGATAAAAGTAAAAGTACTAGAGAATCAACAGATACTGCTACTTGAAATAAAAAAAGATATACGGCAACTGGAGACTGGTTTAGAGCTCTTGCCTAAAATTCTGCACGTGGAAGCTTTAAATAACATTCCTCCCATATCTGCAAGAATTTCCTACTTTCTGAATGTACAATCCCGTATTGACAATATAGTGCAGTATCTCGAAGCACTTTTTGGTTCTAATTGGAATGACACACTTGAAGGGCGTTCGATATCAACTTCGATAGTACAACTACGTAAGGAAACAAATCCTCACGATGTGTTCCTTCACTGGTTGGGGAATTTTCCTGAAAAAGCAACAGCAAATCTTTTGGCGACACCTATTTTAAAGCTTATAAGAAATAATGAGGATGATTATGAACTAAAAGTCAACTTCGATTTTGCCTTAGCTGCTGCTTACTCAGAATTAAGGAGTTTAACCTATATGGCTTTTCAAGTGCCTAGCCACATAGTACGTATTGCGAGAACTTACATGTATTTGTATCCGAGGGCAATAAACTTGGTTGAACTAATTCAAACTTTTTTTTCACTTAGTAAATCACTTTCCTATACATTTTACACGAACATCTTTCTGAAGAGAAACGTGCAAACTGTATGGCTACTATTACAACAAATTCTGATAACGCCGTGGGAATCTTTACAAGAGGAAAGTTCCGAAATGTCCTGTTCGGTACACAGCCTAGCAAGATTGGAAAAGTCAATTGATGGAATTCTTTCTGATTATCAAATATTGAAAAACTCCGAGCCTCAGTTTGCCAAGGAATTTTCTGGCCTGAAATCTTTTGACGGTACTGCTGATGATCTGCACGAAGTGGAGGAAATAATAAGCAATATTCAAGCTATTTTTGAAAATCTTTTTATCAAGGGTCTTGCTAATGTTAGTGACCATATTTCCACGTTTAATAACTTAATTATCAGCATAATCTTGGAGAAAGTACGCTTAAATTTGAAAAAAATGCATTTCCCAAAGCATGTATTGAAACTCAGTTTCAATGAAGGTAGAATAACATCATCTCCATCGTTAGCTGCTATGAAACGTTCTTTACTGAAGGATATTGAGGCTCTTTTAAACAAAGTTGTTTTAATTAATTTTTTGCATGACCCTGATCATCCTCTTTCCACTACCCTGACTTTTAATTCCCTAGTCATCAAACTAAAAGATGATATACAAAATTGTATAGAACAGGTTCAAAATTTACATTGTAAGATAAATTCTTACGTCAAAGAATGGCAAAAGATGGAATTTCTCTGGCAAATTACAGAGGAAGCGTTTTTAGAAGTAGTCGATAACAGTACACAAAGATGCTTTGGAATTTTAAAAGGCCTTCTTGATTCTCAGTCAAAATTCGATCTAATTATAAGCCGAAATAACTTTTCAAAGAACTTAGTGCTTCATACAGAAGATGCGCAACGTCATATCAGTTCGAAAATGGATTCTTGGATCTTATATGTCAGCAAGCATCTCTTAACAATATATGAACGCGATGCTAGAAAATTGCATGAAGATATGAACAGGGACAGAGAAGCTGTCGAGGATATGGATATAAATTTTACCTCTTTAAAGAATATAACAGTGATAATTGAGGCTGTCAATTTAAATAAAAGGCATCTCACTGAACGAGATATCCAAATCAAGCTGCTTGGGTCTGTTATGAGGGCGCTTACAAAGCTGAAGGTGAGGTTTCCATCGCATTTTATCTATATAGACCAGCTCGATAACGATTTTAGTTCGTTGAGGCAAAGTTTGAGCTATGTTGAACAAGAGTTGCAAAAACATCGCGTTGTTATAGCAAAAAGTCTAGAAGAAGGCGTTGAAAATATCAATAATCTCTCACAATCTTTGAACGAAAGTTGGTCAGTCAGAAAACCAATATCTCCAACATTAACTCCACCTGAAGCACTAAAAATCCTAGAGTTTTTCAATGAATCAATTACTAAATTGAAGAAAAAGATGCACTCTGTCGCAGCCGCTGCAAAAATGTTACTGATCCCCGTTGTTTTGAATGACCAGCTAACACACGTGGTTGAAGAGGTCAAAACGTATGACCTAGTTTGGAGGAGCATTAAAAACCTTTGGGAAGATGTTCAAAGAACTTTCGAAACGCCGTGGTGTAGAGTAGATGTATTGCTACTTCAATCGGATTTGGCAAACTTTCTTCGGAGGGCGGATGAACTGCCGAGAGCTGTCAAACAATTTGAGATGTATAAATCGCTATTTTCACAGGTTAACATGCTTACCTCTGTAAATAAAATCTTGATGGAGTTAAAGGATGGTGCTTTAAAGCCACGACATTGGAACATGATATTCCGCGATATTGGTAAAAGGCAGATACAAAAAAATCTACTGGATAAATTGGAGTTTTCTCTTAAAGATGTCATGGTCCTCAATTTAACTTTAAATGAAATACTACTTACAAAGATTATAGAAAGAGCCCAAAAGGAATTTGTTATAGAAAAGTCTCTGAACAGAATCAAAAAATTTTGGAAGGAAGCTCAATATGAAGTCATAGAGCACTCCAGTGGACTCAAGCTTGTGAGGGAATGGGATATACTGGAGCAAGCCTGTAAAGAGGATCTAGAGGAGCTAGTTTCTATGAAAGCTTCGAATTATTACAAGATTTTTGAACAAGACTGTTTGGATTTGGAATCTAAACTGACAAAATTATCTGAAATTCAGGTAAATTGGGTTGAAGTACAGTTTTACTGGTTGGACTTGTATGGAATCCTTGGTGAAAACTTGGACATTCAAAACTTCTTACCGCTCGAAACTTCGAAATTTAAAAGCTTAACCAGTGAGTATAAAATGATAACCACAAGAGCGTTTCAACTCGACACAACAATCGAAGTAATACATATTCCAAATTTCGACACAACTCTGAAATTAACGATAGATTCTTTAAAGATGATAAAATCGTCACTATCGACATTTTTAGAGAGACAAAGAAGACAATTCCCAAGGTTTTACTTTTTAGGCAACGATGATCTTTTAAAAATCATAGGATCTGGAAAACACCACGACCAAGTTTCAAAGTTTATGAAGAAAATGTTCGGAAGCATTGAGTCTATAATATTCTTCGAAGATTTCATAACCGGTGTGCGGTCAGTGGAAGGTGAAGTCCTAAATTTGAATGAAAAAATCGAGCTGAAGGACTCGATTCAAGCTCAAGAGTGGTTAAACATTTTAGACACAGAAATTAAGCTAAGCGTCTTCACTCAATTTAGAGACTGTTTGGGCCAACTGAAAGATGGAACGGACATTGAAGTAGTTGTATCTAAATATATCTTTCAAGCCATTCTTCTCTCAGCTCAAGTTATGTGGACGGAGCTCGTTGAAAAATGCCTTCAAACTAATGAATTTTCAAAGTACTGGAAAGAAGTTGATATGAAGATTAAGGGACTGCTGGATAAGTTGAATAAATCTTCCGATAACGTGAAGAAAAAAATAGAGGCCCTACTGGTTGAGTATTTGCATTTTAATAACGTTATTGGACAGCTTAAAAATTGTTCCACTAAGGAAGAAGCTCGACTACTATGGGCGAAAGTTCAAAAGTTTTATCAAAAGAATGACACTTTAGATGATCTCAACTCCGTTTTTATTTCTCAGAGTGGCTACCTCTTGCAATATAAATTTGAGTATATTGGCATCCCAGAAAGATTAATATATACACCGTTGCTTCTTGTTGGGTTTGCGACACTCACAGATTCTCTGCATCAAAAATATGGTGGGTGCTTCTTCGGTCCTGCGGGCACAGGTAAAACAGAAACTGTGAAAGCATTTGGTCAAAATCTCGGTCGCGTGGTTGTAGTTTTTAATTGTGATGATTCCTTCGATTATCAGGTTCTTTCCAGGCTTCTAGTAGGTATCACACAGATTGGCGCATGGGGATGCTTCGATGAATTCAATAGGCTCGATGAGAAAGTTTTAAGCGCGGTGTCTGCCAATATCCAACAAATACAAAATGGCCTCCAGGTTGGTAAGTCCCATATTACACTTTTAGAAGAAGAAACTCCATTGAGCCCTCACACTGCAGTGTTTATTACTTTGAATCCTGGGTATAATGGAAGGTCAGAGTTACCGGAAAATTTGAAGAAGAGTTTTCGAGAATTCTCTATGAAATCTCCGCAAAGTGGTACTATTGCAGAGATGATATTACAAATTATGGGGTTCGAAGATTCTAAGTCTTTAGCTTCAAAAATTGTTCATTTTTTAGAACTGTTGTCTTCAAAATGCAGTTCAATGAACCATTATCATTTTGGTTTGAGAACGCTAAAAGGTGTATTAAGAAATTGCAGCCCTTTGATTAGTGAATTTGGTGAAGGGGAAAAAACGGTAGTGGAAAGTTTGAAAAGAGTGATTTTACCATCGCTCGGTGACACCGATGAATTGGTATTCAAAGACGAATTATCGAAAATATTTGATTCTGCTGGAACGCCGCTAAATTCGAAGGCTATTGTTCAATGTTTAAAGGACGCTGGTCAAAGGAGTGGCTTTTCAATGTCTGAGGAATTTCTCAAGAAATGTATGCAGTTTTATTACATGCAAAAAACACAACAGGCTTTGATACTGGTAGGTAAGGCAGGCTGTGGTAAAACGGCAACGTGGAAAACTGTTATTGATGCCATGGCCATTTTTGATGGTCACGCTAACGTCGTCTATGTTATTGATACAAAAGTTCTTACAAAAGAATCCTTGTATGGAAGTATGCTTAAAGCAACGCTAGAGTGGAGAGATGGGCTTTTTACTTCGATTCTAAGAAGGGTTAACGATGATATCACAGGAACTTTTAAGAATTCGAGAATTTGGGTAGTATTTGATAGTGATTTAGACCCAGAATATGTGGAAGCCATGAATTCTGTTCTTGATGATAATAAAATTTTAACGCTTCCAAACGGTGAAAGACTTCCTATTCCGCCGAACTTTCGCATTTTATTTGAAACGGATAACCTTGACCATACTACACCTGCTACTATAACAAGATGTGGTTTGCTGTGGTTTTCTACGGATGTGTGTTCAATATCCTCCAAGATTGACCACCTACTGAATAAAAGTTATGAAGCGCTTGATAATAAACTATCCATGTTTGAATTAGATAAGTTGAAGGACCTTATATCTGATTCTTTTGATATGGCCTCTTTAACCAATATTTTTACGTGTTCAAATGATTTAGTTCACATTCTCGGGGTTCGAACCTTTAATAAGTTAGAAACCGCGGTGCAGTTGGCTGTTCATTTAATATCGAGTTATAGGCAGTGGTTTCAAAACTTGGACGATAAATGTTTGAAAGATGTGATTACTTTATTGATTAAGAGATCCCTACTATATGCACTAGTTGGTGATTCAACTGGTGAATCACAAAGAGCTTTTATACAAATTATAAACACTTATTTTGGGCATGATAGCCAAGAACTATCAGATTATTCTACCATAGTTATTGCGAACGATAAGTTGAGTTTTAGTTCCTTTTGTTCCGAAATTCCCTCTGTTTCTTTAGAAGCACATGAGGTCATGAGGCCTGACATTGTTATTCCTACAATTGATACGATTAAGCATGAGAAAATTTTTTATGACTTGCTCAATTCAAAAAGGGGTATTATCCTTTGTGGGCCACCTGGATCTGGTAAAACAATGATTATGAATAATGCACTCCGGAACTCTTCGCTCTATGATGTTGTTGGAATAAATTTTTCGAAAGACACGACCACAGAACATATTTTGTCAGCCTTGCATAGGCATACAAACTACGTAACTACATCAAAAGGCCTTACTTTGTTACCAAAATCGGATATAAAAAATTTGGTATTATTTTGTGACGAGATTAATTTACCAAAACTCGACAAGTATGGTTCTCAAAATGTCGTCTTATTCTTAAGGCAGTTGATGGAAAAGCAAGGATTTTGGAAAACGCCAGAAAATAAGTGGGTGACAATAGAGAGGATACATATTGTTGGTGCCTGCAATCCTCCAACCGACCCAGGTAGAATTCCTATGTCAGAAAGATTTACACGACATGCTGCTATTCTTTACTTAGGTTATCCCAGCGGAAAATCTCTTTCTCAAATTTATGAAATTTATTACAAAGCCATTTTCAAGCTAGTCCCTGAGTTCAGATCATACACAGAGCCCTTCGCCCGCGCTTCCGTTCATTTATATAACGAATGTAAAGCAAGATACAGTACTGCGCTTCAATCACACTATCTTTTTTCACCAAGAGAATTAACACGTTTGGTTAGGGGTGTCTACACTGCAATTAACACTGGTCCAAGGCAAACACTAAGATCACTAATACGGTTATGGGCTTACGAAGCTTGGAGAATATTTGCAGATAGGCTGGTTGGTGTAAAAGAAAAAAACAGTTTTGAACAACTTCTTTATGAGACAGTCGATAAATATTTACCTAACCAGGATTTGGGTAATATAAGCTCAACTTCACTTCTCTTTTCGGGCTTGTTGAGCCTTGATTTCAAAGAGGTCAACAAAACAGATCTTGTAAACTTTATAGAGGAAAGATTTAAAACATTCTGTGATGAGGAGCTGGAAGTGCCAATGGTTATACACGAGTCTATGGTTGACCATATTTTGCGTATTGATCGTGCGTTAAAACAAGTTCAAGGTCATATGATGCTAATTGGTGCAAGCAGAACAGGTAAAACTATTTTAACTAGGTTTGTCGCGTGGTTGAACGGTTTGAAGATTGTTCAACCCAAGATCCACCGTCATTCCAATCTTAGCGACTTTGATATGATTTTGAAAAAAGCTATTTCAGACTGTTCACTTAAAGAATCTCGTACTTGTTTAATCATTGATGAATCCAACATTTTAGAGACGGCTTTTTTGGAGAGAATGAATACATTACTTGCCAACGCTGATATACCAGATTTGTTTCAAGGAGAGGAGTATGATAAGCTCTTGAATAACTTGCGAAATAAAACCAGGTCTTTAGGTCTTTTATTGGATACAGAACAAGAACTGTATGACTGGTTTGTTGGAGAAATTGCCAAAAACCTTCATGTTGTCTTCACGATCTGCGATCCTACAAACAATAAGTCCTCAGCAATGATAAGTTCTCCAGCCCTTTTCAATCGTTGCATAATTAATTGGATGGGTGATTGGGATACGAAAACAATGTCCCAAGTGGCCAACAATATGGTGGACGTGGTCCCTATGGAATTTACCGATTTTATAGTTCCAGAGGTCAATAAAGAGTTGGTATTTACGGAGCCAATCCAAACTATAAGAGATGCTGTGGTTAATATTCTGATACATTTTGATAGAAATTTTTACCAAAAAATGAAGGTTGGGGTAAATCCAAGGTCACCTGGGTATTTTATTGATGGTTTACGTGTCTTAGTGAAGCTTGTTACGGCGAAATATCAAGATTTACAGGAAAATCAAAGATTTGTTAATGTAGGTCTCGAAAAACTAAACGAGTCTGTCTTGAAGGTTAACGAACTAAACAAAACTTTGTCAAAGAAGAGTACGGAACTTACTGAGAAAGAAAAGGAAGCCCGGAGTACATTGGATAAAATGCTTATGGAGCAAAACGAGTCGGAAAGAAAGCAGGAGGCTACAGAGGAAATCAAAAAGATATTGAAAGTACAAGAAGAAGATATAAGAAAAAGAAAGGAGGTCGTCATGAAAAGTATTCAAGATATCGAACCTACCATTTTAGAGGCACAACGGGGTGTAAAGAACATAAAAAAGCAACAGTTGACAGAAATCAGATCAATGGTCAACCCCCCCTCTGGTGTGAAAATTGTTATGGAGGCTGTTTGCGCCATCTTGGGCTACCAATTTTCCAACTGGAGAGATATCCAACAATTTATTAGAAAAGATGACTTTATTCATAATATAGTACATTATGATACCACCTTACATATGAAGCCCCAAATTCGAAAATATATGGAGGAAGAATTTTTGTCAGATCCTAATTTTACTTATGAGACAATTAACAGGGCCAGCAAAGCGTGTGGGCCGCTATATCAGTGGGTCAATGCCCAAATAAACTTCAGTAAAGTTTTAGAAAACGTAGATCCGCTGAGACAAGAAATGAAAAGAATAGAGTTCGAATCATTGAAGACGAAGGCCAATTTACTTGCCGCTGAAGAAATGACACAGGATTTAGAAGCAAGTATTGAAGTTTCAAAGCAAAAATATAGTTTGTTGATTAGGGATGTTGAGGCCATCAAGACAGAAATGAGTAACGTGCAGGCTAATCTTGATAGGTCTATATCTTTAGTTAAGAGTTTAACCTTCGAAAAAGAAAGGTGGCTGAACACTACAAAACAATTTAGTAAGACGAGCCAAGAGCTGATTGGAAATTGCATAATTTCATCCATATATGAAACATACTTTGGTCATTTGAATGAAAGGGAAAGAGGTGACATGTTAGTCATTTTAAAGCGCCTACTAGGCAAATTTGCTGTTAAATATGATGTAAACTATCGTTTCATCGATTATTTGGTAACACTAGATGAAAAAATGAAGTGGCTTGAATGTGGCTTGGATAAGAACGATTACTTTTTGGAAAATATGAGCATAGTCATGAATTCACAAGACGCTGTTCCTTTTCTTTTGGATCCAAGCTCCCACATGATAACAGTTATTTCGAATTATTATGGTAATAAAACTGTACTTCTCAGTTTTCTTGAAGAAGGTTTTGTTAAAAGATTAGAAAATGCAATTAGATTCGGAAGTGTAGTTATAATTCAGGATGGAGAATTCTTTGATCCAATTATATCAAGACTAATCTCCAGAGAGTTCAATCATGCCGGAAACAGAGTCACGGTGGAGATTGGTGATCATGAAGTAGATGTTTCAGGCGATTTTAAATTATTCATTCACTCTTGCGATCCCAGTGGAGATATTCCAATATTCCTCAGATCTAGGGTAAGGTTAGTTCATTTTGTCACGAATAAGGAAAGTATTGAGACACGAATTTTTGACATCACTTTGACAGAAGAGAATGCAGAAATGCAAAGGAAAAGGGAAGATTTGATAAAATTGAATACCGAATACAAGTTGAAACTGAAGAATCTAGAAAAGCGACTTTTGGAGGAACTAAATAACTCACAGGGGAATATGTTGGAAAATGATGAACTGATGGTGACTTTGAACAACCTGAAGAAAGAGGCCATGAACATTGAAAAAAAGCTAAGTGAATCTGAAGAGTTTTTCCCACAGTTTGATAATCTGGTAGAAGAGTATTCTATTATCGGTAAGCATAGTGTCAAAATATTCTCTATGTTGGAGAAGTTTGGTCAGTTTCATTGGTTTTACGGCATTTCTATAGGACAATTTCTATCATGTTTCAAACGTGTCTTCATTAAGAAATCTAGGGAAACAAGAGCAGCTAGGACACGGGTAGATGAAATTCTTTGGCTATTATATCAAGAAGTATATTGTCAATTCTCCACCGCTCTTGACAAAAAATTTAAAATGATTATGGCTATGACGATGTTTTGTTTGTATAAATTCGACATTGAAAGTGAACAATATAAAGAGGCAGTTCTAACTATGATTGGAGTTCTCTCTGAAAGTAGCGATGGCGTACCAAAACTAACCGTAGATACAAATAATGATTTGCGGTACTTATGGGACTATGTTACAACCAAATCGTATATATCTGCGTTGAACTGGTTCAAAAATGAGTTTTTTGTTGATGAGTGGAATATCGCGGATGTGGTAGCCAATTCCGAGAACAACTATTTTACAATGGCAAGCGAGCGAGATGTTGATGGCACATTCAAATTAATCGAATTGGCGAAAGCCTCGAAGGAATCGTTAAAAATCATCCCGCTAGGGTCTATAGAAAATCTAAACTATGCTCAAGAGGAAATATCAAAATCTAAGATAGAAGGTGGTTGGATATTATTACAAAACATACAAATGTCGCTATCATGGGTGAAAACGTATCTGCACAAGCATGTTGAGGAGACAAAGGCGGCAGAAGAACATGAGAAATTCAAAATGTTCATGACATGCCATTTGACTGGTGATAAACTACCTGCCCCATTGCTACAAAGAACTGATAGATTTGTGTATGAGGATATCCCAGGTATACTAGATACCGTCAAAGATCTATGGGGTTCTCAATTTTTCACTGGTAAAATTTCAGGAGTATGGAGCGTGTATTGTACCTTCCTATTGTCATGGTTTCATGCCTTGATCACTGCCAGGACCCGATTGGTTCCTCATGGGTTTTCCAAGAAGTATTACTTTAATGATTGCGACTTTCAATTTGCCTCAGTGTATTTAGAGAATGTATTAGCCACCAATTCTACCAACAACATTCCTTGGGCACAAGTGCGAGATCACATAGCTACGATCGTATACGGAGGAAAGATCGATGAAGAGAAAGACCTTGAAGTGGTCGCTAAACTTTGTGCGCACGTATTCTGCGGCTCGGACAATTTGCAGATCGTTCCTGGGGTACGAATCCCACAGCCTCTTCTTCAACAAAGTGAAGAAGAGGAACGGGCAAGGCTTACTGCCATACTGTCTAATACGATTGAGCCTGCAGATTCACTCAGTTCATGGCTTCAATTGCCAAGGGAATCTATTTTGAATTACGAACGTCTTCAGGCTAAAGAGGTGGCTAGCTCAACTGAACAACTTCTTCAAGAAATGTAGCCTTTTCAGGTACGCGTGTCTTGCTTGTCCGCGGTTTTCTCAGTGGACGTGCCTATTCTGGGTTCCTCTTGTTTGATGAGACTCTGATATCTACAATCCAAAAAAATCGGTTGTAGGAAGATGGCGTGCTTCTAATTAAAGTAACGTGGGGACTCTTATTTAGATACTTCCTAACTACGAGCACGTACGTCTAGAATTCATGTTATATAACATAATGATTTTTCCTTATTTTCTTAGTTTTTATCAGCCTTGCCTTGGCTTCCTTCTCAACATCTAGTTGAATTGATAACATGACAAAAAGAAGTTAGGCAGTGGTAGTCTTCAAAAAAATATACAAAATAGCAAGCCTGTAAAAGAATTTAATTATGACCATTATTCAGACGGTTACTGAATTGGGTGTTACCGAGGACACCATTAAGGTTCAGATGGCTCCTTCCGGCGGCAAACACCTATTGGCAGATCCCGGTAATCATCCAGCGGAGCATTTTGAGAGCCAGATGTCGTGGCTAAGGTTTCAAACAAGGCAGTATCTAACTAGATTCACAGACAACCAATCAGATTTCGTACATTCTTTACAAAAAAAGCACAGAACGCCTTTTAGAGACGTTTATTTCAAATACACTTCGCTTATGGGTTCCCACATGTTTTATGTTATCGTGCTTCCCATGCCTGTGTGGCTTGGATACCGCGATTTAACACGGGACATGATCTACGTTCTTGGTTATTCAATTTATTTGAGTGGCTACTTAAAGGATTATTGGTGCCTACCAAGGCCAAAATCACCGCCAGTTGACAGAATCACACTAAGTGAATACACTACGAAAGAATATGGTGCACCCAGTTCACATTCTGCTAACGCTACTGCGGTAAGTCTATTATTCTTTTGGAGAATATGTTTATCTGACACACTGGTATGGCCAACAAAGCTTCTTTTACTGAGTCTGGTGATATTTTACTACTTAACCCTGGTTTTTGGTAGAGTTTACTGCGGTATGCATGGTATGCTGGATTTATTTAGCGGCGCCGCAGTTGGAGCTATCTGTTTTTTTATAAGAATCTGGGTGGTGCATGCTTTACGAAATTTCCAGATTGGTGAACATCTCTGGTTTCCCCTTTTGAGTGTAGCATGGGGCTTGTTTATTCTGTTTAACCACGTCAGGCCCATTGATGAATGTCCTTGTTTCGAAGATAGCGTAGCGTTCATTGGCGTAGTCAGTGGGCTGGATTGCAGCGACTGGTTAACCGAAAGATACGGATGGAACCTTGTATGTAGTAGGTACGCATCATGTGGTTCTAAGGTGTTCTTGAGGCCTCTGGTAGGTGTCGCTTCTGTGATTATTTGGAAAGACGTCATTAGCAAGACAGCTGTCTACACGCTGTTAATTAAACTACTCAGATTTCACGATGATAGAAGCGAAAAGGTTCATTTCCATAACGAGACAAGTGAAGAAGAAGAGTGTTTATTGTACAGCGGTGTTTCCAAAGTGGAAATCGTCGGAAGGTTTCTCATATACGCAGGTATACCTACAACCGTCTTTTTGCTATGCCCAGTTTTTTTCACTTGGACAAACTTAAGGTAGACTCTCGTATGTATGCATTTAGTGACTTATACATATATATTGTATCTACATAACACATCATTGAAATTCACCCCGATGAGTACATATTTGGAATTCAGCATTTTTTTTTTCTCGCTTTTGATAGCCAGCCCATCTATGGTGCTTACTAATGTATAGAGAGGATATAACAATGAAAAATCAAGATTTCAGGCATGAGTCAAGACTTTAGCTCTTTTATATACCATCAGGATGTTCGTACCATGCGTCGCAGGCCCTAGATCGGCGTTTTGGGTTTTACACATGCATGTTTGCCGTGGTTCACCCTCTTTTAACCCACAGGAATCGCTACTTTGACACCCCCGATCGTGTCTCTTTTCGGTATTTTGGCACCCTTTCTTGAATGAGAGCATGGCGAAGGCTGAAAGGCAAGAACACCCTGCTATCTTTTGCCTACCATTGGCGAACGTCATCTTATCTAAGTAGTAAGCTGTATATAAAGATATTTGGAGGTTTTACTGGAATCTCATAGAATTTTCATTTTATCAGAGGTTTATTGACGAAGACTTTCGTGAGAAGTACAAAGTGAAGAAGTAGAAAACTCAACCGAAATATCAGTTAATATTATGAATACTTCAGAACTGTCAATAGCTGAGGAAATCGACTACGAAGCTCTTCCATCACATGCTCCGCTACATTCCCAGTTACTGGCAGGAGCATTTGCAGGTATAATGGAGCATTCTTTGATGTTTCCAATAGATGCTCTGAAAACCCGAGTGCAGGCTGCAGGATTGAATAAAGCTGCCTCTACAGGGATGATATCTCAGATATCCAAAATATCTACAATGGAAGGTTCGATGGGTTTATGGAAGGGTGTTCAATCGGTAATACTGGGGGCAGGGCCTGCGCATGCAGTATATTTTGGTACATACGAGTTTTGCAAAGCTCGCCTGATAAGCCCTGAGGATATGCAAACTCATCAACCAATGAAGACCGCACTGAGTGGTACCATTGCTACCATTGCTGCGGATGCATTGATGAACCCCTTTGACACCGTTAAACAAAGACTACAATTGGATACTAATCTAAGAGTTTGGAATGTTACTAAGCAAATATATCAAAATGAAGGCTTTGCAGCATTTTACTACTCCTATCCCACAACATTGGCCATGAATATCCCATTTGCAGCGTTCAATTTCATGATATATGAATCTGCCAGCAAATTCTTCAACCCACAAAATTCATACAATCCATTGATTCATTGTCTTTGCGGTGGGATAAGTGGTGCAACATGTGCTGCGTTAACTACACCGTTGGATTGCATAAAGACTGTATTACAGGTTAGAGGTAGCGAAACTGTCTCCATCGAAATAATGAAGGATGCGAACACTTTTGGTAGAGCCTCAAGAGCCATACTGGAGGTTCATGGTTGGAAGGGGTTTTGGCGAGGTTTGAAACCAAGAATAGTGGCTAATATACCAGCCACTGCCATTTCTTGGACTGCATATGAATGTGCTAAGCATTTTTTAATGAAAAATTGATTTTTTTTCCCTTTTCGAGGTCAACTTTCTTTGACAACTTATAAAAGGCAAGGTCAAAATGCATTGGTGGTGGTGCTGTTGCTGCTGCTGCCACTTTTTTTGCTGCAAAAGACAAGTCCAATGGTAATAATAGAAAAATAATAATAATGGTGATATCGTCCAACTCCCACTCTGCATATATAGCCAATCCTCCGGCAAAAAATTACAGTAGCATTTATTTCATTTTATTAGAATAAGCATCCAAGTTACAATAATTGAAAAAAAAGCATTGCTTGTAGATGTTGTTTTATCTTGTATATAACCGAAAGCGCAGTAACTATGTATATACGTACATTTAACGACTCATTTAACAAGCCATTGATGACCTACTTTGCACATCTCTTCTTAAATCATTCATTGATCTACTATATCGATGGCCCATCGTGTAGTTGTGAACAACCGGATAATTTGGATCCTCAGGAAAAGTTCTCTGACCAGCAATATCATCTTCCCATGATTCCTCTATTGATTCCGGAACAAGGTTGTTATCTATACTCCCATATGCCACCCAATAACTATTTCTTCCATTATCAGTAAATCTTAGCCCATGCTTTAGTCTTTCCATAGTCGCACCGGATTGTTGTCTAGTACTTAATAGATCCATGGCTTCAGGATCGAAGTTCCTATAATTATAGTACAAGGGACCAGCAAACAAAGTCTGTTTAAAATCCCATATTAGATCACCGCAACCAAGAAAATCTTTCAACGCGTAAATGAATTTCATCCTGGCCCCATAAGGTATGCTAAATGCTGTGTATTTGTTCCAAGGGAAAGCTACTGCATGCAAGATGGCGAAAGGCACCATCTCTATACACAGGAGCCCATTCTTGTACACATATCCAGAGGTTCGATCTTGGTTTCCCGTACCCAACTTTCCAGTAACCACAAGACCCTGGATTATAATGCTCTGCCAATAAGAGGCAAAAATAATCAATTTGACACATAAAAATTTCAACCATGGTTTATAAGGAGTTAATTCAGGATAAAGACACTTCCAAAATAGTGCTAAACTATACAGTGACCAAGTCACTGAAATATTATAAAAAACGTTCAAAAATATTTCGAATTTGGGTAGCTTCCATGCACTGCATATCAATGTACCAAAACAATAAAATGGTTTGAACCAAACATACTGTAATATGCCTTTTTTGACAAAAAGAAAATCAAAAGGATCAGATAAGTCTATCGGTTTGCAAATTTTACCTATTAGCGGTATCGGATGTCTTGTGGGGGCGTGATTTAAGCTTAAAACAGTAATGATGTTCCTCTCGCCTCCTAGTAGTAGTGTTAAAAATGTGAAAAAAGTGTAAATAACGAATGCTTCATAAAATTCTCTGATAGGATCGACATAAAATTGAGCTGCTTCAGGCTTAATTATGCCACTTGCGCATGACACACTAAAAATGGGCACGAGCAATAGTATCCGTATGGATAGTCTTTGTTCATATGGTTTACGGTAATTTAATAAGTGTCTAGTTATGGTGTAAAAAGATATTATGGTAGCTATAATAGATGAATACACGCATGGCCAGTACAACCACCAACAAAGTAGTTTGTTTTCCATAACAATTATGTTTCTATACTTTTGTGATTGTACTGTCGCAATTCACTTTTCACTCAAACCTTTGCTTAGGTCGTAACTTGGCAGATGCTTCTAGTGGACCTGTTGATGGCTTTGGTTGGTTATTATTATTATTATTATTCTGATCTGAAAGTGGTTTAGATCTCGTTTTCTGCCTTTTTTCGTAGGGGACAAAATGCAATTCAATTGTGAAAAATACAATAAGTAAAAAGAGGGAAAAAAAATGAACTAAAATTTCTAGAATAGTCAGAAATCAAAAGTATATTACGGATAGGATTCGTTGTGCTTGTTGAATCGTAGTGGTACACCCTTTTAGGGTCTTAATCTTTCTTATTTTTCTTTTATATTTCGTTAAAGAATAATAAACTTCGGAGATAATACATATAATACTGAGAGAAAATTACGTTGGCTCTTATGTAGGTAAAGAGGGGTAAACTTGATTTTAATGCTTCCCCCAAAACTTTGTTGCTATTTTTTTCAGTTTGTGGGATCTCTTTTTGACGTAAGTAGTCATTGGATCCTCACCAACTTTGGCTAACAACTTACCCTTAGCTTTCATATCTTGTAAACGATCAATTTGTTCCAGTTTGTCACTTGGCAGCATGATGGCACGATCCAAAGTATATGGTAAACCTCTGTTTCTTCCTCTTATTAGCATGGCAATTATGACTAGCTTCGATAATACGGTGAACTGGGCAGATAGTGATGTGTTGGTGTTTGGGTAACCCAATGACAAACCCACTGTACCATAAGCGCTAACAACTTCAAACAATATAGCAAAGACATTGAAATCAGGTTTATTAACGTCTTCGATTTTTCTGCCCTCGCATATGCATATTATAAATAATCCAAGGAATAGGTACCATAAATCAAAAGAGAGTTGCCTCCTCAAATGAGCACCAACAAACGATTTTGGGGACTCTTTCTTCGGCTTGGACTTTGTCGATACAGTGTCTCGCTCTTCGGATTCGCCATCATGGTCTGTTTCCTTTATATCGTCTTCGTGGGTGATATTTTCGTCATCTTGTCCATTATCGTATAGTCCCAACGATTGCTCCTCATAAACATTCGTTCTTCTAATGGAAATCGCCAGCGGCAGGACCGAAACGTACATCATTAGCATATAAGACACCTGAATGGACGGGTGTAATTTACTTAAGTCAACAACGTTGAATCCAGCAGTTCTTGTGCATACAGACTGGAAGAGGCCCATGAGAGCTCGATAACCTTTAGCAACCTGCCTTACTACAGCGGAGTTGAAATCCAGAATTATGAAAAGAATCCAATCCGTAGCGTTTAAGACGACTAAAGTTGTAAACAGCCACCATGTGGGGCCGCTGGGGAACAGCAACGTAAAACACCTGCGCGGATGATCCAACAGAAACCCAAGACTTTCCTTAAACTGAGATAGGTCTCTCGAGGTCTTGAACATGATCCAAATGATAAATCGTAACATAATTGGGAAGCCTGTATTGCCTATGATGATGAAGAACATCATGAAAATCAGCGGATACGGCGCAGTATCAAAGGAAACCATTGAATCAGCGGTCAAAGACAGACCCAAGTTGTTGAATGCACTCATTGCAGTGAAAAACCCCCACCAGGTTGGAGAAACTCCATTTCGTCTAATAATCTCTGAGTAGTGGTGCCTCGTACAGGCCCATGGAACGATGGTCACAAACGCCAAAATGTTGAATCCGATGTAGTATACCATGAGAATGCAGCACAGTAATCTCAAAGCACGATATTCGACGCCGCCGAGTTCCTCCTTTTGTTGCTTTGTGAGTCCAATGAAGACGGAGTTTCTGCCAAAGGTTGGCTGCCACGATAGATAGTTGGTGCTCATTGTTCTGGTGAAGGGGTGGCCTATATCACCTTCACGTCGTTTTGGTTTGGGCGGGTGCGCTTGGAACTGTAAATTCAAAGACTCTTGCGGAGAAAAGCTCATCTCCTCATCAACAAAAGATGAAGGCGCCGACTTGGCCAAGTTTCTATGATTTTCAACTACTTGGCCTGAGGTTTTAGGACTCGGTGAAGGAGTATACGTTGGGATGTTACATGATTGTGTTCTAGATATTTTTTTCTTCTTGGTGACCATATATTTGTGAGGAGCACCGTCAAAGTAGTCATGGTCACCTTCATCTCTCCGCAAGCCAAGCAATTTCCGGAAACTTTTCGTCTGGGCTAGCTTGTTCAATTCCTGAGAAGATGGCAGGACAGAATGGCGTTTCAGTGAGCAGTGGGGGGCTCTTCTCTCATGACGTTCCTGCACAATGAAAGCGGGTCCATTGGTCTCGCTCGAAAAAGAATCCGTGGAGTTTGCGTTGCTCTTCTCTTGTTGTTTTTGTAGCATCATTATCGATTTGTAAATGTCTCTTGGGTCAACGTCTGAGGGTTGGCGCTTACTTGAGAAGTTTGGAGGCGAGCTTTGCGTGTCACTGGATTCCTCCTTAGAGGAGGAAACATTCAACGGTGAGATTGAGGACAATGCGGACGTGTCAGGAGAGTCCATCGGCACATCTGAAGCGGATTGTCGTGGGTCTTCTCTGGAAACAAACTTCCCACGGAACAGGTTGTCCTTGAAACTCCTACTTCGAGCGGCATTGCCACTGCTGCCCGATAGTTCCCTTTGTTGCAACGTCATGGTCCGTCTTAGTTTAAAATTCTGTTTGGAGATATCCCTAATGTTGTCGAAGTACCTTTCAAACCAATACAGCCTGACAAAGGCCAAAAACCCATGAATAAGTATAGGCGTGGACAGCAATGTAATGACGTACACCACTATCTGCTGGTACAGGTTGAAATCGTTAGTGCTCTTGGTGGCCAGCCCGCCCTGTGTAGACGCTCCAGCAGCCAGAAATAGCACATCGATGAACGCCGTGTTCTTGCACGGATATAACAGAATGGACCCGATAATCGACAGCGTGATCAGGTAGATATAGTGCACCACGATGAAGTTGGGGAAAACGTATTTAGCAATGGGTCTGCATGATTTTAAGAACCCGGAAATGAAGTCTCTTAGCCGATGGCCCCATGATTTCTTGTGCACCAACCGTAACTGGAAGGGCAGTGCCAACGAAGCCCTGGATGACGTCCTCTTAGCTGTCGGCATGAGTGGTTCTTACAGCCTCTTATCGTCGGTGATTAGTACAAAATAGCCTCTTTTCTAATCATCTGAAACCTTTAGTTATTCCAATATCATTTCTCTTTTTCAGCCGCACGGCCGAGGGGATTAGAAACGAAAATTCACATCTCATCCTATTCTTCGCAGGAGATCAAAAGTGAAAGAGGGAAACGGGAAACAACCATCTGAGCATGGCAGCTTGCATCAAATTATCAATCATCGTGTGATGTACCATGGCCTATTTAACGGCGGTACGCTTGTACTACAGGGCGCTTTCAGCGCATGCCGGGCACCCCCTTCTTTCTTGCGTCGTCTTGCATCTCTCTAATCCCGTCGCTATGCTCTGATATAACCGTTGCCAAAGTGTCAAGCTGTTGTGAAATTGTGCTGGGGGCATTGATGGTTCTTGAACTCTTCCTCTTTTTAGTCTGGCTTTAGCTTGATTGGGCACGGGCACTCAATGGACGGGGTATCCACCCAGCTTGGAAAGGGGCATATAAAACCAAAAGAGAACGTTAAGAAAAGTGCAAATGAAAATAACAGACCGGGAGATCGCAAACGCAAACGCAATAAATGTCGTTTTGGAAAACATTGCAGAGACAGCCACGTACCATCTCGTTGTTTACCAATGACATCGCGTCCAATATCAAGTCGCAGAAATGCCTGCAGTTGCTGAAGGGAGACGTCTCTCATCGATTCGACGTGGAAATCGCCAACCGCTTTCCCACGTGGGACCAGCTGCAATACATGAGAACTTCGTGCCCGCAAGGCCCAGTTTCGTTGCAAAGGCAGATTCCAAAGCTGGATTCAGTGCTCAAATACAAGCACACAGACCCGACGTTCGGGATGGACCTGCAGAAGTGTGTCCAGAGGGGACTTTGGAATCCAAAGGAGGCGCTTTGGGTCGACTGGGAAAACAAGTTGGTGGGAAATGAGCCCGCAGACATTGACAAGTACATCATTCAGCGCAAATAACACCTATATACCACTATATTGAACACATACATATTTTTATAACAATGGGCTATATCTTTTTTGTATTACCCGCGTAATTGGGAAAATTTTTCCTTTTAAATAGCAGCGTTTGGGATCAAAAATGGCAGTTTGATGGTAGATTAGGAGGATTTAGTGAGCCCAGTGGGACCAAGAGCAAAGCGCAAGATCATGTCAGACCCTATCAGAACGAAACCCAAGTCGTCGATGCAAATCGACAACGCCCCTACGCCTCACAATACCCCAGCATCGGTTCTGAATCCGAGCTATTTGAAAAACGGCAACCCAGTTAGGGCCCAGGCACAGGAGCAGGATGACAAGATCGGCACCATCAACGAGGAGGACATCTTGGCTAACCAACCCCTGTTGTTACAGTCCATCCAAGACAGACTTGGCTCGCTGGTGGGCCAGGACAGCGGGTATGTGGGGGGTCTTCCCAAGAACGTTAAGGAAAAGCTGCTGAGCTTGAAGACTTTACAAAGCGAGCTATTCGAAGTTGAAAAGGAATTTCAGGTGGAGATGTTTGAGCTAGAGAACAAGTTTCTGCAGAAGTACAAGCCCATTTGGGAGCAGCGGTCCAGGATCATTTCAGGACAAGAGCAACCCAAGCCGGAACAGATCGCAAAGGGCCAAGAGATTGTGGAGTCACTCAATGAGACGGAGTTGTTGGTGGACGAAGAAGAGAAGGCCCAAAATGATTCCGAGGAGGAACAGGTGAAGGGAATTCCCTCATTCTGGCTAACCGCATTAGAGAACTTGCCCATCGTTTGCGACACCATCACTGACCGCGATGCGGAAGTTCTGGAGTACCTGCAAGATATTGGTCTGGAATACTTGACGGATGGTAGACCCGGTTTCAAGCTGTTGTTCAGATTTGATTCTTCCGCCAACCCATTCTTCACCAACAACATTCTGTGCAAGACCTACTTCTACCAGAAGGAGCTGGGTTACTCCGGGGACTTTATCTACGACCACGCAGAAGGCTGCGAGATCAGTTGGAAGGACAACGCCCACAACGTCACTGTGGACCTAGAAATGCGCAAGCAGAGAAACAAGACCACCAAGCAGGTGAGGACCATCGAGAAGATCACTCCCATAGAATCCTTTTTCAACTTCTTCGACCCTCCCAAGATCCAAAACGAAGACCAAGACGAGGAGTTGGAGGAGGACCTCGAGGAACGTCTAGCTTTAGACTACTCCATCGGGGAACAACTTAAGGACAAGCTAATTCCTAGAGCCGTGGACTGGTTTACCGGCGCAGCCTTGGAATTCGAGTTCGAGGAGGACGAAGAAGAAGCGGACGAGGACGAAGACGAAGAAGATGATGATGATCACGGCTTGGAGGATGACGACGGGGAATCTGCCGAAGAGCAAGACGATTTTGCTGGCAGGCCGGAACAGGCTCCTGAATGCAAGCAGTCATAATCCCAACGCACTTCGCAAGAGTGGTCATAACCGTATTCATATATTTATATACATATGTATACATACATATATAGATATATATATATATATATATATACATATACATGTAAGTGTGTAAGCTGAAATATATGTTAAAGCGCATGTAACTAAGACGACAATAATAATAATAATAATAGCCTAGATTTTCTCCGCCGTGGGGGATGATCGTATTCTTTCGGATTTAATAATATAGCAGCAAGGGTTATAAAAGGAAAGATAACGGAATGTATCGGTAATCATTAACCATCACTCACTCTCCAGAACCGTAGCGTAATTATGTCTGAATCATCTATTTCTTCTTCTAAACCATCTGTGGAATTGCCACAAGCAACCTGGTCGCATCTGCAAAGATACCCAGCTTTATCCAAGTTTATTAAATATGCGGAATCTCTGCCACCTGTGGAGAGATTGATTTCCTTCAACCTCGTTGTTTTGGGATCTGTGAACCAGTGGGTTTCCGAATCGTCCAGCTCTCCTCGTCTGGTGAAGCAAGTTGTTGCTGCTGGGAAGGAAGGGGCCTTCAAGTTGGACGAGTTAGTTAACCTCTTGGTGTTCAAGGAGGGTGTCGACGGCTTGCTGTACAATTGGAAATCACATTCCAACACGCCAGGGATCTGGCTGGTGTGGTTCTTCGTCGACTACGTCGCCAACATTTCTAATACTCTGTTGAGGGAGTTCCTGATCAAGCCATTGCACTTGCAAGGTTCTACCGCATCGAAGGAGATCGGCTCTTCCGGTGAGGAGAACAAGGTCACTGATGCTTCTTCTTTGCCCCACGTGGCAGAGTTGTCTTCAACGACCAGAGGTATGTCGCAGGAGATCCAGTCCAAGGTCAAGTCTAACTATATCGACCCAACCAAGGACCTGGCTAAAGAAAAGTACGACGCCATAGTGAAGCCCACAACTGACAAGTTGCAATCTGTGTACATCGACCCAACAAAGACTAAGCTTAACGAAACCTACCAACGCTTCACCACTGTCTATGAAAACAATCTAAGTAAATCTGAAAGCGTCCCTAAAGCCATTGTATCCACCGGGTTGGACTTGGGCAATGCCACCATTGAGAAGCTAAAGGCCTCAAGAGAAGACCAAACCAATTCTAAGCCCGCGGCTGTGTCGACCAATTAGTAATTTGGTTTTGCGCTAATTGTGCGCCTGACTTTTTTTCCTGCCACTCTTATATAGTTATTTGTTATTATTCTATTATTTCATCTATTGTTTGCTAGCTATTATGTACGTTGCTGTTTGAGCACTATATACAATTGAATACCAAAGAAAAAATTAAAAAAAAAAAAAAAAAAAAAAAAAAAAAAAAAAAAAAATTTGGTTATAGCTCGATCAAGAGACAATAAAAGTGAATATACATGGTGCCAAGGGAAAGTCCTAGCATGTCAAACAGTCATCATACATCCCAGGGAAGAAGAAACAAACTTTCAGTGTGGGTTAAAAAAATAATAAACACCACTACCACAACTAACGCATCGGTCTCGAGCAGTAAACCAAGACGCGGCACTAGGGCTGGCCCCACAAGAGTTAAGCGTGCTGAGTTGGATCCGGATGGAACAACCATCAGTTCGTCGTTGCGACCATTGGTTGATCGAAATTCGTTGCATTCGAGCGAATCCGATGACGAAGGAGATCGTCGAGTGGCATGGGATGAACCACCAACAGGCAAAGTAAGACAGCAGCAGCAGCAGCAGCAACAAAACGACAACGCAAGTGTTATTCCGCTAGTATCGTTTTGTTCCTCGTCAGTGAAGTCGTCTACTTTCTCGGACATTCATTCAATACAGTCTACGAGGCCCACAATATTCTCTAACAGGACGTTTGAGACGAATTCTAGCGTTCTGGCCATCCCACCACAGAGTATATTGGATCGATCAAGAACCCTCCCGCCGTCGAACGCAAGTAACACTACCACAAGAAGACCGTGAATTGGCTACCTAAGATGAACGTCCTATATTGTATTATTTGTGTATGTATGTATGTGCGTGCCTATGCAATGCTACATGGGCAATAGCCCCACAGAATGCGAGCCTGCCCTTTTTCTTCTGGATCTAATTTTTTTGAACCTTCTTTGGAAAACTCTTATGCAAGCAGAAAAAAGATAAATGCCCATGATCAATAGCAAAATCTCGCTATAATGCCATATGGTCAGCACGACCTTGAACAACCGAGAGTGAGGATTGTTTGAAGTTTGCTGTTCAGCTGGCTGTGACCCAGTCTTGATGTTTGGTTGAGCTTTGATCATTTTCCATTTGGTGAACTCATCGGGTTCCCTGTCAAGGACCTCGCCAAATTCCTGCTCCAAGAATAGCTCAGCTTCCTTTGCGTAATCATAGGTGTCCTCAATGGATTCATCCATGTCGTTCCAATGGAATTCGCTAGTGGATACGTCCAGCAGCTCCACTGTCTCCGTTAATTGGCCATTTAATGCGCTACAGCCAATGTATCTTTGCCCCGTGTGCATGTTTTTCGGCAAGTACAGATTTTCGGTTGTTTGAAATAACTCAATCCAGTAGTTTCCCTCTTTTGCGTACTGCACGTCGATCTTCAGGAAGCTTATACTTTCCAAATATATTATTCTTAGTTTCGTGACTCGATTCCACAGGGCATTTTTCTTGAGTTTTATGTGGCCTCTTGAATTAAGCCGCAGCGATGTACTGAGTTCACCATCACTATTGATATCGTACCAATCGCTTTCTGGGGCCACATTTATAAACACATCCATAAAGGGTACCTCCTTATGGTCGTGGCCTTGGTTGCGATACGTATCCAAGACAATAAATAGCCCAGGCAGATTTTTCGGGAAGCCCATCAGATCTGTATTATCGGCTATGACGCCCTGAGAATTCATCATGTATTGCTTTTTCGCATACGACGACTGTAAATTCTGTGTGAGAAACCCATTTTCGGGCGTAATGGCAAAACACATTCCATCACCAGTGAGTTGTGTAGTGGGGTCGTGAGAAATTCTGAAAGTGAAAACAATCTCAAAGTCATCGATGGTGTTGTCGCCAATTCCATTGGACAATACTAATCCATGTTTATCTTGATCACGGTCCTGAGTCAATTTGATCGACTGAATATTCCTAATTTGCGTGGCACCGCCTACATGCCAAAACTGGTTGATCTTGTCCAAAAACGGTATAGATAAACTAGCATCATGGTTGGGCACACGCGTTACATGTGATCTTCTTCTTGTAAAGGGGCTAGTCTCTGTATGGTACTGATCACCATTATTGAGATAAATCTCAGCCACTAATTGGAATATCAGAAACAATGATAAAATCAATAGTGATATGGCTAGTTTCTCTGCCCTTACATCTCTTGACATCGTTACTTAAAGAGAGAGCACACACGTTATAAACTACCCACCGCCAAATTGCTATCCAATGTTAAGGATAGACAAATGCAAGAATATATAAAGGAAACCAAAATCTGCTTATATAAAGCGTAAATCTTACATTTTTCACTGCTTACTCACTCTTATTGTTTTTTTTCTGTTCAACCACGCGATGAGTTTTTTTTTTCCATTATTATTTATAGGACAAAAATGAAAAAATATTAGCTCAGATAAGCACATTTTGTTCATGGCTAAGTGGATAGGGAAACACCTACACTTAATTGCAAGCAACAATGCCTTCGCTAACCCCCAGATGTATCATTGTAAGACACGGTCAAACTGAATGGTCCAAGTCAGGCCAGTATACTGGTTTGACAGATCTACCGTTAACGCCCTACGGTGAGGGCCAAATGTTGAGGACCGGTGAGAGTGTTTTCCGCAATAATCAGTTTTTGAATCCAGACAACATCACTTATATCTTCACCTCTCCACGTTTGCGTGCCAGGCAAACTGTGGATTTGGTTTTGAAACCATTAAGCGACGAGCAAAGAGCTAAGATCCGTGTGGTGGTAGACGACGACTTGCGAGAGTGGGAGTACGGTGACTACGAGGGAATGCTGACTCGAGAAATCATTGAATTGAGGAAGTCACGCGGTTTGGACAAGGAGAGGCCATGGAATATCTGGAGAGATGGGTGTGAGAACGGTGAGACTACTCAGCAAATTGGGTTGAGACTTTCCCGCGTTATTGCCAGAATCCAGAACTTGCACCGCAAGCACCAGAGTGAGGGCAGAGCATCAGACATCATGGTCTTTGCGCACGGACATGCATTGCGTTATTTTGCTGCTATTTGGTTTGGACTGGGTGTGCAAAAGAAATGTGAGACGATTGAAGAAATTCAAAATGTCAAATCTTATGATGACGACACAGTTCCATATGTGAAGTTGGAATCTTACAGACATTTGGTAGACAATCCATGTTTCTTACTGGACGCCGGTGGGATTGGTGTTTTGTCATACGCTCACCACAACATTGACGAACCTGCATTGGAATTAGCAGGTCCATTTGTCTCACCACCAGAGGAGGAATCCCAGCATGGCGATGTGTAAGCAATCATTCGAAATGCAAAAAAAGATATGCAGTTATAGAAAGTGATAAAAACATTTTTTTTCTTGACTTTTTATGTTATATAATATGCTATATATGATAATATCTAGTGGTATCTTAAAAAAGAAAAAATAATGAAATAAAAGGGATAGTACAAAGGACTGTGTTTTTTTGTATTGTGGAAAAACGAACTAATTGAAAAATAAACCATAAAATGAACGGAGTAAAAAAAGTACTAGCAAAAGCTTATTTGCAATATTCAAGAAAAAAAGGCCTAGTAGAAGACAAAGTTAGCAGAACCAGAAGTAACTGAAACAGTACAACCGTCAGAGCCAGAGCCAGAGTAGACACCATTTTCGTAAGAGCAAGCACCATTGACGGTAGAGCCATCGGTGGCAACGATCTTGATGTTAAAGTTTGGTGCTTCTTTGTTGTTTGGGTTTGGAATGATGGACAAGTAAGTGATACCATCAGTGTAACCAGCACCCAAGACAACTGGAGCCCAGTTACCGACACCGGAACCCTCAGTACCCCAGATACAACCATCTTCCACAGAGACACCAGCGTTGTTAACGTAGTATTGGGCAGAGGTCTTCTTACCTTGCCATTGATAGTAGGAGTCTTCCTTGATGACGTTGATTGGTTGGGAGGAACCAGCGCCAACTACGGTAGGAACGACCATGTTTTCGGAACCTGGATAATCGGTACCACAGATAGCAATGGAGCCGGAGACCTTGTTAACAGCTTGAGCAGAGCCTTGACCTTCTACACACAAACTGTTAGTGTCGGTGTTGGAACGGTATAATTTACCGTTCTTACAGTATAAACCACCAACGGATCTACCATCGGAAGGTTGTTCAGAAGGCCATTGGGTCTTAGCGTAACCTGGAGAACAAGCGTAAGAACAGTAGTATCCGTCTTGACAAGAGGTGGCGGTGTTACCGTTCATGTCCATGATGGAAGCCCAGCCGCCTAGACCTAACCAGTCTAAGGAGACAGCACCTTGTCCGGATGGGAAATCAGAACAGGAAATGGTACCATCTTCAAAATCTCCAGAACCAACAGAGGAAGAAGAGGAAGAGGAAGAGGAGGAGGAAGAGGCGGCGGCAGAGGTAGTAGCGGCGGCGGCAGTCGAGGACAAAGTAGTGGTGGCAGCAGCAACAGACTCGACCTTTCCATCAGCAGCCGCCGAGGTAGCGGTGTTGGCAGCTGGAATAACAACAGTGCCGTCTGCGTTGACGTACTGAGTAACGGTGACAACGGCACGCTTGTCGTTGTGGTGGTGGTTGTCACTATGGTGGACAGCTGGAGCGGCCAAGACGGCGGTGGAGGCTGACAAAGCTAATAGAGCGGATAATTTCATACTGGAATTTCTTGAAAAATTAAGGGAGGGTAAATTCTCGTTTAAAGGAAGGACTAGTAGTTGGTTATATTCAAATAAAAATGAATGAATGAATAAAAAATAAACGAAGTTTAAGGAATGAATACACTGGAAATTGTGTGGTCGTACTTTTTTTTTTTTCTTCTTAGTTACCGATGAAAGGAGCGTAAATTGCGGTTTAAAATCTGTGCTGAGCTTTGATCTGGGAGACGCCGAGGTCTCGAGAAGGAAACACATTAGATGGTATTCACTTATATACCCGAATCAGGAGAAACAAAGGCGAAAAAAAGGAAAAATTTTGTTTTGTCTGCTTTTTTCTTTTTCCGCACGACCCGGGCCGGGCCGTGCGGAAAGACCTACTTGCCCAAAAGCGGCAAAACGTCAACACCACCTCTACATTTCTTTTTATGGACTCATTAGGTTTCCCGATCTGGAAAAGAAAGGGCTTTTCCAGTGCCGCGGCCTCGAGATCCAGGCACCAGGAACTAGGCACGCTGTGTATTCTAACACATTGAAGGGCCTAGGCCCGCTGACGTGGGGTCTAGTTCCACTTTTTCATTACCTTTTCTCGGTCTTTTCTTGCTCCCACAGGCCGTTAATGGCCTGAAACAGTTTTGTGACTTTGGACTTATGATAACGATGTTTGTCCGGGTGCCACCGGATTCTATCGCGGCGAATCAAGTCTAGTCTGTTTGCATCCATCAAGGCACTGCTCATTGTGTAAAATTGTTCTACGCTTTTGTCATCAATCATATCTAAACTCACAGCCGCTAGGGTAGGTGTGCCTGGCAGTGGTAAGGTAGCCGGCTCGTCTTTGGTCATGCGCCAATACTGTCGAACGGCCCGCGCGTAGCGTTCTTCGGCTTCAACCTTAGTGCTGATACCTTTTGCCTGGTCAAAGGCGAAAACGTCTACTTCGCTTTCACTGCTGTTTTCGCTTTCATGACTTCGTTTCAAGCGGTCTCTTTCGCTCTCGGTTGTAACACACTTGTAGCCTGCTATGCTTTCACCGTACTCGAAAAGCGTAGCCTCATGACTAGTTGTACCAACGCCCTTTCTTTTCTTTTTTTTCTCTTGACACTTCGGCGTATTCATCGCCACTGGTACAAGCCGTATGGTGCTTTTTTGCTCATTTTCGTTTTGACGTTGCGATGGTTTCGCGGACCAATCGCATGGGTGGTGGTGGATGTTGTCTTTGCTAGTTGCAACGTAGTCTTCTTCTCTCCTGCGCTTTCTGACGAAAATTGGCCTTACGTATCTTTTTTCGGCGTCGTTGTCGTCATCGCTATTCATATAATCGTCGTCACTCATATCGGCGCTTTTACTGCATGCTGTCTTTTGAAGAGAGTTTCATTGAAAAGTAGTGAAGGAAAAAAAAAAAAAAAAAAAAAAGAAGGAAAAAAGCTTACATACGGAAAGAGAAAAAAAAAGAAATTTTAAAAATGGACGAGTCCGGAATCGAACCGGAGACCTCTCCCATGCTAAGGGAGCGCGCTACCGACTACGCCACACGCCCATAGTAGATATATTTTCTGATGTCCTAGGAATTGGATCATATATTTTTACAGGAATGTGATGTATCAAACAAGCTTGGAGTGGAGTATTCATGATATAATTACCGTTCTCAACCCGCTAAGTCCCAACTACTATCTTTGTGTTGGCTGTTCAATCTCCGGAATTTGTGCATTTGCAATCAATGACAGGGCTTATATCAAGATCATAAGAGGGGATTTCCTTATGAGGAAAAGAGCGGAGCCGCAGTGAAAGTTAATAACGATTTAACTTTTTTTGTCTCAATTACGTTTTAAATGTCATTTATAGTAGGAAAATGTTTAACAAGCAGTGAAACTGCAAAGTTTAGTTATCGGAGTGGCGGAAAAAAAAGGGAACTCCGAATCCCCAAAGTTCAATAGGAAATGGGGAGTAAAGAGGCTGAATTAGTTTGAAACAAAACTGCTACCAGCGGATTTAATCGGAATCAATTAAGATATCAAACAAAATGCGGGGAAATCATATTGATTGGTTGAAGCTCACACTGATTAGTTTTCATCTCGCTGTCTACTAAAAGATTTATTTTTACATTTCCTAGAAAAACATAAATAAAATAACAAAAAGTAAAAAAATAGAAATACCTTACTTTCTTTCATAGTATAATTTATCTTATTAGTGCACGGAAATATACAATTTTTGACTATAAACATTTCCCTTTTTTCTTTAGATTAATGACGAGAAAATAAATATATTTATTGTGATTATCTAAAAAATAAAGTCTTTTTTTGTCGTTGTTCGATTCATTAACACCAGAAATTCCAGATTCTATACCATCTTGGCTTTGTGGCCATAATTGCCTTTTCTTCTGCAATTTCTTGTTTCAACAAATCTAAATCGACTTCTCTTCTACCCGTATCAATGTCCATCTTTTCTGCTGGGATGAAAAGCTTCCAATTCCTCTTATAGATCTTGTGTCCGATGTACATAACCATAACAAGTGGGAAGGATAGATAAGCTTCGAAGAAACCTTCCGCACTTGGAGAATCTCCCACGGGGAATAGAGCAACGTAGAATTGGGCAATGAACATAATAATAACCATAAATAACCCCCAGTAGGAACCCCAAACACCGGTGGGAGATTTGAAAGACAATTCATCCAAGCCTCTTCCTTGGGCGGCCAATGCCTTTCTGAAACGAATGTGACAAATACAGATACCACCCCATGTGAATAGAGATGACAACCCAGACAAGGCTAGTAACCAGTTGAAAACTTCACCTTCCTTTTTGGAGGCGGCAACAAACGCAATAAGACCGAATGCAGATGTGACAGCAATTCCCACCAATGGTCTACCCTTACGGTCAACGTAGGAAAAGATTTCTGGCAGAAATCTCTGTTCAGCTAGGGCAACCATTGTTCTGGAACATCCATAAATGGCAGAGTTACCGACAGATAACACGGCAATCAAGATAACGACGTTGACAACACTTGGCAAACCCTTGATACCGTGAGTCTTAATGGCAATGACGAAGGGCGAAGCAGCAGCATCCACAGAGGAGGCACCAATCAAACTTTTATCGTTGTATGGGACTAAAAGACCAATCATTAATAGCGACAGAATATAAAATAGGGTGATTCTCCAGAAAACTTGTTTAGCAGCCTTAGGAACGGACTTTCTAGGCTCTACGGATTCACTGGCAGCAAGACCAACCAATTCTGAACCGGCAAAAGAAAAGGCAGCGGTGACGAAGACAGAACAAACACCTTTGAATTTAGCACCTGGAGTGTCACCAGCAAAGGCACCAGGATCATGCCAGTACTTGCCCCCAATGTAACCACCTGTTGGACCACCACCACAGTTTAGAATGATACCTAAGATGATGAACCCAACAATAGTGATGACCTTGATAAATGAAAAGACGAATTCTGCTTCACCATAACCTTTGACACCAAACATATTGATAATAACAATTGCAAGCCAAAACAATGCAACAAATCCATCTCTATACTTTGGATCTGTACCCCAGAAATTTACAGTAATAGATGCAGAGACAATTTCCAATGGCAGCGTAACCAACCATTGTAACATATAATTGAAATTATTAGCGTAACCAAAGGACTCATCAATAAATCTGGTAGCGTACGTGGTGAACCCACCCGAAATAGGGAAGATAACAGCCAACTCACCCAGAGCCATAACCATAGCGTAAATCATGGTACCTGTAGACCCCCATCCAATCATTAGCGAAGCGGGACCACCTGTTCTTAGTGCAGTACCTGACCCAACCAACAGACCAGTACCGATGGCACCACCGATGGCAATCATTTGCAAATGTCTATTCTTCAAGTGGTGCTTCAATGGAGTTTGGGCAGTGATGATAGCCACTTTTTCAGCTTCTGAAAGATTAGGATCAACTTCAATAGGTTTTACCCTTTTGAAAGAATCTTTAAAGTCTTGCCATTTGGACCCTGAACCTGTTTCGTCAATAGAAACAGCGGAGCCATTTGAGGGAATGGTTATTGGCTCCTGAGTTAGAAACTCAGAATCTATGGTAATACCATTGTGTTTCAGATTATCCGGATTATTCTTCTCGTACGAAGAAGTATTACTCATTTTTTATTTCTTTTTTTTGTTTCTTATAAATGTTGCTGTCCTTGATCTGTTCTTTTCTACTTTTGTTTTGTTGAGGACAATAAGAAAACAAGACTTTGTATACAAGGAATTCAAAAATCAATCTAGGAGAAAAAACATCGTCTCATTGACATTCATTTAAGTGGACTTCACCTTCATCTTTATATGTCTTATCCAGAGCGAATTCCGGAAGAAAGGTGTGTTGCCCCAACTATGCGCTTATCATGTTTAATTTACTATGAGGAGGTAAATAGCCGGTTGCTCCAGAAGATAAGCTAATCGGACGTAGAAAAAGCATCCAAACTGACATTTAACAATCTTATCAGTTACCAAATCAAGTTCCCCGTTATCGCACTCGAGAGATATGGGCGATGCGACTTTGCTGCATGAGGTCAATGGGTAGATTAGTGAGGCTGCCTGATAGCGGCACGGCACCAACGACCCCTTATCAAAAGGAAATGGTCACTGATTACGATTCTAGTGAGCAGATAAGCGATCGGCTGAAAAAAAAAGTCCTAAAACAGATATCATGATGAAAAAAACAACCATAGATTCCACCGGATCAGTGAAAAAGTAATCAACGGACCTGTGGAAGGTCGGAATGAGTCGCCGACGGAACTCATGCTGCCCCTATTCTCCTTTGTGTCTGGTGTCAGGTCGATCTGCACAGCGTAATGATACTTCGACTAGTCAGAACGCAACATATTGTCCTTGGCACTGGTGTGTCTAATCTATTGTTGTAGGTTACGTAAGCAGGGGCAAGACACCATCTGATGGGTTGAAAAGAATGTGTAAGTATTAGAACCTTAGTTCAAACAGTAAAAAATACAGAGAGCTGTGTCTAATTTAATCATGTATGTTCTGTGTTGATTTATCTATCCATGCTTTAGTGCTTCGTAATAGTACAACTTCAGAGTGAGTATGAGAAAGTTTCTTTTAACTTTTGGCCCAGGATTTTTTGCCGGCCGGGCAACGCAATGTGTTCTCTAAATTGGGTAGTGATGATTTTATATACATCAGGTCAAACATAAACCAAGCGACAGATTTGTCAAAGATATTCGACGAGGTATTTTTTGATTACTTGACCCAGAGCGAGGTGTAAATGATGTATTTCACACGGATGGAACGCCCGCAAGAGTCTACTAAGCAAAACATGATGTTGAAATATCATCTGTTTAGTAATATTCATATTGCTAGTATACTATCATATGCGGTGTAAGAAGAGGACATAAAGGTTGAAAAATAATCATCAATCTAATGAAAGCTGAAATGCAAGGATTGATAATATAATAGGATAATGAAACATATAAAACGAAAGCAGAAATAATCGTAATATTATTATGTAGAAATATCGATTCCATTTTGAGGATTCCTATGTGCTCGAGTACAATTTCTAGTATATTCTGTGTATGTATATTATAGTCTTTATCATCAATGGCATCCCAACAATTATCTTAAAATTCACCCATTTGTCAAGATAATGGTTGATTCTTATTTAGACACAATAAAAAAACTTGAAGACATCTGCTTCTGAGCTGTAGAGGTACCAATTGGACGAAATATAAATAATTAAAACTAAGACAAAAAATCCAACAAATAACGTTCCGTGATAGTTTAATGGTCAGAATGGGCGCTTGTCGCGTGCCAGATCGGGGTTCAATTCCCCGTCGCGGAGATTTTTTATTTTGCTTTTTATTCCTCCTGTAATATCGCTTTATACGGAAAAACTGAATTCTTTCATTATGATGAGTTCGAGAGTAACCATTTTTACTTCGTGCAACGATGCATATATTTATCTTTTACGTGAAGGGAATTCCCAAGCGTTCCCTAATGCAGTCGGGAGCAAAATGGTCAACTTGAACACTATCCCACCCAAAAATGGCAGGGACTACTACATTGCGCTTGGACTCGAAGGTTCTGCAAATAAACTGGGCGTTGGTATAGTTAAGCATCCGCTTCTGCCTAAACATGCCAACAGCGATCTATCTTATGATTGCGAAGCTGAGATGCTTTCTAATATTAGAGACACATATGTCACACCTCCTGGGGAGGGATTTTTGCCTCGAGACACGGCAAGGCATCACAGAAATTGGTGCATAAGACTCATAAAACAAGCACTGGCCGAAGCTGACATCAAAAACCCGACACTAGACATTGATGTAATTTGCTTTACCAAAGGTCCCGGCATGGGGGCCCCTCTGCATTCAGTTGTCATCGCCGCCAGAACGTGCTCCTTACTGTGGGACGTGCCACTGGTGGGAGTAAACCACTGCATTGGTCACATCGAAATGGGGAGAGAAATCACTAAAGCTCAAAATCCTGTGGTACTGTATGTAAGTGGTGGAAATACACAGGTTATTGCATACTCGGAAAAAAGGTACCGTATCTTTGGTGAAACGCTTGATATTGCTATCGGTAATTGTCTTGATAGATTTGCAAGAACTCTGAAGATACCTAATGAGCCCTCGCCTGGCTACAACATCGAGCAGTTAGCTAAAAAAGCCCCTCACAAAGAAAACTTGGTAGAACTTCCCTATACAGTAAAGGGGATGGATCTTTCGATGAGTGGTATATTGGCTTCCATCGATTTACTTGCCAAGGATCTATTTAAGGGCAATAAGAAAAATAAGATCCTATTCGACAAGACAACGGGCGAGCAAAAAGTCACTGTAGAGGATCTTTGCTACTCTCTGCAAGAGAACCTATTCGCCATGCTAGTTGAAATAACAGAAAGAGCTATGGCTCACGTTAACTCCAATCAAGTTTTGATCGTAGGCGGTGTTGGTTGTAACGTGCGATTACAAGAGATGATGGCGCAAATGTGTAAAGACAGGGCCAATGGGCAAGTACATGCTACAGATAATAGGTTTTGTATCGATAACGGAGTTATGATTGCCCAAGCAGGACTACTAGAGTATAGAATGGGTGGGATCGTGAAGGACTTTTCTGAAACTGTTGTTACGCAGAAATTCAGAACCGATGAAGTATACGCAGCCTGGCGTGATTAACGATTTTTGTTACAGTTAGCCTAATGTTCACACTACGAATATATATATATATTTATATATGCCATACACCTTTCATTTACAGCTCAGTGTATAACCTTGTGGAAGCGCGAAAATAAGCAAGAGACATTTGAAAATAATCAATAAACAAAGCTCAAAAAAAATAGATCATCACCTAACAAAATAAGACGTGGCAATTACAGAATGGGGGAAAGCTTGGATAGATGTATAGATGATATTAATAGGGCGGTGGACTCTATGTCCACACTCTATTTCAAGCCACCAGGAATTTTTCATAATGCCATCCTGCAGGGAGCAAGCAACAAGGCAAGCATTAGAAAAGACATTACTAGACTAATAAAGGACTGTAACCACGACGAGGCGTATCTTCTGTTCAAAGTCAACCCTGAGAAACAATCCGTTTCACGTAGAGACGGCAAGGAGGGAGTATTCGACTATGTTATTAAACGAGATACGGACATGAAAAGAAATAGAAGGCTGGGCAGACCAGGGGAAAAACCGATCATCCATGTGCCCAAGGAAGTATATTTGAACAAAGATCGTCTTGATTTGAACAATAAAAGGAGAAGAACCGCCACTACAAGTGGCGGTGGTTTGAACGGTTTTATTTTTGATACCGATCTTATAGGATCCTCTGTCATTTCAAATTCAAGCTCAGGTACATTCAAAGCATTATCGGCCGTGTTCAAGGATGATCCGCAAATTCAAAGGCTCCTATATGCCTTGGAAAATGGAAGCGTGCTCATGGAAGAAGAATCCAATAACCAAAGAAGAAAAACCATCTTTGTCGAGGACTTCCCTACTGATTTAATTCTTAAAGTTATGGCCGAAGTAACAGATTTATGGCCACTAACAGAGTTCAAGCAGGATTACGACCAATTGTACCATAATTACGAACAACTTTCCTCCAAATTGCGCTTCATCAAGAAAGAAGTTTTGCTTCAAGATGATCGCTTAAAGACTATGTCACAGTACCATCCTTCTTCTTCTCACGACGTTGCTAAGATTATTCGAAAAGAAAAAGATGAAATTAGGCGGCTAGAAATGGAGATAGCCAACTTGCAAGAGTAGGGGAACACTTCTCCTCAAGAATAGATATTTCCTTTGTACTAATTGCATACATAGGCCACTGCAAATCATATAATTATGTATTACCTTACATCTAAATGTATAAAACCAACTGAGCGGATCCACCATGGGTCTGTCTCCTGTTAAAGCATGTAGCATCATGTTTCTCACATAAACTTTCCTCATCGTAATGGAAAAAAAAAATAGTCATAAAAAAAAAACTAACCATGAATGACATATAAGATTACCACGAGCGAGAGTAAAAAAGAGTATCTCTATATGGGTTCGGGCGATACTAGAGGAGAAAGCTCTCTGGTAGCTAAACCAATCGAAATTATACTTAATAAGCTACCACATGCCATACTAGCGCAACAACAATTTCAAAAATATATAACGAGCCCCATCTACAGATATCTTTCCAAACTTCTACTGTTCAGAGAGGTGGCTTGGCCCGAAAGTACAAAAGATACCCAGAAAGGACAAGTAGGGATATTTTCCTTTCAAAACAATTATGCAGACTCTGCAACAACTTTCAGAATACTTGCTCATTTAGATGAGCAGCGATACCCGCTACCCAACGGTGCCGCTGAAAAGAATTTACCTTCTTTATTTGAAGGATTCAAAGCTACCGTTTCCATCATTCAACAGAGACTGTTGTTAGACAATGTAGACGGGGCCACGAATAGTGATAAGGAAAAATACGTTCAATTACCGGATATTAATACTGGTTTTGTGAATAAAACGTACTCTAGAATTGACCTAACACATTTACTTGAGGATGTAGAAACTAACGTGGAAAATCTGTCAATCAATAAAACGTTAGAGATGGATGAGTTGACCAGATTAGATTCCATGATCAACGAACTAGAATCCAGGAAATTAAAGATCCTGGAAAGGGTTAAGCACATTGATAGTAAGTCTACCAATCTTGAGAATGATGTAACACTGATAAAGGATAGAATAAATTTCATCGAGGAATACAGTTTGGAAGCTGATCGTGAACAGAGCTTACGGAAGCAAATGGAAGAAGAAAGATCATCTGAAGCGTCGTCCTTCACGCAAAATGAAGAAGCCATATCGTCGTTATATGATGTTGAAAGTAAGGATACGAGATTGAAAGATTTTTACAAGATGCCCCATGAAAAAAGCCACGATAAAAACAGGCAAATGCATATTATCTCAGAAACATATAGCCGAAATTCCACGGCTTTCAGAATGACAATACCCCATGGCGAACATGGAAACAGCATAACCGCATTAGACTTTGATACACCATGGGGAACCTTGTGCTCATCAAGCTACCAAGATCGTATAGTAAAAGTGTGGGATTTGAACCATGGGATACAAGTTGGAGAGCTGCCTGGTCACCTTGCTACTGTTAATTGCATGCAAATAGATAAGAAAAATTACAATATGTTGATTACTGGAAGTAAGGATGCCACTCTGAAGTTATGGGACTTAAATCTGAGTAGAGAACTATATTTGGACCATAGTCCATTGAAGGAGAAGACAGAAGAAATTGTTACACCATGTATCCATAATTTTGAGTTACATAAAGACGAAATCACAGCCCTGTCTTTTGATTCTGAAGCTTTGGTTAGCGGATCTAGGGACAAAAAAATATTCCACTGGGATTTAACGACGGGCAAATGTATTCAGCAACTTGACCTTATCTTCACACCTACACATAGCGACATTAAAATGCCTGCACGTTCATTAAACAATGGTACATGTTTACTTGGCACAGAAGCACCAATGATAGGAGCCCTCCAATGTTACAACTCTGCATTAGCAACAGGAACAAAAGATGGCCTTGTGCGACTATGGGATCTAAGAGTTGGCAAACCGGTGAGATTACTAGAAGGCCATACCGATGGAATTACAAGTTTGAAGTTTGATTCCGAAAAATTGGTAACAGGCTCGATGGACAATAGCGTAAGGATTTGGGATTTGAGGACAAGCTCAATTCTTGACGTAATTGCTTACGATTTACCAGTATCGTCCTTAGATTTCGATGGTAAATTGATCACTGTTGGCGCAAACGAGGGAGGGGTTAATGTCTTTAACATGGAGCGCGATGAGCATTGGATGACTCCTGAACCACCGCATTCACTAGATGGGGATGAGCTGAGCAGAAGAATTGCTATTGTCAAGTATAAAGACGGATTTCTGATCAATGGGCACAACGATGGAGACATCAATGTATGGACACTTTAGGAAGGAAAAAGATTATATATAAAAAGAGTTATACTTTTTTTATTGATTTTAGTATACAATTTATGTACAGCATATGTGGTCATACATACATAACATAGCTGGAAACGTAATGATGAACTAAAAATGCATGACCTGTTAGCATGTTTTTTCAGCCCCTCAATGCTCTTAATCTTTGTGCAAGTTTGTCTTCCTTTTCGTCGTCAACATTAACCTCTTTCGCCTTTATCTCTGGAACATTGTCCAGTTTTGCACTTTGCTTCAATTCCATGCCATTTTCGTCAGCAACTTTGCTCATTAGTTCATCCACCTTATCGTTGTCCACCAGCATGGCATCCGAATTCACACCCATATCTTCATATACGTTAACACTGGTGTCCAAATCTTCGAATTGCTGTTCGAACTTGTCCATTATCATGGTTATCTGTTGGAGGTTCATATTCTGTAACGCCTTATCCATGCCTTTGCAAACTTGCCCCATTGATGCTGACACCTGCCTCATCGTGACGGCGGTTTGTACCCTTGATGCGACCGAATCCACCCGTGATGCCAACTTCAACAGTTGTAATCTTTCATTTTTCTTTCTTATAGCATTGGATGCATATATACGAGATATATCTTCATTTTCATTAAGAGCACGTTTGAGCTTATTAGTTTCCTGTTTTTCTTCCTTTGAGGCTTTATTGGCTTGCTTTTGTAATTGTTTTGATGTAAACTTTAGTTGGAAAAGAGTGTTCTCCAAACCTGCTGCAGAATTACGTGACATTTCTCAGTGCGATATCTGACTTCCTATACTTTCAAAGTACCTCACATCTCATCAAACTGCTTTCACATTGATTCGTTTTCATTCTTATCATTTCCTTAGGGGCAATTTTCCAGCACCAGATAAATGGCAGTGTGTTACCCGTTCGCGTAAAAATAAGTGTCACTAAATCATATTAAATTTTATATACTATATCCTGTTATATTTATACTGTCATGAACGCTACATCCTTTCTTAATGTTGTGGGTGAGATTGTACTGAAGCTCTGGAGTGTAGTTCCACTTCCAGTTGCTTGCATTTTTCGTTCAGTTGGAATATGTGCTTTTTGTATAGGTCTGTCACCAACTCCAATTCGCTTATCTTGGTCTTCAATTTGATTACCTCCTCCTCATTATGTAGCTTCCAAGTTAGTTCTATTTCCGGTACAGCAGAATCTGAAAAAGGTGAGGGTTCTAATAATGTTGACAAATTAGGCAGCCTTGTCAGCTCTATATTTGACGTGTATATATCTGAACCGTTGATCTGATAGAGGTAGTTTTTCCCACTAGGTTCGCAGGGGTCCAAAGAAAATTTTCCCCGCTGCGTGGAGCACTCCTTCGTGTTGGGAACGGTTTCCTTTGGTTTTAACAGTGGCTTAATGGACCCGCTCACCATAAACTTTTCCAGAATAGAAACCTTCGGATTATTTGTAGGTAATGAACCACCACCAGTTGTCAGCAGTCTCTTCTTTCTCTTGAATATTTTATTTGGGTCGTTAGAATGGGTATTGGCATTAGTGTTCACATTGTTGTTATTCAGCTTTTTCCTATTTCTTGACTTAATGGTGTCCGTCTTCAAGCTGATAGGCCTTGGTTCCCCGTGCAACTTCAGGAAGAGGCCACATGCATTACAGAGAACAGTACCGTGTTCATCTCTTCTCCATAGGGGCGTTTTGACAGTGAAACAATTCTGGCACGTGGGGTGGTCCTCTCCGTCACAATCATCCACTCCAGCAGCAGCTGAAAGTGTAGGCGAGGGCAGCTTCAACGAATCACTAAGCACCATTCTCTTATATATAATATGATATATTATAATGTAATATAGTATGACGGCAGATAAACAATATCCCGCTCAGTAATACAAAATTACTACTGTCTCAGAAAGAATAACCAAGAGAAAATCGAAAAAACAGTAACTGTGAACGCATCCAAATTCAAGCTGACGCTGGATGTATATATATACTAAGCAACACTTGCTGATTACAGTCCAGGGATGCCGCCACAATGCAGCGAGATAAGCCCAGGATCGGTTTCTATCAAGCATTCTTTGCTGTTTGATTAGCACTAGTGATAAGCGATAAGATGGAAACTCGTTATCAACGACAAACGGGTGAAGATTGCTACAGCCCTTTGGGTTGAACAAAAGACACAAACATAACGATGAATACGCCATGGGGAAAGATTTAGTGGGAAATTAGCAGGACATTATAGGCACGACCGGTCACTGATAATTCACACGACGCATTGAGAGGCACGTACGCAAGAAGAAAAGGTAGGATAGATAAACAAGGGTGATGTCTAACGTGTCAACAGCGTCTGGAACTCACTTCGCTCCACCTCAGGCAGATAGATCGGTGACTGAAGAAGTAGATAGAGTAAATTCGAGACCAGATGAGTTAGAAAACCAAGAAGTATTGCGGCAATTACCTGAGAATGGCAATCTGACTAGCAGTTTACAAAGAGAAAAACGAAGAACTCCCAACGGCAAGGAGGCGGAGAGGAAGCATGCATTGCCCAAATCCTTTGTAGATAGAAACCTGAGTGATGTGTCACCAAACCACTCATTAGACCATATTATGCACTCTAATGAACATGATCCTCGTCGAGGTTCTGATGAGGAAAATATGCACCGGCTCTACAACAATCTCCATAGCAGTAACAATAATGTTCATTCTAAGCGGAATTCTAAAAGAGAGGAAGAAAGAGCCCCTCAAAGGCGTTCTTCTTCTGTAGCTTACACCCAACAGCAGTTCAATGGCTGGAAGAAAGAGTTTGGCCACGCTTTTAAGAAAATCTCTGCTATTGGTAGACTGAAATCCAGCGTAAATTCTCCTACACCGGCTGGAAGCGGCCATCGTCATAACCAGCACCAACATCAACAAGTAAACGAAGAAGATTTGTACACACAAAGACTAGCCTCTGATTTATTAGATTCGTTATTGGCAGGATGCCCGGCCTCATTGTTCGCAAGCACACAATTTCTGAGAGACGAACATGGGAAGAGAAGGGCTCCTCTGCTATTAGCTAAACTAGATGTAAGAGTGTCTCCTTTGAAAAATGACAACAACATTTTGGATATTACCAATAGCAACCATAACCATCGTGGTAACAACAACAACAATACTAGCGAAAATTCTGATAGGAGACCCTCTATTCCAAGGAGATCCAGCATTATAAGTATTTCCTCGAATGTGGCAGAATTTATGTATAGCAGGAACGAAAACTCTCTATTTAGAATACACTTGGAATATGGGATTGATGAAGACAGGCTCAAATGGTCTATTATAAGAAGTTATAAAGATATCAAATCACTACATCACAAATTGAAAATCGTCGCGTTCCAACAACTCACTATAAGCAAGCTTTATAGTGATAACAACAGATATCATTCGTTACAACTTCCGCATTTCCCCCATTATAAAGAAATGGTTAAAGAAAGAAATGTAATGGAGAAAAAAGCAGAAAATAAACCATCCTCTGCAGCCTCAGCTCCTCATACATCGGAAAATAACGATAACGATAATGGCAGCAACATTACATCGTTAGAAACTTTATCATCTTCTGAAATATCTGAGTTTAATATAGATAACGTCAAAATGAAACATTTACAAGACTTAATTGACGAACCTGACGATTTCTCCCAACCGATACATTTGAGGCTAGAAAGGTATTTGAGACTACTGAACATTGCATTATGTTTGAGACCTCATGCAAATAGATTGTTTGAATTTTACGAATTATCTCCTTTAGGCAATTTATTAAGTCGTGAAAGTGGGTTCCAGGGCAAACAGGGGTATTTAGTAATTAGATCTACTGCCAAGGCCCAAGGTTGGAGAGTTTCTCATTTTGGTAAACATGCGTTTAAAGACATGATCGACAGACATACTACCAAATGGTTCCTGGTAAGAAATTCTTACCTAACTTACGTGTCGGATCTTTCTTCGACAACTCCTTTAGACGTATTCTTAATAGATTGGAAATTTAAGGTTCGATTTTCTGGGAACAAGAATAACATACTTGATAACGAAAACGAGATCAACTGGATCATTCATGATCCAAATTTAGAAATAAATGACGGACTAGAAGAGTTCGGTATTGAAAATGATGCCAATAATGTCCTAGACAAGAATGGAAAATCGAAAACACACCAAAAGAAGTCCAATATATCTTCAAAACTATTATTATTGACCCTAGAAAACAGTGAAAGGAAACTGAAAATTATTTGCAAATCAGAGAGTTCGTTAAAGCAATGGATGAGTTCAATTATCAAAATGTCTACCTCAACACCTTGGTCGAAACCAAATAGATTTGGTAGTTTCGCACCTGTGAGAACAAATTCGTTTTGCAAATTTTTGGTAGATGGGCGTGATTATTTTTGGTCGTTAAGCGAGGCCCTCTTAATGGCAAAGGATGTCATATATATCCATGATTGGTGGCTATCCCCTGAATTATACTTGCGACGTCCGGTGAAAGGCAACCAGGGATTTAGAATTGATCGTATGCTGAAAAGCTGTGCAGAAAAAGGTATCAAAATTTTTATTGTGATTTATAGGAATGTGGGGAATATTGTTGGGACAGATAGTCTTTGGACCAAGCATTCTATGCTAAATTTACATCCAAATATACATATCATAAGGTCTCCCAATCAATGGCTACAAAATACATATTTTTGGGCACACCACGAGAAGTTTGTCGTTATTGATGAAACATTTGCATTTATTGGTGGTACAGATTTATGTTATGGTAGATATGATACTTTTGAACACGTTCTACGAGATGATGCAGAATCTTTATTAGATCAAAATTTTCCTGGTAAGGATTATTCAAATGCCAGAATTGCTGATTTTCATGATTTAGATAAACCATTCGAATCAATGTATGATAGAAAAGTCATTCCGAGGATGCCATGGCATGATGTGCAAATGATGACTTTGGGTGAGCCAGCAAGAGACTTAGCTCGACATTTTGTTCAAAGATGGAATTACTTATTGAGAGCTAAGAGACCTAGTAGGTTAACTCCATTACTAACCCCGCCTTCAGATTTAACTGCTGAAGAATTGAAGAGTTTGCCAATGTTCGAAATTCTACGCGAAAAATCGACTTGTGAAACTCAAATACTTAGAAGTGCTGGGAACTGGTCTCTTGGGCTAAAGGAAACGGAATGCTCAATTCAAAATGCTTACCTGAAGTTAATTGAACAAAGTGAACACTTTATTTATATTGAGAATCAATTCTTCATTACATCAACTGTCTGGAACGGGACTTGCGTTTTGAATAAAATTGGTGATGCTCTCGTTGATAGGATAGTCAAAGCTAATCAGGAGAAAAAACCTTGGAAAGCCTTTATTCTTATCCCACTAATGCCAGGATTCGATTCTCCAGTAGATACTGCAGAAGCCTCAAGTCTTCGTTTAATTATGCAATTCCAATATCAATCAATTTCAAGAGGTGAACATTCTATATTTAGTAAACTGAAGAAACTAAATATTGACCCAGCTCAATATATTCAGTTCTTTTCACTAAGGAAATGGTCGACTTTTGCGCCAAATGAAAGATTAATCACCGAGCAGCTCTACGTTCATGCTAAAATTCTGATTGCTGATGACAGAAGATGTATTATAGGGTCTGCTAATATTAACGAAAGATCACAACTGGGTAATAGAGATAGTGAGGTGGCAATTCTTATTAGAGACACCGACTTGATAAAGACCAAAATGAATGGTGACGATTACTACGCGGGAAAATTTCCTTGGGAATTAAGGCAGCGATTAATGAGGGAACATCTAGGTTGTGATGTAGATCTTGTTGAGTTTGTTGAAAAGAAATTTGAAAGGTTTGAAAAGTTTGCTGCAAAGAATTATGAAAAACTTCATACCCTAAGTAAGGAGGGAGATAGTGGTAACAATTGGAGCGATCGAGAAATGATCGATTCCGCTATGATTGAGCTAGGTTATCGTGAAATATTTGGTTGTAAATTTAGCCCTCAATGGAAGAGTAGTCATGGAAACAGTGTTGATGATGGAAGCACTCAGTGTGGCATAAATGAAAAAGAAGTGGGAAGAGAAGATGAAAACGTTTATGAAAAACTCTTCAATTCTGTGGACTACGGTAAATCATCACGTAAGAGAACGCCTCTGCCCAAACATAATTTTGCATCTTTAGGGCTAACATTCAACCACAGGGCAGGAATTGAAAATGTCGGTATACGAGACCACAAAGTCTTAAGTACTGATCCAAGATTAAGAAAGAATGATGAACATAAAAAAGAGGTTGATGGCTACGGTCCCGATTGTTGGAAAAAGGAATCCAACAAAAAATTCAAGGCCGATGCAACTGAACAGCTAAAGGAGTGGGCATTGAACTCATTGGCCTCGAAAGTTCTTGACGATAAAGAAATGATAAAATCAGAAATTCCAGAAGGATTTTCAAATTATTTGCCCAATGAGAAAGATCTAGAAATGTATCTCACGGATAAAACTGTTACCAATAGAAACAAATGGAGTATGCTCAAAAGGATATGCTACTTGCAATATTTATCTCATAAACTCGACGAAAGAAAAACACAGAGATTGAAGAAAATCAAAGATATGAGAAGACATTTAAGTTCAAGCACAGAAAGTACCAGAAATGGGTCTAATAGTCTGCCATTGAACGAAAAGAGCAATGAAGGAGAAAGCACTAATGTCGACCAAGATATCGAAGGCGATGAATATCATAGACTGCACGAAGATATTTTGAAAAATCAGGAACTAGATGATGGTTCACTGGACGATCTACTTTCTCAGATAATTCCTAAGATCACTAACTTCAACAGTGGTGAAATTGATGACGCAAAAAAAGAAGAGTTATTGAAACTCAACTTCATTGACCCGTATTCCTTCGAGGATCCTCTTATTTCTTCGTTTTCTGAAGGGCTATGGTTCACTATAGCCTTGAGAAATACATTACTCTATAAATTAGTGTTTCATTGTCAACCCGACAATGCTGTACAAAATTGGAAAGAATATGGAGAATTTACTGAATTAGAACAAGAATTTCAAATAAACCAGGAAAAGTTGATTGACTTAGAGGCTGAAAATATTAATTCTACTACTACAAATGTTGTAGATAAGGATAGGGAAAAGGAAAAAATGAGAAAAGCCGCTGAATTGAGAATGAAGTTATCCGGTAGTTTGCTTTATGGATTCAATCAAAAGGTTTTTGACAAACATACGGCGCAGAGAATCTTGGAAAGGATCCACGGTCATTTGGTCATTTTCCCAACCGAATGGTTAGCTAAAGAAGTTGAGAGTAGAAACTGGATTTTTAACTCGGATAGACTTTCTCCAATGGAAATCTACAATTAAGGGAATATAAAAACGACCAGGAACGCACCATTACCTGTATTTTCCTTTTATCTGTTATAAGCATTCGACGCTGATACATAAACAGTTTTCATTTTGCATTCTCTTGGTCCATAGTGTCATTATTGCTCTTATTACTCATTGCATTTTTATACTTCAAATATATATGATAATAATATCATTATGTAATTTATGTGCTTTATCTTAAAGAACCAAATTTTTTCTATTTCCATGTTCAATTGCTTAATAATTGTAAAAGCTTAATTTCTTGGATAAGTCGATGCCAAATAAACTGATTAAATAGATTATCGATAATCCTAATGTTGGTAAAAGTATAAAGTTCAAATTTTTCAAGAATGGCAACTGGTTGTATCCATAAAAGGTTAAAATAAAGTAATGGCCAATAGCAAAACAATATAATGAATTACCAATGAGTAAGGAAATCCAGTTTTGTAAATTAATTATGGGCAGTAGTAAAAACTGAATGAAGTATAGGCACAGTAGGATGATTAAAAATGAATTACAATGAACGTCGAAACAATAAGCCCACTCTACCACACTATTTTGGCTCGATTTGAATTTAAAATGTGACCTATTCAACAAAAGGTAAAAAATAGTTGCCATAATAAATCCAAATATGAAAAAATCTAAAATCACCATCATTACCAAACTTTTGAAAAAATGACCTATAATGCTCAAGGCCCCCATATCACTGTCGTTGTTGAAACCTGAATTATAAATCGACCAAATAATAGAACTGAGTGAAATTAAGGCTATTTGGAAGATGAAAAAGGAAGGATCATCTCTCGCCCACTGATTTTTCGTCTGTCGCTGATAATATATTGATCTATAAGCTTTTCTTGGATGGAAAATCAAATGGAACATTTCCCAGCTGGCTGTCTCGAGATCTAAATTCTTTGGCGTTTTGAAAAGCCTCCTGATTACCATCGGCACAGATTGCTGGCCGTAGCCTTGTCTTGCATCGTTTTCATTACCATTATTACGCCTCCTCTGGCCTTGCGGGCCTGCTGGCAAGTCGTTGGAATAAGTCGGCAAATATGACATTGATAAATCCGTTGACTAATTAGTGGCAATCGAAAAATTATAGTGCAAATCTGTTTCTTTCTGGCTTTTTGCAGTTATTTCAACAAAATTTAAACCTGTTAAGTTTAATATTCTAGTAAGGTCTATTGGTAATTATTTAACCGTTTGAAGTGATCGTTGTATGAAATTATCATTCTAGATCACAGGTAGTCGATACCTTTTATTATAATACTTTTATAGCATGGTATATTATTCGTAAAAAAACATTAAAGACATGAAACTAGTCCTTTGTTTCCCTGGAAACTGTTCAACCAACTCATTCATCTTACTATGTCATGATAGATGCATATCATTATCAACGACATGCTATATACAGAAAGTAGTAATAAAGGACCTTTCTAGTAAACATGATTTAAAGCGTATATACAACAGTTTTAGATCGTACTTCACAAAATACGAGAACTGAATCATGTCAGTACCTAATTCCAAAGAGCAGTCGCTCCTAGATGATGCATCCACATTGTTATTGTTTTCAAAAGGGAAAAAAAGAGCTGAAGAAGCTTCAAAAATAGGCTCTAAAACAGATACTATTGAGCATGATGAGTCTCATGAGAGAGAAAAAAAAGGAGCAATAGAAATGGCAGCAGCAGCACTGGCTACAGCATCCACAGTTTCTTTACCTTTAAAGAAAGCTACTGAGCAATCGGCGGCAGAAGCAGCAACATCCACGGCAGCAAAAGAAGAGACCGAAAATCAACCTCAAAAGCAACCTCAATGGCCGGTACCTGATTCGTATATAGTCGATCCTGACGCGGGTATAATTACATGTATATGTGATTTAAATGATGATGATGGATTCACTATCCAATGTGACCACTGCAACAGATGGCAGCATGCTATTTGCTATGGCATCAAAGATATTGGGATGGCACCTGATGATTACCTTTGCAACTCATGTGATCCAAGAGAGGTAGACATTAACTTGGCTAGGAAAATACAGCAGGAACGCATAAACGTAAAAACAGTAGAACCTTCTTCATCAAACAATAGTGCTAGTAATAAGAATAACGGTCGGGACAGAGCATCGAGTACAACTATTAGTGACGTTGGCGATAGCTTTTCAACGGATCAGGACAATACTAACCACAGGGACAAAAGAAGGAAAAGAAACCCATCAAATAATAGTATAGACTCCAAAAACGAAAGCGCTTCTGTCAATTCTTCCGATGGATTGACTTCTATGCCCAAGAAAAAAGAGCATTTCCTGAGTGCAAAAGACGCATATGGTGCAATATACTTGCCCTTGAAAGACAATGTGTTTAAAAGTGATCTGATCGAACCGTTCTTAAATAAACATATGGATGATAATTGGGTCATACAATATCCTCATAAGACCTTTAAATCTGTGTCAATTGAAGTCAAACCGTATGCTGACATTGCATATTCCAGGACTTACCCAGGCTTCACGAAATTAGGAGTTTATCTCAAAAAGGACTGCATAAAAGGTGATTTCATTCAAGAAATTTTAGGCGAATTGGACTTCTATAAAAATTATCTCACTGACCCACGAAACCATTACAGGATATGGGGTACAGCTAAAAGAAGGGTCATTTTCCATTCCCATTGGCCGATATATATAGATGCACGCTTATCAGGCAATTCAACTAGGTATTTGAGAAGAAGTTGCCAGCCGAATGTTGAATTAGTAACTATAAAACTGCAAGATACAGACAATAGGAATGACAAAAGCAGTGGAAGAAAATCAAGTAGAATAAAATTTGTTTTAAGAGCTTTGAGAGATATTTCAGAGGATGAGGAGTTATACATCAAATGGCAGTGGGATTCAAAACATCCTATATTAAAATTAATAAAGGGCATGACAATAGACTCTTTAGATGACCTTGAAAGGTATGGGCTGATAAATTCGGTAGAAACAATTTTGAGTAACGGCGAATGCGGCTGTGGAAATAATTCTAAAGATTGTTATTTATTGAAAGTGAAGAGATACGCGCAAAGTCTTTATAAATCTGTGAAATCCAGAGGAAAAATGAACAACAGATATAAATTAAATGAAATTCTCAACCAATATAATTGCAAAAAGAGACGTGAGCCACCAATTTTGCATAGGCTAGAAGAAAAGGCTCAAAATACTATAGAAAGAGCTCCAATACTTTTGAATAATTTTTATCGACAAAAATTCCTTAATCGAAATAATGGTCCAAAAATTCCTCAAAAGAATACTATTGATAGTACAAATAATCCTGATGATATTGCAAAACCCTTCAAATTCGCCTTATTTGCACAACATTCTTCTAATATTTCTGTTCCCAAAAAAAATGAAACTTCAGAAAAACCTTTAATAATTACGAAGAGCACAGATTATGACGAATCACACATTACCAATATTGAAGAATTACCAATTCCAGTTCTTTTACCAATAAACAAGACGTCAAGGCAAACTGCAAACGATGTCGAAGAGAGTCAATCAAAGAATGAACATAAATTAAGTAGAACCCCTTCTCTTTCAAATTTCAATAAAGAACTGTCAAAGGAAGCACAACACAGTCAAGCAAAAACAAAAGAAATCATGACAGAAGCTTCGGTTAATTCAAGGCGAGAATCCACTCCAGAAAGTATAATGCACTTATCAGATTTTTCGTCCTCACAACTGCATTCGAAAAAGAAATTAAGCTTTGCGGATTACAGAAAAAAACTACTGAAATAAACATGGACATTTCCTTCTTACACCTATATAAACTTAAGTATATTCAAAAGTGAATATTCATTATTCTTTATAAGATTATATTCGGTTAATATTAAATTACAAGCCTCAATTAAAAAAGTATATATTTGATGAATTATAAATGACCTATATGCGAAAAAAGTGGAGCAATAAAAAATTGATGAATAAAGGGTGAAAATGTGACAATGTGAATGTTTTAGTTCAGAAAGCTTCTTTACTTCTTGACCTATATAATGAGTAGCCCTCCTCATTGCCCATATCATTCTCTTCATCTTCATCTTCGGAGTCTTCTTCATCGCTTGATATCTCGTTATCCATTCGATCATCAACACTGGTGCCTAGTGCCACTTCTTCGTCTTCGCCATTATTATCCAATGCGGATAAAGAATTGAAAAGAATAGTCTTCGGTCTTGGTGGTGTTTTCGGGGTAGTATACAATGGATTACCAGGTCTGGCATATGACTGGCCATCATCATTAGGATCCATATAGTCATCGTCATCGCCAACACCTTCAAAGTCAAACTGATGGTGAAAAATATTCTGGTCTTGCAGTTTAGGATCTGAAGGTTGTGACCTACTAGGAAAATGGTCTGGAGGGAACAATGAAGTACCCGATGTCCATTTGTCACTCCCGTTTTCATCATTGTCCTCATTATAGAGACTATTGCCATCCCTATGTTCAGATATTTTATCGGTAAACTCTGATTCGGCACTTTTGGATTTACCATCATCACTATCATAATCATCGTCGTTAGTCTCGACGTTATTATAGTAATTTTTATTATCCACATCACTATACTCTGCGTAATCTTCTTCATTTTCTTCATTCTCGTTATTATTGAAGTTATAATATAAATCCATGTTCCCAGAATCATGCCCGTTACTAAGAAGTTCATCGTTTTCTCCATTTCCGTAGTTTTCGTTGCCCTCTGTATCACCAATTATATCCTCAGAATCAGAATTCCTAATAACATCGTCATCGCTTTCTTGGTCATTGCCAAAATCTCCCAAAACGGTGTTATACTTCTCTCTTGTATCAGCCAAGATCGTTTCACTATATTCTTTCCAAAATGGTTCCTCAAGTCGATCTGAAACAGCGGTATTGCAAAAAGTTAGCTTCATTTCATCAATATACTCTTTGAACTTCGATATTTCTTCGGCAACTAATGTCAAATGACCCATATAACCATAACGTAAACCGGTCTTTTTTTCATAGTCTTGACATGCCTTATCCGCATCTACTATCTTTTTAGTTAGGTATGCATCAACCAAATAATCTTTCAAGAGGAACCTATTATAACCAGTTTTGAGGGGACCATTGAATATTTGCTGGGCAATATCAAAAATTACATTATGCAAAAAATTATTCCAAGGGAACTCAGTGAACATATCAAGGATACTAATCAGTATCTTAGTGTCTTCTAGAGCAATCTTCAGCCTGTCTCCAACTAGCGGTTTTTCCCTTAGGCATTCTCTCACGGATTCTGTGTCAGACAAGGTTTCATCATACAACTCTACTCCAGAAGCATCATTTTCTAGCCCCTCAACTACCTTTGCGTCTGATTTCACATCCAGTTTTACACTTGATACCCCAGTATCATTTAATTCATCTTCTTCACTTCCTTGATTATTTATTTGAAGAGCGCCTAAATTTTCTGTGATATCCTTCTCTACGCAATCCTTATCATAATATGATGATTTATTGTCCACAATAGCTGTTATATTTTCCTTTTCGGTTGAAGTTTCTAATTCTTTGGCCCTTTCTATATCACGTTCTTGGGCAATCATCTCACCATTGGGCTCATTTAGCAGCGTCATATTAGAACAGTGCAATAGTTCTGCAATAAGTTCACAGATTTTAAACCTCTCAAATCCCAGAGGTTCAATATTACCGAATGGCATTTCCATTAGTGGCAACTTGGTTTTATCCAGCATATCAGCAAAATCAGGCATATGCTTAGCAAAAAGTTTGACTAAATGTATCAAGTGAATTGGATCTCGATCAGTGGGAGGGTGACTTTCTAGGGTAGTGTAGACTAGTTGGATGAAATCATAATCTGAGTTATTCTTCCTGATCAACTCTATGATAATTCCAACACCATTACTTAAGGATGTACCGCCCTTTAGCATTATCTTAATCAACTTTTCTATCATTTCTTCTGATACTAATTGCCTTGTCAATTCATTAGGACCTATTCCCGAAGCAAGTTCATTGCTTGAGTTAGTGCTTAACGTGACGAATGCCTTAATAAAATCGCCTGCCGCAGACTGAGTGGAAATACCGTATTCTGGATTAAGATGATCTAAAAGTTTAGGTATTAATTCCTGTGATTTTAGTATCTTTATGACACCCGTGGGAGAGTCAGGTTTATCCGTCGAGATAACTTTCAAAAGGAAGTCCATCAAAGACGGATTGTCAACATGTGTCAAGAACCTTGCAACCAAGCTGTCTCGGCTTAATATAAACTCTAACATCCCCGTTATATCCATATCGAGAAGTCTTTCATTTATTTTCATGAAGTAGGTGGAAGCTGGTATCGGTAAGGGAGCTGGGTGATCTAGTATCGACCACAATCTACCAAGAAGATCCTTATTTTGCATTATTGCTGCGGATATAGGCCATACATCAGCCGATAAAATTTCAGCAGCTATCCTTGCCCTTCTAGTCTCCACTTGTTCCTCAGATTCCGGTGGCAAAGTAATGCTTGTCTCTTCAGAATCAACACTTCTTTCGTCCCCAGAGTCATGATCGCTATCATTTGTAGTTTCTTCTGAGTCGCCTCCTTCTTCAGCGTCCTCCTTTTTATCCTTTCTGTCTCTTTCTATCAAAATAGGATGATCGTTTACACCTTCAATAATCTCTGGCTTTTTAGCGCTATCTGTTTCTTCGTCGAGAATCTTCTCGTTGGTAACATATTCTATCAATTTTGATAAAACTTCAGGATACTTCAAGAATATTAGTAGCTTGAAATTTGAACACATTAATTCCGTATACAGTTCGTCATCATCCAGCAAATCGTCTAAGACGTCCAAATTAGGTCTATAATTTTCATATTCCGATTCTGTAGTGGGCAGAGTATTTTCTTCTTCCTTCTCTTCGTTCTCGTTAACTACATTATCTTCAGAAGCAGCGTAGTCATGTGAAGAGTTATCTTCGTCATCAGCAATATTTTCTTCACATGTGCCGGTAGGTACGTCGTCATCTTGGTCCTTATTGATTTTAATAAAGGCACTATTTAGAATCTTAGAAACCGGTGACTCTATCGAGTAATCCTGACCAAACTTCCAGAAAGAACCTGACATGCTATTATAATCTTCTCGCAGTTAAGTAAATGAAGAAATGAAATAAAAGAAGAGGATAACAGGACTTATCAACTAAACGCTAAAGTAAATGAACAAACAAAACAAAAGATGATAAAGAAAATGCTAAAGGTGAAAATACTTCAATGAGGTACCCTTCGTATCTTATAATACAAATAGAAAAAATGACAATTAACCGTACGAATTGCAAGGCAAATGCAACTCTTTATTCGTGAGCCGGCCTTTGCAAGAATAAAAAATTCTTGACTTGATAGAAAATCTATTACGAACAAACAATTGCCCGTCAAAAAAAAAGAAATAAAAGGTGAAATTACAATAGTAAATATCCAACACCTTTCTTATCTTTGATATGTCTTCGAATGGACAAGGAAAGAGCTGAAAAGGGTCTAGTATACCCTTGACGTATTGATGTTATTTTTACGCTGGTCATTTTTTACTCTGTCAAATCGTTGAAAAATTACTATTAGGATATTACCCGCGCTAAAGTATTAGCATTATCGCCGTAAATTTGTCCATTAAGAATACAGACACACACACACAGTATATATATATATAGATTCATTAAATCAATTTGATCAGTTAGTCTGCCAGAGGTTTGATAGTGGAAGGAAGATCTGGAAGAGGGCGTTCATAGGCTAGGCAGGCTTCATTCCTATTTTTAGAGAGGCATTCAAGCATATAATCTATCACCGAAGTGATGCCAGCTTGCCCGTAAGGAGAATTAATTATTTTATTCTTAATAATTTCGGAGCCCAGCTGTCCCTCTAGTTTCCTTAGTACTTGAAGGGAAAATATCTGAAATCTATCATAGAATCGTATCCGAAAGGAGATCAATTTCACTAATAGATTTAAAATGATATCGACGTCAAACCTTCTCATAAACTCATCATTAAAATCCATGGTTAAATAAAAGTTCAACAGATGGTGACAACTAATAGGGTCAAACCTTGCCAAAATACTAGTTCGTAGACACGCTACTGCATCGGGTAAGTCACTCACTCGAAGCAGAGTTAAGCCAAGTAGTTCCCATTCCAACCCGCTGTATTTCGCCGTAGCCTTATTTTCTTGAGATGAAGTGCTAATACTTAAATCTTCGTAAACGTCCAGAAACATAGCATCAAACCATCTCTGACAGAGCCTCTTCTGGCGTAATTCTGTGGACAGCTTGTCCGAAGATTCTATCATTTTGAATTTACTCTCCATAACGAAAACGTCAGATCTTAGCTGAAGTAAGGCGTTCCAGCCGATTCTAGCGACTAATTCCATCAACAGAAGACGTACTTGCTTTATAAACCAACTCTCTTGTCTGGTTTCTTTGCTTCGTTTTAGTAACAGCATATCTCCTACTGTATTTACCTCCTGCTGAGATACAAAGTTTATGAGATTGTCACTCTGTGGTCCACAAATAGGTCCTAATTCAAGACAGGATTTATTCCATATCTCTTCAATACATCCATACTTAGATTCATTGGGCATTACAGTGCGTCCAAATATTATTGTCTTCAACTCCAACTCATTTTCATAATGCATAATATTCATGAGGTGATTTAACTCGTGTGATGTCATGGTACAGTGTTCTCTGCTATGACATAGTGGTGCCTTGTAGTAGTTCATATAAAACTTAAAAGCGTTAATCTGGGCTTGTTTAACGATATCATATTCCGCTAAACAGGGCATCGAATTGATTGAGAGCAGTGCCTTATCATACTGTTGTGAAAAAATATAGCCTTTAGATAACAGATACCAAGATTCAAAATTATCAGAAGATAAATTCGTGGCCAATGTGGAAATGGATAAAGAAAGTTCATAGTCGTTATTGTTCAATAGAAACCTTGCTTGGATGCTTAATACATCGGTGATGCAATTGATCAAATCAGAAATGTAAGGTTCATCGGATGGCAATCCATACAGTACGGGTAGTAATAGGTCTAATATCTCGTGTATCCGTTTGATCATTTCTACATCGCGGTCATTACTTCGCTCCATGATAGAAATAATTACAATAGCGTAATATCTAGAATTTGACGGGTCATTCGTCATCAAGTTGTCTAAAACCTGGATCGCATAGTCTGTTATGAATTCTGGAGTTATAGACAGAAATACTAATAATGATTCAGTTAGGTAGTTATTCAGTATCGTTGCATAGACGCTCTTTGTAGAATCCCAACCACATTCTAAAAATCTTGGCAAAAATTTGCATAACGAATCTATCACCCTTTTATAATCACTCGCGCATCTGTTCTCAAAAACAAATGGTAATTCCACTAGCCCAGGTATTTTTCTTTCAAAATCTGAATTAATAATTACGCTTCTTATGCAACAGCTAACGAAAGTTTCTTCCCAAATAAGATCACTCAACGGTATTTCATTGTTGCCATTTAAACAGTCAACGATATTAACTTGATAAACATCTTCAGATTCATATCTTAATCTAATGTCCAATTTTTGAAAGATATTGAAAGTGCAGTAGGTTGTGATGTCGTCGTTCTTCAAAGATGCTGATTTTAGTTTCTTACCATCATTCCATTTTATCAGCTTCAAAAATGCAATTGGCATAGAGACGCTCGAGGCGTCGATCCCCGTGATGTAAAAGAATTCACCTATTTTCTCATCGTGAAATTTATCTAACTCTGTACAATGAATCAAGTCTGGAGGACCAATACCAGATTTACCAGTGCTCACCAATTCACTTAAAAGGGACGTCCTAAAGATTAAACTTTCACCATGTACTTTTTCCAAAGTTCTTGGATAATCTATAGGAACGTTTTTACGTGTTGGTTTCACACGTTGCTGTGGAACAACACCTGACGGAAGAGAACCTGCAGCCTTTTTATTCTTGCCTTTCTTGGACTTTGTAGACCCCCATAAAAAACTCATATTCCTCGAGGCCAATTGATCTGTTAACTGTACTTTACTACTTATACTACTTGATATATATGCCCTTTCTTTGCACACAATGTCTCTTTATTGCCGTTTGTCATTTTGTTTTTTTTATTTTTATGTTGAATTTAGATACACCATTGTGCATACATCTTATTTTTCCCAAACGGTGTAACAATGCCTCGGAAACCTGATGACGAATTGCTAAAATAATACGGCATTGTACGGCACCAGGACTGGCAACGTAGCATTTCCAATATTATAATATTTTTACTCAATAACTGAAAAGATAATAAGAAAATTATAAAAGTAAAAAAATTCTTCCCCGCCAGGACTTGAACCTGGAATCTTCTGGTTCGTAGCCAGACGCCGTGACCATTGGGCCACGAGGAACAAGAATTATTAAGAGACATTGTAAATTGAGAACCCTAAGTATCAGCACTATTTATTGCATGATTTTTTACCTAATATAGTAGTTCAAATTACCAGACCCAACTAATCCTGCTCTAAGAAGTAAGAAATGTGTGAATTTTGAAATAATTGTTGGGTTCCATTGTGAATAAAAGCTATCATTGAGAAATGTTTGAATAATATGATAATTACTGGTGTTCCATTATTGTTGAAGGCTATGATACACAATATACTAAAAGTTCTCTTCGAGGATATTAGAAATGCGGAAGAAGGAATCGGTATTCATGAATAGTAATGTTATTGTCTCGTTTTTTTACTTTATATGCTTATTCTTTATCTTGTTACGTTATCAATGCTTGCATTTCAGCTTCTATTATATTTAATAACCGTTTCTCATTCTTAATGTCATCTTCTTACACTGTGTATGAGAACATACTGCTAATTTGTGTGCTAGTGCATAGATGGTAGTTAATTCTTATTCAGACAAAAAGTTTTAGTATCTGATCTGTTGTTAAACATGTTAGATAAGTATTTTTTGGAATAAAGATCCACTATCGTATATTGGCTAGCGGTCGTGACACTAATATGTTATTACATACTGCATAAATAGAATACACAAATCGTGAGGTACAGTCATCCAATGTTGTGGAAGTCGATACTCAAGACCTAAAGAAAAATAAAATTTCTGAATGAAAAACATAACGATAGTAAAAATGAGCGGTATGTTATGACATAGGAGATAGAAGAACAAAACTGATCTGATCAAATTATTTTAAGAATATTTTACTAGTATGTTTACTACATGACAATCTGCAGCAGTGCCAGCTACATGGTGATCTCTCCAAAACAGACCAAACAATTTGCGCTTGTATTGCTTTTCAAAATAAAACTAAACATATGTAATTGTGCTTACAAGAATTGCTAGCTATATCTTATGTTGGTAATAGATAACGATTAGTAATACCTTTTATGAGAAAGAATAAGGAGGCAATGCCATCATTTTCGCCACATTAAGAGTGCACGACTCTATCCAGGGAATTTGATACAACACAGCAACATTGTCGCCATATTTAAAGCTTTCTACATAGCATAATGTTTTTTTTTTTTTTTACAATAGATAAATTTCATCCGGAAGAAAAATGAAAAAAAAATGAAAAAATTGGTGAAGTTTATGGTGTAAAATGAGAATCATACTGCTCAAATAGTGACAAAGCCATCATTAATCATAGATTTCTTCATAGTAATTGATAGAAAGAATTTTAAAAGTCCTACGTATACCAGAAATCGAGAGGAAGGATGTCGGAGTTTAATATTACAGAAACTTATCTAAGGTTTTTAGAAGAAGATACTGAGATGACAATGCCGATTGCTGCCATTGAAGCATTGGTCACGCTATTAAGAATAAAAACACCAGAAACAGCGGCAGAAATGATTAATACAATAAAAAGCTCCACGGAAGAACTTATTAAATCCATTCCGAACTCAGTTTCCCTGAGAGCCGGTTGTGATATTTTCATGAGATTTGTCTTAAGAAATCTTCATTTATACGGTGATTGGGAAAACTGTAAACAACATTTGATTGAAAATGGCCAGCTTTTTGTATCGAGAGCCAAAAAATCGCGTAACAAGATTGCAGAAATAGGGGTGGATTTCATAGCTGATGATGATATCATCTTGGTACATGGTTATTCGAGAGCAGTATTTTCTTTATTAAATCATGCAGCAAATAAGTTTATTAGGTTCAGATGTGTGGTGACAGAATCAAGACCTAGCAAACAAGGGAACCAGCTATATACTTTACTTGAACAAAAGGGCATACCCGTGACTCTTATTGTCGATAGCGCGGTTGGAGCGGTAATCGATAAGGTTGACAAAGTGTTCGTTGGTGCTGAGGGTGTTGCTGAATCAGGTGGTATTATAAATCTCGTGGGTACCTATTCAGTGGGTGTTTTAGCACATAATGCAAGAAAACCATTCTATGTGGTCACTGAAAGTCACAAATTTGTTCGTATGTTTCCATTGTCTTCAGATGATCTACCTATGGCCGGCCCTCCTTTGGATTTCACACGTCGTACGGACGATCTAGAAGATGCATTGCGTGGGCCCACGATCGACTATACCGCCCAAGAATACATTACTGCATTGATTACAGATTTAGGGGTCCTCACTCCAAGTGCCGTTTCAGAAGAGTTAATCAAGATGTGGTATGATTAAAAAAAATCACATAATATATGCACGCAATGACTTAATAGAAAAGGAGAAAAAGCGCAAGAGCATCCTTTATGTGAAACTGATGTCTGATGCTGTTCTTTCTTCATGATGCATTATGTACTTCAAACTAGATTATCTATATAGTCTTCTTGTTTCTCTAAGGCTACTAAAGTTTTATCTTCAGCTTCTTTCACGATAGTATCTTTGAACTGTTCAAACGTGCCTTCTGCCCAGGTCAATTCAATATTAGCCTCTTCATCGGCGACTTTATGTGCCAGCAGGGAGCCAGTGAGTCTGTTTTGCGAAGGGTCGTTGACGCTCTTTACAGACATGGTAACCACTTGAGCGCGTTGTGATGAAGGATTAGGGTTCCTTCTGGCGTCCTCTTGCTTTCTTGTTACATTTGCGTCGTCGATATATTTGAAAAATGGCTTCAATTGTGCTACCCTCTCAATAGGTACCAAATAAACCTGCATATCTTTGACAAATGCTGCATATTGGCCATTGTTTTCCACACCCACGCCTTTTAATGTTTGGACATTAACCCCATTCCACTCGCTCTCAGCCTTATCCTTGTTATAGAAGGCCTGCTCATCCAAAGGAATATCTATTTCCCATAGGTGCGACTTGGGTTTATATCTTGCTGCAGAGATAAACGGATGCTCAGCAGGTTTGCGTCCTACTAGCCTTGGTCTATTAGCATACTGAAACACGTGCAGTGACTCCTCTTCTCCGGAGATCTTCAATGGAAACTCTTCGATCACTGGGTCATCCTCTTCTTCTTCACCAGTATCATCTTCAGCTTTTACTTCTTCGGATTTTTCCTCTTGCTCATTAGCTATAGCGCTGTTTGTTCCGTTCTCATCCGCTATCATATCAATGTCGTTAGATTCATCCTCAACATCAGCACGGTCCTGCGTCCTGTCTTCCTCATCCTCTTCAGTAACAAACAACTTGTTGTCAATACTCATCTATAACACTAGCCTATTCCACTTTCACCTTGCACTGCTTGAGCCAGATCATTTAAGCTCATCTCTCGCTTTTATCCATCTTTTGCATTCATTGTAACATTTCTTTTTTTCTTGAATAATTTTGTCAGAATACTAACCTTAAGACCTGAAAAATGAACAGAGTTTTCATAAAATTTCAGTTTAAAATTGAATGTTGCCCTAACAATATGGATTAAAAACCCTGACATATTAGGTTTCCATTTTACTTGAAAAATTTGCGATGAGCTTAGGAAAATAAAAGATTGAGTACTTGTATGTGATATTTCTAATTTAAGAAAGTACGATTGTTTACATTCTTTTTCCTTTGGGATTATTCATATTCCAAATAAGCATACTTATTCAGCAATTTAACACCAAGATGAGCGATGAAGATTCTATGCTGTTAAACTTCACTACCAATGAGGACACTGCAGGAAGTTCCTATAAGCAAGCTGCCAAGGTGACAGGCGGTAGATGGAAGGATAGAAGAAGAATGAAAATGAAGCTTGAGGGAAAGACAGTCTCGAGGAAAAGAAAGGCGAACACTACAGGGGACGAAGGGATAATTCCGGGTAGAGGCGAGAATTCTATTAAAAAATTGCATAAGGAGAGTTCCTATAGTTCTGAAGAGCAGGAAAAATATAAGGGTAGAAATGCTCATAACACTCAAGGGAGAACTCTACCAGCCGATTCTCAGTTTGTTTCATCCCTGTTTACATCTAACAGAGAGATTACAACTGCGGTAAACACTAATATTCATGATGAAAACGTTGCCATCAATCCGTCTAACGCGCCCTTGAAAGGTGATCAGTTTGCGTCTTTAGGTGTCACTAGTCTTCTTGTTTCTCATCTGGAGCAAAAAATGCGTATTAAAAAGCCTACGAGCATCCAGAAGCAGGCCATACCTCAAATAATAGGTAACGCGGGGAAGAACGATTTTTTCATTCACGCCCAAACAGGCTCAGGTAAGACTTTATCGTATCTTTTACCTATAATATCTACTATTTTGAACATGGATACTCATGTTGATCGTACTTCTGGTGCATTCGCATTGGTTATTGCTCCTACACGAGAACTAGCATCACAAATATATCATGTTTGTTCCACGCTTGTGTCATGTTGTCACTACTTGGTCCCATGTTTATTGATTGGTGGAGAACGTAAGAAATCAGAAAAAGCTAGATTGCGTAAGGGTTGCAATTTCATAATCGGTACACCAGGTCGTGTTTTGGATCATTTACAAAATACAAAAGTTATCAAGGAGCAATTGAGTCAATCTCTAAGGTATATCGTATTGGATGAAGGAGATAAGTTAATGGAATTGGGTTTTGATGAGACGATCAGTGAAATTATTAAAATTGTTCACGATATTCCCATCAACTCCGAAAAATTTCCCAAGCTACCGCATAAGTTAGTGCACATGTTATGTAGTGCTACACTTACTGATGGTGTTAATAGGTTAAGAAACGTGGCGTTGAAAGATTACAAATTGATTAGCAACGGTACCAAGAAAGATTCTGATATAGTAACGGTTGCGCCCGATCAACTATTGCAGAGGATTACTATTGTCCCACCAAAGTTGCGTCTTGTAACATTAGCTGCTACTTTGAACAACATTACCAAAGATTTCATCGCTTCCGGTCAACAGTCCAAAACGCTGCGTACAATCGTATTCGTATCATGTTCAGACAGCGTGGAGTTTCATTATGACGCATTTTCAGGAAGTGACGGGCACCATAAAAATCTAACGGGTGATTCTGTAAGACTATTGACAAAAGGAAACACTATGTTTCCTTGTTTTTCAGATTCTAGGGACCCAGATGTAGTGATTTATAAATTGCACGGTTCTTTATCCCAACAAATGAGAACCTCTACATTGCAGCATTTTGCTCGTGATAATGAAGCCACCAAGGGAAAACATCTTATTATGTTCTGTACAGATGTCGCAAGTAGAGGCCTAGACCTTCCCCACGTTGGATCTGTTATTGAGTTGGATCCACCATTTGCTGTTGAAGACCATTTACATAGAGTTGGTCGTACAGCAAGGGCCGGTGAGAAGGGTGAAAGTTTGTTATTTTTACTTCCTGGCGAAGAAGAAAAATATATGGACTATATCCAGCCGTATCATCCGATGGGTTGGGAATTACTGAAATTCGATAAAGAAATACTAATGCCGGCTTTCAAAGATGTGAATGTCAACAGAAATGATAAATTCATTAGAAAAGATGAGAAATCGTCCAAAAATAAAGACGTGGGCGATAAAGAATATGAGTGGGATACCAATGCTACGACATGGCATTTGAATATAGAAAGACGAGTAGTGGGAGATTCCGCATTCAAAAATTTGGCCGTTAAAGGTTTCATTAGTCATGTGAGGGCTTACGCAACGCATATCTCTCAAGAAAAGAAGTTTTTCAACATGAAGTTCTTACATCTAGGCCATTTAGCTAAAAGTTTTGGGTTACGTGAAAGGCCAAAGGCTATGGGATTGCAAAGTAGTAAGGATGGTAATAGTGAAAAGAAGCCAACTAAGGAAAACTCTAAAAATAAAATGTTTCGTATTGCTCGTATGGCAGAGAAGCAAATAGCAAGTGAGTTTAACTACTAAATAGACAAGAACAAGCATTAATTCATATAAAAAAAAATTGTATACTATGAAGACAAAGAAAATGATAAAATCTACAGAAAATGAATAACGGTTATATCCTCTATCATATATAATATAAACTTTTACCATTCATCAAAGTACAGCAAGAATATTCTGTTCTACTGATGCGTCTGCATTTTGGTCCACTTGTACTCTTGACTTTAAATCATAAGCTTGCATGTCGTGAGCCTTTTCTTCCGTTTTTCTATTCTGTTGTGCAGTATCTGAATTTTTTTTCACATACGTAGGCCTATCGAATTGTTTTTTATCACGTTCGTAATCCCATGCTTTGGACTGTAAATGCAAATTCTCCAAGGATTTCGTTGTATTTATTTCACTTTTCAGAGCGTGTATATGTTTAAGGTCGCTGATATCTTCTTCGTCACTTATATCACTGATGTCATCATCTGAACCTGCAATTACGTTCTCTGTATCCTTAGGGACTTCTGTCATAGTAACTTTACCGTTTGAACCTATATTCATGCTAACAACGTACTTCTCGCGCCTGCCATTCCGTTCCTTTTCTACTTTTTCCCACTTTCTCAAATTACGTTGTTGCTTCTTCAACGCAAGAGCTCTTTCTCTTGCGCTGCCCCATAAACCCACCTCCTGATTCATGTCAAAATCGCTAGCATTATCAATAATTTTTGTTCTTTCTGCCGAAGTGTCTTGGAAATATAAAAGTCTATCTAATCGTTCTTGTGCTGCTAACAACTCCGGGTTTTCCTCAGCTTTATGGTCATGCTCGCTCGCTTGTCTTTCCTTTGCTTCGCTCTCTTCTTTTTCCTCCTGCAATTTCAACACTTCATTACGCTTTCTTTCTCTTTCTCTTTTCCTTTCGATGAAATCAAATAATTTGTCCTGTTCAGCAAATAAATTTTTACCCATACCGGAAGTTATTTTGTAGGTTTTAGTCTTCTTCTTTGGGACATTAGCTCCATTTGACGCATTGGATAAGGACGATGATGAACCGTTTAGTTCGTTTTTTTCCTGATTTAAAATTTCTACCATTTGGGTTCTTTCGTTATCAGAAATCAACTGTTCATGGCAATGACCGCATTTACCTTTATTCAATCCCTCTATAACACAAACCACTTTACCACAGTGAAGACAGTTTGGCGCGATGTCGAAAACTGGATGCCTTGTACCTTGACAATTACAATTTTTAGAAGAACCGCTATCTCGAAGCTCTAGCATCTTGATTGCTTCGTCTATTTCTTGTAACGATTGTAATTTCCCCTTTGATTTGTGCTCTTTTTTCTCCTTTATGGGGTTTGATTGCGTAGATTGATTTGATGGTTGAACGGTAGGCCTCGTTGTCGAGCTTTTCTTCTCATCCTTTAATTTTTTTGGTTTTTCATCTCCCTTCTTATTGATATAGTTATTAGTGGGCTGTTTTGATTCATTTTTCCATGAAGTGGGGGCAGTATGTTCAAGATGCACATTTTTCGTTTTTTTTTCCTCTTTTTTATCATTCTGATTCAATAATTCATTGAACTTCATTACAAATTCAAACGATAGATCTTCATGACCTAGGAACTCCAAAAATTTTGAAGCAATTTGTTCTGGATCATCAGATGATGTACTCAGTACTTGTTCGCACAGCGCTTTTACATCAGACTCTTCCAAAGGCAATATTTGCGGAACTTGTTTGATTGCATAGTCAATAGCCTGCTTTCTTGTCATTATTAATTACTGCAAACCCAAGGTTAAATAATTAAGCCACTGTTTCTCGGACTACGTTCACTTTGCCACTATTTGCTGCTGCCAGGCTCTTTATGCCTCTTTCTTGCTGTATAATATTTCAATATTTGTCCGATACCCGGCAAGCGAAGATCATAAAGAATATCGAAATGAACCTCATAACTGAAAGCAATCATCATAAATTTGTGCTTTGAAGAAGCAATATAACTGGTCGAGTTACGTCAAGTTCTGCCTAGCAATGTTATAGCATTTGAACACATTATGGCGATCAAGAAGAGAAATAAAATTAGGTTACCAAGTGGTTCTCCTGAGGAGGTTGGAATTGATGGTTCTGCGCATAAGCCAATGCAGCAAATTAAGCCCCTAGTGTCGAACGATTCTGAAGATGATGACAACGACATTTGTGTATTACAACCAATAAAGTTTAAAAAAGTTCCTAAGCGCGACATTACCTTTGATGGCGAACAAGCAATAAAGGAGGATAATTCGCATTATGAAGATCTTTACCATTCAAAGAAAAATACCAATGCATCGACGCGAAACAAAGATGATTTGCTAATTCTCAATATGGAGGACTTGATGGAGGGGAATCATCATCTATTAAGTGATTCTTCAGAGGCTGGCAGTAGCTCCGAAGGTGAGCACATTAGTAGTATACCAACCCGAGGAGAAATTGCAAAACTGAAAGCACAGAAGTCATTATCTAGAAGGAAAATTAGTGAGAGTGATGTTACAACAGAAAGAGATTATGTAAAATTGTTGGACAGTGAGGATAAACGCGAAATTATGGAGACAATAAGATTAAATGGTGGTCTGAAACGTAACAATGAAAAGGAGATTACGAACTTCAGTGACGATGAAATGCAAGGCTTTCAAGACGAAATGCTAGCCCTCACGGATAATCAAATTGCTATTCAAAAGGATTCTAAAAGAAAGATTATAGAGAAGGCCATAAATGAAGTGCCCTACAGAGCTAATGAAGAATGGGAAACCCAGCTTTTAAGCAAAGGAAATATAAACAAATCGAATGAGAAAATCATCACGCCCTTACCGGTACTTTTCCCAGACGATGATGAAAGTGGGAACAGCATTGAGAGAATAAACGAGATGGTTTCGAAGATCTGCTTGCAAAGGAAGAAGGTTGAGATGAGGTTGCAAGCGTTAGAAAAAACAAAAATTGACTTGGAAAAATCTAAAGCAAGCCTAATAAATAAGCTCATTGGTAACTGAACGTTAATCATGTTATTTTTTTAATCGCTGTACTATTAAAAAGGGATATCTTTACGACAAGTGATATGGATGTATAGATTGATGGTGTATATTTGTATACTATAAAATGTCCAATATATTGTACACTATTGAATCACAGGACACAAAGTAAAATGGTAGCAATTCTGTCGGAGAATGAAAATAATGTACTTATTTTCTCTTTTCGCGAAATGCTTTCTTAAAGTCGTCCAGTACACGGTTTTCACTAGCAACGTTAACCGAGTAGGCTGCTGGGTCAACATGGTTCTTGCTTACCTCCCAATCAAATTTGGAATCTGATGACATTCTTGGATCATAAAATGCTGTAATATCGACTGAAGAATCCACTGTATCTTCTGGATTATCAACTCTGTTATTACTATTGCTGTTTGATTGTATGACGTTATCATTAATTTTAAGTATTGGTAGTTTCTTATTGAAATTTAATGATTGGCTTTTGGGAAAGGCATCTTCGTCACTACTGCCTAGCATCTGGTTTATGTCATTGAAATGCTGATTGTTCTGTCTTATTGTACTAGGTAACACTGATGTTGCGTGTAGACTGGCACGATTTTTTTTTCTCCCATCAAGACTCATGTTTAAAGACTGCAAAATAGGAGTGTGTGAATTAACGTTCTCACTCGGAGCACTGGTTGACAGCTTGAAGTTGAAACCAGATGCTATATCGCCATCATTGTCATCTTCGTCGGATAAGTCATCAATTTGAGACCAACCATTGAATGAGTCCTCCTCAATGCTGGCCAATGTCTCTCTAGATTTGTTTAGTTTTAGTTCAGGAATTTTAGATGAACTTGTATCGTAGTATGGCAATTCAATCCCATCGGCCTTTAATACATCAAAATATGATGGAGGATCCACAGGAATAGCATGAGAATCGGCTGCGCCGCGCTTAGCTAGATCAAAATCAAAATCTGGAGGCGGGGAGTTTGATAATGGTTGGTAATTGAGAATTGGTGAGGTGATGGGCGATAATGGTAACGCCTGAGGAGAAGTTAATTCTCTTGGAATCTGATTGGGCTTATAAATGTTTGCGACCAGCTGTTTGGATGCGAAGACATTGCTACTTTGATCATTCTTCTTGGAGGTATTATCTGACTTGCTTTTCTTTACGCTTTCAGCTCTATTACGCACTACTGGAAGATCAGACGGTATTCTAATGTTCATCTTCTGCACGTTAGGTGAAAGAACGGGAGACGAAAGAACTTCTTTTGGGAAGAAAATATTGGAATCATGATGACTTGCGTAATTTTGTTGATCTGCTGCTGGTGCGAAATTACCATCTTCATCACAATACTGGAAATGACTCTCGTAGCTCGGTAGCAAAGTATTCGCGTGTGAGCATAGTTGATTTAAAATATGGATTGGAGAATCAATACTTATTTCGAAATGTTTTCTATTGTCCCCGTACTTCTTGGAAAGACGAAGGCAAATTTTTATCCAATGGTGGGCTTTGATTTTATCATAATTTGTATCAGGGTGTAACCGTATACTGTTTGTAAACTTGCTTGGGACAAACACCTCGAACTGAAAATCTTTGTTAACTAGATCGCCGGATTTTTCATCCAAGAGGATGTTCCCTCTATTTTTAGCCTTCAAAGGATTCGAACCAGCTGGTATATGAGGCAGTTTAGGACCGTTATGTTCAGCCAACAGAAACTTTTTAGTTGGCTCTAATCGACGAGCCTTCTCGTGATTTCCATTACTATTACAAGTGTATTCCATAGACTCTGTTAGATAAATTCTAACACGATGCAGAGTAACTTTATCTAGAGGAGCGAAATGGAAATCGATGGGTAAAAATGCATTCAAAACGATCTCTTTCGAGAAAATTACCACGTCATAATGAAGAAGATCTTTCCAGTCCTTGGAAATTGCAATAGCTTCAGTCTCTTCTACGGATCCATCAGAAGGAAGCCTTACGACTTTGATGGGTAATTGAGTATGTATAGTTGATTTGAATGCGCCAAACCTCTCTATGTCTATTGACAGTTTATACTCCACGGAACCAAAATTGGCTTTTATACTTTCTGGATAAGATTGCGATATTGGCTGTTCAAAAGTGTAAATATAATCGCCTGGTCGAAAAATAAAAACTTCTTTAGAATCTTTGGATGGTGTAAGATAGTTATCCTCTTGCTCAGGACTTGGAGTAGCGCCACTATTACTGAATGTTTTTGTAAACAAATCAGATATGAAGGTATGAGGTGACAAAGAGTTACCGTGAAAATTTGCCGGTACCGATCCTCTTCGACTAGATGATGGTAATGGTGTCTTTTGAATAGCCAACAGTTTACTGTCGTCATGGGAAACATCACTTGATACTGGCTTGTTACTCAAATTATCGGATGACAATGAGTTGCGCTCATAGGCATCCAGACTTAGATTGCTATTATCTTTAGGGGGTTCAGCGGTTGGTGGGATATATACTGAAGCACCGCTTTTTTCAAGTAGATAATCTTCATCGCTCATAGATGGGCGATTGGACGAATTATTTGAGCTGTGATGTTCTAAGGTGAAAGAATTCATGCCGTCATCCGCCTGATAAAATGGCCATGTGTGATTGACAACAGTTTCAACATCTGAAAATTCTTCTCTCTTCGGTGGTATACCCTCCGGCCACTCTGTTCTGGATATTCCTTTGAAGGTTATCGATATACTTTTTAATTTATTCGGTTTCAACACCCTGACGATAAGAGATCCTCGTAAGATACTGGGGGCTATTTCAGACAGTCCGTTAGTTTCAAATCCTTTTAAAAACACTATGGGTTCGGCAAGCTTTACAAAGACTTGTAGTGTTGTTGTCTGCACCAGTGGGACGGCATCAGGTGCTGCATTTATATCTTGCTCCATGGGAAACACTGGAGCTACAGTATCATTTTCTGTATTGAATTGGAGCATGTAGTCATAGAGGAACAAGCAATATTCTATGGGATTCCGGCGTATTTGTGCGGAATGGAACTTTCTGTTGCTTGTCTTTCTTGTTGCTTGTCTCTTATTTCAACGAGTTGTTCCCATTTTTGATAAGATGGGGATAGCGAAATAAGACAAAAGAGTCAATATTTGGCAATTCGCTCAAAGAGGTAAAAAGACGGCGCTATTATATATCTGCGTATATATACTACAAACAGCCGGGAATACATTTGGCAAAGTCCTCGTACGACAATAGGGCAATTGCTAGTAGTGTTAAGCAGTTTTTCAGGTGAACTTGCAAACCGAAAAAGAGGAAAAATTGGTTCACATAGTAAAATGCACTCTCTCGAAGGAAGTGTTCGGTGAAAGCCACGATATGCCGCTGGAAATTACAGTTCCTTGATTAAAGATTCTACTGTTTGCTTCAACTTGTTAATTTGGTCTTCATTGGCGTTTGTAATTTCTTTGAGAAGGTCGTTGACTTTTATTAGGTCATAATAGTTTTCGTAAATGGTATTCTTGATAGAATTGTTAGTCTCGGTTTCTTTGCCCAAGAGCTTATTGTGAATTTGTACTAGTCTCTTAAAGGGCAGGTTCTTTATCTCTTCTTCTGCATCTTCTGACCCCTCCTTGAGATCCTCTTCAGTTGCACTCAATTCGTCATCTTTCACTGGTTTCTCAGTGTTTGCTTCGGTATCTATATTCACATCTGTGACTTGCTCCTCCCCAGAATGAGCCTCGCTGGCTTTTTCCCCTATACGTGCTTCTTGACGACCTTTATTCGGTTCATTTTCCAAGTTGTAGAATTCTCTTAAGAGCAATCTTCTATCTTTGTTCAGACTGCTCACCCTCAGGGACTTTTTGTGACTAATTTGTTCTGCCATCTGTACTTAATATCCTCGTCAGATCCCGTCTCACCGCAAATACGCCTCTTCTATGCAGAGCCTCACCTATACGTACAACTTACTGCCTCTTGTTTCCACGCAGCGAAAATTCGATGATTTCTCGTATAAAGCATATCGAAGTTGAATCATCACAAAAAGGCCCATTGTGTAATGGACCCTTGCCACAACAACACTCTCGTTGCACAGGTAGAACATACTTTTAAGGCCTGGGTAGATTCATTTTTTTGACATAGGAAAAGATTAGCAGAGGAGTATGAGACTTTCGTTTGGTAAACAGCGTTATCATGGCGGTACAACAGTAACTTTGACTGAACAAGGAGCTTCAGATTCCCTTCGCGCTGCGCAAGCTATCTTCCAGAACCATTCCAATGAGGTCAGCAGTCCATGCCCTCCAGTAACGGTGAGCAGGAATCCTCAAACTAGGTTATCAGAGCCATCGCTACAAAAGTCAGGGCGGAAACAAGAACAAAAGAAGGCACGCATACGAACAAAACAGGTACCTAAGATTAAAACAACGGCGCCTAATGATGTTGAGTTGTCTAAGAAACACAGGTCAAGCCCTGCAGGTAAAGATAATGTTAGTAGTACTGCTCAAATGGCAGCTGCTTTAGCGCATTCACAATCGAAACTTAGTTCTGACAATAACTCCTCCCATTCTTCGGTATTGGATACACTAAAAGTTCTAGAAACTCCGAACTTGAATGGCTTGCTGGGCATTCATTCACGCTCAAGCTCAAGAAACAGCTCCAATGAATCACTGACGCCTGGCCAAAGAACTCCCGACAATAGATCTCAAGAGAATTTACTTACTTCCTTTAGTAGCGGTAGAAGGCTATCCTCGAGCTCTATGGAGCCTGCAACTAATAAAGACAGCAACAAAGCTCTGCCCAAACGCAGGCCGTCTCCTCCCTTGCAATCATCACTTGTCGGCAGTGGTCAGCTTCATGAAAATGAAAACCTATCATCAATTAGCATCGATTCCAGACATAGTCTCAATCCGGACACTTCAGACGTTATTTCTAATAGGTCACAAACAAGTCTATCTCAAACAATTAATCAACTCTCGTTATGTGAATCAGAGCCATCTATTGCAAGCTCAAACACTACTACTACGACGAGCAACCAGGGAAGTGGTTTGCCCAACTTGGTTCCGAACTATTCATCCGATATGAGGAAGAAGAAGCTTGTTAACAAGTTCAAAAGGAAAGTATTTGGTAGTAAGCCCAAGCACTTATCTTCACAATATGAAATGGATGCAAGCAGCGAAGAACTGGGACAACATGAACAACAACCGAGTATGAGATTTAAAACAACATTACGTAAAACCTCTGTAAGTACAAACGCAGAAAATGATCATGCATCCTCTCTACATGAGGGAAATCTGAGGTATAAGTACAATCCGTCCAACGACACGTATGATGTGTATGACGATACTGATTCTGATTCTGAATCTGATCAGAACCAGGACGCCTTGACCAAGCCACGCAAAAGAGATAGAATTAAGAGAAAGATCAGGAATTCTGCCAATAAAACTGCACATCATAGGCCTATCCACCGCACGAGAGATCGGAAATTCAATGAGGATAAACCCTGGAAATCACATACAGATATAACTTTCGTAACAGACAACGAAAGGAAGCGTTACGAAAGCATGTGGGTAAGCAACAGACACCGTCATTTGAACCTGTTGAGCTGGTGGCCCTCTTTAACGGGTGATTCCGGAGCAATTAATACTTTACCCGAAGATGGATTGATATTGGGTATCATAGTCCGTGATATCTGGAAGCGGTCTAACTTGCCCAATAGTCTATTGGCAGAAATTTACACGAAGGTAGACACAAGAAAAGATGGTACTTTAGATAGGAAATCTTTTATTGTGGGTATGTGGCTGGTCGATCAGTGCCTGTATGGCAGAAAACTTCCCAGTGTTGTCGAGCAATGCGTTTGGGATAGCGTAGATAGATATGCTTCCACCACGGTTGTGCCAGTGAGTACGCTAAAGGCGATGGCCAAACAAAAGAGAAAACAGATGAAAGAAGAAATCAAGAATATCAAGAAGGAAAACCGTGTAGTTCTTGTAGACCACAATAGCTCGTCGTGACGAGTGTGACTCGCACCACTTCGTAGGTAGACATATACAGAAGTATATATATAATGCGTAATTCCCCCACTTGTTACTGTTAAGCTAATCGAATTGTCATCTCAGAAATCTTGTTCGAGATAAGGCCAATCTTACTAAAAAAATGTCTATTAGTCTTCTCTGTTATTATTATTCCCGGCTTTTTGCTTTCTTTCCTTTTTTCCAAGGAAGGGGGCAAATTCGATCAACTAAAAAAGAGGCATCGTTTATTCGGATGCCACCACTGAGACGATCCACAGGCTAATTGTGACTAGTGGATCACAGAACAACCAAAATGTTTAAAGTGTTTGGTTTTGGTGCGAAGGAAGAGATTCCTGAGCTTTCACAGGAAGAAAAAACTAAAGCCATTCTAAAACAAGCTCATGATTTCGAACAGGCACTGCGTGCGATGGACTATGTCTTAGATGATAATGCTGACGAGGGTTTGGCTTTGCTGGATGAGAGTGATGCTAAAGAAGCTTCCGACCAAACTATAAATGCGTTAGCTCGTGGTGTCATTGAATTTTTGGAGGCCACTTTAGGTTTTGAAGCTGAAGAGATGAAAAAAGCTTCTGCGACTTTGGCCAAGGCAGAAGCTTTATCTTTGAAAAGTAGAGAGAGGGCTCAAAAAATTGGATTGAAGAGCAGTTCTTTATATCCTCCAGGAACAGTTTATGCCGTGACTTATACAGAATCATGCCTTCTACATGCCCTATTGATGATTTTCAGTGAAAGTATGATGGAGGCGGCCAAGGCCATTTTAAAGCTCAGAAAGTCGTACTATATGTTACAAGAAATCTTGGAAACTATTAAAGCTGCTAACAAAGCCAAGAAATTGAAAATTACGTCAGGCAGTGAAGATAAGGAGTCCACCCCAGCGACTTTCATAACTGGTGGCGATGCGTTCAATTCCGTTGATATACCTTATGAACTGACTCCTGAAGAACAAAAGGATAAGGATCTTTTACAATTTGCTGAACAAATTCATAGCATGAGGACTAAAAGATTATCTGGCGCCCACATTGGCAACTCTCCTGCAATTAACAGGTTGAGAGGTGAGCTAGGACTACAAGCAATGGAAGACTTGCCAGAAGAGGAAATAATAGATCATAAAGTTCTTTCGGATGATATAGATTTAAGTCAAGCAACAATTGATGAGTTTGTCCATTCTGGTGTCAATTTATGCTTTGGTATTTTACAGGTTGTGATATCACTATTACCACCCGCTATTGGCGCGGTCCTATCTGTGGTTGGATTCAGGGGCTCCAGAGAAGAAGGTTTGAGACTTGTTTGGAAAGCCACAAAGCAAAGAAACGTGCATGGTTGTATTGGTTTGTTAGCCCTGATGTTTTACTATGATGGACCTTTCCAATTCACTGACGATGATTTTGATATTCCTGCAGCAGTTAAGGATTCCAGTAACAGTGAAGATTCTGAAGATGAAGAGATGGATGGCCCTACGTTGTTGCATCCTGGGAAAATACTGGAAGATGCGTTGCTGCAATCAAGAGCGCTATTTCCCAATAGTGCGCTATGGTTATTGAATGAGGCAAGGATGCTATCTGGTAAAGGGCGTTTAGAGGAAGCAGTCGCATTGATGGATTCGATTGATGTTAGCAAGATACGGATGAGACAGGTCAAATCCTTGATGATTTTTGACCGTGCTATAACATTGATCCATTTGCATCAATACGATAGAGCTGCAGAAGATATTTTATCGCTATTAGACATCAGTGATTGGTCACACGCTTTTTACACATATTTTGCTGGCTGCTGTTATTTAGAAAATTGGAGAATGTGCGAAATGGGATTAATGAAGTCAGACAAAAAGGATGAATACCAAAAGAAGGCCGAAGAACTTATCTTCACCTCTGTGAATTTGCTAGGTAAGAAAACCTTCAAATCGAAGAACCTGCCATTAGATAGGTTTATTCTGAGAAAAGTTGAGCAATTTAAAGCGAAAAAGGAGGAACTTGGGGTGGAAAATCCTCTGGATGGTATCGCTACTTCACCAGTACACGAAATTTCGTACTTCTACAATGGTTATAATAGAATGTCTGAAGAGCATTTGGAGCTAACAAAGAAAATGCTAACTGAGTATAGAAATCCCGCCATTGAAGCTTTAGACTCAGATCAGGAGTTAATCAAAGATCTCTTGGTCTCTTTGACATTAAGAAGATTAGGTCATATCCAAGAAGGTTGTGATATATTGGATGAAAAGGTTCTACCTAAGTTTTTCTCCATTCAAAATGGCAAGGTCAAATATATAAAGAAAACTGAAGATCCATGGGCCTATCCGACTGCACTTTATGAACGTGCTCTATTTACATGGAAGTTGGAGGGCATGGATGGCCTTCCAGAGAGTAAAGAATGGTTACTGAGGGCTCAGGGCTACGCAGATGATTATGAATTGAGTACGAGAGTAGGTATGAAAATTAAGGCTGCCATTGACCGCGTTGACCATTCATTGTAATCAAATTTTGATCAGCCCTCATGCCCTTTTTTTTTAAGAAATATTTTCCCCTATTAGTTTTCCTAATGTCCCATCTAATTTTAAAGCGCTAAGCTATACTTATTGACCGTACATACCTTGCGTAGTTTAATTACATACGATTTGATGCTTTCTCAGTGCCATCGTCCTTCCTCCTTGCGCAAAAAATAGGAAACCGCTTTAGAAAAGAGGAGAGGAAGGTGAAGAATGCTGTGAGTACTGCCTTAGTTTTAAGGTAGCCACATTTGTATTGATTTGTTACTATCCCAGCTACTATATAGGAATTATAACTATTCTTTAAGTATATTTAATTTGTCTTTAGCGAATTTGGGTGTACTTGTTAGAGGCTTTTAATAATGAGTAGTGGTACCGAAAATGATCAATTTTATAGTTTTGATGAAAGTGATTCCAGCTCTATTGAACTTTATGAATCTCACAATACATCTGAATTTACTATACATGGACTAGTTTTCCCGAAGTTAATTAGTGTAACAAGCCAAGATTCAGAATTTGACATCAATGAAGATGAAGATGGAGTCGATACCATATATGAGGGGATGCTAGATGCTCCTCTTACGAAAAACAACAAAAGAATACTGTGTGAAGGGAGTGTACCGAATCTCAGTTATGAATGCTTAACCACCAAGGGTATATTTGAAAGAATGCTTCAAAGGGTTGACCATTTACAACCTATTTTTGCAATTCCATCTGCGGATATATTGATATTACTACAGCATTATGATTGGAACGAGGAACGTTTACTAGAAGTTTGGACCGAAAAAATGGACGAATTGCTTGTGGAGCTTGGCTTAAGTACCACAGCAAATATCAAGAAAGATAATGATTATAATTCACATTTCAGAGAAGTTGAATTCAAAAATGACTTTACATGTATTATTTGTTGTGATAAAAAGGATACGGAAACATTTGCGTTGGAATGTGGCCATGAATATTGTATCAATTGCTACCGTCATTACATCAAGGATAAGTTGCATGAGGGGAACATCATTACATGCATGGACTGTTCCCTGGCATTGAAAAATGAAGATATAGATAAAGTGATGGGACATCCTTCGAGTAGTAAGTTGATGGATTCTTCAATCAAAAGTTTTGTTCAAAAACATAATCGTAACTATAAATGGTGCCCGTTTGCTGACTGTAAATCCATCGTGCACTTGCGAGATACGTCATCATTACCAGAATATACCCGTTTGCATTATTCACCTTTCGTTAAGTGTAATTCATTTCATAGATTCTGTTTCAATTGCGGATTCGAAGTTCATTCCCCAGCAGATTGTAAAATAACCACTGCTTGGGTTAAAAAAGCCAGAAAAGAATCAGAAATTTTGAATTGGGTCTTGTCCCACACTAAAGAATGTCCAAAATGTTCTGTTAATATTGAAAAAAATGGTGGCTGCAACCACATGGTTTGCTCAAGTTGTAAATACGAATTCTGTTGGATTTGTGAGGGCCCCTGGGCGCCCCACGGTAAGAACTTTTTTCAATGTACAATGTATAAGAATAATGAGGATAATAAAAGTAAGAACCCTCAAGACGCTAATAAAACCTTGAAGAAATACACTTTCTACTATAGATTGTTTAACGAACATGAAGTTTCAGCCAAGCTTGATTGGAACCTGGGGCAAACTTTGGGCACGAAAGTTCATGCACTACAAGAAAGAATAGGTATCTCATGGATTGATGGACAGTTCTTATCAGAAAGTTTAAAAGTGTTGAATGAGGGACGAACCGTATTAAAATGGTCATTTGCCGTGGCATATTACTCGGATGCATCTCATAATTTGACGAAGATTTTCGTTGATAACCAAATGCTCTTAGCCAACGCAGTGGAATCGCTATCGGAGCTATTGCAAATAAAAACCCCCGAAGTGATCATGAAACGAAGACCAGAGTTTTATAATAAGGCCGGATATGTGGAAAATAGAACCACTGCATTAATGGAATGCGGTAGAGAACTGCTATGTAAGGGAATTTGCAAAGCTGCAGAATGAATGTTTTGTTTTAGTATTGTTTTGGTTATTCTGTTGTTTTATTCATGTTTTTTGTACTGCGGGATGTTTGGTTATTTTGGAGTTTAAACGTTGTTGCATTTTTGTATATTTTCGTATTTTTTTATTTATTTGAACCTGTATTTGTCGTTGAAATACTATTTATATACACATTGTTGTTCCAATTCCTACAAAGTTATATTGTTTTAAAAAGATTTCAAAATTCTTTGAATCGGAAATGACGAGTAACAGCTAACTTACATTTTAGGTATTTAGTTCTTCTTTATTAAAGCCTCCTAAACAAAGTGGAAATTGAGTGGTAATGACGTACCTCTCTTTTCTCTTTGTATTATTCTTTCACAACGTCCTTATTTCACAGTCAAGAATCTCTACCAGGCGCTGGACTTCTAATTTTCTTCTAGCATCTTCGATCCAGCTTTCGCAAACTTTATGAGGCCAACCCTTTAGGGAGACAACCTCTTCTACAGCATCGTTGAGGTTGGATACCCTCAAGTTATCGCCGACTCTTGCATAAACAGAATCGAAATCCGTGGCATTTGAAGGATTACCTGTCTTTGTGAATAAGAAAAGGGAAAAAACTTTGGCGGTTAATTGCCCCAAAATACCGGAATTTGGTGGCAATAAAGAGGCTGTCTTAAAGTCATCTGCCAGTAAGTTCCACCTGTTATAGATCTGCTCATTCGATAAGATTTTTTTACCGCTACATGTGGATTCTAATTCATCTAAAGCTACGCTTAATAGCGATGGAGGGTTTGTCTTTGGTTTGCATTTGCATGATATCTTCCCTTCCTTGCCTTCATTCTTATTACCCTTTTTGCAGGAGCAGCAGTCGCCATCGTCGCAACAAGATTTTTTGTTGAAGGTAGAGAGAAGATTGGAAAGAAGTTTCAATCTGGATAGTTCCTTGTCGATATTCACATCGGGTAAGTTATTGTTGTTAATCCTAGATTTGATCTCATCTACTTGGAAAGTTAATTGCACTAGAGCCTCGTTTTTACTTAAGATTTTGCTCGATCTGTCGATGGATTTGCTGAGGTCGTTAACTTCAGAATTTATTTCCTCTAAATGAGCTAATCTGCCATTTCTTTCCTTCTCAATTTTGTCTTTGATAATTTTATTAAATTCTTTGACTTGAGTGATGGATAGTAAGCCCACTTCATTTGCATGTTTGGCTTGTAACAATTCTTCGTTCGCCTTTAATTTTTCTTCTAGTTCTTTGTCCTTTTGCTTGGTCAAGTTTTCTTTGAATTCGTCTACTTCTTGTAATAGGTTTTTTTGAAGATTCTTTTCAAACTCCCTTTTCGAGTTTTCATATTGTGTGTTCAATTCCGTGATTACTTCTGATGTTCTTTGTATCATGTAATTGGATAAAGCCTCTTTTAATGTTTCATTTAATTGGGATAGATTCGTAAGCATATTCTGGTTAGATTTTTTGATTGAATTGAATTCTGATTCGGGGATGGAGAGGTTTGAGTCATTTAGACTGTTGATGAGATCATTCAAAGAGCCAATGATTTCTTTCAGTTGCGGATCAGAATTTTCTGTTTCAATATTTAGTGGTTCTAATGATAAGATTTTTTTTACTTCAATATTTTCCCTATTAGATCTGCGCGTTTGTGAACTACCAGTTAATCCAGATAATAAATCATTGCTCTTTGCCTTCAAGCCGTCCCAAGAATCTTCTAAAAACAATGTTGGCCTATCGTGATAGTGTTCATATGTTTCTAGTAAATCCTCGGCAAAAGGAACGTTATTAGAGAAAAAGTCACCAAATTTGTCATTTTTTTGCGAATATATGATACCTCCAGCGTAGAAAGCTGTCGCTGACAAAGCAATAGTCCAAAAGGTATTGCGAAATTTGTGCGAAGCCTTTTTTGATGCAACGGTAGTCCCTGTGTTTATGCTGGCTAGACCCCTCCTTAGCACAATTTTTCGTGAGGCAGTAGTTCTTAGCATGATACGAATATTAGTTTTTTAGACTTTTCAATGCGTTCTTATGCCTTTTGTGTTCCTTTACTGTGAATAGCTTCCTCGAGAATAAGAACAGTTTTTAATTTCAGATTATTTTTCACTTTTTTGACAACCCTTAATTCCGATTCCGCACAGAAATCCGTCTTAGAATTTTATTGGTTCAATGAGTCTGCTACACGTCTAAAGTGATTCAATTCTGCTTGTCCACTGCTATGATGCATTGGTTCTTTGCCGACTACGTACTATAAGAAGCCATTTGATGAATCACTATTTTGCAAGTAATTTCTTCTGTTGTTAGTTTTTTGCAATATTTATTTCTCTTTTTTTCTGTAAGAAGT
>ERZ794947.39-NODE-39-length-82460-cov-127.576664_pt1 | contig 82460 bp, 48 predicted proteins | sample MGYA00511908_ERZ794947 | MGnify/ENA primary metagenome ERZ794947 (study PRJEB30137, sample SAMN04331400) | food metagenome | isolation source: control ferment replicate 2c | study: EMG produced TPA metagenomics assembly of the Comparison of meta-barcoding and...
AAAATCACCTATGTACAAGTATTTATTTTATCATATACGGCGTAAGAAGATGACGTCAAAAATTGAGGAACAGTCATCGAATTTAATGGAAGCTGAAATGCAATGATCGATAATGTAATAGGATAATGAGTAACAACAATTAAATTGAAGAAGAAAAAATAGTGATGCTCTGTAGAGATGTCATTTCCCTTCAATGTTGCTATATTCTCCTGGCACATTAACGTATGCCCACTATTATTGCCTTTAACAATAGAATCCCAACAATTATTCAATTATTCACCCATAAAATCCACCTATTTTTCAAGAAAGCATTAGATTTGCTCATTATTATTTATTATTAACATAAAAGTGCCTTTGGTAGTTACTATGTATTTAGTGTGGTGACCCGTATTCCTCATATATATAAGTAGCTACCACATTATGTTCAATCAATATATCTTTAACTCAGCTCAGCATTGTCTGAATTGCTCGCTTAAGTTTTTATCCTGTGATTAGTGCATTTACACATAAACGTATACCGGGTGTACCTCAATATACTATGTAAACATTTAAATTGTTACCATAACAACTCATGTTATTATTAATGATCACTTGACAACATATAAAAACGAAAGAAGAAATAATAATACTACTATGTATAAGTATCCATTTCCTTTTGTGGATTCCTCAAAATGGCCAGTATATTCGGAAGTAACATAATGTAGTTATTCATCGATGAGGTTCACATTCTGTAGCACTGACTCATCGAAAGAAAAGAGTTTATATTTTGATAAATTACATAAAAGCTGAAAAGTTTGTAGTGGTCATAGAAGGTAACCCACCTCCTAAGAAATCCAGCATCATATGCATACCACCACCTCCACTATACTCATCAACATCCTGTGGTAAAACCTGTGATACGCTATCCAAGAACCACACTTTGTCCTTTATTTCTGTGGTATAACCTCTCAATAATGTATAGTAAGACCTCATTATTCTCATGGCCCCTAGGTCGCCTGTCATTAATAATGCTAAAAAAGTCCTATCCAAAAGAGCAGGAAATGAGAAGACTCTCAACATAAAATCTAATTGATTTTTTTCGCGATGCAGTTTGTCCAAATATGCTAAAGTTATCAAGTACGGTGAATCAATTTCTACGGGATATAAATCTGCTATACTTTCGTCAAAGCATACGAGTTCCGATATCGTATTATTGTTATTTCCATCACCATTATTGCTATTGTCATTATCATTATTATGATTACTTTGGTTGATTACAGCTTCACCCAAATCACTCAAGTCAACAGAAATTAAGTTATAAAACTTGGATGTCTCCGACAGGGGCCATACAGCAGTTAGTATAGTTACGGCGCCTTTAACATGGAAAATCCATGCCGTTGGTGAGCTGCTTGAAGCATTTGCCAATGAATCTAGGATTAATATTAGAGCACTAGCCACCAAAGCATCTGTGTTATCATCTGAAATTTCGAGCACAGCCTCTCTTAACAGTCTCAACGCTTCTAAACGATGACTAGACACGTAGTTATCCAAGCCGGCTTCAGTTCTGGACAAATGAGTGGCGCTAAAAGCCAAAATTGTATGCATCAAGAAGGGAAAATGAAAAGCCAAATCCGGAATATAAGTGCTCCATACTTCAGGACCAGAAATGCCTGCTTCGGTTATGGTATGCCATACGTCAGTACAATAGTGATGAAAAAGTTTTAGATCTATCAAATTCAAATTTGATTTTCTAGACAGCCCGACTAATTCAGGGACTAGTCGTGAGGCTGATGAAGCGTTTGAATGGGGAGAAGATTGTTGTTGAGTGTGAGAATTTGATGAACGTGGAGACAATGCCTCCGAGTTGGATAACAGGTCACCCATTGGGGACGTCTTCAAAGTAGGAGAATTTCCCAAAGCGGTCCTGTTGTCCGGTATAGATAACAATGACTTTGTAGAGGTTACATTGGATACTCCCGTTGAAGGGGACGCAATGTTTTGATCTATGGAAGGTTTGGACAATGTGTGTGGGGGACTGATTGTGAGACCGGTATTGTCGATTATCAAGTTTTTGTTATGAGATAGTATATCAGAAGCAGTAACTTTATTTTCGTTTCCGTTAAGGGGGTTATTGCCCGAATTAACAGCATCCGTCTTAGTATTATCCAATGGGTTCTTCGTAAATTGCTTGTTTTTGTCCTCCTGTTCCTGTTGCATATTTGCGAGTGCCTCCTCTGCTGTGCTAACTTTGATTGCTCTGTTATTGGATGTAGCAAACTTTCCGAGGCCAAATAACTCTTGAAACTCAGAGGCCATTCCATTTGCAGCACCGTATGGAAATAGTGTATTGAAGCTCTTCATATTGAAGTTCAAGCCCATCTTGTTCAATTGCGCTAGCTGGTCGAAGGGAATATTGCTGAAGGGGGACTGTGTTCCTTGTTGTTGTGGAATTTGCTGATTTTGTTGTTGAAGTTGTGGCTGCTGCAATCCATTCGTCACCGAATTTAGCCTACCAGGCGAGAGTAAGCCGTTAAGGCTACTTGATAAATTCATGGCCGTTGATTGAAAACTAGGTGTTATCGGTATACTCAATGGCGAATTCCCTGGTAGGGCCATGTTTGGGTGGTTGTTGTTTATCATTGAACTGGGAGCTGTTTGTGTTATATTATTATGCGCTTCAGCTCCATTTGCACTGCTGTTGGTACTGTTACTGGTGTTATTCACTAAACTCGCTAATAGGTGCGGTAACAAAAGATTCTCCATATTATTGGATACGGATGGAGGAACGCTATTAGGGGAATTGCTTTGTTCATCAGTACCAACATGTGGCAACAGTTGCTGCTGTAACTGAACTTGCTGTTGTTGACGAAATTGCTGTTCTTGTTGATGATGAAGTTGCTGTTGTTGTTGTTGTAACATGATGGCATTGTCACTCAGATTTTTCTTGCCTACCCTATCGTGGACCGCTGATGCAAATTTTGACGACGAAGAATCTTTTCTTCTTCTTGGCTGAATAGGGCTGTAAACACAGTCCAATTTCATGTTTGTACATTTCTTGCAAAATGGTTTGCCTTCATCACATTTTACTCTTCTTCTTTTACAATTGTCGCAACCGGTCTTGGACTTGTTATGAAACTTCCGTTTCCCTGTCGAAGTCTTGCTCACTTTCTTGCCCCCAACCTCAATCAGTTCAGCATCCTTCTCTCTTTCTTGTCCAGCATTCCCATCATCGGATGTCATGTTATGTTAGATGGAGATCTATGGATAAACGAAATATAAACCTTAAATGAAAATAACCGTCGACTTAACTCCTCTATATTATGTAAAGGCGAAATGTTATTTGTGCCTTTGAAAAGTGGAGGTCTTGGTTGCTTCTCCTTCGACGATAATCGATTTCGGTGACTAGTTAGTAGATGATGTAATCGTAGACGCAGGGAACCCTTGCTTTTCCCCAATCGTAACAAAAAAAAACAAGGGGAAATAAACTATTAGATAGTACGAGTTCGTTAAGTTAAAAAAAAGGCTATAAAAGTCGAAGAACGAATGATTACGACCAACATCTATTGTTCAAACTTGCCTTCGTTGAGTTTATCGAACGCGCTCGTTTAAATTTTTCCGACAAGAACGAGGAACGAGTCACCAATTACGTTTTCGGCTCTGTCGGTTGCAGGATCTGTAAAAGCGATATAGATACACACGTCAGCATGAAGCTCTTATGATTTGGCGAGTAGTGTTAGTACGTTAAATGCTACGACTCGGCATATACTGTGCTCGTTTTTATCAGTTTCATCCGAGGATTGTAGCCTTTTTTTTTCATTTGTTGATGTTTCTCTAGTATTTTCCGTCTTGTAGTGGTTTCGGGTATGTTGAACATAAACATTAAAAAAGACGATTAAATAAACTTGAGTTTGTACAAAGGAAAGCTGTAGTCATAGAGTATTTAGAAAAAAAAGCAGCCACAGTTTACATGAAGATGTGACCAATGAGGAGGCATCGGTTTGCCTTTGAATCTCAATCGCTTGAAAATTGAGTTCTTTTCGAATGATGACACCTCCGAGAAATGGCATTTCTATGCTAGCGCCACTCTACCCTTTCAAACGTCCGTACTCATATGAAGTTTCATCCTTCACGCAGCGATCTAAAAAGTTGTAAAAAAAAATACATTTAGGCCTAGCTATATATGCTACTATGTATCATTCAGTGAAATGGCTGAGGTTATATAAAATACTGGGAGGTCGTTTTTACGCTAAAGCAGACCTTGCGGATCTTTTCCTGTAGAATATATTTGTAGCATAAGTCCAATTTTACGGGCGCATTTTCAAAATCAAGGTGATATTGACATATTTTGAAGAGCACCCAATGGGCTAGCTGCAAGAACAAAGAGACCAGAAAGCCTAGAATTAAATGCCAGAAAAATGGAAATTTATTCTAGACAAAAATTGTTCGGCACCTCTACAGACGTTTAACGAACCTGGTCCGGCCTTTGAGGCGATCAAAAAAAGGCCCATTTTTGTGTTCCGCGTAATTGGTTTGCGCCTTTCCATGGAGCTTGGTGGGCGACATTCTCAAACTGGTTTCCTGATACATCATGCACGCCCGTAAAGGGTTTAAGTATTGATTGCTAGCCTGAATGTTTCATATGCATACCGTGTCTATGCAACGAATATATTTCAGAAAAAAGCACGAAAGCCAAATTTTTGATGTTAAGAAGTGTTTTTGCCCGTAAACGGAGAAGACGTGGTAGGACTCGCAAATGTCGCGTTTAGCGTTGAAGAACATGTAAGTATTGAACGTTTGGGGCTTGACGGCTCGACTTTTTTGCACTACTCCGCCTTGAACAGACGGATGATCCTGGCGCAAGAAACAAAGAGAATCAACTCTGAGCAAAGCGAAAAAATGAAATACAACGATAATAAAAGGATAGGAAGGTGTATATATAAGTTAATTTTAGATATAGATTAAGAAAAGATGGGCATATACTAATATGACTACAAAATTGCACATTTTTTACTTTTCTTGATAACAGGAGGCTCCAAGGCGGCCACGATAGCTTCATCGAATACATTCTTCAAACCGCGTTGTGTTAGTGCCGAACACTCGACATATTTTACTGCTTTCAGTTCTCTTGCTAACCTGGAACCTTGTTCTGATGTAATCGGACGTAATCTTTGTCTTTGCAACTTCTCGATGATTACCTTGTCATCCCTTAGATCAATCTGCGTACCGACGACCAGGCATGGTACACCTGGACAATGGTGATGTACTTCAGGGAACCATTTTTCTTTAACGTTTTCAAAAGAGGGTGGGGAAATAACACTGAAACAAACCAAAAATACATCAGTAGAAGGATATGACAAGGGTCTCAATCGATCGTAATCTTCTTGACCGGCCGTATCAAACAAACCTAACGTATATGGTTCATCACCAATCATCACAGTCACCGCATAGTTATCGAACACTGTTGGAACATAGTCGGCTGGAAATTGATTCGTTGTATAGGAGATTAGAAGGCACGTTTTCCCAACAGCACCATCACCGACAACAACACACTTTAGCGTTTGCATTTTGTGGAAGAGCTAATACGTTTATTTCTTGTTTTATAAGTTTTGCTTCTCTAATTCGTTTGTTAACCTATCTCCTCAGGAAAATAGAATAGTATAATAAATAACGACTATAATTTTTTGCGACAAAGGAAACCTATTGCAAAAAGTGAAGAATGACAGAGAAGGATAATCAGTATATCTCGGTACACCTGGAACCTATTTATCAAAACGCTGCTCTTGCCTTTTCCAAGAATCGCGTCTATCATCGATCAATCAACCTTGTTTGCTTTTTTTTATCACTTTACTTTTTCCCGTATCTTGTTTCATTTGGAAGGGCCCAATGGAAGCAGTATTACCCGTATTGAATGACCCTTGAATCGACGGTGGAAGACATCTTTAATGCGATGTTTAGAAGACAATGTGCCGTATTTACCTGTATATGTGGATTATCTAACAGTCTACAATACAAAATTAGGTGTAACGTAGCTACAACAATTGATAGAAATAATGCAACTTTTTTTAAAAAAAAAAGAGAAAGTGCTCGAGGTGGGGATTGAACCCACGACGGTCGCGTTGCTTTTAAAGGCCTGTTTGAAAGGTCTTTGGCACAGAAACTTCGGAAACCGAATGTTGCTATAAGCACGAAGCTCTAACCACTGAGCTACACGAGCATTTTCGAAAGAGACGTAAATTAAATTGTTATTTATACCGTAGATGATTGTTTTTTACGAAATTACCCTTTTGAGTTCCGGCTTGTTTCGTTCAACAGTACTACAACTGATAAGTTAGCTTCATTATTGGAAGAAGGTTGATAAATGAAAGAAGATTCACGACTATGCACGGCAACTGGTAAGTAATACACGGGCCCAGATATTTATTTTAATTCTTGGAAAGAAAGTATAAATTTATAGGTTCGCTATCAGTAAACGAATTTCAAACTACGTCATATATAATATCCAAAAGAAGATGAAGGCGATGCGGTCACTCTAGGACTACAACTTATCCATCGCCTCATTTAGTGCATTCACCGCAATGTATACATCTGAAAATGTATTATATAAGGGAGCAGGAGCCAATCTAATTACGTTTGGTCTTCTTGCATCGCCAATGACACCATGGTCATGCAAATATTGGAAAACTTTGGGCATAATATCCTCTTTTCCAGTGTCAGAATCGAAGTAAAGTGACAATTGGGCGCCATGTTCTTCATCTGTGCTTGTTGGAGTTAATATTGTAAAAAAACATGGTAATTTCTCGATCCTTAAAGGGTGTTTGTAATACTTGGAGGCTTCCAACAGTTCCGTCATATAGTTCGTCAGCAACAACGATCTTTTACGAACTTCATTAATACCATTAAACTTCGCAAATAATTCCAATGAACTTCTCAATGCCACTGTGTCAATAACGCTTGGATTAGATTGCCTGAATCCCAATGCTCCTGGAATCGGCTCGAATACTTCCAGCATTTGAAATCGCTTAGCAGGATCATTGCCCCACCAACCAGCTAATCTTGGCAAACTTTCCTTAGCAGGGTCTGGTTTAGTATGCTTCGAGTGGACAAATAAGCCACCAATTCCACCAGGCCCGGCATTCAAGTACTTGTAAGAACACCAACAGGCAAAGTCAACACCCCAATCATGAAGTTGCAATGGGACGTTCCCTACAGCGTGTGCTAAATCCCATCCAACCAATATGTCGGGGAATTGGTGGGCAAATGAGGTGATTCGGCCAATATCGAAATATTGCCCCGTGTAATACTGAACACCTGACAAACAGACCAGCGCCAATTCATCTTGATTTACCTCTATGGTATCCAGGATATCTTGGGTTCTGATATAAGTCTCTCCCTCGCGTGGCTCGATCTGAATAAAAACATTCTCAGGTTCCGAAATTCCACGAATTTTGCACTGGTTGTAGAAAGCATAATAGTCTGATGGAAAGGAGCCCTTTTCAAAAAGGATCTTGAATCTTTTCTCAGTAGGTTTATAAAACGTAATTAACAATGAATTCAAATTTGCAGTGAGACTATTCATTACTGCAACTTCATTTTCTTGAGCACCCACGATGGGGGCTAGTAGTGGAAGAATAGGTAAGTCAATGCTGACCCAAGGCACCTTTCCTCTGGCTTCTTCAGGATGTTTGAAATGCGATTCCACAGCACAATCGCTCCACGCATCTAGCTCAGCATTAATTGAATTCCTAGTTGACTTCGGCATCAAACCTAAAGAATTCCCGCATAAGTACGTCACAGGCTTATCGTCGGACGATAGTCCCATGGATTTAAATGTAGGGATGTTGAATTCATCCCTAAGAGATTCCGGATACTCTCCGTCTAATTCCAAAGCTTTCTCCATAATTACCAATTTGTCTCTTTTTCCACAGAATATTTAGGCTTAATATGTACATATTGACAGCATATATATTTGCTGTCTTAAATTTATTATGCTAATAAATAATTATGTTTTTCAAGCGCAGTCACCTATTTCCAAAGCGATGGGTTTGTCCGTGCCGTAGACGGCATCCCGTCGTTTTAATAACCGTTATAAAAACCGCCCCCATATTTTCGTGGGTTGACGATGACAGGCGTGGACGACGTTAATTGACGTCGTCATAATATATTTCATATTATGATTTTTTCCCTCACCATTACTTGTTCTCTCAAGTAGGAGTATCTGGCACTTGGACGGTGATGTCCTCATCAGCATCAATTGCTTCGTCTGGATATGAGAGAAAATCAGAGGATAGTGGGCCAGTGATAGTTTTTTTCCCTCGTGAAGCAGCATGTTTTACCAACTCAGAAGAAACGCCATCTTTTTCTGGGAGCGGAGACAATTTTTTTGTTCTCCGAACATTTGCAAATTGTTTTTCCAATTCTGTCACAGCTATTTTCCCGGCTCTTTTGCGCTGTTGTTCGTCTCTTTTGGCCTCAACTTTTCTCGAGGAGACTACTCTTTCTTGTTGTGTTTTTACGTTTATTTTGGAGGAAATTTCCGATAATGCTATTTGGCGTTTCATTTTAATATCCGGGCTTATTAAATCAAACTTATGTTTGCTGGCATTCCATATGACGCCGGTGTCATTTTTCTCTAAAAATTTCATGCCAGAAAATATTATTGATCTAATTCGCAGAACACATTCTTCTTTTGGAGAAAGCATCTTAGTCAATGTAGGGCATCCAATTATATTATTAATCATGTCGGGAGAATCATACACATAATCGTCATTAAAATCGGTTAGTGCAAAGTTAATGCAAGAGAATTCCCTGAAAATAATATCTTCTCTAAAAAGATAGCTTCTTTTCGGCCTGTGGCTATATATATTTCCTGAACAATTCAGTGGACTATTTATCAAGTCGTTCAGCAACAAGGCAAATGAAGTGCAAAACTTTTTGTGTCTGTGAGTGTACTGCAAAATAGATCTATATGACTTAATCCAGCACATAAGCAAACGAATAATGGCTAGATATCGAAAGTCTTCCATGTTTTTTTGCCAGGAGGGTTTGATGACGACGTCTATGATATTAGCAATAAAATCAAAGCTCAAGTCTAAAAAAAAAACCTGGCGCTCACTCAAATCTGCATATTTGAGTTTGTTCTTTTGTTCCTTACTTTTTCGAGTTGTAAACATAAGATCGAAACTTCCCATTGTGGCAGCCAAGTTTTCAAGTTTAACATTAATATTACCTGAATGATACTTTAATGCAGCTATTTGTAAATGCTCTTTCAATAACCAACAATTAGAAGCACGTGATGCGTTCCATGACTGTGGAACCAAAGTGTGTTCTACTATCGATAGAAATTGCAAAACAATTTGACCTTCAAAGAATGATTTCTCACCTTTGAGATCTTTTGACACAAGAATTGCCAATTTTTTCATCAGACGTCTTCTTTCCGGAAAATTAGGAGTTAAAATGAAATCCTTCAAATTGTTTAACGCACATTTGGACGGAATCCTTACTAATGCTCCTCTTACTAATTCAAAAAAATACAGTGAGAATTTCCCAGTGATCAAGTAAATTTTCGCTCGTTGAAAATAAGTATCTCCAACGGCTGGGAGATAGAGTGAGGCAATATTCAAGTACCTAATAGACTTCTCAAAACCTTCCACACTCTTGGGTTTGTTAGACGGCTTGTTTAGTAGTGTTTTATAAAAATGTGTGGAACCTAGATTAATCACGCATCTTTGTAGTGAGATTACAATGGAAAACGTCAGTGGATTACTCGTGTTTAAGATAATTTTCTCATGAGTTGAAAGTCCATCTGTGTATTGCATCAAATTCAACTTCGCGAAGAGAGCATTTGAAATAACGGAATTCATATCATACTTTGCGCATAGGTGTTCGATGATGTCATAGTAATATCTGTGTGTAATTTTGAAAAATTGAATCATTTTTTTTTGAAAAATTCTAAAAACTCTGAACTTTCTTCTGTTACTTAGTCGCATGATGTCATGGAACCAGTGCTCAAACCATTGGAGTGTAGGTTCGTGAATTTGAAGCCATAAAAGTTTCAGAACCAATGGTATCACGGAATCATTTATGCATTCGTAATTGTTATTATGGTACATATTTTCTTGTTTCAAAAGTAGCTCTTCGAGAAACCTAGTAGATTTGCAATGTATTCCATCCAGGAAGCATCTGAACGTGATATATGCATTTTCATCGCATGTCAACCTTGATGTTAGATGTTTATCCAGATGCGCACGAGCGTTCTTGAAAAATATTCTCATACATTCTTCGTTAACTTCTTCATTATCCATTATCTATGGTGGCATGTGTCATTTAATGGAGTATACTTTTTCCCCTGGTAAGTTTGCTAAAAACTGTCGGATCATACAGGCATGTTAACATTTCCATTATCCTTTTTGACATTGGATAATGGCGTGAACGCGAAAATCACATTGATAAAAAAAAGCAGTTTGGTGAATTAGTAACTGTCAATAAAGAGGGCATCGCTTTTGAAAGCACCTTCGTCTGTGCGCTCGCTTCAGCTACGTAAAGGTGTATTATAGACAATAATGAAAGTACTATGTGTCGCAGAGAAAAATTCTATAGCGAAGGCAGTTTCACAGATCCTAGGAGGAGGCAGATCAACTTCAAGGGATTCCGGCTACATGTATGTAAAGAACTATGATTTCATGTTTAGTGGGTTCCCGTTTGCCAGAAATGGGGCTAACTGCGAAGTTACCATGACTAGTGTTGCAGGGCACCTAACAGGCATTGATTTCAGCCATGATTCGCATGGGTGGGGAAAATGCGCCATCCAAGAGTTATTTGATGCGCCACTGAACGAGATTATGAATAACAACCAAAAAAAGATAGCAAGCAACATCAAGCGAGAAGCGAGGAATGCAGACTATCTGATGATATGGACAGATTGCGACCGGGAAGGAGAGTACATCGGTTGGGAGATATGGCAGGAGGCCAAGAGAGGCAACAGGCTCATACAAAATGATCAAGTATACCGGGCAGTCTTTTCGCATCTCGAAAGACAACACATATTAAATGCAGCACGAAACCCAAGTCGATTGGATATGAAGAGTGTGCACGCTGTAGGCACGCGGATTGAAATCGATCTTCGAGCAGGTGTTACATTCACCAGACTCTTAACAGAAACGCTACGAAATAAACTGAGAAACCAAGCCACCATGACCAAGGATGGTGCAAAACACCGCGGTGGTAACAAGAACGACTCACAAGTCGTATCGTATGGTACATGCCAGTTTCCAACGCTCGGCTTTGTAGTAGACAGGTTTGAAAGAATACGAAATTTTGTTCCCGAAGAGTTCTGGTATATCCAATTGGTAGTCGAAAACAAAGACAACGGCGGAACAACAACGTTCCAGTGGGACAGGGGCCACTTGTTCGACCGGCTGAGCGTGTTAACGTTTTACGAGACATGCATCGAAACCGCCGGCAATGTTGCTCAAGTAGTAGACTTGAAATCAAAGCCAACAACGAAATACAGACCTTTACCTCTGACCACAGTGGAGCTACAAAAAAACTGCGCCCGGTACCTGCGTCTGAACGCCAAACAATCACTAGACGCAGCAGAAAAGCTATACCAAAAGGGGTTCATATCGTATCCAAGAACAGAGACTGATACTTTCCCACACGCAATGGACCTAAAATCCTTGGTCGAAAAGCAAGCTCAATTGGACCAACTCGCTGCAGGCGGCAGAACCGCCTGGGCATCGTACGCGGCATCGCTGCTCCAACCCGAAAACACAAGTAACAATAACAAGTTCAAGTTTCCACGAAGCGGCTCCCATGACGACAAAGCGCATCCACCAATCCACCCCATCGTAAGTCTGGGGCCTGAAGCAAATGTTTCGCCAGTGGAAAGAAGAGTATACGAGTACGTGGCCAGGCACTTTTTGGCATGCTGCTCAGAGGACGCCAAGGGCCAATCGACGACCCTTGTGTTGGACTGGGCCGTTGAACGTTTCTCAGCTTCAGGTCTCGTAGTCCTAGAGAGAAATTTCCTCGATGTTTACCCTTGGGCCCGATGGGAAACCACCAAGCAGTTACCGCGGCTTGAAATGAATGCCCTCGTAGACATCGCGAAGGCCGAAATGAAGGCGGGCACTACGGCGCCGCCCAAGCCGATGACTGAGAGTGAACTCATTCTCCTCATGGATACAAACGGCATTGGCACAGACGCCACCATTGCGGAGCACATAGACAAGATCCAAGTACGTAATTACGTTAGGAGCGAGAAAGTAGGCAAGGAAACCTACTTACAACCCACGACCCTGGGTGTCTCACTAGTGCACGGCTTCGAGGCCATCGGCCTCGAAGACTCCTTTGCAAAGCCCTTCCAGCGCAGAGAAATGGAGCAAGACCTCAAGAAAATCTGCGAAGGTCATGCCTCCAAGACTGATGTTGTAAAGGACATAGTCGAGAAGTATAGGAAGTACTGGCACAAGACGAATGCCTGCAAGAATACTCTCTTGCAAGTTTATGACCGTGTCAAGGCATCCATGTAAGGCGTTTTTGCCGCCTTTTGTCTTCGAAAAAGCTCTCCGCTTAATTGCATGATTCAGCAGACTGCATATGTGCATTTCAGTACCAGCCGCAACTGCATGAAACCATGCAGAAGTCGCCGCCACAGAAGCTCCAGCGCGCCGCGTAAACGCATGTTGGAAGGCGCCCCAATTAGCATATTCACGCGCGACTACCAAACGCATAGGGAAGGTTTCAGAGAACCGATGAGCAGCGGATGCACGGAGTACGGCCATAAGGCTGCAAAGCGCTTGGCAGGAATGGGCGTTTTCTAGAGGTTGCCTTATTGATTTATATGGAAGAGGAGAGGATTCATCGATCGGGCTTCTAAGGCAAATAGTATGCATACCTTTTTCGGGTAGTTGAAGAGAAAAGAGGAAGAGAATAGAGAAAAAAAAAGCGAAATTTTTGCATCCTCTATTGTAATGTGATTTCTTTTTTTTTATTAGGTATATATGTGAGATATAATTCTCGAAGTCATCGGGAAGCTTTACCATTTCATTTCCTATTCCAGAACTCATATTAGCATCTATTGTTCTGAGATTCATCGCAACATCATTTAAAGGACTGTAGAGCCAATTGCATCATATCAATATGAGTTTCGGTAGTAAAGTCTCCAGGGCTTTGAGATTTTTGGAAATTCCTGTCAAAGACAGGGCATCTGTGAGTTTCTTGAAGAACCCGGATTTGCAACCTATTAAGTCGGTTAACCAAACATGGGGGTTCTGGTCTAATTTTGCATACTGGGGTGTTATGTCCTTTTCAGTGGGTACATGGATGAGTGCTTCTGCTGCACTAGGTGTTGGATTAAGTTACCCAGAAACCATTGGTACATTTATCGTCGGTGATGTGTTGACCATTATTTTCACATTGGCAAACTCGTGTCCTGGTTACGACTGGAAGGTCGGTTTCACTTTGGCCCAAAGATTCGTCTTTGGTATTTACGGTTCTGCCTTCGGTATCATCATCAGAATTTTGATGAGTATTGTCAACTACGGGTCCAACGCTTGGTTGGGAGGTCTTTGTATCAATATGATCTTGGATTCATGGTCTCACCATTATTTGCACCTGCCAAACACCTTATCTTCGAAAGTTGCCATGACCACTAAAGAATTAATTGGTTTTATCATCTTCCACGTCCTTACTGCATTCTGTTACTTAATGAAACCCTACCACATGAACTACATTTTAATTTGGTCGTGTGTTGCTACATTTTTCTCTATGTTGGGTATGGTGATCTATTTAGCTAAACAGGCTCACGGTGTTGGAGAATTGTTTACCTCCACTAAATCCACTGCCACTGGCTCCACCAAAGCTTGGGCTTGGGTTTATATGATCTCTTACTGGTTCGGTTCCGTTTCTCCAGGTTCCACCAACCAAAGTGATTACTCGAGATTTGGTTCCTCCAATTGGGCTATCTGGGCCGGTACCATCTGTGCATTGTTGATTCCAACCACTTTAATCCCAGTTTTTGGTGTTATTGGTGCCTCCACCTGTGACAAACTATACGGTGAACAATATTGGATGCCTATGGATATCTTCAACCATTGGTTGACAACTAACTATTCTGCAGGTGCTCGTGCCGGTGCGTTCTTTTGTGGTCTTTCCTTTGTCCTATCTCAAATGTCCTACACCATCTCCAACTGTGGGTTTGCCAGTGGTATGGATTTGGCCGGTTTATTACCCAAGTACGTCGACATCAAGAGAGGCGCCCTTTTTGCCGCATGTGTCTCCTGGGCTTGTTTGCCATGGAATTTCTACAACTCTTCTTCTACTTTCTTGACTGTCATGAGTTCTTTCGGTGTTGTCATGACTCCTATCATTTCTGTCATGATTTGCGATAACTTCTTGATCAGAAAAAGACAATACTCCATCACTAATGCCTTTATTCTCAAGGGTGAATACTATTTCACTAAGGGTGTTAACTGGAGAGCTATTGTTGCCTGGGTTTGTGGTATGACCCCCGGTCTACCTGGTATTGCTTGGGAAGTCAATAATGACTATTTCCACAACACTGGTATTGTCAATTTCTTTTACGGTGACTCCTTCTTCTCGTTTTTGATCTCCTTTTTCATGTACTGGGGGCTATGCATTTTCTTCCCATTCAAAATTACTGTTAAACATGATGACAAAGATTATTATGGTGCCTTTACTGACGAAGAAGCAAGAAAGAAGGGCATGGTTCCATACAGTGAAATTTCTGAAGAAGAAATCCGCGCTTACACATTAGGCGAAGGTTACACTACCGGCCACGAGTACAGACCTGAAGGCTCCGACGATGAAATACCTGAGTTGGTCAAAACTAGCTCTGAAAACACCAATGAGTTTGAAATAGTTCATCATAAGAATAATGAAAAGCAATCTTCCACCGCCAGTGAAAAAGCTGCTTAGTGGGAAATAAAATTCCAAAAAATAATTAAGAATAAAATTTCCCTTTCATTTAATGGCTCTCTGCACTAATTTTTTTACCTACGAAATTTTCCTTCGTTCACACTTAATATTAAATAACAGCTATTTCCTAATAATAACATGTACACTAGATATATAATACCAAATAAATTAAAAAAAAAGAAAAACAAAAAATAACGTAGCTTTGCTACAGTCGTAAAAAAAAGAACAATAAACCAATCTTATTGCCTGCGTCTAACTATTCCTATTATATTCCAATATATTAAGGGGTAAGAACTACTATTATTCGCCCTGAATTGAAATCTTTTAGAAAGCACCTGTTCTCTCTCTGGTGTTCTTTTTTTCTCATCTATTATCTAATTTCTTCAACCTTCGTTATTTGTTGTTATTCCGTAATCGTGGTGCTCAACTTTTGAAATTTCACTTGTTTACCATAACGGAACATAATTAAAAATTTGTTCTTGAAAGTCACAAGCACTACGTGAACACAAAATTAAGGCAAGAGTGACAAAGTAACCCTCACAAGAAGCCTGTCGTTGGTTATATTGGAAGCTATAGTTATAATCGAACCCAATGACTGGTCCTGGACCTGAAATAAATAAGGAGGAGCACCCCAGTTCTCCGGGCAAGAAACAGATAACATATAATAGTATACCCAAGAATGCAAATCTAATTGATGGATCTACGAATTCATCGAAGAGGCCAATTGAAAAGTATGACAAGAGAATAGCCGACCCAACAAAAAGCTATTTTCCACATAGCATATCAAGAACACCAAGGAGAAAATATACTTACATTCTAGTCCTCACATCACTAAATGGAACTTTTGAGAGCAAACATGTGGTGATACCATTTAAACCAGATGGTTTGAAATTGGGAAGGCCTGTTGCTAATAGTAATAGCAGCTCCAGTTCATCGCTCAGGGGCGGTAAAAGAGTGGATTCACACACTTTTTCCCAAGTAAGGTCCGATAATGGTAATTTCGATTCAAGAGTACTCTCCAGGAATCATGCATTGTTAAGTTGCGACCCGCTCACGGGTAAGGTATATATACGAGACTTAAAATCCAGTAATGGTACGTTCATTAACGGTCAAAGAATTGGCTCAAATGACGTAGAAATCAAAGTTGGCGATGTGATAGACTTGGGAACAGATATAGATACGAAAATTGAGCATCGAAAAATAAGTGCCACAGTTGAAGAACTATTTGTACAACCTTTATTAGAATCACCGATTTTTGAAAATGAAGATAGTGATGATTGCCATACAATTACAGAAAAAGAGGAGGCTGCTGCCATAACAAGTCACATATATGGTGATTCCAACAACCTAGAATTGGAAGAAGTTATCCTGGGCTCTGATACAGAAATACTGAGTGGAATTTTTATTAATAATTGTATTGGTACGAGCCCGACTTTATCTAATATCATCAAAACCCTGGCAATGGAAATTCCATTTTCCAAATGCGATAATTTTAAATTACAGTCGATGGAGAATTTCTTAATTAATTATACGACACATCTAGAATACACGAACAAACTTTTAGTGGAAAAAAATGATCAGCAACTGGTAAAGCTGCAAAATGGATTAAGAAGGAAACTGTCGGGGAAATACGAAAAGATTATCGAACAAAACAGAAATCAAGTAAAACAGTTGGAAAGGGACCATATGTTTTTCAAAAAGTCATTTGAAGTGAAGAAAAGAAGAAATAATGAAAAGCAAAAAAGCATGGAAAGGGAAATAGAAGACTTGAAAACTAGGTTAGAAGTGGAACGATATAAGAATTCACAAATGATGAAGAAGAACAAACAGAAAGAACAAGAACTCTCAACTGCATCTAAAAAAAAGACTACCGAACATGACACTAGAGGCGTTCCGGGCATGAATCCTAAGGGTACTGACAAATTTAGCATCAAGAACACGCTATGTAATCATTTCACACTATTAACATTTGGAACTATTTCCATCGGGATTATAGCTATTGTCTTCAAGATCCTTTCCCCCAACTAGCATCGTAAATACAAGACACACACGATCCGCTTTTCACGTCAGAGATTATTATATACGTACGTATATATGTAATAGATATTCACATGTAAAAAAGGTAAGCATCCTTTCATTTAAGAAAGTATGGGGGGAGTCATCCGTCTCACGGATTCTTTTTCAAAATATTGACGTCGTCAATTTGCATTCTTTCCAAAGTTTTTATTCCTAGCAGCTTTGTCATTTCTTTGACAAAACTAATTGCTACACTTTGCACATTTACAACAGCATCGGGTCGTTGTTCCATAATTGAAGTAGTCAGTGTATTTTTCAAACCGCACATTTCAAAACTATTCATATACGATAGATCTGTATTAACATTAATTGCTACCCCGTGCGATGTTATGGAACGTCTGACGTGTATTCCAACACTAGCAACTTTCTTCTTGCCATTTTCAACCCAAACTCCAGTGTCCTTTGTAGTCATAGCATCTAAGTTCAAAGGCTTGTCAGTGTCGTCGCACATCTTGGTATTCTTCAACGTTCTGATAGTGGCCTGCTCAATGCATGAAACCAAGCATTTAGCAGGGAAACTTTGAAATGTTTTCAAATCTAAAATAATGTAAATAACAATTTGGCCTGGACCATGAAATGTTACTTGTCCACCCCTTTCCACTTGAACAAACTTTGGTCGTGGGTTGTCCTTTTGCGTTTCTGGAATAAAACTTTCATAAGCCGCTATCTGATCTGGCGTCATAGTTTTCTTAATCCTCTTCCCACCTGTATAAGTTGGCTCAAACTCAAACGTTAATATTATCGGATTAGGTTTCATTGCCATAACCTTGTCTAATATTCTTTTTTCGTTATCATTTATTGTTGCAGTGCCCTTATATTCTTCATCCAATTGTATTAATTTTCTCTCAATCTTCGATTGAATGTCTTTGATGTCCAAATTTGCCCTAACTAATGTCTCCTGTATTTCCAATCCTTTTTGAAAAGGTATTCTTTGAGTGAATTGTAGATGTCTGAGCGTTTGCGCTGATGGTTTTATAGGATGTGTCATTTCCTTGAGAGCAGAGGCATAAGTGCTAAAGCATTGTCGCCTACAGACATTGAAGTTTGTGCATACGGACTGGCGAATACACCTCGACATGGGGCTGAAGCTTTCGACAAATCTTAAATTGTGACTTTGTGCATGAAATTTTTTTATGAACGTTTTAAATAAGTGGACATAGTCCTTCATTCGGTATATGCAGATCCGGCATCAAACACTTTTTCAAGAAAGTTTGAGTCAAAAGGATTAAAGGATAAAGTAAAACAACAATAACATCTCCGTGAAGCATTGAGGGAAGGGTTTAACTCCAACAATGTCACTGAACAACATAACATTCTGTGTCTCACAGGATCTGGATGTTCCCCTGAAAGTGAAAATCAAGTCATTGGAAGGACATAAGCCACTGTTGAAGCCATCTCAAAAAATCCTGAACCCTGAATTAATGCTGATAGGGTCAAATGTATTCCCTTCTAGTGATCTAATTGTGTCCTTACAGGTATTTGATAAAGAGAGAAACAGAAATTTAACTCTTCCGATATACACGCCGTATATTCCTTTCAGAAACTCTAGAACCTGGGATTATTGGTTGACTTTGCCCATACGTATCAAACAGCTTACCTTTAGCAGTCATTTACGCATTATTTTATGGGAATACAATGGATCCAAGCAAATTCCCTTTTTCAATCTAGAAACGAGCATCTTTAACTTAAAAGACTGTACTTTAAAAAGAGGGTTTGAATCCTTAAAATTTCGTTATGATGTGATTGACCACTGTGAAGTGGTCACTGATAACAAAGATCAAGAAAATTTGAATAAATATTTTCAGGGTGAATTCACGAGACTCCCTTGGCTTGACGAAATCACTATAAGCAAATTAAGGAAACAACGAGAAAATAGGACTTGGCCTCAGGGCACCTTTGTCTTAAACTTAGAATTTCCAATGTTAGAGCTTCCTGTTGTGTTCATCGAAAGGGAAATTATGAATACTCAAATGAATATTCCAACTTTGAAGAACAATCCTGGACTAAGCACAGACTTACGAGAACCGAATAGGAATGACCCTCAAATCAAAATTTCTTTGGGGGACAAATATCACTCCACATTGAAGTTTTACGATCCTGACCAACCAAACAATGATCCAATAGAGGAAAAGTATAGGAGATTGGAAAGAGCATCTAAAAATGCAAACTTGGACAAGCAAGTGAAGCCGGACATTAAAAAGAGGGACTACTTGAATAAAATCATCAACTACCCCCCTGGCACTAAATTAACAGCACATGAAAAGGGTTCAATATGGAAATATAGGTATTATTTGATGAACAATAAAAAAGCTCTTACAAAGTTATTACAGAGTACAAATTTGAGAGAAGAATCGGAAAGAGTAGAGGTTTTAGAACTAATGGACTCATGGGCAGAAATTGATATAGACGACGCATTAGAACTATTAGGCTCAACTTTTAAAAACCTTTCAGTGAGATCGTACGCCGTAAATAGGCTGAAGAAGGCATCAGACAAGGAGCTGGAATTGTACTTATTACAGTTGGTAGAAGCTGTCTGTTTTGAGAACCTGTCCACTTTTTCCGACAAATCTAACAGTGAATTCACTATTGTGGATGCCGTATCTTCGCAAAAGCTTTCGGGTGATTCTATGTTACTATCTACATCGCATGCCAACCAAAAATTATTAAAGTCCATCTCGAGTGAATCGGAAACTTCCGGGACAGAATCGCTACCAATCGTCATTTCTCCCTTGGCTGAGTTTTTGATTAGGAGAGCACTGGTCAACCCAAGGTTAGGAAGTTTCTTCTATTGGTATTTAAAGTCCGAGTCTGAGGACAAGCCATATTTAGACCAGATTTTAAGTTCCTTTTGGAGTAGACTGGATAAAAAATCTCGGAATATACTGAACGATCAAGTCAGGCTAATAAATGTGCTCAGGGAATGTTGTGAAACAATTAAGAGGCTGAAAGATACTACAGCCAAAAAGATGGAATTACTAGTGCATTTATTGGAGACGAAAGTCAGGCCTCTTGTCAAAGTACGACCAATTGCTTTACCACTAGACCCTGATGTGTTGATATGCGACGTTTGTCCTGAAACTTCGAAGGTATTTAAAAGCTCCTTATCGCCACTAAAAATAACATTCAAAACGACCTTAAACCAACCATATCACTTAATGTTTAAGGTTGGCGATGATTTGAGACAAGATCAACTGGTAGTACAGATCATAAGTTTAATGAATGAGTTATTAAAAAACGAAAACGTGGACTTGAAATTGACACCATACAAAATTTTGGCAACAGGACCACAAGAAGGTGCCATTGAATTTATCCCTAATGACACATTAGCTAGCATACTAAGCAAATATCACGGTATTCTTGGCTACCTTAAACTCCACTATCCTGATGAGAACGCGACATTAGGCGTACAGGGCTGGGTTTTAGATAATTTTGTCAAATCTTGTGCTGGCTATTGTGTTATTACATACATCTTAGGTGTCGGCGATAGGCACTTAGACAACTTACTAGTCACACCAGATGGGCACTTTTTTCACGCAGACTTTGGTTATATCTTGGGTCAGGACCCCAAACCTTTTCCGCCATTAATGAAATTGCCCCCTCAAATTATAGAGGCGTTTGGGGGTGCAGAATCATCAAATTATGATAAATTTCGCAGCTACTGTTTTGTGGCATATTCGATTTTAAGAAGGAATGCAGGCTTAATCTTAAACCTGTTTGAATTAATGAAGACGTCGAACATACCTGATATCAGAATAGATCCCAATGGTGCTATATTACGTGTAAGAGAGAGATTTAATTTGAATATGTCCGAAGAAGATGCCACAGTGCATTTTCAGAATCTAATCAATGATAGTGTAAATGCTTTGCTGCCTATCGTGATTGATCATTTACATAATCTGGCACAATACTGGCGGACCTGATTGGTTGATAATTGGTGCTTCAAAATTTAAATTTCGTCACTCTAATTATACTTAACATATAAATGGTACCTTCAATATATCTTCTTAGTAAAAAGTAGCATGATTTTGTGTTAATTTGCACTTTTTTTATTTAAAAATAAAAATCACAGTTAATTTTTCATGATCTTGCAAAGACACGCCTCCCCCTAATGTGGCATATATAACAATTGTGAATCAGAAAAACTCAACACTTTAACATAATGGCGGGCACGAAGGCTAAACAAACAAGATTAGCATTGAATGCCTTTTTTGGGTACAATAGAACAGTACTGAATGACATCATATATCGAAAGGCTCAAGTCGGCAGCATCGTATCTTGATACAGTTCCAGATGAGCATCATGATTTCAGAAAACCCACCGCCAAGGTTGTAACGACGCAACTGACTATTGCTACTTCACTAGGTATTTTTGCTTTGCTTTCGTTCTCAATTCTACTAAAAAAGTGGCCTAGATTATACGCAAGCAGACGATATAAAGATGACGGGAACCTTCGCTTACCGTCCTGGAATCAGTCAAGTTTATTCGGCTGGTTAACAGTGTTGTATAAGATACGGGACGAACAGATTCTGGAATATGCAGGTTTAGATGCGTATGTGTTTTTGAGTTTTTTCAAAATGTGCATCAAATTACTTTCTATTTTTTGTTTCTTCTCTGTGTGCGTTATATCTCCAGTAAGATATCATTTTACTGGAAAAATTGATGACGGCAACGATGATGATGACAGTGAAAGTTCTTTAATACATCTGGTAAAAAGAATTGTGGAGGGAAGTGGCGATGGTGACAATCATTCAGCTCCCGAACGTACAAATGTGTACCTCTGGATGTATGTTCTCTTCACCTATTTCTTCACCTTCATAGCAATTAAAATGGCAGTTGCGGAAACAAAGCACGTCGTAAGTACTAGGCAAGCTTATCTTGGGAAGCAAAATACGATTACTGATAGAACGATAAGGCTCTCAGGCATCCCGATAGAGCTTCGTGATTCGGAAGCCTTAAAGACCAGAATTGAACAATTAAAAATCGGCACCGTTTCATCAATCACTATTTGTCGAGAGTGGGGTCCTTTGAACAAGCTATTTCATTGTCGGAAGAAAATACTCAAAAACCTGGAATTAAAATATTCAGAATGTCCAAGAGAGCTCCGTACTCGACAACCATATTCGGAGAACTATCATTTATTGGGAAACGAGCAATCAGGCGCAGTTACACATGGAGAAAATGTTCCATCAAGCAATAATAATGACGAGGATACTATACTATATTCTCAAATTTCTCTTGGAGAGAGACCAAAAATGAAAATTGGATATCGTGGAATCTTTGGGAAGGAAGTAGATGCCATAGAGTATCTGGAGCAGCAATTAAAATTTATTGATGCTGAAATTATTGAAGCGAGGAAACAACACTACTCCGCAACACCTACGGCATTCGTTACGATGGATTCTGTTGCTAATGCGCAAATGGCAGCTCAGGCTGTATTAGATCCTAGAGTACATTACTTCATAACCAGATTGGCTCCTGCACCTCACGATATCAAGTGGGATCATGTTTGTCTTTCTAGAAAGGACCGGTTAACAAAAGTTTATTCTACTACCGTATTTATAGGCCTTTCAAGTTTGTTTTTAGTCATTCCTGTATCATACTTAGCCACATTGCTAAATTTGAAAACACTTTCGAAATTCTGGCCAAGCGTAGGGCAACTACTAAAAGATCACCAGTGGGCCGCTAACATTGTAACGGGGCTATTACCAACCTATCTCTTCACATTGCTTAACTTTGGAATCCCCTATTTTTACGAGTATTTGACTTCTTATCAAGGATTGGTATCATACAGCGAAGAGGAAATCTCACTTGTTTCAAAAAATTTCTTCTATATTTTTGTCAACCTTTTCTTAGTTTTCACATTGGCAGGTACAGCATCTAATTACTGGGCGTACCTCAGCGATACCACCAAAATTGCTTATCAACTTGCTACATCTGTGAAGGAGTTCTCCTTATTCTATGTCGATTTGATTATATTGCAAGGTATTGGTATGTTCCCGTTTAAGTTGTTATTAGTTGGTAGTTTGATCGGCTTTCCTCTAGTGAAAATCAAGGCTAAGACACCTAGGCAACGGAATGAACTTTACAATCCACCGATATTTAATTTTGGACTACAATTACCACAGCCAATTCTGATTTTGATTATAACGTTGATCTACAGTGTAATGAGCACGAAAATTTTGACTTCAGGGCTGGCGTACTTTATTATTGGGTTTTACGTCTATAAATATCAATTGATTTTTGCCACAGATCATTTGCCCCATTCTACAGGAAAAGTATGGCCATTAATTTTTAGAAGAATCATCGTTGGATTGCTATTGTTTCAATTAACAATGACAGGAACACTGGCAGGATTCGAAGGAGGATGGGTTTTGTCATCTTGCCTTTTCCCGCTTCCAGTAGTGACATTATGTTTCCTATATGATTTCGAGAAGAACTATTTGCCGTTGTCAAAATATATCGCATTGAGTTCAATTCGCGAGTACGAAAGAGACAATTCTACGGTGAATTCTGCCAATGAGGAAGAGTCGTATGCATACCCTTACGCTGTGAGTGAATTAGAGGGTCCGATGTTGGATTGAAATCCCAAGGTGCTATTTCTATATTTATATATTTTGTTGTGAAAATGCCAAAATAAGATTTTTGATACAAGTAATACTGGATATTTTTTTATTTGCTTATAACAATAAATAAGTTCCTGACTTCTGTAGTAGTAGTATAAACTCCTGGTGTATTAAATTCTTAATAACTGAAAAGTTGAACTTTGCCACGAAAACTATAAGTATTGGCTTAACCATGAAATATCGTAATAAAGACACGCTTATAAAAATCTTTATGATATTCCAATAGGAAAGATTAGTTACAATCTTCAACGATTCAATAATATAGAGATTAGCTACCCACTTAATGATACTCATCGAAATTAGAGTATCATAAGGCCATATCAACATCAATATCGGAAAAATTTTGGCACCGTACGATAATAAGATCGTATATGATATGACATCCTTTGAAGAAACGGAATAGTGCTTCCAATGCAACTTTTTCAGTATGAAATACTGGGTAAAGGTGTGGAATAAAGAAACGTCAAGAATACAATAACTTGCAAAGTAAAGATATTGTATTGGTGGGCTCCAGGTAAACACTTTACTTGTAATGGTATTGCGCATGATTGCCGAGTCCCATTTGAAGCTCTCTGGTAATTTTTTTGAAAGCATGATGAGCTTACCATCATTATTGTTACGGTTCAAATAATAGATGTATTTACTCTCCTCAGTAACCCAAGTTAAATAAATCTCGAATGATAATAGTAGAAGCCAAAGGCGATTTAACCGGTCATATTTACAAAACCAGTTCTTTACGTTAAATAACAAAGCTTGCGTATAGTCACGCAAACACTGGCAATCATTTAGCGCTTTTCTTTTCGGATATTTTGAGAGATGCAATTCCAAAGCATTGAATACCAAGTGTCTATATGCACCTGCTTTTAATAGAAGCAAATCAATGAATAACAGGACATTATCTATCTCAACATATTTGTCTACTGTCTCTTGGCAATATGGACAATCTGTCAGCTGAATGTGGTCATTGGAGTACACTGTATAAAGGGAATCTACGGGCCGCATGCACGTTATGCAAATCATCGTTTATCACAGCTAATATCTACTTTTTGATGCGCTTCATCCGTTCACTGACGCACCAAACCTTCCTTCTATGCAATGACAAGAATTTCTCAGCTTGATTTATGCCATTGATGTTTCTGAATCATCAATTGTTCACATAGGGCTATTCAATTTGGCCCGCTGTCCCTAAACTGAAAAAATACTAAGAAAAATTTTGCAAAAAATCTAAAATGATGAGGTGAAAGATCAAAAAAGAAAGATCAATAATTAAGAGGTTGGCAAGTCATCCTGATCGTGAAAAAAACTTAACAAGTACAAATAGAGTAATCAGCATTGGAAAATGTCTCGCGTTGGTGTCATGGTATTAGGACCTGCAGGTGCGGGGAAAAGCACATTTTGTAATTCCATTATATCACATATGCAAACTGTAGGACGAAGAGCTCATATTGTAAATTTAGACCCTGCCGCAGAAGCTACCAAGTATGAATTTACTATTGACATTAGAGATTTAATTTCCTTAGATGATGTCATGGAAGAAATGGATTTGGGCCCCAATGGTGCGCTAATATATTGCTTCGAATATCTTTTGAAAAATCTAGACTGGCTTGACGAAGAGATCGGGGATTTCAACGATGAATATTTAATCTTTGACTGTCCCGGTCAAATTGAACTCTACACGCATATCCCTGTCTTACCGAACATAGTGCGCCATTTAACTCAACAACTGAATTTCAACCTTTGCGCCACATATCTTTTGGAAGCGCCATTTGTGATAGATAGCTCAAAATTTTTTAGCGGTGCACTATCTGCTATGTCTGCGATGATTCTATTGGAACTACCCCATATCAATGTGTTGAGCAAACTAGACTTGATAAAAGGCGACATCAATAAGAAAAAACTGAAAAGATTTTTGAATCCCGATGCAATGTTATTAATGGAAACGGAAGGAATGAATCAAGCATCCAACCCTAAATTTCTAAGACTGAACCAGTGCATAGCCAACCTCGTCGATGATTTCGGTATGGTTCAATTTTTACCTTTGGAATCTAATAATCCTGACAGTATAGAAACCATATTATCGTATGTCGATGACATAACACAATGGGCAGAAGGACAAGAACAGAAAGAGCCTAACGACCAAATAGATGTCGAAGAATAGTTATAGAGAAAATTACGTACGCTTGATTCATATGAAAAGAGGTAAAAAAAAAAAAAATAGCTTCTCATAATAACCAATTCGGACTCGGGAAAGTACAAGTTCAAGTTTTTTATTGGTTTCTATATGTATAAGATAAAAATACCTAGATCTATTTAATTCTCTGTCTTGGGCCACCTGGTGATTTCTTATTCCTGGCTGTTAGGATTTCAACACCATGTTCGGTAACCAACAGTGTATGTTCAAATTGAGCACTCAGTTTACCGTCTTGGGTGGTAGAAGTCCAGTCATCAGGCCAGGTCATATCCTTCCAAGTACCTTCATTAATCATAGGTTCGATGGTGAAAACCATACCTGGTTTCATAACACCAGGTGTTCTATTCTTGGCGTAGTGGGGAATATTTGGGGAACAATGGAAAAATTCACCAACACCATGTCCACAATAAGTTCTTACTACACTGCACTTATTTTCGGTAGCGTGTTTTTCAATATGATCACCTAACTCTTGGAAGGTGGTACCTGGCTTACACATTTTAATGGCTAGTTTCAAACATTCTCTTGAGGTCTCAGTAGTATTAAGAGCTTCCTTAGAAATGTTTTCGCCGACATAATATGTCTCATTCAAGTCTGCATGATAACCTTGGTAGTATAAGGAAACATCTAAATTGACAATATCACCTTCCTTCAAGACAGTTTTATCGGGCACACCGTGACAAATAACTTCATTGACAGAGGTACAAAGCGATTTAGGAAAGTTGTAATAATTAAGAGGGGAAGGGTAGGCACCTCTCTTAATTGTTTCATTGTGGACGATTTCATCTAATTCATCTGTAGTGATGCCTGGTCTGACATGGGCAGCGGCAATATCAAGAACTTCTCTACCCAACATACATGCCTTTCTAATCTTCTTAATTTGATCTTTCTTGTATATAGGGATGTTGTTAAGTCTATCATTTCTTTGTTCACTGACTGGTAGCCCATTAGCGGCCCAGTCCGGTTTAGGAATATCTTCAGGGACATACCTTCTTGGGGTAAGTGGATATGAAGCCTTCACTTTACCAGAATATTTGAATTTTGGGAAAGGATCATAAGCACCTTCCAAGCCGTCCTTAGCATTGTGCAAAGCTTTGTGAGCTTTGTAGTTGTTTTCATAACAGCTTGTGTCGCAGAAAATGGAAACGATGCCTTGTTTTAGACAAACAGGGCATTTCATTTGGGACGAAGTTTCTCTACCACATTGCAAACCGGAGCAATATATCTTGATAGGATGAGAAGCCTGATCGGAGGTAGTAACTGTTGTAGTTGCAGTGCTCATTATACAATTTTTTTGCTTATTTTTTTCTTGCTAGGAATATACACAATAGCGTTCTTGGGATGAATAATAATAATATCAGTTTTTCTTCTTAATATGAAAAATGAAAAAAAAAAAAAAAAATAAGTAAAAAATTTTCGCTTTCTTTTCGGGGAGCAGCCAAATAAAGATTGCTGCTAGTTTAAATGAGATGGACCAAAAGCCATGGGCAGCAGTTCTCCCATTGTCATGACTTTAGAACGAGAACCTGTGGAATTAAGCATGACTATTGGAAAGTCCTTGACCACAAATTCATTGATAAACTGCCTGCAAACGCCGCAAGGGGAAACACACTGGTCCTCAGAATCGCCACAAATGACCATGCATTTCCATCCTGAGCGATGGCCTGCCATTAGAACTTGTATCATAGCAGATCGTTCTGCACATATACAATTACTGTAGCTTGCATTCTCGACATTAGCACCAGTGAAGATAACATCGTTATTTGTTAATATGGAACAACCGACACGGAAGTGAGAATAGGGGCTATAGGAGAGTTCACACGCCTTCAGTGCCGCCCTTTTTAAGGCTTCCAGTTGTCTGTCTTCTATGCCACCTACTTTCATTACCTTATTTCTCTGCTTGAGATTCTCTGTTTGGTTTTCCTAGTTTCTTGTACATAAACAGTTTGTGTTTATTTTGCCAAACTACTCGGAAATTGGCGAGCAGCGCCTTATCAAGATTACAGTTTGCAAATATAAAAATGTAAAGGAAAGAAAGCGTAAGGTAACAAGAAGAGAAACGGGGAAGATAATGGCCTTGGTCTCTAGAAGGTCGACAAGATCGGAAAGCACCTCAATAACAAAGGAAGAGCATACAGGAGAAGGTTCATTGACCAAGTTGTTCTTCCGATGGCTTGTTACCTTGGAGGGTGATCAGGATATAAACGATGGAAAAGGTTATATATCGATACCGAATGTCTCGAATTATATATTCTTCCTTGGTGGCAGGTTCAGGACAGTAAAGGGCGCCAAACCGTTGTGGTTAGGTGTTCTCTTTGCTATTATATGTCCCATGGTTCTCTTCTCCATATTTGAGGCTCACAAATTGTGGCATACCCAAAATGGTTATAAAGTGCTGGTCATTTTCTTCTATTATTTTTGGGTCATAACGCTAGCATCCTTTATCAGAACAGCCACTAGTGATCCTGGCGTTCTTCCGAGAAATATTCATTTAAGCCAACTAAGAAATAATTATCAGATCCCGCAAGAATATTACAACTTGATAACACTACCAACACATTCTTCAATTTCAAAAGACATTACTATCAAGTATTGTCCATCATGTAGGATATGGAGACCACCTCGGTCTTCTCACTGTTCCACATGTAACGTCTGCGTAATGGTTCATGACCACCATTGCATATGGGTCAATAATTGCATAGGAAAAAGGAACTACCGGTTCTTTTTAATATTCCTGTTAGGTGCAATACTTTCGTCCGTCATATTATTAACTAATTGTGCCATCCATATTGCACGGGAATCAGGGGGGCCTCGCGATTGTCCCGTTGCAATATTGTTACTTTGCTATGCAGGGCTAACCTTATGGTATCCGGCAATACTGTTTACTTATCACATATTTATGGCAGGTAATCAGCAAACAACAAGGGAATTTTTGAAAGGTATTGGATCGAAAAAAAACCCTGTATTCCATCGTGTGGTCAAGGAGGAAAACATATATAATAAGGGGTCCTTTTTGAAAAATATGGGTCACTTGATGTTAGAACCAAGGGGCCCAAGCTTTGTAAGTGCCAGAAAGCCACATGAAGCTGGAGATTGGAGATTTATGGATTTATCGCCAGCACACAGCTTTGAAAAAATACAGAAAATATAAGGAAGTATAGATATAAATAACTCAGCGACACAGTAGTACGTAAAATATAAAAAGGTTACTGAAAGGAGTGAATTCCCCCATAGTATAGGTTGAGTATACGCAAATAAACGTTGGAAATTGGCTAGAATGTTAAAAAAACATTCATTAAAAGGTTCTTTTCGTTTAAATTTTACAACAAATAAGTGGTTGTTTGGCCGAGCGGTCTAAGGCGCCTGATTCAAGAAAGTATCTTGACTGCAGTTAACTGTAGGAATACTCAGGTATCGTAAGATGCAAGAGTTCGAATCTCTTAGCAACCATTATTTTTGCCTTCCGAAAATTTTGAAGCTACATATTAGCACTCTTCTTCAGATGTCAGACAACGTGCAGCATCTTTTTTTCCTACCATTGAATATATATATAGTAATTACGGCAACCGTTTATATAAAAATTCAAAAGATTAAATATTTTAATATATTAGTGTCTGGTTTAAAAGTCATACTTCTCTAATCACTACCGTGAAAAAAGCAGTTCCATAAGTGTTCATTACTGACTTCTTGGTCTACCACGCTTATCTCAAACTTCGCATCATCGCTTTCCTCATTATCCGTTTCATCTTGTGCTTCGTCGTATTTATCGCCTTTTTTTGACTTCTCCTTTCTTTTGCGCTCTTCGAGTATACATTTATATCTGAGGATGTTTTCTTCAACGGTATTTCTGATCATGAAATTCCACACAAAAGTTTCTTCATCTTGTCCTATACGATTATTCCTTCCCATAGCTTGTAATTCATCACTATTATTAAGGATAGGATCTAGTAGGAAAATATGTTTTGCATTTATCAAATTCAGGCCGGCACCTAAAGTTTTCACATTCAAAAGTAGGCAAGTGACGGAAGGCTGGCGTTTGAAGTTATTTATAGTTTCGCCAACATTGGCTGTATTAGATAGACATGCCAAGTGTTCAATGTGATACAACTTTAATACCTTACCAATGACCTTTAAATATTCTGTCTTTTGAGAGTATAGAATAACTTGTGGCGGATCAGCGTTTTCCTGCTCACTTTTTAGCCTCAGGTAAGATATTAACTTGATGACGAAATCAATCTTAGCACCAAAACTTTCCTTTATGTGAATTTGATGGACTTCATTAATTTGATGGAATTGCTCGTATTTATTTCCGAATAATTTTTCTACTTCACTCATATTGGATATAATCGAGTTTTCATTTGAATTATCTTGAGACGAATCGGCGCCCTCTCTTTGTGGCTCTTGAATTTCTTTTTCCCTCTTCTCCGTTGAGTTCTTGAACTTAAAGTTATAGACTTCCGATATACTACAGAAACCTTTGCATATAGGGCATTTACTATGGGCTCGTAGCCACGTAAGGATACAACTCTTGCAAAAATAATGTCCACACTTAATGATAGCACCTATTTCAACTTCTCCCAAACAGATAGAGCAGCTCAATATTTGATTATCGTTTAATGTGTCTTTCAATCTGGACAAATTTCTTAAATATATCAGCCGTGATTCAATGTTATTGATTTTTGCATCTAGTGTACCGCCTAATGACTTATTGATAGTTCTTATTAGATGGCTGAGTTGTGGAGCACTCAAAGAGTGCAAGGACACCAATGAATCGGAAATCCTCTGTAATTGACTATAATATTCCGTCTTGGCATTATAAATCGATCCCAGGATTTTCAAAGATTCTCTTACCTGTTTATTGTACTTGAACAGGCTTTTACTTTCAACTTCGTACTGAAGTAAGTAGTCCTCAAAATTTTGAATGGTGGATTCACTTTCATTGCTTGAGGATATCCGTCTTACTATCCTGCTGTTCTTCAGTTCATCAAAAACAGTTCGTAAAGGTGTTCCTGAAATCAAGCGCAAGCTGTTCAATAACTGCTTTTGATATTTTGAAATTATTGAACCTTCCGGTACCAAATGCTTCGGAATTTTAACTTCTGATTCTGAAGTTAAAATATTGTCCCTATTCTGTAAAATTATCTCCAAGCAACCAAGAAGACTGAATATCTTATCTTGACTGTCAATCGATGTTGAATATTCTTCATTACCGATAATTTTATTAGTGCTATCATCGTCCTCTGTCCTGTGGACAGGTTCATAGATAGTAATGAGTAACTCATCCAATAACTCGTTGAAGTTTTTAGTTTGTTCATTCAACCCTTCTATCAACTTACTCAAAGACTTGAAACAACGAGATACTGCTAAATTAGATGAGTAGTCATTTTTGTGGTCAAATTCAATATTGATTAATCGCAAAGGTATATTGCTCGTCATAGGAGCAAACTTAGTTCTGGCCATTTTAATAGTCATATCAACTTTTCTAGCCTCAGAGGAGAGGATTGACTTCCTCAAAATTTCTGCATTCGCATAATTTTCTTGTTCTAAAAGTCTATTCTCTTCAATTTCCTCTAACTCATTTTTTGGAAAAACATCAGAATACACCACTTCTTCAGTCTTCTCTTTTCGATGCTTGTCGTCCGCCTCTTCTAGCTTACGAGTGCCCAAGTTATAGTAAACAGAACCGAGGAAGAAGTAGCAATCATGCAGTAAATTCATCATAGCACGTAATCCTTTCTTCTTCAGGTGGTTGGATAACATTCCGTCATTGTTGTGATTATCATGGTTTTTAGCACCATTTATTTCTCTATCGCTTTCGTCGCTTGAAGATGTTTCCTTCTCACCAAACCTCTCGTCCATATGTTCGTCCCCATCTTCACTGAGGTTTAACGACTTATCAAACGGATCCTCGACGTTGAATTTTTGGCGTATGTGTATCATCAAATCATCTCTGATTTTGATAAATGATTCAAGGGCTTTGGCCGGAGTATTGGAAATTTCAAGTTCATACTGTGCCTGCTTGATCGATAAATGGAATCTCTCTCTGTAATAGCCAATTAAACTGTCAAATGCATCCATTCGCATGGATATTAAGATATCGTCTATATTTGAAATTCTTGACAAGTGCCCATGAAGGCGCTTCTGTCGGGTACTTAAAATTTCTGGAAATAATGCATGGCAACATATATATCGCAGCCTAGACAACCATTCGTTTAAAAAGGCATTGCTTACACGGGGTGATCCACTGCCATCCGAATTATAGCCACTCAACTCTAAAAAATTGTTCCAAAGATTTAAATAGTTGTCCCACTCGATAGGCGCAAACTCCAGGGGAATGATGAAGTTGTGTTGCCGCGGAATATGAATCTGAGACGCAACATTGGCTTTCGAATGCCTTATGCAAAGATCATACCTGTAAAAAATGTTCATACAATCCTTGATAGAAAACCGAACGCCCTTTAATTGGCATACAAAATCATTACTAGTGTAATCTTTAGCCTCATTTCTTAGTTTAATTTCTTCTTGAAGTGTCCGAATAAAGTCTACCTCATCACAAAATGGATGCAGCTTTAAATAAGACATGATCATCCTAAAGTTGTAAATGTTCTGTATTGGAGTCCCGGAAACACCCCAAGTGTGTATTCTATGAAGTAAACTCGTGCATTTTGCAGAATATGTTGATGAACTACGTAGCATTTGAACTTCATCCAGAATGATTCTATAAAACTGCATCAAAGCTAACGGTGAAGAATAGTCATACTTTGGGCTTTTCAACCTTCTCGATCTGATACTACGGTTAAACTCAGCATGATGGACCTCCGTGGCAATAATGTTATATGATGTAACTATAATATCGTATTGGCACAATTGTTGAACAGCTTCGTCCACAGTTTTGCAATCTTTCATTATCTCATTATATCCTCTATAGGTATACCATTTTAAGGAATTTGCGTGTAATTCGATTTCTTCGAGCCATTGTTTTAAGATAGCATTGGGACAGATAATCAAAGTCGTCTTTGCCTTCGTGATTCTTCTATTTTCATCGTCAATAAATGTTGCCTCTGAGTCCTTCAATTTCCTTCTATTTAAGAGTATTAGTGATAAAATTTCAATAGTTTTGCCCAACCCCATCTCTTCTGCTAACACCCCCTTTGCACAAACTGGGTAGTCGCCGCTTAACCTTTCCTTCCTATATTGGTTGTACAAATGTGCAGCATCTTCTGTAGTTAGAATATATCCTGTTAATTTGTTCCATAACAATGATGGCCCTACCTCGTCAGGGCTGCGTGCAATGAGCTCGTAACCGTATGCATAGTACTCGTTCATAAAATCTCTAAGCCCTACTTCGTCGATGACTGTAGGTGTATCACTAAGAGAATTACCATGCCCTTCTTTAATTAGCATCCACTCAACGCTCTCTCTTTGAAATGGTAAGAGGTTAACTTTTAGGTCTGGTATAGATTGGGGTAAGAACGGTTTGATCTTTGATAGCCTATCTTTACTATATTCCAAGATTTGAGAAATAAATTGTTTTTGAATGAAGTTTGAATGGATATGGCTGTGCTTGTGATATCGCTCAAATTCGTTCTCGTCCCTATTAGAGAACGTCAAGTCCAGTATTTGATTAGCCTCCACGGAAAACCGGTTGAATTTATTATTTAAAAACTTCAACTTCAAATTAAAAGATAAAACCCATGTTAAAGAGGAATCATTGTATCGGAATACGACTGGAGAGCATTCAAAATCTTTGTAGGACAAAGATAATTCGTGTATACGACTTTTTAGTAATATTTCAGGATCGTTAACATTTGAATTTTTTTTTCTTCTCTTTCTTGATGGTTTGCGTTCTAAAGATTTACGATCTTCTAACTGATTTCGTAGGGCCCTTTCTTGGTTTTTATGAGCACATATATCCAAGATCAGCGGAAGTTGTTTGTCGACAGCGATTTTTGAATTGTTCTCCATTTTAAATCCAATTTGAAATAAGGATACGGAATCTGACGACACAACAAGTGTTGCCTCGTTATCATTTTCACAAGGTAAGATCTCTATATCAACAATAAATTTAAATAACTGCCTGCCATTGTTGGAAAGACTTATTTGCTCTGGTATTTCAATATTTACCGAGGCAACGTTGATTAATTCTTTTCCATTCTTGCTAACTTTTTGAGTTACAGTCTCTTGTTCCTGATTTAGCGCTGGCAATGCTGCTATCACTGAATCAAAAGAACCATTTTCTAGGAAAAAGTCGCATCTTTCGGCAGTCACATTGTACTCCCTTGCTAATAGCGCACCTACTTCAGACATCTACCGTCGAATAAGTTGGCCTTTCCTGGAGTTCATTCCTTTAGACAGCGCCTAGAAAGTGGCAAATCAATACATTCATCAGCCACATTTCATCAGCTGTAGATCTGGAAAAGACGGGTAGCGGTTCGAGTGTTCCGAAAAAGGAAAAAACGAGCCTTATCCTTGGTCAGAGATGCGAGCAGGTAATTCCTTGAGCTCTCATAGGAGTGAAGCTATCCCAGACTCCTTGGATGTCCCTGTATTTGCGGTCAAGTTTGTTCTTTGACTGGTTCGTCATTTCGAGCTCACTTAAAAACAGGAGTTATTCAGCTACATCTTCAAGCTAATAAAACATCCGTTGCGCAGGCACTCTTTTTAGTAGTTGCCATTTCCTTTATTCTTGAAAGTACGAAGGCTGAAAAAGAGCCACTACGATCCAAAAAATCACTGTTAGTTTTAGTCGTCCACGAGTACGTTGGCATAAAGTCTAGTAATCTTTTACTTTATAGCAATCAAGAGAAAAAAGGAGGATAAAGGGACATTTATTTGTTATTGTTTTTTGTTCTTTTTAAACTTTTTTACTGGCTAGGTTTAAGGTTATAATTATAAATCCAGTGATTAAGAGGAAACCTCGTCAAGAATCCTAGATAATAGTAATCAGCGACAGTTATTTCAACGAAGTCAAACTCTATCTCTGGGCTTTATCTCTCCTATTGACATCTAACTTTTTACAAACGCTTACTAGAAAAGACGGATCGGCCAAAGAAAAAAAAGAGTGACATCGAAAAAATTAAAGAAAATAAAATCCCAGATAGTTCATACGTTATTTGAAGTACAAACATTTAACGATTGGAAAAGACGAAAGTATTGTTAAGAGTACTGTTTATTTAGAGAGGATCAAACAAAATCTCTTCGATGCTTAAAATAAAGGCCCTTTTCTCGAAAAAGAAACCGGATCAGGCAGATTTGTCTCAGGAATCTAAAAAACCATTCAAGGGTAAGACCAGGTCAAGCGGTACAAATAACAAAGATGTTTCCCAGATTACTTCTTCCCCTAAGAAAAGCTTTCAGGACAAAAATATAGTTCAGTACCCGAGTGTTGTCGCAGATGACCATCATATGAAGTCTTTAACCGATGAATTAGTAACCACAATAGACTCGGACTCTTCCCCGAGTGATAATATTACCACGGAAAATGTGGAAACAGTTACTTCCGTGCCAGCTATCGATGTCCATGAAAGTAGTGAAGGTCACTTAAGTTCCGACCCCTTAATATCTGACGAATCTCTTTCGGAACAAAGCGAGATTATCAGTGATATCCAGGATGACAGTACTGATGATGACAATATGGAAGATGAAATTCCGGAAAAATCCTTCCTCGAACAAAAGGAATTGATAGGTTACAAGCTGATCAATAAAATCGGTGAAGGTGCTTTTTCAAAAGTCTTTAGAGCCATACCTGCTAAAAATAGTTCTAATGAATTTTTAACTAAAAACTATAAAGCTGTTGCCATTAAAGTTATTAAAAAGGCAGATTTATCCTCGATTAATGGTGATCATCGTAAGAAGGACAAAGGGAAGGACAGCACTAAAACTTCTTCCAGAGATCAAGTCTTGAAGGAAGTTGCACTACATAAGACGGTTTCCGCTGGTTGTTCACAAATTGTCGCGTTCATAGACTTCCAAGAGACAGATAGCTATTATTATATTATTCAAGAGTTACTAACCGGTGGGGAAATCTTCGGCGAAATTGTTAGGTTGACCTATTTCAGTGAAGATTTATCAAGGCATGTAATCAAACAATTAGCACTGGCTGTTAAACATATGCATTCACTAGGTGTAGTGCATCGCGATATAAAACCTGAGAATCTTCTTTTTGAACCAATTGAATTCACACGCTCTATAAAACCAAAATTGAGGAAATCGGATGATCCGCAAACAAAGGCAGACGAGGGAATTTTCACACCAGGAGTTGGTGGTGGTGGAATTGGTATAGTAAAACTAGCTGATTTTGGTTTGTCTAAACAAATATTTTCCAAGAACACTAAGACTCCCTGTGGTACAGTCGGTTACACTGCCCCTGAAGTTGTCAAAGATGAGCATTATTCTATGAAAGTGGATATGTGGGGGATTGGTTGCGTTTTGTACACAATGTTATGTGGGTTCCCGCCATTCTATGATGAGAAAATTGACACTTTAACTGAAAAAATATCAAGGGGTGAGTATACCTTTCTGAAACCTTGGTGGGATGAAATCAGCGCCGGTGCCAAGAATGCCGTGTCTAAGCTATTAGAACTAGAGCCGTCTAAAAGATACGACATTGACCAGTTTTTGGACGACCCATGGTTAAATACATTCGATTGTTTACCAAAGGAGGGCGAATCTTCACAAAAGAAAGCAGGTACTTCCGAAAGACGCCATCCGCATAAGAAACAATTCCAACTATTTCAAAGAGACTCCTCGCTACTGTTTTCACCAGCTGCTGTTGCTATGCGTGACGCCTTTGATATTGGTAATGCTGTGAAACGTACCGAAGAAGACCGTATGGGGACACGTGGAGGATTAGGCTCGCTTGCTGAGGACGAAGAATTGGAAGATAGTTACAGTGGCGCCCAAGGCGATGAACAGCTGGAACAAAATATGTTCCAATTAACGCTGGATACGTCCACGATTCTGCAAAGAAGAAAAAAAGTTCAAGAAAATGACGTAGGGCCTACAATTCCAATAAGCGCCACTATCAGGGAATAGCAACTTTCCCTTCTGTTTCAATCTTTTTACCTATTCCTTTTTAAAAGGTATATATACATTAAACTCCTTCTACAAGTATAAATTTTATACATATCTACAGGGCGTATATATACATAACATTTTAAGATAAGCAAGTGAATGTTGATTCCCGTTTCTTAGTCAACACTTCTTTCTATTTTACCCGATCGTTACCCTATTAAAAAAACAACTTACAATCATTGTTCGCCCCTTCCATACTTACTGCCACTCGCAAAAGGGCCCAACCAGGGCAATTACGTATCAAAAAATCATGACAGGCTGGGTAATAAATATTCGTGAAGAAAGAAGAAATTAAAAAAAGAAACGAAGAAGCAAAAAAAAGAAAAGACTCCGTTTAATCACTTTCAACCGCGGTTTATCCGGCCCCACCCATGCATAACCCTAAATTATTAGATCACTTAGCACGTGAAAAAGAAACGTTTTTAATGTTTTTTTTTTTTTCTTTTTCTTTTTTTGCGTTGGTGAAAATTTTTTCGCTTCCTCGAGTATAATTATCTCATCTCATCTTTCATATAAGATAAGAAGTTTTATAAAAACCTTTTGCATCAAAATTTTGTTGAATAACTCTTTTTCTTACGCTCTCTTTCTTTCCTTAATTGTTTTCTAAAGAACCGTGTATTTTTCTAGTTCGAATCCATCGATAACATTAAAAGATGTCTGATTCCCAGCAATCCATTAAGGTTCTAGAAGAACTATTCCAGAAGTTATCTGTTGCCACTGCTGACAACAGACACGAAATCGCTTCTGAAGTCGCTTCTTTCTTGAATGGTAACATCATTGAACATGATGTTCCAGAACACTTCTTCGGTGAATTGGCCAAGGGTATCAAGGACAAGAAGACCGCTGCTAACGCCATGCAAGCTGTTGCTCACATTGCTAACCAATCTAACTTGTCTCCATCTGTTGAACCATACATCGTCCAATTGGTTCCAGCTATCTGTACCAACGCAGGTAACAAGGACAAAGAAATTCAATCTGTTGCTTCCGAAACTTTGATTTCCATCGTTAACGCTGTTAACCCAGTTGCCATCAAAGCTTTGTTGCCACATTTGACTAACGCTATTGTAGAAACTAACAAATGGCAAGAAAAGATTGCTATTTTGGCAGCTTTCTCTGCTATGGTCGATGCTGCTAAGGATCAAGTTGCCCTAAGAATGCCAGAATTGATTCCAGTCTTGTCTGAAACCATGTGGGACACCAAGAAGGAAGTCAAGGCTGCTGCTACTGCCGCCATGACCAAGGCTACCGAAACTGTTGACAACAAGGATATTGAACGTTTCATTCCAAGTTTGATTCAATGTATTGCTGACCCAACTGAAGTTCCAGAAACCGTTCATTTGCTAGGTGCTACTACTTTCGTTGCTGAAGTTACTCCAGCTACTTTGTCCATCATGGTCCCATTGTTGTCCAGAGGTTTGAACGAAAGAGAAACCGGTATCAAGCGTAAGTCTGCTGTTATTATTGACAACATGTGTAAGTTGGTCGAAGACCCACAAGTTATTGCTCCTTTCTTGGGTAAATTGTTGCCAGGTTTGAAGAGTAACTTTGCTACCATTGCTGACCCAGAAGCCAGAGAAGTTACTTTGAGAGCTTTGAAGACTTTGAGAAGAGTTGGTAACGTTGGTGAAGACGATGCTATTCCAGAAGTTTCTCACGCTGGTGACGTTTCTACTACTTTGCAAGTCGTTAACGAATTGTTGAAGGACGAAACCGTTGCTCCAAGATTTAAGATTGTCGTCGAGTACATTGCCGCCATTGGTGCTGATTTGATCGATGAAAGAATCATTGACCAACAAGCTTGGTTCACCCACATCACCCCATACATGACTATCTTCTTGCACGAAAAGAAGGCCAAGGACATCTTGGACGAATTCAGAAAGAGAGCTGTCGACAACATTCCAGTTGGTCCAAACTTCGACGACGAAGAAGACGAAGGTGAAGACTTATGTAACTGTGAATTTTCTTTGGCTTATGGTGCTAAAATCTTGTTGAACAAGACCCAATTAAGATTGAAGAGAGCCAGAAGATATGGTATCTGTGGTCCAAACGGTTGTGGTAAGTCCACTTTAATGAGAGCTATTGCCAACGGTCAAGTTGATGGTTTCCCAACCCAAGAAGAATGTAGAACCGTCTACGTCGAACACGACATTGATGGTACTCACTCTGACACTTCCGTCTTGGATTTCGTTTTCGAATCTGGTGTTGGTACTAAAGAAGCTATCAAGGACAAATTGATTGAATTCGGTTTCACCGATGAAATGATTGCTATGCCAATCTCTGCTTTATCTGGTGGTTGGAAGATGAAGTTGGCTCTAGCTAGAGCTGTGTTGAGAAATGCTGATATCTTGTTGTTAGATGAACCAACTAACCATTTGGATACCGTCAACGTTGCTTGGTTAGTTAACTACTTGAACACCTGTGGTATCACTTCTATCACTATTTCTCACGACTCCGTTTTCTTAGATAACGTCTGTGAATATATTATTAACTACGAAGGTTTGAAGTTGAGAAAGTACAAGGGTAACTTTACCGAATTCGTTAAGAAGTGTCCAGCTGCTAAGGCTTACGAAGAATTATCCAACACTGATTTGGAATTCAAGTTCCCAGAACCAGGTTACTTGGAAGGTGTTAAGACTAAGCAAAAGGCTATTGTCAAGGTTACCAACATGGAATTCCAATATCCAGGTACCTCTAAGCCACAAATCACTGACATTAACTTCCAATGTTCTTTGTCTTCCAGAATTGCTGTCATTGGTCCAAATGGTGCTGGTAAGTCTACTTTGATTAACGTCTTGACTGGTGAACTATTACCAACCTCTGGTGAAGTCTACACCCACGAAAATTGTCGTATCGCTTACATTAAGCAACACGCTTTTGCTCATATCGAATCTCATTTGGACAAGACTCCATCTGAATATATCCAATGGAGATTCCAAACCGGTGAAGATAGAGAAACCATGGACAGAGCTAACAGACAAATCAACGAAAACGATGCTGAAGCTATGAACAAGATCTTCAAGATTGAAGGTACCCCTAGAAGAATTGCCGGTATCCACTCCAGAAGAAAGTTCAAGAACACTTACGAATATGAATGTTCTTTCTTATTGGGTGAAAACATTGGTATGAAATCTGAAAGATGGGTTCCAATGATGTCCGTCGACAACGCTTGGATTCCAAGAGGTGAATTGGTTGAATCTCACTCTAAGATGGTTGCTGAAGTTGATATGAAGGAAGCTTTGGCTTCTGGTCAATTCCGTCCATTAACCAGAAAAGAAATTGAAGAACATTGTTCCATGTTGGGTTTGGACCCAGAAATTGTTTCTCACTCCAGAATTAGAGGTTTGTCTGGTGGTCAAAAGGTTAAGTTGGTCTTAGCTGCCGGTACATGGCAAAGACCTCACTTGATTGTCTTAGATGAACCTACCAACTATCTGGACAGAGATTCTTTGGGTGCTTTGTCTAAGGCTTTGAAGGAATTTGAAGGTGGTGTTATTATCATTACTCACTCTGCTGAATTCACAAAGAACTTGACTGAAGAAGTCTGGGCCGTCAAGGACGGTAGAATGACTCCATCTGGTCACAACTGGGTTAGTGGTCAAGGTGCTGGTCCAAGAATCGAAAAGAAGGAAGACGAAGAAGATAAATTCGATGCTATGGGTAACAAGATTGCCGGTGGTAAGAAGAAGAAGAAGTTGTCTTCTGCGGAATTGAGAAAGAAGAAGAAGGAAAGAATGAAGAAGAAGAAGGAATTGGGTGATGCTTACGTTTCTTCTGACGAAGAATTCTAATCTTTTTGATCACTGCTTTCACAGTTTTCTTTAAGATTTTTATTGATCAATAATTTATGTATATTTTAATTTCTATGTTTTTGTAATATTGTTTATTTTGGTAAAATATAGACGCAACTTCCTTATTATAAAGAAAGGCATTATTTAAAAGAAAAAGCGTTCCATTAGTCAGACATCTTTTTTTTTTCATACATTCTTAAGCCTCAGGCAAATTGAGCATTGCCTCATACCCTTTTCGGTAAGAGGGTAACGAAAATATTTTTTTGGAAGAATAAAAATAGGTGACGGATCATAGACTAGGAAGCTTTAAAACATGATTGAGCGTAATATTATATTCCTTCTAGAAAAGATAAAAGAGCCAAGACCTAAAATTTTTTCATCCCTGTTCTATTAAAATTGTGGAAATGAGGTTTTTGAGGGGATTTGTATTTTCTTTGGCTTTCACTCTATATAAAGTAACTGCCACGGCAGAAATAGGATCTGAAATTAATGTGGAAAATGAGGCACCACCTGATGGTTTATCCTGGGAGGAATGGCATATGGACCATGAGCATCAGCTAAAAGATTACACTCCAGAGACTTTCTTCGCGTTACATGATATCAAGAAGAAAGGATTTTTAGATGAAAACGATATTCTATCTCTCTACGGGTTGAACCGTGAAGAAATTGTGGGGGCTGGTGATGGTATGGGACAACACGATGAATCTGAGAAAATTGACAATGAAATGGCTAAGCGTGTTGTTAGCCTTATTATGAGGTTATTGGATGTTGATGATAATACCAAAATCACCAAGGAGGAATATCTACAATTTGCTAAGAGAGGAAACAAGTTCCCTGACCTTGGCGTTGGTGTAGGTCACCACTCCGATTTTGAGCTAGAATATGAAATTCATCACTGGAATAAGTTTCATAAGGACAAAGATCCAGACGTTAAAGTCGTTCACAAAGAAGACATAGAACATGAATTGCTTCATCATGAACATGAAATTGAACATGAAGAAGAAATTCAAAGAGGCGCTTCTAGAGCTACTGTAATAACTGATGACGAACTAGAGTCTAGAATAGAGCTGAAAAATATTCCCGAGAAATTCAAAAATGGAATTTTTTAATGGACTTGGTCAAGATGAATAGTTGAGACTGAGAAAATATTCAAGACACTATGTATGTAGTCAATTAGCATGTAGTAAGTAATCAAAGCACTTAAAATATATTTTTACCATCGCATCGTTGTGATGCCTCTCCTTTGTGATTAACTATCTACTTTAAACGTTCTATTTTCTATGTTCTAATTACGTATGTATTGGTCTTTTCTCTCCGATGGTAACAAGAAGCGTTTCGGGAAACAGTGGCACCTCCTTGTCCCTTAAATGTCGAACTTTAACAGTATAAGTACAAAGTGAAAAAAAAAAAAAAAATGGAAATATCTATGATAGTGATATGATAGAAGAGCTATTTGAATGCTATGTTGTCATATTTAGCCTTACAAAAGGGAAAGGGCAAACATAGTCTTTTGTTATTACTATAGGAAAGATAGAATTGATATTAAAACAATATGAAGTTATTGCATTTCTATGAAGCGAGCTTGAAGAGAAGGCCCAAAACTACGAATGCGATAATGACAGGTGCGCTATTTGGAATTGGTGATGTTTCTGCTCAATTGTTGTTTCCAACATCCAAAGTAAACAAGGGTTATGATTATAAAAGGACAGCTAGGGCTGTCATCTATGGTTCTTTAATTTTCTCCTTTATAGGTGACAAGTGGTACAAGATCTTGAACAACAAGATTTATATGCGTAACAGACCTCAGTACCACTGGTCTAATATGGTTTTACGGGTAGCTGTCGATCAATTGGCGTTTGCGCCGCTAGGTTTGCCATTTTATTTCACCTGTATGTCCATCATGGAAGGTAGATCATTTGACGTAGCTAAGTTGAAAATAAAAGAGCAATGGTGGCCTACACTTTTGACTAATTGGGCAGTTTGGCCACTTTTCCAAGCGATTAACTTTTCTGTTGTTCCTTTACAACATAGGTTACTAGCTGTTAATGTCGTTGCAATATTTTGGAACACTTACTTATCTTATAAAAACTCAAAGGTTATGGAGAAAGACAAGGTACCTGTTCATTATCCACCCGTGGTCGAATAACTGGATAAGAAATCCTGATTTTGAAAATATTTGGAATTCAACTAGCATATTTATCAGACCTTGTTCCTTGGGGTGCTGGAACAGCATATACCTAATAGACTTTCGGCAGAGAGCAGACCAACTTCATAAAAATTTGAGTCACCAAAGTTGGCTAGCAATCTGCTTTTCCTTTACAGATGTGCTTGGTCAGGAACAATTTATTTAATTACATTCGTACTTCTTTTATAGAGGAAATAGTAGCTAACATTTCACTATTGCGGTCATGCCTGTTGTTCTTCAGCTACCGTTTATGCAAAGGTGTTTAATTAGGTGTGAGACTTAAGTGGGCCCTTTAGTACCACTGTGGGTTCTGGACCTTTATATAATATTTCATTTTTTCAAAGGTTTTTTCATATGCCGTTAAAAGAGGTCAAAACATGGACCCGAGGAACATATCTTGTAAATCGCTGCGTTATGTATGCATATTGTACTCCTACCTTCGTAACTGGAAAGAATCAGTTTGAAAGTTTATTGAGCCTGAAACGGAGCAAGATTATAGTTGAATGTTTCTTATTCGGTGTTGATAGTAGATGATGACCAAAGCTTTTTTTAACAAACTACCGTTTGAGGTATTCCGTCGGTACGTTAGGACAGGTAAAAGCATCCCTCAAAGAAGCCCCAGGACAAGAAAATCTCTTCTGGTGGGTGGGACTATTGCATCAGCAGTAGTTTTGTACAACTTTAATGACACTTTTCATGATTCTGTAAAGCACACGGCGCTGACGACTAAAAGAATCGCTGTCGTCACACAAGCTACCACTCGTTGCTTCTACCATTACAAGAGGGCTCTAAATAAAAGCTATGAGAACAAAAAAGAACGAGAAGTTGCCTTAAATAAATGTCATAAGATGTGTGCCTTAATCACGTTGCATGCGCTACGATCGAATGGTGGGATATATATCAAATTAGGCCAGCACATTGGGGCCATGACCTACCTGTTGCCTAAAGAATGGACGGATACAATGATACCGTTGCAAGACCACTGTCCCGAATCCACCTACGAAGAAATTGATGAGTTATTTAAAGAAGATCTAGGCACCAGCATTGAGGATATGTTTTTAGAATTCAACAAAACCCCGATAGGTGTAGCTTCCTTGGCACAGGTTCATGTGGCAAAACTAAAAAATAGTGACGGTAAAGGTTCTAGTGTAGCTGTCAAATGTCAGCATCCATCGTTGAAGGAGTTTATACCATTAGATGTTATGCTGACAAGAACAGTGTTTGAACTGCTGGATGTCTTCTTCCCTGATTATCCGTTAACGTGGCTTGGTGATGAGCTTCAGTCTTCAATCTACGTGGAACTGAATTTTACCAAAGAAGCTGAAAATGCAGAAAAAACCCGTCATTATTTTAGTAAGTTCAAGAAGCAAACAGCATTGAAAATACCCAAGGTCATTGAAAGCCACAAAAGAATTTTGATTATGGAATATGTTGGAGGCAAAAGGTTGGATGATTTGGAGTACATTGACAGTCACGGTATCTCGCGCAGTGAAGTTTCGAGTTGTCTCTCTCATATTTTCAATAACATGATTTTTACTCCCAATGTAGGTATTCATTGTGATCCTCATGGAGGAAATCTGGCCATACGATCTGTTAAGCCCGCTAAAGATAATGGATACCATAACTTTGAAATTGTTTTATTTGACCACGGACTCTATAGATATCCTAGCACGAGAACAAGAAGACTTTATGCCAAATTTTGGTTGTCGCTCCTATTCGACAAGGACCAGACAAAAATGAAAAAGTATGCCAAAGGATTCGCAAACATCACCGACGAACAGTTTCCCCTTTTAGCGGCTGCAATTACGGGCCGTAGCGTTGATGCTGCTTTGAATTACGACATTTCAACGAGTCGAACACAAGAAGAAATGGACGTCATGGCAAATGGGATCTTGGAAGGAACGTTACTGAGCGACTTGATGAGCATTTTGTCTAGAATCCCTCGTGTAGTGCTTTTGATATTGAAGACTAACGACCTGACCAGGCATCTTGATGAATGTCTACAGAATCCACTCGGGCCAGAGAGGACTTTCCTGATTATGACGCAATACTGCGCCAAGACGGTCTACGACGAAAAAGTGGAAAGAATTAATTCGGAGTATGCGAGGTGGTCTATTAAATGGATGTGGGAGAACTTGACAAACTGGATAGTCTATGAGAGGCGTATTAATCAATTGTATTTTTATGATTTTGTGTTGTGGTGGAAAAAATTTATTCCGAAGACTTGGTTGTCATCTTAAATCGTTAGCGTTCTTTCTACTTGTAAATATATACGTAAAATTATATATACACAATTTTATATGTGTCATTAAACGGAAGACGTTGTTGCTATCACAGTGGATTGTGTTATTTGGGTATTTGGAATATTACAGTGACTTCTTGCAGCGTTGTTAGTTTTTGCCATGTTCTGCAAGTACAAGGTTGAAGATGTGGTCGAGACTTTGATAGTATCCTTGAACAACTTCATTTTTTTATTTTGACTGGGTAACGACCTGGTGTTCCTTCTAGTCTCACCGCTAGTGGCTTCTTCTTTGCTGACTCTTAACTTTTGCAGCGCCTCTTTGGTGTCGAGTAACTCGTGTTCCAGTAGAACGTTGCGTTCCAGTCGTCGGTCACTCTCCAATTGTAATGTCTCTATCTTATTCCTCAGTTGGATATTTTCATTTTCCAACTCATCTACCTGTATCTCTAAATCTGTTATCTGTTTCTTATTGCACTTATTTTGTTGTTGGCTCTCAAGAAGATCGCTTTTTAACTTTGATATTACTTGTTCCAAATCATTTTCATATTCTTTCGTGGCGCCTTCAAGCTCGCTCAACTGGGTCTCCAGTGAGGAGATTATCTGTATAGCTGTTTCCAAATCCAAATTCGGCACCATAGGAAAGTCGCAATTGTTGCACGTATATGTCCCTTGGATATTCCAATTAAATTTGCGAGGATTGTTCTTTCGGCCGTTCGTGGTTTGTTGTAGCCCTTATTATCCCTCTTTTTCATCCTTAATTGCAAATTTATGTATGAAAACTTTCATTTCTAATGTTATTAATTTTCCCGATTCTGCAAACTAATTGATAAAATAATTGATACTTGCCGTCACAGATGATATAGAGAACGTTCAGTTTTTTTATTGTTCTATTGTAAAAAAAAAAAAAAAGGAAGAAAAAAGCAAGATCCGATAGGAGAAGACCTCTTTAGCGGCTTTACTGCGCTACAAATAAGGTTACGAATATGCGGAATAGTTCATAATACGTTGTTGAGTTATAGTATGTAGCCAATATTTCCTGTTTTTCCGCTGTTACCCTTTTCGAAGGATCGATGAACGCTTCTGTCACTTAGTAAGCAAATGTACGAAACCCAGGGCATTGTATGTACACCAGCAGTCGTTTTTTGTAGCTCTTTTCCATGGATGGACGATGATGGCAAGACGCGATCGTGGCGGAGCCTCGCTAAGAAAAACAATTGTGGAGAATCTATACACACAGAAATCGTACTTCAAGAAATATTGATTAGCGAGCCTTTAAGCACAGAACAATCTCTATAGCCAACATCTTGTGGAAGCTACAACTGTTTTTCTTGTTCCCGCTTGAGTAGGGCCTTACAAGGCAAGACCGTATAAAATAAAGATAACTCCTCCGCCGTATCCTGAATTTCGTGTGCCCTTTCTCTCTCTCTCTCTCTCTTTCTCTTTCTTCCTTTCCCTTTCCCTTTCCCTCTTCTTCTTATCTCAACAACCGCCCAGCGCATTAGCAAACCACAGTACGAGCTGTACGGCTGAGCCACTGCACCTGTCTGGCTTGCCCCTTTTTGTTGAGTAACCGGGTAATAATTCGGCTGTCTAAACGATACAATCCTCGTTCCACCCACACCCATTCACCCGTCGGGCGAAATCCACCCTCGCGGCCTCGTTTAGAATACCAGGCAACGGCACCAGCAACGGCCCCGGTAACTCGATCGCGTTCATATATATCGGATATACTCTTGAGGCACAATTTTTTTCGGTTTTCGGTTTTTTCTATTATTCTTCGAGATGCAAAGCACACATTTGAGACTCACAACTCAAGATACCGCAAGCACACAGACGCTATTGTTCTCCCAAAGAATAGGTTCCTGCAGTGCTCTTTTAAGGTTTGAAGATATTGCACAAAATTGTATCTGATTTTATCTCATCGAACCTCATTCCATCAACTTCCTTTTATCAAAGCATCTTGTTTTGTTTTCGCAGAAAATTTTTCTTCCCTTTCAATTTGGCCTTTTAGTTTTTCTCCAGTCGCAGGCAAGAAGGTAAGGAAATAGAAGAAAAAGAAAAAAAAAAAAAAAGGGAACAATAGGTTAGATGTCGAATACCCCTTATAATTCATCTGTGCCTTCCATTGCATCCATGACCCAGTCTTCGGTCTCAAGAAGTCCTAACATGCATACAGCAACTACGCCCGGTGCCAACACCAGCTCTAACTCTCCACCCTTGCACATGTCTTCAGATTCGTCCAAGATCAAGAGGAAGCGTAACAGAATTCCGCTCAGTTGCACCATTTGTCGGAAAAGGAAAGTCAAATGTGACAAACTCAGACCACACTGCCAGCAGTGCACTAAAACTGGGGTAGCCCATCTCTGCCACTACATGGAGCAGACCTGGGCAGAAGAGGCAGAGAAAGAATTGCTGAAGGACAACGAATTAAAGAAGCTTAGGGAGCGCGTAAAATCTTTAGAAAAGACTCTTTCTAAGGTGCACTCTTCTCCTTCGTCTAACTCCTTGAAAAGTTACAACATTCCCGAGAGCAGCAACCTGTTTATGGGTAGCGATGAACACACCACCCTTGTTAATGCAAATACAGGCTCTGCTTCCTCTGCCTCGCATATGCATCAGCAACAACAGCAACAGCAGCAACAGGAACAACAACAAGACTTTTCCAGAAGTGCGAACGCCAACGCGAATTCTTCGTCCCTTTCTATCTCAAATAAATATGACAACGATGAGCTGGACTTAACTAAGGACTTTGATCTTTTGCATATCAAGAGTAACGGAACCATCCACTTAGGTGCCACCCACTGGTTGTCTATCATGAAAGGTGACCCGTACCTAAAACTTTTGTGGGGTCATATCTTCGCTATGAGGGAAAAGTTAAATGAATGGTACTACCAAAAAAATTCGTACTCTAAGCTGAAGTCAAGCAAATGTCCCATCAATCACGCGCAAGCGCCGCCTTCTGCCGCTGCCGCCGCTACCAGAAAATGTCCTGTTGATCACTCCGCGTTTTCGTCTGGCATGGTGGCCCCAAAGGAGGAGACTCCCCTTCCTAGGAAATGTCCAGTTGACCACACCATGTTCTCTTCGGGAATGATTCCTCCCAGAGAGGACACTTCGTCCCAGAAGAGGTGTCCCGTTGACCACACCATGTATTCCGCAGGAATGATGCCGCCCAAGGACGAGACGCCTTCCCCATTTTCCACTAAAGCTATGATAGACCATAACAAGCATACAATGAATCCGCCTCAGTCAAAATGTCCTGTGGACCATAGAAACTATATGAAGGATTATCCCTCTGACATGGCAAATTCTTCTTCGAACCCGGCAAGTCGTTGCCCCATTGACCATTCAAGCATGAAAAATACAGCGGCCTTACCAGCTTCAACGCACAATACCATCCCACACCACCAACCACAGTCCGGATCCCATGCTCGTTCGCATCCCGCACAAAACAGGAAACACGATTCCTACATGACAGAATCTGAAGTCCTCGCAACACTTTGTGAGATGTTGCCACCAAAGCGCGTTATCGCATTATTCATCGAGAAATTCTTCAAACATTTATACCCTGCCATTCCAATCTTAGATGAACAGAATTTCAAAAATCACATGAATCAAATGCTTTCGTTGTCTTCGATGAATCCCACAGTTAACAACTTTGGTATGAGCATGCCATCTTCATCTACACTAGAGAACCAACCCATAACACAAATCAATCTTCCAAAACTTTCCGATTCTTGTAACTTAGGTATTCTGATAATAATCTTGAGATTGACATGGCTATCCATACCTTCTAATTCCTGCGAAGTCGACCTGGGAGAAGAAAGTGGCTCATTTTTAGTGCCCAACGAATCTAGCAATATGTCTGCATCTGCATTGACCTCGATGGCTAAAGAAGAATCACTTCTGCTAAAGCATGAGACACCGGTCGAGGCACTGGAGCTATGTCAAAAATACTTGATTAAATTCGATGAACTTTCTAGTATTTCCAATAACAACGTTAATTTAACCACGGTGCAGTTTGCCATTTTTTACAACTTCTATATGAAAAGTGCCTCTAATGATTTGACTACCTTGACAAATACCAACAACACTGGCATGGCCAATCCTGGTCACGATTCCGAGTCTCACCAGATCCTATTGTCCAATATTACTCAAATGGCCTTTAGTTGTGGGTTACACAGAGACCCTGATAATTTTCCTCAATTAAACGCTACCATTCCAGCAACCAGCCAGGACGTGTCTAACAACGGGAGCAAAAAGGCAAACCCTAGCACCAATCCAACTTTGAATAACAACATGTCTGCTGCCACTACCAACAGTAGTAGCAGATCTGGCAGTGCTGATTCAAGAAGTGGTTCTAACCCTGTGAACAAGAAGGAAAATCAGGTTAGTATCGAAAGATTTAAACACACTTGGAGGAAAATTTGGTATTACATTGTTAGCATGGATGTTAACCAATCTCTTTCCCTGGGGAGCCCTCGACTACTAAGAAATCTGAGGGATTTCAGCGATACAAAGCTACCAAGTGCGTCAAGGATTGATTATGTCCGCGATATCAAAGAGTTAATCATTGTGAAGAATTTTACTCTTTTTTTCCAAATTGATTTGTGTATTATTGCTGTACTAAATCACATTTTGAATGTTTCTTTAGCAAGAAGCGTGAGAAAATTTGAACTGGATTCATTGATTAATTTATTGAAAAATCTAACCTATGGTACTGAGAATGTCAATGATGTAGTGAGCTCCTTGATCAACAAAGGGTTATTACCAACTTCGGAAGGTGGTTCTGTAGATTCAAATAATGATGAAATTTACGGTCTACCGAAACTACCCGATATTCTAAACCATGGTCAACATAACCAAAACTTGTATGCTGATGGAAGAAATACTTCTAGTAGTGATATAGATAAGAAATTGGACCTTCCTCATGAATCTACAACGAGAGCTCTATTCTTTTCCAAGCATATGACAATTAGAATGTTGCTGTACTTATTGAACTACATTTTGTTTACTCATTATGAACCAATGGGCAGTGAAGATCCTGGTACTAATATCCTAGCTAAGGAGTACGCTCAAGAGGCATTAAATTTTGCCATGGATGGCTACAGAAACTGCATGATTTTCTTCAACAATATCAGAAACACCAATTCACTATTCGATTACATGAATGTTATCTTGTCTTACCCTTGTTTGGACATTGGACATCGTTCTTTACAATTTATCGTTTGTTTGATCCTGAGAGCTAAATGTGGCCCATTGACTGGTATGCGTGAATCATCGATCATTACTAATGGTACATCAAGTGGATTTAATAGTTCGGTAGAAGATGAGGACGTCAAAGTTAAACAAGAATCTTCTGATGAATTGAAAAAAGACGATTTCATGAAAGATGTAAATTTGGATTCAGGCGATTCATTAGCAGAGATTCTAATGTCAAGAATGCTGCTATTTCAAAAACTAACAAAACAACTATCAAAGAAGTACAACTACGCTATTCGTATGAACAAGTCCACTGGATTCTTTGTCTCTTTACTAGATACACCTTCAAAGAAATCAGACTCGAAATCGGGTGGTAGTTCATTCATGTTGGGTAATTGGAAACATCCAAAGGTTTCAAACATGAGCGGATTTCTTGCTGGTGACAAAGACCAATTACAGAAATGCCCCGTGTACCAAGATGCGCTGGGGTTTGTTAGTCCAACCGGTGCTAATGAAGGTTCTGCTCCGATGCAAGGCATGTCCTTACAGGGCTCTACTGCTAGGATGGGAGGGACCCAGTTGCCACCAATTAGATCATACAAACCTATCACGTACACAAGTAGTAATCTACGTCGTATGAATGAAACGGGTGAGGCAGAAGCTAAGAGAAGAAGATTTAATGACGGCTATATTGATAATAATAGTAACAACGATATACCTAGAGGAATCAGTCCAAAACCTTCAAATGGGCTATCATCGGTGCAGCCACTATTATCGTCATTTTCCATGAACCAGCTAAACGGGGGCACCATTCCAACGGTTCCATCGTTAACCAACATTACTTCACAAATGGGAGCTTTACCATCTTTAGATAGGATCACCACTAATCAAATAAATTTGCCAGACCCATCTAGAGATGAAGCATTTGACAACTCCATCAAGCAAATGACGCCTATGACAAGTGCATTCATGAATGCTAATACTACAATTCCAAGTTCAACTTTAAACGGGAATATGAACATGAATGGAGCTGGAACTGCGAATACAGATACAAGTGCCAACGGCAGTGCTTTATCGACACTGACAAGCCCACAAGGCTCAGACTTAGCATCCAATTCTGCTACACAGTATAAACCTGACTTAGAAGACTTTTTGATGCAAAATTCTAACTTTAATGGGCTAATGATAAATCCTTCCAGTCTGGTAGAAGTTGTTGGTGGATACAACGATCCTAATAATCTTGGAAGAAATGACGCGGTTGATTTTCTACCCGTTGATAATGTTGAAATTGATGGACTAGTAGATTTTTATAGAGCAGATTTTCCAATATGGGAGTGATGCGGTTTGTTTATGTATAAATAGAAAGGGACATATTTTTATTATTATTATTTTAGTTATTTAGCATGTATGTTATTTTATCGGTGAATTGTAATGATCAAATAATAATTGGAGGTTGAAGAAGTTGCAAAAAATATTTACTTGGACGAGTCCGGAATCGAACCGGAGACCTCTCCCATGCTAAGGGAGCGCGCTACCGACTACGCCACACGCCCAATTTTCTTGTTGTCCGTTGCGTTTCAGAATGGGATACGTCAATATGATAATAATCATCCTAAACGTTCTTAAATTACATATGAAACAACCTTATAGCAAAACGAACAGAATGAGCAACATGAGATGAAACTCCGCCTCCTTAACTGAACTTTCCAAACGTATAAACGCCTGAACAATTAGTTTAGATCCGAGATTCCGCGCTTCCACCATCAAGTATGATCCATATGTTATATAATATATAAGATAAGTAACATTCCGTGAATTAAGCTGATAATCCCTTTTGGCAACTCGTTACTTCCCGAAGACTGTTTATATTAGAATTGTCAAGGCACCCCGGTATTGCTCGAGCCCGTAATACAACAGTTGTCTTTCACTGCTCTCTATGTTTTGAGACCTCCAGTTCACCACATATATTCGATCTTTTTCTTACTGTTGAAGCAAGAATCTGTTGGAATGAAGGCCTAGTATTGTCTATTGACTAATATTCATGTTACTAGTATATTATCATATACAGTGTAAGAAGATGGCATAAATATTGAGAACCAGTCATCAGACTAATGAAAGCTGAAATGCAAGGACTGATAATGTAATGGGATAATAAAATATGTAAAACGGAAGGAGAAATAACTGTGATATTATTATGTAGATTTACCGACTCCACTTGGAGGATTTCTCTATTCTCGAGGGAAACTTGGTATATTCGTACACCTAATATTATAGCTCTTGATAACAATGAAATTTCAACAATTATTCACTCAACCCTCAAGTGTATATCGCCAAGATCCTAATGACCCCTCTCTGGCGGTTTTCCTTCATTATTTTCACACAGAACAAGAATCCATAAAATCAAGATATTGAGAACAGTTCATTGTCTTAGGAAAAGTTTTTATAATTTGGTTTCATTAGCCTACTGTTACTTCTTGTTTTTTTTTTTATTTTGGCTGGCAAAACAAGAAGTATAAAGAAGTTACCACTGCTATAACGTATATCTTAAATCAAGTGGGCAATTCTTCGAATAAACTTAGAGGCGCTGAAGAAAGAACCGCTCATTTAGTTCGATCATACAAAATACAGATATTGCGCTGTGTATTATCATTACGGAAAGTGTGATATAAACAATGCTGTGTTGTATTCGGTCTTTTTTTTCCGCCTGGAGATTGTCGTTTTTGTTTTTTTTTCTCGTGTAGCTGCAGTTATCATCGTTTTGCATGTCTGTTCTGTCGGTGAAGCCGATCTCATGGCACTTCGCTTTGATACCGTAAAGAATCTTCTTCATTAATACGGCACTGCAAGGCGATATCTATCTCTGGGGTTAGGACTGATAAATAGGTACTTATCAGTTATCACTAGAGACGAACTGTTTACGTTTTGAAGCTCGACAGCAGGGGTTCTTAACGGGCGTCGGCCTAGACCTCACCTTGCGAGAAATTTTTAGTTCATATCCAGGGGATGGTGAATGGTTGGATCTGACGAAGCCACGGTAAGGGCAAGGCTTTGCGCATGCACTGGCCACTATGCATACCATATATAAATAGATAATCAAGCGTATTGAAAACGACATGCTAAGTTATTTTACTCAGTGTTAGGTCTCTTATTATTTGCGTCTGAAAAGATCTTAGCTCTGTCTTTGACTCTATCACTTATTTTTAAGAGGTTCTCTATTCGTCAGTGATAGAAATAGCATTTTGACCCGCACGACATTGGTTAATAAGAGTACTTTTCCACGTGTTTCGATTGCCTTTATTTTTAGCATACTTGAAAATAATATTATCGTGAGATTTAGGTAAAATATACCACATATCAAGAGAAAGAGAAGTAAGAATGGTTGACGCTAGGGGTAGTACGCCATGTTTAATTGGTGATTCTATAAGAAACGTTAATGATGGAAATAGTCTGGATTTCCAGTATACTAATCAGTTTAATGAGGAAAGTGAGGCTTCGAGGTTACTAACGCCACAAACGAGTTCCAATCACGCCCTAAGCAAGATGCAGAAGGATGATGATATTCGAGATAGATCTTATACATCTGTAGCGGAATTGAATCGTGAGGGTGCTTTGCTGACCGACGAAGTTGATTTGGAGAATGTTGATGCTTCGAAAGTTCGCAGCAATAGAGACGACCTAGAGGCAGAGGAGAAAAGGAAAAAACTACTCTTGTTGAAAAAAAAGCAAAGAAATAAATCCATCAACTCGGAAAGTTTTTCCTCTCCTTCTCTGCGTGCTTCCAAATCTAATTCACTGATTACATCAACTGATCCTGTCGAAGATCACATCAGTAAGTACTCTTCATCAGGCACCCCTGAAAATATTACAGGTGAGGCAGACGACGAAGACGAAGACATAATTAGAAACTCTTACGGGCAAATGATCAAAAACAATTCCAACAGGCCACATTTGGCGAAGGGTGAATCGTACCAGTCCGCAGAACAGGAAATAGATCATACGGCGCCTGAAAAATCAGAGAAAAGACAAGAAAGAAGCGGTAGATCCTTTGATAGACAAAAATCTTCGGCTGAGTTTCTAAGATCCTTATCGAGGTCAATAAGTCGTGGACCCACAAAGAACAAAACGGTTTCGCCCTCTAAGGGAGAAGACTCTAGAATGTATAGTACCAGCAACTACTCTATATCATTAGTTGATTTGGAGAACGGACCCAAAATTATCCCGGAAACTTTAGAAGAAGAGCAGGAGGACGCCGAAAAGGAGGGTGTTTTGATGGAAGACGAGGGTAATGAAGAATACACCAAAGATTTGGAAGAAGCAGTTAACAAAGCTCAACCACAGTAGAATGGAATATTGAAACTGGAGTGACTTCTGATGAAGTTTCCAATTATTTATATGTATCCATTATTTATTTGTCTATCATTAAAATTTCTGTCAAGTAATGGCTTTTTATGTTTATTTCATGGATCACAAAATTTGCTGGCTTTTTAGAGTGACCGATGAGTTGCATGTACATATGTGCGAAATAAAACAATACGGTAGTAAAACATGAATACTTCGAGAAGTAAATTCAAGATTGCAGGCGTAGCACAAGAATGCCCTTCCGCCTGCTAGTGTGTTGAGCAAAGCACGCCATCACTAATGGAACCCTTACAAAATCTCGCATGGAGCAGCAAACCTTAAATCCATTTTCTATCATTCGTTCCTGAGGACCCGGATATCGTTTTAGAGACAAAAATAGATACTACAAGAGGAATAGGGATATCTGCACATGGGGCCTCGAGCATGGCTCATTTTCGATTTTCCGGCACGATGCTGACTTAGTACTATCATGCCAGGCAGGACAGGCCTTATGGGGTTCTTGCAGCTTACCAATTCTGACACTGGACTGCCCCTGGATTAGCGACCCCGCGACCCCGCGACTAGACTCCCTGAAAATGGTAATTGGTGATGATATATGTGACTGAGTTCAGCCTGGGCATACAATGTTTAACCCTTTTGGACATGGAATTAGGCCAGCAAAGAGAGCAGCTTTCCCCGAAAGCGTAGTTTTTCTCCAGGAACGCAATTCACCCCTTTCTTTCTTATGCAAGCTCCTCGTACATATATAAAAATATATGAGTATATATAGTGCTTCTACAGCATAATCAATTTAAGGTTCCTTGCCTTTCCTTTAATATGTTAGCTATCTCTAAAGCATCACTGAGAAGTGGTAGTTTTTTTGATAACTGTGATTGAAGTTTTGACTACCTCAGAGAAAAATTTTGAATGTCCCGTGACCTACAAAACCATTTGTTATTCGAGACTGCGACTGAGGTTGCTAATAGGGTTGGTGGTATTTACTCCGTGCTAAAATCGAAGGCTCCCATTACGGTTGCCCAGTATAAAGACCATTACCACTTGATAGGGCCCTTAAATAAAGCCACTTATCAAAATGAAGTTGATATACTAGATTGGAAGAAGCCTGAGGCCTTTTCCGATGAAATGAGGCCAGTGCAGCATGCCCTGCAAACAATGGAATCTAGAGGAGTTCATTTTGTTTATGGGAGGTGGCTGATTGAAGGTGCTCCAAAAGTAATACTTTTTGACTTGGATTCTGTGAGAGGTTATTCGAATGAATGGAAGGGTGATTTATGGTCATTAGTAGGAATTCCCTCTCCTGAGAATGATTTCGAGACGAATGATGCTATCCTATTGGGGTATACAGTCGCTTGGTTTCTAGGCGAAGTGGCTCATCTCGATTCACAACACGCAATTGTTGCGCACTTTCACGAATGGTTGGCCGGTGTTGCGTTACCATTATGCCGTAAAAGGCGTATCGATGTAGTTACCATTTTCACCACTCATGCTACTTTATTGGGACGGTATTTATGCGCCTCCGGCAGTTTCGATTTTTACAATTGTTTAGAATCTGTTGATGTTGATCACGAAGCTGGCAGATTTGGCATATACCATCGTTATTGTATAGAGAGAGCGGCGGCTCATTCTGCAGACGTATTCACTACGGTGTCACAAATAACTGCTTTTGAAGCGGAACATCTTTTGAAAAGAAAACCAGATGGGATTTTGCCTAATGGACTGAACGTCATCAAATTTCAAGCATTTCATGAGTTCCAAAATTTGCATGCTTTGAAAAAAGAAAAAATCAATGACTTTGTAAGAGGCCATTTTCATGGTTGCTTCGATTTCGATCTAGACAACACCTTGTACTTTTTTATTGCTGGTAGATATGAGTATAAAAATAAGGGTGCTGACATGTTTATTGAGGCTCTAGCGCGTTTGAACTACAGATTAAAAGTATCTGGATCCAAAAAAACTGTGGTAGCGTTTATTGTCATGCCCGCCAAAAATAATTCCTTCACTGTTGAAGCATTGAAGGGCCAGGCTGAGGTGAGGGCGTTAGAAAATACTGTACACGAAGTGACTACTTCAATTGGTAAAAGAATATTCGATCATGCTATCAGGTACCCCCACAATGGGCTGACGACGGAATTACCAACCGATTTGGGTGAATTACTAAAGAGTTCGGATAAAGTTATGTTAAAGAGACGTATTTTGGCTTTGAGAAGGCCGGAGGGACAGTTACCCCCAATAGTTACACACAATATGGTCGATGACGCTAATGACCTGATTTTAAATAAAATCAGACAAGTTCAATTGTTCAATAGCCCAAGTGATCGTGTTAAAATGATCTTCCATCCAGAATTTTTGAACGCTAATAATCCGATCCTTGGTTTAGATTATGATGAGTTCGTTCGTGGTTGCCATTTGGGTGTTTTCCCTTCATACTACGAGCCTTGGGGTTACACACCTGCAGAATGTACAGTAATGGGTGTTCCCTCCATCACGACAAATGTCTCTGGCTTCGGTTCCTATATGGAAGACTTGATCGAAACCAACCAAGCAAAAGATTACGGTATTTATATTGTGGATCGTCGTTTCAAGGCACCTGATGAATCTGTGGAACAATTAGTTGACTACATGGAAGAATTTGTAAAAAAGACAAGAAGGCAAAGAATTAATCAAAGAAATAGAACTGAAAGACTGTCCGACTTACTGGACTGGAAAAGAATGGGTCTCGAATACGTCAAGGCAAGGCAGTTAGCATTAAGAAGAGGCTATCCTGATCAGTTCAGAGAGCTCGTTGGTGAAGAACTAAATGATTCCAACATGGATGCTCTAGCAGGCGGAAAGAAATTGAAAGTTGCAAGACCGCTTAGTGTACCTGGCTCACCAAGAGATTTGAGATCAAACAGCACAGTCTACATGACCCCTGGTGATTTGGGTACTCTGCAGGAGGTTAATAACGCGGACGATTATTTTTCATTGGGAGTGAATCCTGCAGCTGACGATGACGACGATGGCCCATATGCTGATGACAGTTAAATCCTATGAGGATATAAACAGTATTAAAAATATCTTACCATAAAGACATACGACATTTCGAGGCGTTTTTGCTTTTCTTTTAACTTTCGTTGGCACAAACTGAAATATATGTGGAATGCCCTCTGAAAATATACTAGGAGTTTTAAGCGATCCAAACATTTTCTTTTCTTTTTTTCTCTTCCTCCTAGCGAAGTCCTCTTGCGTTAGCTGTAAACAAAATAAGTCAATTTCATTAATGAAAAGTGACATTATGGCGGTAGCTCTCTCTATCTTTGTTCAGTTATCAACATATAGTCATACTTAAAGATATAATAGCTCATAGTCATATATAGTTCTTTATACTTGAAAAAGTGATTCCTAAAAATCTCAACTTTTTTCACATTGTATTTACAAGATAATAAAATTATTACCATATTTAAACGAAAGATAAATTTTGAATTAAGGCGGTCGTTACATCATACCTGGCATTCCTGGCATACCACCTGGCATACCACCAGCACCAGCAGCTGGTGGTGGTTCTGGGGCATCAACAATGGCAACTTCGGTAGTAGCTAATAGTGAGGCAACACCAGAAGCATCAACTAAACCGGATCTAACCACTTTAAATGGATCGATGATACCAGTGGCTAACATGTCGGTGTATTCTGACTTAGAGGCATCGTAACCCTTGGCAAAATCATCACCATATTCATCAATCAATTTGCCGATGATAACTGAACCTTCTTCACCAGCGTTTTCAATGATCTGCTTGGCTGGTCTTGTAATGGCCTTTCTTATGATATCGACACCCAATTTTTGATCGAAATTGTCGACAACAACTTCATCCAAAACTCTAGATGCCTTCACTAAGGCAGTACCACCACCTGGCAAGATACCTTCCTCAACTGCAGCTCTGGTAGCGTTCAAAGCATCATCGTAACGGTCCTTCTTTTCACCAACTTCAACTTCAGATGCACCACCGACCCTGATGACAGCAACACCCCCGGACAATTTGGCCAAACGCTCTTGCAGTTTCTCCTTCTCATATGAATTTGTGGTGGTAATGTCGATGGAGCCCTTGATTTGTTCAATTCTCTCTTGAATAGCTTCCTTTGGACCACTACCGTTCAGGATAACGGTGTCTTCCTTAGTAACGGTAATAGAGTCACAAGAACCCAAGTTTTCTATGGTACATTGTTCTGGTTTCAAATCCAACTCCTCAGTAAAAACAGTACCGCCCGTCAAGACTGCAATATCACCAATTGTATTCTTTCTATTATCACCGAAACCAGGCGCCTTCACAGCACAAACCTTAACTTGACCCCTTAACTTGTTCAAAATACAGGCCGCAAGAGCTTCACCGTCAACATCTTCAGCAATGATCAACAAAGGTCTTCTGCTTTGATTGGAAATTTCCAAAGCTGGCAAGATATCTTGAATGGAAGAAATTTTCTTTTCACTCAACAATAGCAATGGCTTTTCAAATTCCACCTTGCTCGACTTTGGATCAGTGATGAAGTATGGAGAAATAAAACCACGATCAAACCTCATACCTTCAGTAACCTCAAGTTCATCTTCCAATGTTCTACCTTCTCTGATAGTGATGACACCTTCTTTTCCAACCTTTTCCATAGCTGAAGCTAGTAACTTACCAACATGAGAGTCCCCATTGGCAGAAATGGTTGCTACTTGAGCAATTTCCTCAGATGTGGTAATTTCTTTCTTGTTGGCGCTCAAAAATTCAATCACTTTTTCAACTGCAACTTGAGAACCCCTTCTCAAATCCATAGGGTTACAACCAGCGGCGACATTTTTGACGGATTCTGTGAAGATGGCTCTACCTAAAACAGTAGCAGAAGTAGTACCGTCACCAGCAGCCTCATTGGTTTTGGAGGCAACTTCTTGTAGTAACTTGGCACCCATATTTTCAAACTTGTCCTTCAACACAATAGATTTGGCAACTGTAACACCATCCTTAGTAATCTTTGGAGGACCGAAAGGCTGTTCGATTAAAACGTTTCTACCCTTTGGACCCAAAGTAGCAGCAACCGCTTCAGCTAAAGTTTCGACACCCTTAAGAAGGGAGGCTCTTCCTTCTACACCGAATTTCAATTCTTTATGAGAGGAGTAAGCACGACGCAATAAAGGCCTTAAAGTAGCGCGACTACGAACAACGGATGATCTCAACATTTTGAAAACTTTTTTGCTTATGATGTTTTCTCGTGGGAATTTTCTTATATTATTCAAGGAAGTGCATGAAGACGCAACCACGACCTTACATAATGAATGTAAAACTTAGTCTCCTTCAATATATATACATGAATGTCCGTCTGGATTCTGCTCCGGGCAAAACGAAGCAAAATTAAAGTCACCCTCCCCATTTGGTTTTCTGGAAAATTCCACGAGGTCCGTATATGATGACAGATACAGATGGGCGGCTATAAAGTAAGTTTCCAGAGGTAATACCAGGCAATAAACAGCTTCAATTGCTCGTAACACCATTGTATACCTACAAAAACAGTGGAATAGGTACGAGACATAACTGGCTGGAATCTCAACTGTACTTCTTTGCACAACTAGTCTTGGCGTTCTACTTGATCGTTGCGCGAATGGATGCACTCGCAATAATTCCCAATAGTATAACAGGAGGAACATTTGGATGCATTAGGTATATTATTCATCTTCTTTATCATCAAAATTTTCTCTTCCTTTATGTTACTATGTTGCTTTCTTTTAATCTATGTTTTTTTCCCTTTCAGTTGCCACCGCTTTTCTGCAAGATTCATAGTTAGATTTGCAAATCAAGGTGTTTTCGGGCCTTGTTAAAGCCTTCGCAGGCGAAGAAGAAAGGGAACGTAAGCTGCGTGAGCCGAATCTATTTATACAAAAACAATCAAAAAAGTATAACTACAGCATAAACTGTTGTATATACGTGTTGGAAAATAGGAAAGAAAAGAAGAGTAAAAGGACTCTTGATATTATCTCGAAAAAACCACAAATAGTGTAAGATTTAAACAGTAAGCCAAAAGAGATGACTTTGAAACCTTCAAAGAGACGTAAGGGCAGGTCTCGCCATTCCAGGAAGAAGCAAATAACGTCAGCGATACTGACTGAGGAAGGAATAATGATCAAGGCAAAACCATCAAGTCCTTACACATACGCAAATAGAATGGCAGATAAACGAAGTCGCAGCAGCATTGACAACATCAGTAGAACTAGCTTTCAAAGCAACAGTGATAACAACAGTATATTTGAAACGGCTTCACTAATTAGCTGTGTTACCTGTTTAAGCGATACTGATACAATAGACAGATCGGAAACATCGACAACGGATACAAGTAAAGATGATCTTTCTGCTAATCCAAAACTTCATTATCCTTCGGTGAATGGTCAATTGCCAGCAAACACCGTTATCCCCTATGGACGAATTCTGGATGCCAGATACATTGAAAAGGAACCTCTGCATTATTATGATGCCAATTCATCACCCAGTTCACCTTTAAGCAGCTCAATGAGTAACATTAGTGAAAAGTGTGATCTTGATGAATTAGAGTCCTCCCAAAAAAAAGAAAGGAAGGGCAACTCGCTATCGCGAGGAAGTAACAGTAGTAGTAGCCTCCTGACTTCCAGATCTCCTTTTACGAAACTAGTAGAGGTTATATTTGCTAGGCCAAGACGGCATGACGTTGTACCCAAAAGGGTTTCATTGTATATTGACTATAAACCCCATTCATCTTCTCACTTAAAAGAAGAAGATGACTTGGTTGAGGAGATTTTAAAGAGAAGCTACAAAAACACTAGAAGGAACAAATCCATATTTGTGATCATTAATCCGTTTGGTGGTAAAGGTAAGGCGAAAAAACTGTTTATGACAAAGGCAAAGCCGTTACTATTAGCAAGTCGGTGTTCCATAGAAGTGGTTTATACAAAATACCCTGGTCATGCTATAGAGATCGCGCGGGAAATGGATATTGACAAATATGACACTATTGCTTGCGCTTCGGGAGATGGCATTCCTCATGAGGTGATCAATGGGTTATACCAAAGGCCTGATCATGTCAAAGCATTCAACAATATCGCCATTACAGAAATTCCGTGCGGATCAGGTAACGCAATGAGCGTATCCTGCCACTGGACAAACAATCCTTCGTACTCAACTTTATGCTTAATTAAATCGATAGAGACTAGAATTGATTTGATGTGTTGTTCGCAGCCTTCTTATGCAAGAGAGCACCCAAAGTTATCATTTTTAAGTCAAACATATGGTCTCATTGCAGAAACTGACATAAACACTGAATTTATTAGATGGATGGGACCTGCAAGGTTTGAATTGGGTGTAGCCTTCAATATCATACAAAAAAAAAAATATCCTTGTGAGATATATGTAAAGTATGCTGCCAAATCAAAAAACGAGTTAAAAAATCATTACCTGGAACACAAAAATAAAGGGTCGTTAGAATTCCAGCATATTACTATGAACAAAGATAACGAGGATTGTGATAATTACAATTACGAAAATGAATACGAAACCGAAAACGAAGATGAAGATGAAGATGCGGATGCGGATGACGAAGACTCCCACTTGATATCTCGTGATCTGGCAGATTCTAGTGCTGATCGAATTAAAGAGGAAGATTTCAAAATAAAATATCCATTAGATGAAGGTATCCCTAGTGACTGGGAAAGATTGGATCCTAATATTTCGAACAACCTAGGTATCTTCTATACGGGTAAAATGCCATATGTGGCTGCTGACACTAAATTCTTTCCGGCAGCGCTTCCTTCAGATGGAACAATGGATATGGTTATCACCGATGCAAGAACCTCGTTGACGAGGATGGCACCAATCCTGCTGGGACTAGATAAGGGTTCCCATGTTTTACAACCGGAAGTCTTACACTCTAAAATTTTGGCATACAAGATAATACCAAAGTTAGGGAACGGCTTGTTCTCTGTCGATGGCGAGAAATTTCCTCTAGAGCCCCTTCAAGTCGAAATTATGCCACGCTTATGCAAGACGTTACTGAGAAATGGCCGCTATGTGGACACAGATTTCGATTCTATGTGACACTTTACTTAATCTTTTCCTTCGTACTGAACAATTAATCAAAAACTAGAATATGTCATTTCTATTTCTTCTATATTTTTTTTTACGTTGTTGTTGTTTTTGTTGTTGTTTGATAACTTTATACACTCCATACTTCTTTATAAAAAGTTTTAATACCATTCTTTAATACAACCATGTTTAGTGAGTACTAGCTCCTACACATCAGATCGTCAAGTACATTATGATTATGATTATTATTAATATTATCAGTACAATTATTATGTGCTGGTAGTTCACTAAAAAATATGACGCACACAAAGACTTCTCCTTATGCCCTATAGAACTGAAATATTAGATGTTAACACTGACAAGCGCTTTGTTCCTGCTCCTCTGCTGTAGAAATATCAATGACTCCCGGTTTATTTTGGTTTGCACTATTTGCATTTTCGCTATCCAAAGGAGTTGACTCGCTGTTTTGAAATTCAGGCAGCGATTTGGCAATCTTTTTGAATAAAGCTTTGACATTATAGCCTGCCTTTGTGGACGTTTCCATAAAGATTTTAGCACCCAATAGTTTTGCTTTTTTCTCTCCCTCTTCGGTTGAGATTTGCCTTTCATCTGATAAATCACTTTTGTTACCAACAATGCACAATATAACATTTTCATCACCTCTTTCATTTTTAACGTCTTCTATCCATTTATCAATATATTCAAATGATTTTCTCTTCGTAATGTCGTAAACGATAATAGCAACTCTCGAATCTCTGATATATGAAGGTATTAATGATCTAAATCTTTCCTGACCTGCTGTATCCCATAACTGTAATCTAATTGTCTTATCATCCAAATACATGGTCTTGGAAAGAAAATCTATACCAATCGTGGCTTGGTAATGATCATCGAACGTATCATACATAAATCTAGTGATCAGCGATGTTTTTCCAACACCCTGTTCTCCCAAAAAAACAATTTTGTACTTTGTCAATGATTTCCCGGATCTGCTCATTGTTAATTTCTTCTTTGTTTATCTTTTACTGTTCAGAATCAACAGCTTCAAACACTTCTTTTCACACAACCTTAAGTGCCCAATTGTGATATTCTTACATCATACATAGTAACAATCTATACATGGGCAATATTTTCCTCCACTAATTGAGTTGTGCTGAAAGCTTTATTACCCGGAAATTATTCGGCCATTTTTCACTAGAAGTTAATACCAGCACTAACGAATAGAAGCATCTATTCTACTCAAGATGCCCGGTTCATGAATAGGGAGAAGTATTTTTCTTATTTTCCTTTAGCCATCTATAAATATTTATCCTTATGCCTGTCACCACAATAGAAAAGGGTACATTATATATCAGTTGTTTTCGTACCTCTAGAGAGACACGCAAGGGGCTTTATATACGAAACCTCCAAATTTGCTAGATGTAACCATTATACATAGTAATTACGATTGTAAAACATCGGAAAGAACGATATATCTTGCAAATAGCTTTTCTTTGGTAATATATGTATTTACTTAAAAAACGAGAACTAGAAAATACTGAGTAAATTTTTATTAGACGTTGTTAAAGGCCTTTTATTTCTTACCAGATTTTTTGATACCACCACCCACTAAAGGTTTACCACTTTTCATATTAGCCATCAAAGCTTTCTTAGCAGCAGCATCGGCCTTTTGCTTCTCTTTGAAGGCAATGTCTTCAGGATCTAAGTCCTGTTGTTGCTTCTTCTTTTGCTTTAGAGGCTTCATCTTACCACCTTGGCGACTAGACATGATTGCTTAGGGTTTTTCAGTTATTCTTCTGGTTTTGCAACTTACTGTGCGTGGAGCAATCAATTACAGGATTTTAAACATGAAATTTTTTATTTTCCTCGTTCATTTTCGTCGCGGGAAACTTCCAGAAGTATAGATTTACTACAATTTTTATCTCAGGACAGAAAGAATAAACCAAAAAAGCCAAGACAAGCCAAGCCAAGCCGAGGCGACTGGAGGAGCTTTTCATCAAATTCAATGACAAATCACAACAGTTTTCCCTGTTAGAAAAGGCATGTGCACTCACAATTCATATTTTCATACAGAAGATATACATTGGATTTCAGGAAATATCAGGTAAGGTACGACAAAAACAATGGCGTTTGCCAACCCTTTATGATGGGTGATCTTGTATCGGCTTAATTGTGTGATCTAAAAAGGCAAAGTAACGTATTATTGGCTGGTTTATATAATTTGAATATGACTACTTTTTCAACGTTAAAAACGATAAATACTTGCTCAAAGGGTTCAGCGGCTAAATAAACTACGATTTCGCAGCAGGATCAGATGGATTCAATCACATCATTCGCAAAACATTCACATCATTCGTGAAGCATTAAAGGTAATAAGAAAAATAGAACAAAGAATTTTTAAGCACAGGACCACAAAGGGACAGCAAATACGGTGATAAGAATGGAAGGTTTGAAGAAAAAGATTTTTGGTGTTTGCCTGAAAAATGACTTAGCACAGACTAGGAATGAAACGAAAGGAATCCACTATGGGTTAATGACTTTGGAAACTTCTAAACAACTGGAGGAATTTCTCCATTTGCTAGTAATAAAGAGAGAAGTAATTCAAAATTTTGAGTTGTTATTTCACATCATAAATGTTGCCGTTAAAATCACCGATTCAAATCTTCCAAGTGATGATATCTGGCATTTCATTTTAAAATTAAGATTTTCTTCTGAGATTAATATAGACGAAGACTCCAAAGTTTTAAATTATTTACTTGAGACTGGCATCGCAATGGAAAATCCAGTCAGTTGGAAATGCTTGGCCGTTATTAGCAGCATCCTCAGCAGTGTCCCTCAATCCAAAAAGATTATAACTAACCTGATCGAGACAGAACATGCCAAAAAGATTGGTCAGTTGTTTGATAATATTCAAGATTTGCAACAAGGAAATTTTCTGGTGGAAATTCTCTCTAACTGTTTTAAGAAAAGTGCTTCAAATTCCAAGAAAGTGGAAAAAATACCTCAGTTATGGCAAAGCAGGTCTAAGAACAAATTTTTCTTTGAAAATGAATTTTACCCTTTTAGCAGCAAAAATGGGAGCTTACAAACCTGCCAATTTCTGTGCAATAATTTCATGTCAACTTTATCCTTCACGGGTATTCTAAGGCAGGTTTCTTATAGCGGATCTGAAACATTAAAAAATCTCCGTATATTTAAGAAAAAAGACGATGAAAATTCTTACTTCATTCAGTGCATTTACAACAAAATCTATCTTTGGTTAGACGAGAAAGCCCCTTTGGAATTTGAAAGAAAGAAAATCAGGATTACCAAAAACTTAAAAAATAAAATTCAAATTAAATTGAGGCAACCTTTCCACGAATGTGTGAGAACTACCGCTGATAAAACAGCACTCTTATTTAACAAAACGAGGGGGTTTCAGCTCGAATTTGAAGACGAGAAATTAGGTGAAACTTTTTTTCACAATGTCAACAATAGACCTAAGATTAGTGAAGTACAAAACTTTTTAGTTTTAGACTATATTGAAGAAGAACCAGAGAATGAAGGTGAAGAAGAAGAGCAAACCAGAAGGGCAGATGAGCAGAAAGAGGATGAAGAGGAAGAATCTCTCGATGAATTATCCACTCCCATGGTATATCCAATAAAATCATCTATTTCCCATAACCATAACGAAAAGGTTCAGTTAGTCACTCCCGACCGTTCTGTTTCCATAAGATCTGATGAATGGGATTTAAAGTCAAATACTGAAGACGAAGAAGGTAATGTTCTTACAGACCTGAAAATAAGCAGCACTAAGGAAACAAGAAGGCAAACAGACTACGTCCATATTGATTCAGAAGACCAGTCACCAGTAGTATCCGCTCAGATGAGAAAAATGAGAAGAGAATCTACGAAAACACTAGAAATATTGAGACAAGAGTTCAAAGATAAGGATGTACAAAACAAAGAAGACCAGTCCGAACAAATACAAAACCCGTTTGTAAATACATCCTCGTTAGTTGTAGGTAAATCCTGTCTTGTTAATCCTAAGGAAAAGCCTAATATTGATCAAACGGTCGTCGGAATAACCGAATTAAAGTCAAATTCTTCCATTAAGAAAAGGGATATCAACATTCTCGACACTATATTTGGGCAACCTCCGTCCAAGAAGCAAAAACAATTCCACAAAAAGGAGAAAAAGAAGCAGCAGAAAAAGTTGACAAACTTTAAGCCCATTATCGATGTCCCTTCCCAAGATAAACGAAACCTTAGGTCAAACGCTCCGACAAAACCCAAATCCATAAAAGTAAGTAAGCTGCGTACCGATAAGAAAGTTACAGGGGAAAAATCAAGCCCAGAAACAACGGCAGAGAAAGTTGATGATCAGACTGTGCGTAGCAACGATGAACAAGCAGTGAGCAGAGCAACTAAAGAAAAGCGCTTTCCAGATGTCAATGAAGGCAAAGAAATTACTAACGATGACGCTAAAGTATCTCACGAGTCCAAAAAAAACAATGAAACTTTTGTTGATTCAAGTGTAGTAGAAAAACATACCCCCCCAGACAAAGACTGTAACAATTGTAACATTACAGATATTTTGGAATCTACCACTGTTATCGACTTGCACTCACCCCATGGATTATCTGCTCCTGGTCAGAATACTTTCACAAACAAACTGCAAGAACAAATTTATAGTTCAATAAATCATTTTTCTAACGAATTGGTAAGAAAAATTTCGATAATAAACCAAGAGTTAAACAAGAAAATCTTAAAAGAGTTGTCCGAAAAATACCAAAAACTATTCGCCGAATTACAAGATAATTTCCAGAATGATACCAATGAGATGCTTAAATTCATGGGCGAGATCAAAGACATGATGAATCTCCCGGAAGATCAGCTAGTTCATGCTATTAGGACAAGAAAATTTGATAACAACAAGAGATAAATAGTATACATATACGCAATTCTTTTTAGATTTAAGATGGCTAATAAAAGTAATATAGGCAAGCTTATTCATGTTCGAATTTTTTTTCTCGCAGAGCTAGTACTCTGGCAATCGACACTTATTTCGTACAAAATGATCACGCAACTTTTGACAATTTTTTTTTTTTTCATCTGTTTTCCAGGAAACTTGGATCTTTTTTGCTCCATAGCACTTTTGGTCTTCCTCAATTAAATATTTCTAGATCCCGGTAGTTCTCCTTCTTTGACCATTAATAAAAAATAAGCAAGGCATAAAAGAGCAGCAAAAATGGATTCTAAGACCCCAGTCACCTTAGCTAAAGTCATCAAAGTTTTAGGCCGTACCGGTTCTCGTGGTGGTGTTACCCAAGTTCGTGTTGAGTTCTTGGAAGACACTTCCCGTACCATTGTCAGAAATGTCAAGGGTCCAGTCAGAGAAAACGACATTTTGGTCTTGATGGAATCTGAACGTGAAGCTCGTCGTTTGCGTTAAAAGATATATTAAGAAATTTAGAATTGGTGCTCTTCAAGCATTTTTTTTTTCTATATTTACAAACAACAGCTTATTTTTTAATATTTCTCAAAAATGAAGTCCGAATGATTATTTTAATTGAGTTTAGTGATGAAATCGATTGCAAATAATATAAACGTTGGTAAGCTCATCTAAACAATCGAAAGGAGGGATAGAAGGCAGTAAGTGTTTGTGCTTTGGTCGGTTTTTCCATTCGGTGAATTCATACATCTCCTTTATTAATTTTAATGGATTCTTTACAAGGGATTTTCGGTTGCCAAAAACAGAGAACAAATGCGTAGAAATACTCAATGATGTCAATTTTTCAAAAAATGAATTAAATGATTGAAGTCACTTAATTTTTGTGGTTTTTTGGAGGTGGGTTGAGTGTACAACTCACTATAATTGATGAGATATTCGACGAACTTGTTACTTTTTTGGATTCCAGAATGTTTACTGAATTTTAAGAATTAATTAATTTGAGGCTAACCTGTATGGCATGGAATAACGAATCGACAAGAAGTCTCTTACTATAACTTTCTTTTTTTTTGGTGCATCTATCGTTAAATACAATTTAAATATTACATTCATGTACTTACTCAATATAATAATCTGATTACTTCATACAATAGAAGAGAAAGAAACAGTCTCTAAAACTGCTGTCATAACGCGTGGTGTTGTGGTTTTGCTTAATTTTTTTTAGACCCATGCACCAGATATTGATCCCATTTTTTTTGTGGCTCTTTTGCCAATCGCTCTTATTAAGTAAGTTTACATCCGCGGTTATGTTTTGCGTCTGAATTTCATTTACAGTGATGGCGAGCTTGCGCGGCTATTTTTTATGCGGTTTATCATTTAGACACTCAGAAGCTGCAGTGATGTAAGATACTGCTTGAAACTACCGTTAGATTAATAATAAACAATTAGAACTGTCCTAATACATATAAACTTATATGCTCCCTATCAATGGCATAACGTTACCATTCAATAAATTAACATTATCAATGCGTCAACAAAGGAATAGAACTATTTGAAAGGTCCAACCTTAATTTTTGACGTTTAATTGACTTGCCTTAGTTTTTTATTCTCACCTTTCCAAATTTTCTTTTTTTCTGTGGGTATTCTTCGACCAAAGAAGAACTTGATTTTGTTTTTTCTGGTGTAGCCTCAGATTCAGAAAAATTCTCCAGGCGAAGTTGCGAACTGGTACTACTTTCTCTAGATTTTGGCTTGAAATCTGTCTTTGGTTTAATTTTACCGCAGCTATTTGGTCGAGCCTCATTTGTAGGGTCTACTTGCAATTCAAAATCATCATTATAAAAATGATTCACCGCAGGAAATCTGACGCGCTCTTTTTCGTTAAGTTCTCCAGATTCTTCAAACCGCGACACATCTTGAAATTTGTTTCTAAAAGATAATAATGTTTTCAATGAGTCCGCCAGAAATTCTTGATGCTGGAATTTTCCTTTATGTAGTAATTTTTTGATTATGTCATCGTCTGTGCATTGCTGCAGAGATTCATAGTTCTTAGAATTTTCAGGAGCCCATTGACTGATAACTTTACTCCCACCGTCTAAATCACGAAGAGAAATTAAAAGAAAATCTAAGCATTTTTGCTTTTGATTCAAAATATCCCGTTGTACATAGTGGTATTGGGTGGAAAGGTTTACCAATTTTAATAAAAGCATACATAAACTTTGCAAAATCATATAGAACATATCCTTAGTAACATGTGAAGGTACGCTATTTATGGAAACTGTAATATCCGCAGATACATCGAAACTAAAAACCAAATTTGAATCTACCAATCCAATTTGGTTAATTTCTTGAGGAGCTTGTAGAATGTCCATTAGTTTTAGTTTAATTAGATTTAATGATATACTATCCGTAAAACCTTGGCTCTGGCATTGCTGTGATAATTGAGTTTGTGAAAGTTTGAAAACGTAGGGAACTAAGCGCTCCAAGGAAACTAAAACAATCATTACAATTGTGGTTGGAGATGACATCGGTAGAAATAATAGGAGACAATTTCCCTCACCAATAATTTTTTTAATACACCATTCTGCATCACTTAGCTGCTGCCCTTTCAACTCAGAATCCATCACACATGTGTAAGATTAACCTCCTATCTGGCCGTTGTTATGGTTATTCTCCATAGGGTTTCCACTTATATGACACTATTTTGTGTTTGCCCGCTGCCAACACTATCATCCCTTTTTGGGACGAAAAAATCCATGTAAAAAAATACATCAATCATAAATACATTTATAAATCGAAATGATATTGTTTATAAAATTTCTTTTTGTCAATGGACCAAAGGTCTTTGGAAATCTCTTTGAACGTTTTCCAAACATCATTAGTAAAATCTTCAATCATGAGATCACTGAAGTGCTCCATATTAATGCCCTTTTTCAGCCAAATTTTTTCAGTCTCTATTCTTGCTTGGGACGCTTTATCGAATAAAACCCTACTTACGCGTTCAAACGCCAAAGTTGAAGTTAACTGATGAAAATTGGAAACTGCTTTTAACAATCGCTTATTTCTTTCATTAACAGCAAATATGCTATCAACGATTTCGTAAAATCTTATTATTGTTCCTGAAAATGAGAGAAATTTATCAGTCCTAACATCGAATCCTGTCAAAAGTTCATCAAAGTTTTCTTCTTCATATTTAATGAATTGTATTTTTTTCCCAGTGTCAAGGTCAATAAGGAAAAGGAATCCCTTCTCCCTGAAGATTAACCTATTAAATGCTAAACTGTACACTTGCGATACTATTCGTATTAAAAGTGGATTGATTAGAATAATAGACAGTTTTAGCCCTTCAGTTAACACGTTCTCCTGGTCGTTGATAGGCTCTTTAAAATGAAATACCATTGTATTAACACAGACTGATATGGATATCAACAAGAACTGAACCATTCTGTTCTTATCTATGATTCTGCTTTGTTGAGCGATGATCATCTCAATATTGTATATACTAGCAACTATACTTAGAGATCTTGATAAAATCAATATATCAAAGGGATCAATATCAGAGTAGTAAACTGAATTTGTATAATGTTCGATAGGTGAAAAGTTAGATTGTATAAATTCAATCAATCTCAATGAAAAAGTGGTCAATTTTTCGTTCATCTCTCTCTTGTGAATTTCACGAGTAGTGAATCGGGAAACATCTAAAAAATCGTGCATTAGCTTAACTCTCCTAAAGTCAATACTCGGTGATTGGAAATTCTGCGCAGTAAATATACTTAAATCGAAAAGATCATCTGAAATAGACGGAGGATTACCTATATCATATGAGGTGGATACATCAAGGAATAAAGCCCAAAACCAAATACACCTCAAGTTTTGTTTGGTTTCCTCACTTTCGTTCAAATACCATTTATCAATATCATTTAAACCCAAACTTATGCACCCCTGGCATAGCTCGTTGATTAAGTCAACGCCTTGAGTCGCATCCCATACACCGTCCGTGCAATTTATCATTACACTAATATAGGACAATAAGAAAAATTGTAGTTTTTCCACAAAATTTGAGCTCGATGATGACAAGGACGCTGCACTTAAACTGTGAAGGAAACGACTCACGGAAGAAGGGATATCTTGGTTATAATAGCCCAAGCAAAGAATTTGAAGTACAATGCCAAGGTTATACTTATCTTTTGCATTACCTTGCAAATCGAGGAGGATGACTAGGTTCTTGTCCGTGGTATCTCTAATAAAAAGTCTGTCCAAGAGGGACAGAATATCGTCTTGGTTGAAGATATGCAATATGTCGAACAGCGGTCCAGCAAAAAAAGATTTAATGCAGCTTTCCATTTGAGGAAAACTAGGCAAATCTGCTACAACATCATTTTCATTTAATTGCGATTTAGTGCATTCAGGAAGTGGTTTCAAGACTTTCCATAAATTTTGAAACTCAGTTTGAAACTTATTTTGTTCAAACAAAGATAAAGTTTTCCAGGAGGTGGGGCCAAACACATACCTCGAGCCATTATCACCTAAAACCGAAGTTCTCAGTGACCGTAATGGATTTTCTGAACTCCTGCAATACACCGGTTTCGCATTATTGTTATCGTTTTCCTTCAGTAGAGTCTGCAAATTCTCAATCTTCTGAACCAACGCTACATTGGGCACTTGCTCGAACAGTTCCGTATTAGACAAGGGATAGTTGAACTCTTCTGTGTAAACGCATTGCGGTAGTTTTCTAATTACACATTGCTGACACATAGGCCTGGCCTGACTGCATTTCAGTTTTCTTTTTCTACAAAATGCACATGACTTGATGACCTTCCTCCTCTTGCCCTTCTTACCACTTAAAACGGGCTCTCCGGTAGTAGATGTCATAGGAAAATGGGATCCATCCATCCCAACAAACTAAGTGCCGTTTGCCTCTTTCTTATTCGTCCCGTACCAACCACGTGTTTTCCACCTGTCATGGGCTTTTCAAGAGTTTGTCAACGCGGAAAGGCACCGCATTGCACCTTGTCGTGATGTATTCTAAGTACAAGTAGTAAAGAAGTAATGACCCTGTTGTTATTGCCCCACTGCTGACCGCTGTTAATGCCTCTTCATGATTTCTGAGTCATTGTTGTACCCTCTGGCGAATAAGCCACTGTTGGTTTTGTGTGCATATTGGAAAGGCGTTGCAACGGACTGTAACTCCACACACGAAAGAACCCTTAATTTTCAGCCGCTCGTTATTTTATTCAGTTGATCATTTCTTGTATAAATAGATTCAAGCAAATTTAAAGTTGATGATTCTATCTTCACAGCTAGAGCTCTACGTGAAATTTGTGCAATATATAGGCTGTGATTTCGAAAGTTATATATTCTCTGGGTAGAAGTGAAAAGGATGGTTGCCGCTTTAACGTATTTGCCTACTGAGCTTATCCAAAGGATATTTGAGTTCACTGTGGTGGAAACAGACTCTCAATATTGGTTGTACAATTTAGTGGCTCTAATTGATTTTTCTGTCTCTTCGAGAGGTGGTGGCTCTATAACGGAAGACTTCTTGACAAATTACGTTAGGAAGAATTTGATGGTTTTAGATCTGACCTGTGAGGCCACTCAAGACTCGATTTTACGAGCGGAGTACGGGTTTCTGAAGAGATTGTTGCCATACATTGACATGGACGCACAATATATCAGAGTTGTTGATTTGGAAACCAATGTTGACAAGGCCCAGAATTTAAAAGCAGAAAAACTTATTGTTATATTTGACGAATTCTCAGATTTGAAACTCATAGAAACCTTCTTCCCTTTGGCGAATTCCAATTCAAACATAACCGAGTTCGTATTCTGTGTTCGCAATATAAAGAGTTCGTTTTATTCACCTTTGGAAAAATTACATATTGCGAACATAGTCGCAGATATTGATATTAACACATTGTACCTGGACTTCGTGGATTCAAATATCTATTCGGATCAAAATTTGTTTGGGATTTTTGATCCCGATATATTTCAGCTGATTAATAAAAACTATAGAAACTTCTTTTCTAAGACTAACGAAAAGGGGAAGAAAAGACCCCCCATTTGCAAGAAAATCTGTTTTCCCTTTGTTGAAACATTGAATTTGGATTATATGGCCCTTGATTCATTCTTTAATTCGATACTGCATAAACTAACAACAAAGATAAAAACATTTGAAAGGAACAATGAGTTTGACGTGGATAAAAATTTAAATTTAAACTCGACAACGACAGTAGCAGCTTTAATTATCAAGTCGATCTTGCAACAATTCTTCAACAATTTTCATATCAGCTTCCCTAATTTGGTTACCTTGAATTTTATTAAGATGTCTACCTACCCAAACAATAATGAAATTACCCAATGTTGTAACTTCATAGATTTATCTTCATATGTTCTAAACAAATGTTTAAGTGAGAATATCTCGATAAATTTCCTCTTTCAGTTGCACTCTTTGAAAAATTGGTCAATGCCCAAGATTAAAGAATTCACTGGGCACAAATTCAAGTATGACGAAACAACATTTTCAGGTTCACCAGAAAGGTACATCAAATCATTGAGGGGAAACATTAAAATTCTGCAAGAAATGGCAATTAACGAAACCAACGATGGTACTTGCTATTTCAGAGTCAAGTTGATACCTGAGGGGGTAGAAAAAACTCAAATAATCGACTGGATCCCCTTTACTTCTTCATTTAGCGATGATACCTTCAAACAAAGACACCATTTAAAGAGGCCAATGATTTGCTTGAAGAACAACTCTTTAAGATCGCTTACTGTCAAAATCATACGTATTGAAAAATGTTCATCCATCCGAATCCAGGGATTTTACCTACCAAATCTGCAGGAACTGTTCATCAACAATACCCTTTGCGACACCACCCAACACCAAAAACAAGCGTCAAATGATATGAGTTGTATAGAGTTCACTTCATGGAATGAACTACCACAATGCAAGAAATTGGGATTTGCTCAATTAGAAGACGACTCTAACTACGTTCTTAATATCAGTAACCTACAAGACCATTTACCAAATCTGGACCTGCGGGAGAGTTTCCCAACTTTCTTCGATATAAGACAGAAGTTTGTCGTGGTTTGAGGTCTAATTTTCAACCAAACGTGTTGTACTAGCATATATAATTAAATAAATTTCTCTAGTTATCACTTGATTTATCTAATCAGAGACGTCATAAACGAATTTTTTTTTTAGCAATAAATCCTCAACGCTTTTTGTTTTCATTTTTCGGTCTTTTTCTACCATAGAAGATAAACAAGTAGAGCCCATGTAATATAATATATCTACAACCTATTATTACCCAAAACCAACAAAAACCTTGACAGTGACACCCCGTTACACACTCACAATTAAGTAGGGATGATAAAGTCAACACTAATCTACAGAGAAGATGGGCTGCCTCTTTGTACGTCTGTGGACAACGAAAATGATCCCTCATTATTTGAACAAAAGCAAAAGGTGAAAATCGTCGTTTCCAGATTGACACCACAGTCTGCCACGGAGGCCACTTTGGAAAGTGGCTCTTTTGAGATCCATTATTTGAAGAAATCCATGGTGTACTACTTCGTCATTTGCGAATCTGGATACCCAAGAAACTTAGCATTCTCATACCTTAACGATATAGCGCAAGAATTTGAACACTCATTTGCTAATGAGTACCCCAAGCCTACCGTAAGACCATACCAGTTTGTAAACTTTGATAACTTTCTACAGATGACAAAAAAGTCATACAGTGATAAGAAAGTTCAGGACAATTTGGACCAACTAAACCAAGAGCTTGTAGGTGTCAAGCAAATCATGTCCAAGAACATCGAAGACCTACTTTACAGGGGAGATTCTCTCGATAAAATGAGTGACATGAGTTCTTCTTTGAAAGAAACATCCAAAAGGTACAGAAAGTCCGCGCAAAAGATCAACTTCGATCTCTTGATCAGTCAATATGCTCCTATTGTCATTGTCGCTTTCTTTTTCGTCTTTCTCTTCTGGTGGATCTTCCTCAAATAGACGTCACCCCATCATCCCACATCACAAATCCCGATCAATTTGGTCCAAGTGTATAACATAGTCTAGTTCAGTATTAGTATAATATGGCAATTTATTTGACATAATTACGTATTTTTCAGGCAAGCTGGCGGGTGACCCGCCGCACTGCACTTTTTAGGGAGTCTTTTCAAGGATATCATCACTATATATCGAAGGAAAAGAGGCTTTCCAACTCTTTTGGATGATCGAATTGCCATCACTACTCTATTAACCGTCTGTGTATTAACTAAATAATCACATAGTATTAAGTTATAATTCCTGGAAAAAAAAAAAGAAAGCGAAACGACAAAATTAGCATATACCATGTCTCAACTGCCAACAGATTTTGCTTCATTGATCAAGAGATTCCAATTTGTTAGTGTCCTCGATTCCAACCCTCAAACCAAAGTTATGTCCTTATTGGGAACCATTGACAACAAGGATGCTATTATCACGGCTGAAAAGACGCACTTTCTATTTGACGAAACCGTGAGAAGACCCTCCCAAGATGGCCGCTCCACTCCAGTTTTATATAATTGTGAAAACGAATATTCTTGCATCAACGGAATTCAGGAATTAAAGGAGATTACTTCCAATGATATTTACTACTGGGGTTTGTCAGTGATAAAGCAGGATATGGAGTCGAACCCTACCGCCAAGTTGAATTTAATTTGGCCTGCTACTCCAATTCATATCAAGAAGTATGAACAACAAAACTTTCATTTAGTCAGAGAGACTCCTGAGATGTACAAGAGAATTGTTCAGCCTTACATCGAAGAAATGTGTAATAACGGTAGACTTAAATGGGTAAACAACATTCTTTATGAAGGCGCTGAGTCAGAAAGGGTCGTTTATAAAGATTTTTCTGAGGAGAATAAGGACGACGGCTTCCTAATTTTACCTGATATGAAATGGGATGGCATGAACTTAGACTCTTTATATCTAGTTGCGATCGTCTATAGGACCGATATCAAGACAATAAGGGATTTGAGATATTCTGACAGACAGTGGTTAATCAACTTGAACAACAAGATTAGATCCATTGTTCCTGGTTGTTACAACTATGCTGTCCATCCGGATGAGTTGAGAATTTTGGTTCACTACCAACCTTCTTATTATCATTTCCACATTCACATCGTTAACATAAAGCATCCCGGTTTAGGTAATAGTATTGCCGCGGGCAAGGCCATCTTGTTGGAAGACATCATTGAAATGTTAAATTATCTAGGACCAGAAGGCTACATGAACAAGACAATCACCTACGCTATTGGTGAAAATCATGATTTGTGGAAAAGGGGTCTGGAAGAAGAACTCACTAAACAATTGGAAAGAGATGGTATCCCAAAAATACCCAAGATTGTGAACGGTTTTAAATAAAGGTTGTTACAATTCTCACATCATCCACCTTTTTCCTACTCTCATTTTCTTTTTTTGAAAGTTGTTTGTTTTATATACCTTAGTTTCACAACAACATAAGGCATGCCTATTTGAGATTTTGTGATTAAAAAATAATAGAATACGTACTATATAACCGTCGGTTTAAAGTAAATAAATTAAAGACTAAGAATGAAACAATTAAAAACGCTGTTCAATAACGTTGCTCTATCCTCCTGAGTCTTCCGGATCCTGTCTCCATTTTTTTGTGTGGTGACGAGTTGAGATAAAAAGATTTCCACTGCTGAGAATAATATCTATAATCGATAATGAAAGTTAGAACGATCACGTTGACTCTGAAATATAGTCAATAGAAAAAATTAGGTATCAATTCAATTGTAATATTTACTGGATTGAATTTAATTTAAGAATTACAGGAATAAGAGGACGGACAATAAGAGGTACGCTACACATCTACCATCACTTTCAGGGAGGGCATAAAATGGAGGAGAGTAAGACAAAAAGAAAAGAGGATCGCATAGATTTGAAGAATACACCGCCTCAGAAGAAGTCAAAAAGAGATTCAACAAATGACAAAACTGCAAGCACATCACTATGTTCAATCATGCCCAGGGGTTACAAAATGATGGAAAACATGGGTTACAAAGAAGGAGAAACATTAGGTAGTAATGAAAGTGCCCTAAAAGAGCCTATTAAGGTAGAAATCAATACAAAAAGGAGGGGAATTCGTGCAGAAAAGCCCGACCCATCAACAATGAATGACATGCAGATGAGTGAACAACGATTTATAAAAAGAGAAAGTGAAATGAAAAATAATAAGCGGTTAAAAAAAATTTGGTATAGGATCCAAAAAGTTGCTTTTGAAATGATGGGTGATTCCGATTTATACAATCCAGGCGAAGATCCGAGAGACTTTAACGTACTTTGGAGATCTTACGTTATGCAACTAAATGAGGAAGTAGCAAAAAATGACCTAAATAATCACAGTAACAATGATAATGAAGATAAGAATAATATGATACCAATGGTAAATGAAAGTTTGGAGGCTTCGCCTGCAATAAAAGGTGAAAAGTTTGGACGTCCTTCTACATTAATAGATTGTGATACTTCAATTATCGGTAGTCGCATTACAAAAGACACAGAACTTGCCGAATTAGAAGAATTGAGCATTGAAAAAAGAATAACAAAATTGAATATATTCCTGAGATCCGAGAAGTACTACTGTTTTTTTTGCGGAATCAAGTATAAGGATGAAGGTGATCTCTACGAGCATTGCCCAGGAGTGAATGAAGACGACCACAAATGAATTTTATCGAGATAGGTAAAGTCATAGTTCAAGAAGAAAGAAATGAACAGCTTTTATTTATATAATAACATATAATATAAAACGGAAGAAACGGGTAAACGTCAGTTCGATTATTCTTTTGCGGATACAACCTTGAAACCTTGCTCCAATAATGCAGTGACGTCTTCATTTTTGTATGGTAGATTGTTTAGTACGAATGCAATATCATCCCATTGCTTTTGGGTCTCGCACTTTCTTAGTCTTCCAACTAATTTCTCGTTTAATTGCTTTTGGTGCCGTTCCTTATCGATAAAAGTCAACAGAAATTTGATGATTTTCTTGAAACTCTCCTTACCCAATAAATCATCTGACGATAAATTACTAAAGATATCGATGAATCCATTATAAATGGCGTTGTCCTTGGATGCTAACTCGGTGAAAAATAATCTGCACATATCACTTATTCCCTGGTCTGGATTGTCTAGGCATTTGGCCATTTCTCCTAATTGTCCTTTAACCTTAACCTGGCCAGCTAAAATCAAGAAGGTAACTGTCATTAAACATGTTCTTTGTACCATTAAGTTTTCATCATGCAAACGGCGATACAAATAATCTGTGTTTTCGTCCACTAAGTTGTTGAAGCATACTGCCATGTCACCTAGTCCTAAGACAGCATTTGAGCGAATAGTAGGATCAGGAGATTTTTCCATTACTGTGATTAATAGCGGCAGGCTCTTTTCACAATATTTTGATGATAAACACATTAGTTTTTCTAGACATAAGGTTGCCGTTCTTTGAAGCATTGGATCGCTAAACCTGCTTGAATTAGAAACAATCTCTTCTACAATTGGGCAAAACTTCCCTAATATAGATTTTTCTCCAAATAGTAATTCATTCTCTTTTACAAATTGAATAGCATCCGTGAAATCGTCCTCATTAGTACCTCCTATCATTTCTAGCTCTTTATCACCACCGTTATCTTGTGTGGTGTTAGTTACATCTGCACCTTGGTTTTTTACTTTACCGTTCCGAGTTTCTGCCTCGATCTTTCTTTTCTTGAATTCTGCCTCACATTTCTCTAGATAGACAAGTGTTTTAATCGCCACTTGACCCACAATGAATAATAATTGACTGAGAGAAACAACTCTAGATGATTGTTCTAACGACAAAATAGAGTCTTCCTCTTCAGGTTTACCAAATGTCATCATTGTCTTTTCTCTAATCAGATCTGTAGCTAGTATATCAGGCTTAGAAGAGATTGTAAACAGTGCACTAAGCGCTTGTTCGCACATAGGATAATATTCATTATCCTTGGTATAGTTGATAATTATGGCATACAACTTTTTCACTGCAACATCTTCAAGCTCTTGATTTATTGCCTTGGTAATAATAGTGCTTCTCTTGGGAACCATTCTCTCTAACGCTAAACAAGAATACCGACAAAGGGTCAGATCTTTTAAACCAACGGCACCAAGTCCAATGTTTAAAAGTGACTCCAGTCCTTTTAATGCTATTTCGTTATCGGCTAACGATAACATTCCTAAAATAATAATAGAACCATGAATTTGTTCCTTAGAAAACCCTTTTTCGGAGTCACGGTTGTTCACATTTTGTTCTTTCTGCATACTGGCCTTCGATGCAGAATTGTAAATAGCCCAAAGGATATTAATGACATGTTGATCAATCATTTTTTGTTCATACATCATTCCTAATAGCTGTTCCAAAGAGGCCAAGTCTGCAATAGATGCGCCGATGCTTAGATTAATTAAATTTTTGGCAATATGTGCCGCCTTCTCCTGCATATTGCAACTATCTGGCGCGGTTAAAAATAGCTGCTTATAACATTCTATCAAATGTACTGATATACTCGTTCCTTCATCGTTTGTGCCCTTCATCCAAACCAAATGCAGCATTTTTTTTATACCAAATTCGCTTAACTCAATGTCAAAAGCGTCTGCTAAAACTAGGAAGTCCATTGATTCTAAAACTTCGTTTCTGTTCTTAGAAAACAGCAAATTAGATATCAATTCAATACTCTTGTGTATCTCTTTAATGAAACTAATGGCATCTTTATAGTAAACAATCATTAACTTTAGCTTCATGAGAACACTGGTATTTGTTGCCGTATTTATATTCTCTACCTCATTTTCTATTCTAGAAAGTTCTGCGCTCTTATTGAAAGATCCTTCTAACTCGGTCCTACATTGACCTTCATCTTGTTCTACCTCTTCTTCAATCAAAGACCTTTCAATCGTGTCATTCAGAGTTTCTTGTGACTCTACTTTCTTTAAAGTGGAATTTAGCTGTGATTCAGACCCTTTGAGATATTCTTCCCATTCACTCAGCCTCAATTGACTACCATGTATGGCCTTAAAAGGATGTTTTAGCAATAATTTTGAAAGTAACTTTACTGAGTTCCTACGAACTAAAGAGGAGCGGTCCTGCAATGATCGTACTGCCAATGAAGTAAATTTAGCTTTGCTTTTGTTAAATTTCGAACTCAAATCGCAGATCTTTGAACACCCTTGTATCGCCTTCGTTCTAACGTAGGGATTTGAATCCTGGAATCTTTCTTCTAGTAACTCAATAAGTACGGCTATTTGTTGTTTATAATGTTCCATAGTTTGTGGGTCTTGAGCCAATTCAGCCACAATATTTCCACATGCTTCTACAACAGAACATCTCAATGTTATAGAACTATTGTTGAGTAAGGTGATGACAAGATTCATCTGTCGAAGCATTATTCCTGGTGATAGCTCTGATAATTTAATCAAAAAATTTGATATTGCCTTTGGGCCTGTGGTATCCTTTGCGTTAAATACCCTGGTGCTGATTTCTTTCAAGATATCTTCTGTTAGTTGTGGATAGTTATATTCATCATTCAATAGTTTTAGTAATTCTGCATTAAAAACCGACAAATGAAGAAAATAAGTTAAATTTGTCATCAATGAACTTTGTATACTTGAACTTTGACCGTGATTTTTAACACACATAGCCAAAATCCTTTGAATAAACATCTTTAGTGATGATACCTTCGTCACAGGTTCAATCTCTAATAACACAAATAATGGTCTTGTGAACAAACCAATAAACAAATCTTTTTCAGGAGTTGTCTGAAATATCTTAGATAAGTTAATCTCCAGTAGCTTTGTTATAGATTCAAGCAAGTTTTCCATTTGATTACAATCTCTTTTAAACAGCTCGACGTTTGCACTATCATTCTTACTGTTTTTGGCAGAACGGTTTAAATTAGTAGACTGCGAGGAGACCTTATGTAACTCATCTTGTAAAAACGTCAAAAGTACCTGAATAAGGTAGCCATACTCTTCTAAATGCCTTTTCCACTGCGGTATCAGGCCACCAATTTCAGTAAAGTTAACATTTGATGAGAGATTAGCCTTAATATCTTTTGACAGATTCGACAGAGATGAACTTATCAAATAGCTTAGTTGAGTTTGTAATTTCGGTGTTAAGTGCGGGAAGTCATGGCAAAGATCTATTAATGCTTCTAGTGAATCTGGACTAGCATCTATTTGTTCGGGTGAAACGGCCAATTGGTCTATGATAACATTCAGTTCTCTGGATGGGTCCTGCAAGCGAGGATATGATTCTCGATCTGTTGTTTGGAACTTGGTCAGATACTCGGAAAGGCTAAAGCCGGACATCTCATAAAGTAACGAAGTCAGTTACCACCTATCAAAGGATAAAGATATTGTTACTGCTGCTTCCTTTACCTTTCTTTTTTTTGGTCAGTGACAGGTTATTTTCTTTGTTTACTAAATGGTCGCAAGATTTTCGCGATGCGTTTAATTTTCATATTATTGCTTTCCAATTTACCCAAAGTGCAATTGACAAAGGCCATTAGTCCTTCTTTTACAACAGTAAGAATATAAATATACAAGTGCAGTATTTAAGATACTTAATTCGAAAAGTGAAAAAAAAAAAAAAAGAATCTGGAATTGGTTATTTTAATTTCTCATATGAATTGCTTTCCAAATTCTTGCAATCAATAACATTTTTTATTTTTTTTTTTTTTTTAAGATCAGAACATGTATATATATATATATATATATATATATATATATATATATACATGTTCATACCAAC
>ERZ794947.40-NODE-40-length-82324-cov-129.539632_pt1 | contig 82324 bp, 43 predicted proteins | sample MGYA00511908_ERZ794947 | MGnify/ENA primary metagenome ERZ794947 (study PRJEB30137, sample SAMN04331400) | food metagenome | isolation source: control ferment replicate 2c | study: EMG produced TPA metagenomics assembly of the Comparison of meta-barcoding and...
ACTGAAAAGGCCGCTAAGGTTACCAAGGCTGCTCAAAAGGCTGCTAAGAAATAAGAGTAATAATTATTGCTTCCATATAATATTTTTATATACCTCTTATTTTTATGTATTAGTTAATTAAGTATTTTTATCTATCTGCTTATCATTTTCTTTTCATATAGGGGGGTTGGTGTTTTCTTGCCCATCAGATTGATGTCCTCCAACTCAGCACTATTTTACAAAGGGTTTTTTTGTAAGAGAAGGAGAAGACAGATACTAAACCATACGTTACTTGAAACAAAAAAAAAAAGTGGAAAAAGCTGCTATCAACAAAAGACGGCCACATCAAACCTAAAGAAACCATGTCAGCGTATGTATATACCTTGTAATTTACGTTTCCCTAAATCTTCTTTCTACTAACGTTTTCATTATTCTATACTCTATGACCAATAAAAACAGACTGTACTTTCAAAATTTACCCAGTAGGCCAGCAAATAAAGAAAATTATACCAGATTACTTCTGAAACACATTAATCCCAACAACAAGTATGCCATTAATCTGTCGCTACCCCTTCCCCACAATAAATTACAAATATCATCACAACCGCTGATGTTACTAGATGATCAAATGGGCCTTCTTGAAGTTTCTGTTTCAAGATCATCAAAGATGACTAACCAAGCATTTTTAACGTTTGTCACTCAAGAAGAGGCAGACCGGTTTCTAGAAAAATACACGACAACAGCATTAAAAGTTCAAGGTCGTAAAGTTAGAATGGAAAAGGCTCGAACAAATTCGTTATTGGGTCTTTCAATAGAAATGCAAAAAAAAAAAGGTAATGACGAAACGTACAACCTTGATATAAAGAAGGTGCTTAAAGCAAGGAAACTTAAACGCAAGTTACGTAGTGATGATATATGCGCCAAAAAGTTCAGGCTTAAAAGGCAAATAAGACGCCTGAAGCATAAGCTGAGATCAAGAAAGGTAGAGGAGGCTGAGATTGATAGGATTGTAAAAGAATTTGAAACCCGTAGATTGGAAAACATGAAGTCTCAGCAAGAAAATCTAAAACAATCGCAGAAACCTCTTAAGCGGACTAAGGTGTCCAATACAATGGAAAATCCACCGAACAAAGTCCTTCTTATACAAAATTTGCCAAGCGGCACTACTGAGCAACTATTGTCGCAAATACTTGGCAATGAGGCTTTAGTTGAAATCAGATTAGTTAGCGTTCGTAACCTAGCTTTCGTGGAATACGAGACCATTGCTGATGCTACGAAAATCAAGAATCAGTTAGGCTCCACTTACAAGCTACAAAACAATGACGTTACCATAGGATTTGCTAAGTAGGATTTCCTTTGCGGAAGTATACCTCGAGTAAAGAAATTCACAGATAAATTTGAATAACGTTCTCCATTATGAATAAATATGTATTTACAAGCTTAGAAAATAATGTGCTCTTTATTTACCAAATAATACAGTTCTCATTGCAGTAAATAAGCTTTCCTTTTTCTTACCGTCAACGGCATTTATTAACCGTTGATAATATTGGGGATTTCCTGCAGGTCTATAGAGCTTATCGCCAATATCGTAATAGTTTCTGAATTTATTATTCATTATAGTGCTCAAGGCACGAATTTGCTCGTTGATGCTTTCTTCCGTGAATTTCTCATCTACCATTTTATTTTGAATTTTGGTTAACATCTCCTTATTCAGTCCTAATGGACCGGAAGTTCTGTTAATTATACTTTTTATTTCATCTAATGAGGGTTTTTTCTCTTTTATAGATTTTCCTTTGTCATCTACATTTGGCAGACCCGCTACACGTCTAAATCTTGCTATTTGTACATCCCTGAATGAGACCAAGTGGTGTATACGATCCTTTGGATATTTTTCCAGTAAATTAACTAATTTTTTGGCAGAATCCCTGACGACCTGGGAAGAAGACATTTTGGCACTTGCTTGTGGAATACGGAGTTTAACTTGGTAAGCTGATAGAGAGAATGTTTCAATGAAGGCTACCTTTTTTTCTTATAATGTTGCTACCACAGGAAATCTTGATATACGTTAATGTTTTGGCCCCTACAAGGCCGGAAATATTTCGCTTTTTCTTGATATCAGAATTTTTCGCATGTCCGACCATGCGCAGAGCTGCTATGAAAGTACCTTAACCATTAGTGTGAGGAATGGCTAAATAAACAGCAGATGTGATTTCCGCACTTCTTTTATAAACTTCCAAAATAATCGTATTAGTGGACAGTACATAATCATATCTTGCAATACGTATTAATAGTAAACGAATTATTTATTCATACACACATGTATATACTTCTCGCTTCTTTTTTTTAATTTACATGTTTGGCGATATATAGTTAAAATTAAGTCATTTATTTAGTCAGTTTCAGCTTCAGCTTCAGCTTGGGCAATAAAAGGAGTCAAATCCTTGGTACCTTCTTCCCAAGAAGCACCATTGTAAGTGATATCGCGGATAGCCTTGATGACATCTTCGACGGAACCTCTAACTTGCTTGGTGGAATCTCTTTCTCTCAAAGTGACAGAATGGTCTTTGGCAGATTCAAAGTCAATGGTGACACCGAATGGAGTACCTAATTCGTCATTACGGGCATATCTTTTACCAATGGAAACTCCAGAATCATCAATCTTAAATGGGATTTGAGACTTTCTTAAAATTTTGGCAACTTCAGTAGTAACAGGAACTAAATCTTTGTGGTTAGATAGAGGAACTAAAAGAACCTTTGTTGGAGCAACCAAAGGTGGGAAGGAAAGAACACTTCTGGCATTGTCTTCTGGTCTGTTCCAGAAAGAGTGCTCAAAAACGGAGTAGATGATACGGCCAATACCGAAAGATGGTTCAATGACACTAGGAACATATTCTCTAACGTGTTCAATCTTTGTTCTTTGTTCGATTTTAACCAATTTATCGTCCAACTCGACTTCGCCATCAACACCATCAACCTTTATAGTAAACTTACCATTTGCCTTCAATAACTCAGCCTTGGAAGCCAAGTCATCTTGAGACATATTCAATAGATGAGATTCAACTTTTGGTGCATCTTTTCTGAATTTTGGACCGAACAATTTTTTCGTCAAATCAATTTCCCACTTGGTGACTTCAATTGGATTATCTAATTTTTGTCTAACAACCAATTTTTCTTTGGTCTTTTTGGAATGAACGGTCAAATCATAGGCAGATCTATCAGCACATCCGACACATTCAATCCACCCATAAGATGTCTTCAATTCACCATCCCAACAGTCAGCAGCATAATGTGCCATTTCATTAGCCATATGTTGACGGAATCTCAATTTGGACTCATCAACACCAATTTTCATCAAAAATTGGTAAATTCTGGCAATAAAGTAACCCAAAGTTTCATTATCGACCATTCTTGAAGCAACTGCTTCACCAACTGTCTTGACAATTGGTTCAGTAGAACCAGCTTCTTGAACATCACGAGGCAAAAAGGAAAGCTTGATGTCTTTGATTTCATTAAATTTTGGATGAGATTTGTCCAATGGGTCAACGAAATGTTCAATCTCTGCCATCAAAAATTCACGGACTCTTAATAAACCGGCCCTTGGGGAAATCTCATTTCTAAATGATTTACCGATAGAGGCTGAGGCAAAAGGGGTCTTACTGTTGTTAAATTCTAACAACTTGTTAAAATTCAAGAATTGACCTTGGGCAGTTTCTGGCCTCAAGTAACCCTTTAATTGACCAGATGGGCCAATAGCCGTTTCAAACATCAGGTTAAAAGCCCTTGGAGATTCTAAAGTTTCTCCGGTGACTGGGTTACCGATATCGTATTTTTCCATCAATTCACCTAATTCTGGGCCGGAATAACCATCTATTTTAGCCAAAATTTCTTCATATTCTTTGACAACGTCGTCATCCAATTTGACTGCTTTAATTTGTTTAACTTTTTTCTTTCTCTTCTTCTTTTCGGCATCGTCCTTAGCAGCGGCATTAGCATCCTCGACTAAACCTCTAGCTTCTTGGTCACCCTTTAAGCGAGCTTCCAAAACTTCTTCGACTAAATGGTCAGCTCTGAAAATCTCACCAGTCTTCAAATCTCTACACATCCAATCAGAAAATTTGTCAACATGACCTGAGGTCTTCAAAACCTCATATGGAGTTAACATAGTACAATCAACTTCCAACATATCTTCTTCCAAAATAAAATGCTTTCTCCAGGCGTCAATGATGTTGTTTTGGAATGCACAACCTGGTGGACCATAGTCATATAAACCAGAAACCCCACCGTACAAGTCAAAAGCTGGGGCATAAAAAAATCTTCCTCTCAAAACACTTTCTAGCTGTTCTCTGTTAAATGGAACAGCGGCTCTAGCCTTCTTGATATCTTCTACACTCATTCTTTTAATCTTAACCGATTTTTTAACAATCTGAGAGTAAAATCGTCTACTGATATTGAAGAACGACAATTTTTCTTGAAAATCAACACGAATGCAAAAAGGGAAACTAAAATAAAAGAAATCCTCAAAAGTAATTGAACAGATTTCGAGTCCTAATTGCAAGTAAAATTATGTATACAAAGTACGTGATAAGTATCGCAGCAGTGATTCAACACTCGAGAAGAGTAAAAATTTTCAATTTTTTTCCACTGCGCTGAAATATTACGAGGCGTAGAAAATGATCACTACAATGCCGTTGCTGCTTATTGCAGCGTAAGTGAGCTTCATTCACAGACCATTTGCCTCGATAATCCATGAATCATATCTGGTTCATATTATGTTTGTAAATGTGTGTCTTGTTGCACTTAATCTATCGCGGTAGCGCCAAACCAAGCGTTCGCAGAATCTTCGTTGTCAATATATACATATGTAGACGTATGTGTATATGTTGCGGTATATACAAGGCTGTTTATGTAGTCTTCAAACAGATGCGATTGAGATCTATGTCCCAAAAGGAATATAAATTGGTTCGAGAATGGAAAAGTAAGGGGAGCAAACACTATTCACTTCTTGTCTCTCTTCTTACTGGCCAACTTACCTGATTTGATCTGTTGTTCACTATCGTCTAACAGAGATAGATAGTCATCCATACCGAACGCTTTTTCAGAAACGTCTTCCTTCTCCTCCTTTTTAATCTGTGTTTTCTTTTTATTTTCTTCAGATAGTTCAACTGTTTCAGAGCTTGAATTTGGGGTCGTTGAATCGACAGAAAACAAAGAGCTATACCTCTTGTTAAATCTGTCCAAGCTACCACCAGAATTAGCGTCCACAACGACTAGGTCATCCCTGCTAGGATTCCACAGCGGATTATTTCTCTGGTCTTGAATTAATCTAATTTCACCCTTTGGATATTGGGATCTCCGGATAACTACACTTCCATCACTCAACTCCATTTTGACATTGAATTGGTGATAAATAGCCGGTCGTGACTTCCCCAGTTGAATTTTTTTTGCAGGCCTTCTTGGCAAAGTAATTCTTGTAGAACCAGGATATGACCCTGTGGAAGCAAATCGCTTCGCAAATATAGACTTCAACATTAAGAGTGAACAAAACGTGTGTTCGTTTGCGTTGGTACCCGTTCTTTCTGGAGGTATTCTTAACTTTTAGAAATAATAATGATACCCTTTCATTTTAGTTATTTGATTTTGATACATTTTGCACGAGATAATCGCTCTTTACGGTTTGGGGACAAAACTCAGAAATATCACATACGTAGTTATGGTTTTATTGCACATTTGGCATATTTTGATATTGAAATAAAAGAAAACCTACTTATTACAGATCGACTTCATCAACAAATCCCTTGAGCTCGCTTTTCATTGTTTCCGCGGTTTTAGGATCTAGTTTAGCTATTTTATTTATGATATCTTGGAAGCTCGCTGTTTTAACATCAAAACTTTCTTGTTCTTCTTCATCTGCATCAACGTCATCCACGTCATCGTCTATACTTGCAGGCACCTTCAAGTTCTGATCAGTGTCCATCTCTTCATTTTCCAAAGCAGCGTCGTCTGGCTCTTCAGTTATGGCGCCATTATCATCAAAATCATCACCAGCAGCGATACCCTTATCCTCCTCTATGGCATTTGAGGACATTTGACTACCTGCATCCATATTTATGTCCCCATCAGCATCTTTATTGGCGTTAACACCCATTCCCTCTTCTGAGTTCTTGTTTTCGGGTACCATGGATTCTTTAACAAATAACATTGTCTTGAAATACTTCAACTTGTATTTATTATACTCATAATTTCCTTGAACCATGCAACCAAGTTCGTATTTTACTATCCTTCGTATCTTGACCAAGTCTAATTCTTTGAACCATCCAGTTAGTTCATTCGCCTTATCTAAATATTCGACGTTGTGAAAAACTTCTGCAATGTTTGGCTCACCAATTAATAAATCAATCTGCAACATCAGGTACCACGGTATCCTTTTTCCATCAAATTTGAACCTGCTGTCAATACCGCCTGGAGTGTCTGATTCGAATACCAGGGGTGGTGGCTTTGGTACATTCTTTTTCACTATGGGAGAAGATAGTAATTTCCTTTCAATCTTAAAATATTCTGTTTGATATTGGGCGTATTCCACTGAACTTCTGGGGTCTATACCAAATTTGATGTATGTATTTCTCCAAGGCCCCATTGTGAAACGATAAGATATGAGTGCTAGCGCTATCTTCATAGTATGGTGTATCTTCTTCGGGACAATCCCATCAAGATGTCTTTTAACCCAAATTGGACGTCTAGCGAAGAGCTCTCTCAAAATTTTCAAGCATTCCTCCAGCGATTCATAAAATTCAGAGTCACTTTTAGTGCCTGGATAGACTTTTGTTTTCTTCGCGACCTCAAAATCGTACAGGACTTGTTCATGAGCTTGGGACGGTATAACTGTCTTATCACTAAGATCATGAACAAACAACTGATAGTTTTTGATATATGTTCCCTTCACTTCTGTGACACCGTTTTTTTTTTTTTTCGCAAATGGATTAGCTTTATATTTATAAAGCAGGGGGAAACCAACCATTGATAACTTAGGAGGTGGCGGCAGTTGGAAATCTGTACTCGGAGTTTTAACGCTACGGTCTAAGATCAAATTCCCGATGTTTTCCTGAGGTTGAGAGTCATTATCTGGTACAGAATTGACAAAACTTTTGAAATTATTCCATTCCAGAGAGCCAAAGCTACTTTTGAACTCTCTTGCAGAGGGGACATTATCCAGTTTGATTTGAAAATCTGACATTTCTCTAAATTTTATAGTGTTATCTACTATGGAAACAGGAGTGACTCTCAATTTATTCGAATCTTTTAAGGATTTGATAGAATCTTTGACGCTATTATTATTTTTACTTAAAGTTCCCTTAGGCATTGTAACCTTTAATATGACCGACTCATCTCTGAAGGGAACTCTTTTACCAATTACAGGATGCTCATTAAAATACCTCTTGGATCCGTCGCTATCAGTATCATCGTTTAAGTACAGTTGTAATCCGTGCTGAGATTCGATAGGTCCATGTTCTTTAAAGGCTTCTTTCACTTTTTCGATGCCCCCACACATTTTTATAGCCTTCTGTATACTAGAGTGTTTTGTGGAGACATTAAGTGGCAATTCTAAACTTGGAATTCTGGGCAGGTCTAACGTAAATTCATCTGCTATTAACGGTGGGGCCTGGTCCGCGCTAGAATCTGGAATTGATGAAAGTGTAGCAAGAGGCTCCTCCACTGGCATTTTCACGATTTGGAAGATATTTTCGCTCTTGAAAGCTATAGAGATCAATTATGTTTTTCCCTTGGTATACCTTTTCTGTGTTGTCTTTCAGTTCCTGTCTTTAGGATGTTATTTATCGATCTTTTTCAGAAAGACCAAAAGCGAAGAAGCGAAGAAGAGGACTTCTCTGTACTAAGACCAAATTATATAAAAGGAAAACTAAACATGAATATGTGAATTTATTTCCAAAACACAGCAGAGCTTAAAGATGGGGTAAACTCATATTCATATTCATATTCATATTCATATTCATATACACGTATGTATATAAAAATTCATTTAAAAGGATTGCTTTGGTTTTCTACAACACTAAAAAGCACAATAAAATAATAAAATAAAAAAAAAAATGTGATAATGAGGTCGTTTTAAGGTACTTTTGTTATTTCATCTCCCAAGCAGTTGATCCTATACACTAATACACAGACACATTAACCACACGTTCAGATATGTATGAGAAAAAGGAAGAAGAAAAATAATTTTTTTTCCTTACACTAGGCCCCTTTCTCTTTCCAAACGGGTCTTCATTTTATTAAACCAGTCTTGCAATGTTTCGCCTTTCCGGTTTAGCACTACAATGATGGCAGTCATATTGTCAAAGCCGACACCAGTATTGCTATTTGCCTGCGCTATCCCGTGGTCCAACAATTTTGTTATTATTGTATCCAACTTCGTCCCTGATACCAGGTGATACTTTATAAAGTGAATTAACTGTTTGTTGTTATAAATATCCCATATACCGTCACAAGCCAGTACTAAAAACTCATCTTTAGAATAGTCAATCTTGTGCATCAATACGTCTGGTTCAACGGTAACTTGTGCTTCTTGTGGTGGGGTTCCATAAGTTAAATTCTGGGTAATATTTGTTAGTTTTGTCCTTCTATGTGGATAAGTGACACCTCTCTTGAATTGGAAATCACTAAATGCCCTACTGAGAGCCAGTACTCCACCGACTCTTCCAAGAGAGACAGTACCACCATTATCGTTTATACGTATCAATTCTCCTATGTGTTGTGGCTTATGATCGAAAGACATCGTCTTTATGCCATTCGATTTGGAGGAAAGAATACATCGCGAATCACCACAGTTAGCCACATACAGTGATTCCTCGTTTATGATGCATGCTACTACTGCTGTAGATCCACACGAACTGTTGGCAAAATGTCGATATAACTCTTCATCTTGCAATATGAAAGCGTCTTTAAAAATTTGAGAAACAAGTCCTTCCAACGTATTGAAGGATCTTTTAAATTTTGATGAGTCGTTATTAGTTGTAGATGTGTAATGGTGGTTTTCGAAACTATACGCAATCCATTTGATCAGGCCAGCGTTGGGTTCACCATTACCGTTGCTACTGCCGTTACCATCGCGATGGTGGAGGCCGCCGCTTAGAAATTTCGAACAATCATCTCCACCATGACCATCGAATACTGCGAAGACGTTCAATGACAGGGTTTCGTATTTGTCTATGAATGGGTTGAAAAATCGTACGTACACAACAGAGTTTTCATTTCTAATTAGATGTGCATCTTCCTGAGTCAAACGATAGCCTTGCATGGACCCCACACAATTGTAAAATCGTGGAACAATACCAGTTGACGCCTGGTTGTTTTTATATTCATTATATTCTATGGTCTTCTCCGTCAACGGATGGGAAAGCAATTGACCCATTTTTGTCTTCTTCAAATTGAAGTTACTTTCTAAAATGGCTATATAGGGGAGAATAGAGGCAAAAAGGGCGATGGGTAGAAAAGAAGACGTAAGGGCTCCGTGCTAAGAAAGAAGAAAAAGATGCAGTTGAAAACAACGTAAAACTAGAGATCCAATGTCAATTGTTTATGTAGCCAATATCTTAGTTATGCGGTGTGGACAGCGACAATAAAAAAAAATGTGGGATAAATTATGGCTTTTTTTTCTTGATTTCCTTTTTCTTTTTATTCATGATGTTTCGAAGAAGAGATCAGCGCGGGAGAGAAAGAAAGAGAGAGAAAAGAGAGCCTATACGATGAAAAAACTACTTGCGCAGCTTCAGTAACAGCGCTAGAAACAGGCGTTAACGAATAGGAGAGGACGTGTGGCGTTTCAGTTATGTCATTTATATAATTTTATATAAAGTATAAAAAAAGTGAATAGAAGAGAGGGCAGAGAAAACCGGACCAGGAAAAGACGATCGTCTCATTTGCATCGAGTTCATCAGTTTTTGGTGGCAGAGGAGCTTGTTGAGCTTGATGATGTACTGTATAATTCATGGACGAAATTTTCACCCCAGAAGGCAGAAGTGTATTTAGAGATGTATTTGTAAAGTTTTTCCCAGTTAACTTCTTTCTTTACATCGGGCAAAGTCAAGGCCTCGTTGATGGCATCAGAAAGATCATCGGTGTTCCAAGGATTTACAATAATAGCACCATTCAAGGATTGTGCGGCACCTGTGAACTCACTCAGGATTAAGGAACCTTTCTTTTCTTCTTGGCAAGCAATATATTCGTAGGAAACCAAGTTCATACCATCACGAGTGGACGAGACCAAGCAGACATCGCTCACAGCATATAACGAAATCAGCTCTTCAAATGGTATAGACTTGTGCATGAAATGGATGGGGACGAATTCCACAGTACCGAACTGACCGTTGATTCTACCGACCAACTCATTGACCACAGATCTTAAATATTGGTACTCTTCCACATCTCCACGACTTGGCACTGCAACCTGTACCAGAACAACCTTGCCCCTCCATTCTGGATGCTCGTTCAGAAACACTTCCATGGCGTGCAACTTCTGAGGCACACCTTTGATGTAATCCAGCCTGTCGACACCAACTATGATCTTGCAGCCCTTGAAAGTTTCCTTCAATTGTTGGATTCTCTTTTGTACGGATTCCTTTTTCAACCCATCGGTGAACTTGTCCACGTCGATACCGATAGGGAAGGCCCCTACGTTAACGAATCTGCCCTGGTATTCCACCCCATTAGGCAATGTATTCACGTTAAGCACCCTTTGCACAGAAGACAAGAAATGTCTTGCATAATCGTATGTGTGGAACCCGACTAAATCACAACTCAAAACACCTTTCAAAATCTCTTGTCTGACAGGTAAAATTCTGTAAATTTCACTCGAAGGGAATGGTGTGTGCAGGAACCACCCGACCTTAACGTTTTGCAGTTGCTTCTCGTGAATCTTGACTCTCAACATTTCCGGAACCAACATCAAATGGTAATCATGCACCCAGATTAAATCGTTATGGTTCATAGTCTTAGCAATCTCGTTGGTGAACGTCTGGTTTGCCTCGTTGTATGCCAACCACGCATTCTCGTCGAAATTGATCTCACCAGGATGGTAATGGAATAACGGCCATAGAATAGAATTACTGAACCCGTTGTAGTGTAAGTCTGCGATTTCATCGCTCAGGAAGATGGGTACGGCATTAAACTTTTCCAGCAAGTCCTTCCTCACCTGATCCTTCTCATCGTCAGGAATCTCTAGCCCAGGCCATCCGAACCACTTGAAAGTGTACGTCTTCTTCAACCCTTCCAACGCCGTGACCAGCCCTCCGGATGACATTGCGTACTCGTACTGTCCCGTACTGCTGTTTTTAGTGATTGTCACGGGAAGCCTGTTGGACACCACAATAATGTTACCCCCTGAAGACGAGGTCAGTTGCGCCTTAGCGTTATCCGTAGTCATAGTTCTATGTCTTAATAAGTCTGTATGTGAGTACCTAGTTTGTTAGCCTGCTTTGTTGCTTACTTAGCTGCGTGCTTGTTCAAGAAGAAACTGACAGAAACTCAATTGACAAGATAAGACTACCAAGTTAATCAATCTCTACCACCCGGCTGTACGCCTTAATCTCTCTCTATATATACATACTCACAATAATACATGTGTCTTAGAACCTCAGTGCAGATTGTCCCTGGCGCCCCCCTGAGAGCCCCTGCCCTGACCTGCCCAGCGGGGTGACCCCTATCAGCCTGCGGATGAGGGGCCTTCCGTCCACGGCACGGGCCCAGGGGGCTCCCTCTCCCTGGCGCGCTGGCACTCTAGGCCCGATCCCTCGTCAATCCCCTTATAAACAGCGCTGACGTGCTTGGACTTTGTTCCTTGTTCTTTTGTTCTTTGTTCTGGTGCAGATGGAACAGAACAATCGCAACAAGAGCACGAAGATATGGCTATCACCCCTGACAAACAGAAGAAAGAACAACAGCATCAACCACAGAACGGACCGCTCGACTATGCTCACATATGCAAGTGTATTGCAATGTTCTTTGTCGTTGCGGGCGTGGTGCTGATGTTCTTCGAGACCGGGTTGGACCCAGAACAAAAAGAGCAAATCAAGCGTCTCCACCAGTTGGACGGCATTCCTCACGCTTGATGTGCCCAGGGTGATGTGTTCCTTGATCTTTTTCTTTTTTTTTTTTCAATTACGGATTATGCATATATAGGTGGGTATACGTACGTAAAAAAACAAAAACACACATGTAGACATCTATATACGTTTAAAAAAGCTTTAGATTCAGATCTTTGGGTTTTACAAAAAAAAAACGGACAAAATAAAAAAAGCCTTTTTCTTCAGCAACCGTTCTCTTAGATTAGAGATTCTTCTTGGCTGGCGTCCTTCTTCTTACCGGAGCTTCTTGTGTCGGGATCTTCTTCATCTTCGTCGGCATCGTCTCTGGCTCTATCGTAAAATTCATCAAGAATCTTTGGGGAGATTCTATTCAACATCTCCTTAGGGTAGATTCTTAGCAAACTCCATGCCTGGTCCAAACTTTCGAAAACGGTTCTGTCCTCGTAGGCGCCTTGTGTGATAAAGGTCTTTTCGAATTTTTCCAAAAATTCCAAAGATAACTTATCTTCGATGGATAACGCCTCTTCACCGACAACGGCCTTCATAGCAGCAGCGTCCTTACCGATGGCGTACTTGGCATACAATTGGTTAGAAACGTCACCGTGGTCCTTTCTGGTCATACCTTCACCGATGGCAGATTTCATCAATCTACTCAACGAAGGCAAGACGTTGATTGGTGGGTAGATACCCTTGTTATGTAATTGACGGTCAACGAAGATTTGACCCTCGGTAATATAACCGGTCAAATCCGGAATTGGATGCGTAATATCATCGTTAGGCATTGTCAAGATAGGTATTTGAGTGATGGACCCGTTACGACCCTCTACTCTACCTGCTCTTTCATAAATTGTGGACAAATCTGTATACATGTAACCAGGATAACCTCTTCTACCTGGAACTTCTTCTCTAGCAGCGGAAACTTCTCTAAGAGCATCAGCATACGATGACATATCGGTCAAGATGGTCAACACATGACGTTCCGTTTGGTAAGCCAGGTATTCAGCGGTGGTCAAGGCCAATCTTGGAGTGATAATTCTTTCAATGGTAGGGTCATTAGCCAAGTTCAAAAATAATGAAGTTCTTTCCAAAGACCCATTTTCTTCGAAATCCTGTTTGAAAAATCTAGCGGTTTCCAAGTTGACACCCATGGCAGCAAAAACGATGGAGAAATTTTCTTCATGACCATCATGAACATCCTTGGTAGGTCTCACCAAACCAGCCTGTCTACAAATTTGTGCTGCAATTTCGTTGTGTGGTAAACCTGATGCGGAGAAAATTGGGATCTTTTGACCTCTGGCAATGGAGTTCATTGTGTCAATAGCAGAAACACCAGTAGAAATCATTTCTTCTGGATAAATACGAGCATATGGGTTGATAGGAGAACCGTTAATGTCCAAGTAATCCTCTGCGAAAACTTTAGGACCGTTGTCAATGGGTCTACCAGAACCGTCAAAAATTCTACCCAACATGTCTTCAGACACAGGAATTCTCAAACTCTCACCAGTGAATTCCACGGTAGTCTTCTTGACATCAATACCAGATGTACCTTCAAACACTTGCACAATGGCTCTATCTCCTCTAATTTCCAAAACTTGACCTTGTCTCACGGTTCCATCTGGCAATGTCAAATTAACAATTTCGTTGTAACGTGGGAACTTGACCTTTTCCAAAATGACTAATGGACCGTTCACACCACTGACCGTATTATAGTTCAATCTAGGCTTCACATTGAAACCTTGTTCGACGGCTTTCTTATTTATGGCAAACAACTCCTTATCAGACAAAACCATTCCTGCAATATTTATTTTCGCTTGATGTACTGTCTACTCTTACAATCGCAATCCTGTCAACAATGGTTGTCTATCTGTATTAAAATCATTTAGTCCTTTATCTCTTATCCTTTTCTTTCAACGGGGTGAAAAAAAAAAAAAAAAAACAACTAAAAAACTGAGTTGGTTCTTACCCGAATGCTTATTACACTGGCTGCTATTGTTTATGACTGACTACATGCAACTTTATACACACGGCAGGAAAAAAAGTGCGCACTCTAGCCTACCACGTACCATCGGTCATGAGGTCCTGTGACTGTTGGAGGTGGTGCGGTCCGCCTTGCAGGATGTCCTCTTTGTGGATTATTCATGTTATCCAAAACCATCGAGTACAACATCCCAAAAGTCCAATATAGCGAGACGGACCTACACTTCATCTTGTTCCGTTTCACCATATTATAGAACAGCCCATCCACATCGTACTGGTCCAGTAGCCATGGGATATCCATGGGTGTTGAAGGTACGAGTTTCAAATGTCTACATATCTGTAAAATATTTATGATAAGCTTGATCAACCTTTGTACTACTGTCTGTATGCTATCGGAAAACTCAAACATGGGTTGTTCACAGATTTTATTTGTGTAGGGAAGTTTAATCATAAGAATGTCTGAGAAGAAGCTAATATACTTCCACATGATGTTTATGGAATCGTTTGTTATAGCAAGAGGTAAAATACGGAAGTTTTTCAAAGATATTAGTGGCTGAAAAGCTATAGCGAAAGGTATTTGGAAATTATCTTGCAGCTTCTGGATCACAAACCAATTATTTAGTAGATTGAGCTTGTAATCTCTAGCCGATTCACAAATCTTCGATACTTGTGCCAGCTTATTTTTTGCATCACTAATTTCCACTTGCTCTCTTAATTTGTCCGTACCAGTACCCACCTTATAACATTTATAATTGTCAATTTCTACTTTCAATTCGCTGATGTGATTCCTTTTACTATAAATCCGCTCATTTAGCTGTTCTATCCTGTGCCTAATCAGGTTATTATTCTTTTTCATTCGTAAAACATCTAACTTCATGAGACTATTCATCAGGGGATCTTTCTTTTTCTCCATCCTCTTGATATCTAACTGGTCATAGTTCATGGCCTCGTTTAATATTTGTTCGACTTTCCCGTTAAGTTCTTTATTCTCATCCTTTAATAAAATTAAATCTAGTTTTAGCTTCAGTAGCAGACTTGGGCTCGTATTGATACAATGTGCACAGTACACTACATGCGCTCTATGGTGGCAAATTGGGCAATGCATGTCATACTAGGATTCTAGTTTTTAACTTTTACTTCCCTTTTTCTCTACTCGTTATCCTTCTAATCACTTTTGTATTTGGTCCTTTCCCTTAATTTTCAGCGAGGAAAAAAGTGCTTATTATCATTAAAATACAAATAAATAAATAGTTTTTTAACTAGACGTAAGGAAAACAATTACACGTATTATTTAATAGTACAAAGAAAAAAAAAGTCAATACATATTCATCATTGGCATTGCTTATATATTTTCGGCCTTTAATTTTTTTCTTATCAAAATTCCACTCTTGAAATTTATTATCCAATCCACCATATCTTGATCGTTAGCGGCTTTAAAAGATAACCTTTCATCAAATGTAATTAGCGCAAAATTAGTGTCGTCATTTTTCATCTTCGAATTATTATCAAGTTCAATACAATCGATAATTTTATCCAATTTAATGCTTTTCTTTAACTTCCCAGTCTTGAAAGAGTATAAATTGAACGAAGTATTAGTCAATTCCACATTGAACTTTTGCCATTTAGCCCTATTGAACAGTTTCTTCTTTTTCACTTTTGTGTAAAGAATCCCAGAACAAACCTGGTGCTCTGCATTTCTTGGATCGAACATCCTATAAAATTCTTTATCTTCACGAGACAGTTGCTCATCCATCGTCAAACTGCAAGAATGCTTGCTGCTAGAAGGACCCGCCTTTTCGTCAACTACAATTAAATCATCATCATCCTCTTCTTCATCATAATCACTACCTGTAGTGACACTTTCGTTGCCACTAGGACTAGAGAGGAATTTTTCAAGGGCAATTTTCCAATTATGCATCAGTTCCATACCAACCTTCTCATTTTGCCCTCGTGGAAATTTGAATATTAAATCCTTGGATGGAGTATAAACAGTTAATATACCATCGAGCTCGCTTATCTTAAAATTAAGTATGTCAAATCTCGGTATGACACTTATAGCCTCTCTTTCATCCCGAGTTTTGTAATAGGCAAATTGGTTTTTCCTCAAGACACACCAATATTGATGGTCTGTTGTCCGAGGCCACCATAAATGACGATGGTGATGATGGTGATGATGGTAACCCTGCGGTGCACCATCAGCAGCTCCATTGTTACCTGAACTGGATTGAGCTGTCGGCGTTTTATTTTGAGACGTTGATGGCTTCTTGATGAGATTCGATGCGATCAAAATTTCATGCTGACTTGACGGAGCAGTCGCACCTGCTATCATTGGTCTTATGAAATTTACCAAGGCAAAATTAGCGTAATTATTTATGGTTAATTCACCTACTGGCTACTATTGCGTACCACATTTTGGCCTGTTCGTTTAATTTCAGCCACATTATAGTAGAGAAAAAACCGTTGTGAGTGACCGAAAGTGAAAAATATGGATTCGTGTCTATAAAACCTTAGAGGCATCTATTTACTTTTGTTCTATTATCTAAATGAATCCTATATATATACTCCCTTGTGTCGGCATATTCTAGGATTGGGCCCCGTGAACAACCATACTATTTCTCTTTTTCTTATGAGTGGAGGAAACAGTTCTTGTAACACCGGGAGGCACTGAGATTGTGGGAGATGTACTTGGATCGTTATTATGCGTTACATTTGTTTTACTACTGCTCGAGCTTGGTTTTCTTACTGAGGCAGTTCTTTTAACACCAGGCAAAACCGGGGATGCAGATTTTGGAATAGAACCCGATGACAGCAAAGGCGACGCAGTATAGAAACTTCTTCTTTTATTGTTACTGCTATTACCATTGGAGGATGAATCGTTTGTGTTCGGCGTCTTTCTTAATTTGACCATCTTAATAGGAAGCATATCCTGTGCATTATTGCTACTCAAAGCGTCAGCGTTGTTGCTTTCCACCTGGGTTTGTACATTCTTCTTCAAGGTTTGTACTACCGCGCCTTTATTACTAATCTTCTCATCGTTTCTTTTCAAGACGTCTTTCAAATCCATCTTTTCAGCAAAAGTTGATATCAGATTTTCGTTCGTCTGGTACAGATTTAGCCAGCTTTGTAGATTTAACTCATCTAAAGAGTGAGTGATTATCTTGCTTAATTTTGAATCCTTTTCTGTTTCCAGAGATTTCAAATCTTTCACAGAGTCATTGAATTTATTTAAATTCAATTCTATATCTGAATTTGAACTAGTATCTGAACCATAATTTAAATTTTGATTACTTAACTCTAACTCCAACAAACCGATTTTTTCATTTAATTTGGAAATTTCATCAGAATAGTGGTCTCTGTAAAGATTTTGTGACTCCAATAATGAATTATAGTTAACTTCCATATTTTGCAATTTTTCAGAGCAAGATTGTTCAATGGCACTAGAATTTTTCGCCAATTTACTCAATTGATCCATTTTCTCCTTTTGTTCATTGTAACGGTTACTCAATTCGCTATAATCTTTCTCTAGCTCTTTTAGCTTCTTGTTCTTTCTTTCAAATATCGAGTTGAGATTTTCGTTCTCGTTCTTCAGCAGATTTAAATTTTCCAGTAGTTTTGATTCTTTGGATTGTGCTAATTCCAATTTACTCAATAAATTTTGAGATTGCGTAGTCAATTGTAGATTTGTTTTTGTCAGCATATCAATCTGGTCATGCAGTGATTCAATGACTCTCGAAGATGAGGCATTTTGGCTGGAGGTATTTCTATCTTTTGTGGGGGAACTTTCCAAGTTTGCCATAAAAATATTATGGTGAGGTGCCAACTTGCTTGAAGAAGTCTGGGTATTATCCTGGTCCGACATCTTACACAAAAGTAGTGTCGTTGAACCTTGGCGTGCTTGATAGACGAGCTAACGTTTGGTAACCCCTTCAGACTGCTGCTACTCATGGCAACAAATCAATAAACAAAATGCAATAGTAGTTAGTAATGAAGCTCTCGCCCGAACAAAAGACGAAACGAGCGGGTAACTATTTAGCCTATTTTATTGCGATGACAATAATATGTAGTAGCAATAGGGAAATAGTTTCATTTGACGTGGAACCAAAAATACATTCTAAATCGTACAACTATTAAATTGATATATGAAAGACGGATATGAGACTACACTATATTACGGTTTTTGATCCATCAAGATCTACCAACGAAAATGACACTTTCAAGCAGTTGCTGCTGTTCCATTATTTTGGCACTACTGATTCAATACCCTCTTTAAACGAAAAACTGTCCATCATAGGAGTAATACAGGGCATTTGGTCACTTACGAGTTCATGCGTAAACAAGGACGGCGAAGATTTAGAGAAAATTATTGAGCTGAACAATGATATTATTTTTTGTATTAAGGTGGAATCAAGATTTTTCATCAGTCTAGCAATTTCGAATATCAGCGACGATCAGAGTGCCATACCTTTACAGTATCTCAGTGCTTACTTATGGCTTAGTTACAGGTTCTTCAAGCTACTCAATGGGTCATTCAGCGGATTTAACAAGGACTTCCGCAAACTCACGGATTTGTTGAACGAATTCGTTATTCCGTTCTGGAATGATATTTATTTGAATCTAGAAACTGTAACGAATAGATCATTTACTGTAATGTGGCCTGGTTTTTATAAAAGGGCAAATTTTCAACATTCCTCTTATAATCCTGGAGAAAAAAATAATGTCGAAGAGTCATGGGACGCTATAATCTTGCAGAATATTCTTTTAGATAAAAAGAGTTATCTAGGACTAAAGGACATTTTGGTTTACCACCTACCAAAGCGCACCAAAGCGGCTAATAGGGAGTCTATGGGAACAAAAACTTATGGACTAGTAAGGAACTTTACCAGTGACCTGAACACATTACCAGATATCTCAAATTGGCTATATCATTTGCACTGCACCTATGGTGAAATATCAAGTCATATATTAACAGGAAATGTCCATTTTAAAGAGGAGCTACAAGTAGAAGAAGAACAAGAGCGAAGTCGTGATACAAACGGAAGAGACGAAGAGGAATCACAGGAGCAACAGCGACGGGAGCACCAAGAGACTACGCAAAACAATACAAGCGAACTCTCTCTATCGGAAAGAGTGATACACAACGTAACACTCCCCATTTCTTTTGCATACGACGCTATACATGAAGTGAGTACCACGACTGGTGTTTCGGGTAGCTTATCCATGATAATGGACTATGTACCGAAGCCCCATTGGCCGTTCATTTCATCCTCTAACAAAAGTGCCGACAAAAATAATTACTCAAATAGCAATGATAACGCAAATTCGAATGCCCCACTGATGACGCAATCAGAGGCTGTTGGAGGGACGATAGGCAACTCGAGATTTGGTTTCCTAATATCCCCATTGAATTCAGACCTGTTGCCATCATCATACCAAGCCCTGAAACTGAATTTGAACTTTGAAAACTCCAAAGACAAGGAGGATTTTTATAACTGCCTATTTTGGTACTTTGATGATTTTTTAATTGTAATTGTCTGTGATCCGGACTTCAACAAGATTTGTGAAAGGGACTATCTAAAGGACTTGAGTTTCCAATTGTGTCAGAGTATGGAATGTCTAAACAATGAGATTTTAAACTCTCAAAATTGCGATAACGTGGAATCCTTCGCTTATGTGATCAGAGATAATGCCACCAAAGAAATCGACTCGTCCGTTCCATTTGGGTCTCCAAAATTTACTTCGGATGAAAGCATTTCAACTTTACAACTAGCAATCAACGGTATAGATCAGTTCATTAACGATAATTCAAATTCCCTATCGCTTGCTAATTGGAATCCAATAACTATTATGGGTGGCTCAAATGCTATCAGCAAAAAAAATACTACAGAAGGATTTGGGAACGGGGTAAACGATAAGACTCAAAAATTTAAAAGAAAATATCTGAATTTCTTAAATTTAATGAGCGCAGAAAAGTTATGGGACTTACAGGTTGACGTCTTACAATTCTTGACTAGTTTACAGAACTCAAAAAGAGACCCAGAATATTTTCAGGAGGAGAGGTTGTTAAAATTGAACAATGGTGTTTTATGCTATATCAAAGAAAACAATTCAAACTTAATTATTATTATTAAAAACTGGTTTCAAAATAACGGCACGTCAAAGGCTGCAAAACAAAGGAACCGTTTTCGTTCAGATTCCTCTAAGGGAAGTTCATTGTTTCAAAGTTTAGGTCGTGACGTGACTGACTGGTGGGAATCCAGGGAAATTTAAAAATGTAACGTTTAGCATTTGATAGACATAGAATAAAAATAAGTAACTATAAAAAAAGGAAAAAAAAAATTGGGCAAAATAGGGATCATATTATAACTATTTATATACAGATTCGAAATATGACGAAGAGACTATGAAAGGTGGGTGAATATCAATATTAAATAAAAATCAAACAACGATTGAAAAAACGGTAAAAGATCATAAAAAGCCCTCCAGTTAATATGTCAATAAGTAAATATACTTTATCGAAGGAAAGATCAAAAAAAAAAAAAAAAAAAAAAAAAAAAAAAAAAAAAAAATGCAAACGAACATAGCCAAAGGACCACAATATTAATCTGACAATAAATTTGGAGGCAGTCAATTTAAATTTGTGAATATAACGACATAATTGCATTATGCTTTGCTATAATATTGAAATTTTTCGAAGGAGCTTTCAATCTCATGGTTTTCAATTTCTGTTAGCTCTTTAGAAAAGTCAATTTCATGTGGGTTTTTGAAGTGATCTTTACCACGTTTCCAAACAAATTTGTAGCCCACATATATACCGATGTTGATAAACACCATTAAATACGAAAACAAAAAATCTTGTGTGTTCCATAATTTGGGAAAGAAAACGGTGTAGCCCTGTATTAAAATCATTGCGGAACATGAAACAAGGCCGATAATAGCAGTGTATGGCTGACCCCACGAACGGAATGGCAACTTGGGTAACGAATCTTGTTGGACATGGTAAGCCCTTCTGAAAAATAAATAGACGATACAAAGGACGACAAAATTAATCAATTGAGAGGCAGTAATCAAGTTAATTAACCAATTCAATACGACCGCACTATTAGAATTCAGTTGCAAAAGGCTCACTAAAGCCCATACCAAAGATATGGCCACAGAGTAAATGGGCACACCATGCCTATTGCATCTAGTGAAGATTTTTGGCGCGTAGCCATCTAATGCCATACCATAAAATGTTCTGGATGAGCAATAAGTGTAAGCGTTACCAGCAGAAAAGGCGGCTGTAATCAAAGCTATATTAACAATGTCAGGTAATATTCTAATTTTCAGATGATTCATTGCAATGACATAAGGTGAAGACCCGGCGCCAGGCCTTGCTTCATTAATTGCTGCTGTCAAGTCAGGATCATTTGGCGAACAAACAATCCCAACACACAGACAACTCCCTAAAAACAAAAATGTTAATCTCACAAACACCTGCTTAAACGCCTTGGGTAATACTTTTCTTGGCCGTTTGACCTCTCCCGCTAACATAGAAATATACTCGCCACCAGCTATGGTAAACGATGCCTGAATCAAGCAAGCGAGAAACCCCTGGAAGTAGCCCGAAGACTTCCCCACATCATTGCCATCGGGAAAGTATTTCTTGAATGGACTTTCACCATAATTACGAAACCCGTAACGATCATATTCAGGATTTCCACCCAACATGGTAATGAACGTGAATGTAAATAGGCCGAGTGCAAGGATAATTTTGAAAGAAGCCAACCAAAATTCCATTTCACCGTAATATTTGACTGCACAAATTGAAATAAGCAGATACAAAACTACTTGAACGGCGAGCGGAATACCAGCAGAATAATCATCTCTCCAATAATGTATAATTGTATTAACAGAAACAATCTCGAAAGGGATCTGTACGCATTCTAGAAACCAGAAATTCCAGCTAGCCATGAGTGCCAATGAATCGTCAACGCACTTCGTTGCTAATCTCAAAAAGGGGGAACTTACAGGGAAAAAGCAGACCATTTCCGCTGTAGACACAGTAATGCAAAGTATTGGAACACACCAAAGAGCAAATGCCAATAATAAAGAGGCGGGCCCTCCACGGTATAAAGCTTTTCCGATCGCCACGAATAGCGCCGTACCAATGACACCGGAAATAGCAATCAACTGGACGTGCCTGTTTTCTAGTTTACGTCGAGTTTCTGTGGAATATAGCAGGTAAGTCCTTGAGTCATCATCAATAGAAGACCCTCTATCCTCATGTTCATCCACGTGAACATCGCCCGCTTCGGGTATCGTGTTTATGTGACCCACTGACCCAGAAGGTTCCAACCATCCCTCACTAGGTTCGATACTCTTTATTCGAGTGGTTATTGTCTTGTATTTATTCTTATCGTACTCAAAATCACCGTCATTTTCGTAGTCGATGGTCATACGTTCCTTTGTCATGCTTGGCAAAAGTTATGGAAGCAAAATGTAAGTGCAGCTTAGGGGGGGCAAGGCTGAAGGAAAACTATTGTTTTTAATTACCAAAAATATTAGTATGTTAAAGCAAAGGAGCTAACCGAGATAATATCAATACGATGTATGGTGAACTAACACTACCCTTACTCCTGAATTACATAAATTAAAGCAGGCAACATGTCGAGATCCATTTACCATTGAAGAGTTCCAAAAAAAGGGTTCTTTTTTTATACATGTAGTTTTACGGTGCGGCGCCGACACCCCGCTCGATCGATGACGCTGACTTGTGGCACTCAGGACGTATGGATAGTTATTTGTTGCCGCAGTATATAGTATACAATGCAGAATTCACAGAGGCAGGGAAAAGGCTCTGCCACAGACATTATGTAGCGTGGAAACACTAGTCTTGACTCTGACATGAACTTCTGGAACATCTTCCTCGAGGTCTTCGTGCCTTGGCAATTCGTTAGAGGGTTCAAGCGCTTTAGTAGATTTGAGATCAAACATAGGCTTATTGATAGAATCTAAATGGTCTGGTTTGGCGGTTTCGCTGAGTCCGTGAATATCTTGTACGCTTTGCCAACCAGTTTCTAGATTGGATAAGAATCCCTGTTCTTCTTCGTTTTCAATGTCTTGGTCAAGATCAATTTGATTATCTAGCTTTTGATTGGTAGTCGCTGAATAATGTCGATTATGGGCTAAAGTTTTAGTGTCATCTGTAACTATAGACCTCGGAATAGTCATGCTTGCAGCAGTTACCGCCGAAGTATAATTTGACAACATAAGGTATATGAAACTCTCCAAAGACCATTCATACCAAACTTTTTGTTCTGTATTGGAGTGTATCCGTGACATCAACACAGAAAGTTCGGAGTCATCTATAAAGGATATTGGTTGCTTCAAAGGAAAGATAATTGGAGACCACGAGGTCATATTTGGTGTATGGTCACATTTCTTGATTAGATTTTCTTCTCGTCTGGTATTCATCAACGTTTCTTCGCTAAATTTTAAACGGACTGTGCTGTCATTGGGCAAAGTTGACAAGAATATATTGTTATATAAGTTTGCCGAGAAGAATCCGATAAAGCCATGGATTTCGCCGCGGTGCTTTATCTTGAACTCATTTAATGAACTTTGAGAAAATTCAACTGTAAAATCATCTTCGTCTTGGGCAGTATCTTTTTGGGCCATGGGATGCTCGAACCGCCACACTTCATTTACCCTTGAGGATAATATACAGTATGGCACTCTATGGACTATCCAGGGCGCCTCCAAAGAGCGATTTGTTTGTGAGAGTTTTTGGTAGAATAATGGTGACGAAATGGGTGCTATGTATGAAGAGTATGACCTCGGTATGAAAATTGTGTCATTGTGGGAATGATATTTTTCAATAGACCAGAGACATTCTGGTGATAATTCATTGCAACCGAACGAACCCAGCAGTTCACTTATGCACAGATCTATCTGAATACGCTTTTCCGACGGCTCGTTGATTTGCCATTTGGTCATATCCTCCTTGATTAATTTCACTCTATTATCCCAACAGTCGAAATTTCTTTTTTGCAAGTACAGATATGCCTGTGGATTTTTTTCAATGGCAATTATAGAAACCTTACTATCCATAAACAACATTGATATTATCTTAAAAGTTCGATCCACTAAAGGTCCTCTTCCCGCACCGGCTACTAGGATCACCAACGGTCTCTTGGCACTCGCTCGAGGAGCAAGATCTTGAAGCGCTTCTAATATGGCAGATTCGTAAAGATCGTACTTCACCAAATCTTTTTCAAAAGTCAAATATGTGGAATTTAATAAATTATCTGAATGAGGTTTCAGAGGCGGCATTATCCGAGACTCCTCTTGGAGCAAAAATTGGTGATTACTATTGGAATTTAATACTTTGTCGCCCTTTTTCAATAAGTAGTTTATATATTCCAAATAGGCAGATTCTCCGCCCTTAACATTATTGGCATATTTCTCCATCCCATGCAATATCACGCATAATTCATTACCCAAAATTTGTGAATCTCCATTAACCTTTTGGAACTTTAAAATCAAATTCTGGTTAAACTTGTGTAAAACGGGATAATCGTACTGATTACTGGCAAAGATGGATGAAGATACCAAAAGACACGAGACGGGTTCGGCTAACCATCTATTCAGCACATACGAAGGAGTCCTGGTTCTTGGCAAAGCCAAAGAGATAGTCAAAGAGGGATGATATTCGCATTGTTTCCGCACGGTATTCCACAGTTCCCAAGTGGCCAATGGATCGCTGTCTTCGTAAAGTGGCAGAGAAATGGATATGGTTAACGCAGGCGCAGCAAAGACGATGCGATTTTGCAGGAGCCTGTAAATCATCTGTCCATACAATTGCAGGTTGGACAGGTCCCGTGGAGGCGCCAATATTAGCTTATTGATTCCAACAAACCTCGCGTACTTACATTCGTTTAGAAGGACCTTTAAGCCAAGATCTCTTACATTTGGATCGCGACTCTCCAGCTCCAGCCAGGAGGATAACAGCCCTATGTAAGACGGCGTATCGTCATTGTCTAGCTTCTTGACGTTGAACGGGGGTATACAGATATCCTGCAACTGCGGTTCAGGAATTTGAAGCGGTTTCCAGTTCTGTATGGATTGTCTTTGGAAATCTTTGAAAACTTGCCCAACTATTTCCTTATATCTTGGCGTTGTTATAGGAAGCAAAACGTAATCATAGTTACTAGGCAGTTCTGGTGAATGACTAGAGACATTTTCTAGGAAACGTGACTTTTTGCTGTGCTGTTTATGATTAAAGCCTGGTTTGACACCAACAAATACGTTGCTATGCATATGCAAACTGAACCCTTTGTATATATAAAAATTATATGTATAAAAGAAGAGGAACGTCCGCACAATTCCACACACACACACACACACACGCTTTCACACACGCAATTTGAAATAGCTCCTATAGGGCTTGGGAATAGGATCACAAGTCACTCGAAATATACCATTTTTTCTATCACACATACACATTGTATAAAGCCATTTGTTTCAAAAAAAGTATAAAAACACTGCGCAGCGTGCTGTTTCGGGTTCCATTTGTGATTGTTTATTTTTCTTTTGGTTTAGCTCAGTGCAAAACGAGGGTTCGAAGAATTTTCAGATAAAACAGTACCCGAGCCCTGAGATCTGTTTTAGGGTCTAAAAGGCGGGTTATAAAAATATGTCAGGTGATTTTTTTTTCTCGTGGTATGAGATAAATAAAGAATGGAGCTTTTATGCATGAAAGGACAGCGGATAGTAGTAGAGCAGACATCAGTAGCATTCATTACAACTCTGTCGTAAGTTCTTGGAACTGCTGGCCGCGTTGGATACAACTAGATTGACACGCACCTACTCTCGTCTTACAGTACTATGTACCATCACTATCACGCCTTCCAAGGCAGAAAGCTTACTGACCAAGAAAGAGCACGCGTGTTGGAGTTTCAAGATTCCATTCACTATTCTCCGCGGTACTCAGACGATAACTATGAGTACAGGCATGTGATGTTACCTAAGGCCATGCTAAAAGTTATCCCATCTGATTACTTCAATTCGGAAGTGGGGACCCTGCGTATATTAACAGAAGACGAATGGAGAGGCCTCGGCATCACACAGTCTTTGGGGTGGGAACATTATGAATGCCATGCGCCAGAACCACACATTTTGCTATTCAAAAGGCCGCTGAACTACGAGGCCGAGCTGAGGGCAGCGACCGCTGCTGCTCAACAGCAACAGCAACAGCAGCAACAGCAGCAACAACAACAACAGCAACATCAAACACAATCGATTTCGAACGATATGCAAGTTCCCCCCCAAATCTCCTAGCTTTGATATACTCTAATTACTGAAATTGAATTCCTTTTCAAGGCTCCATAACTATATGGAGCATACTATGTACTTATCATAATAAAGAAAAATCAAACAAGCAAACAAAAAAAAAAAAAAAACTATAGATCATAGTTTTCACCAACAAGCATTAGAATACAAATAAAATTTATATAGTGAATATCCTTCAAATAAATTTCTTCTTTCTTATAAATCAAATAGATGGAACGCACGCTCCAAAACTAGTCAACTAGAAAAAAATACCCGCCGACGGACAATTTTGAAGAGAGATGATTAATGAAGACAAAGTGAGGCTGGACAACAAGAACGACACACACCGCGTAAAGGCCCACAAGACTGCATGGAATCACACGTCAAATATCTCGACGAATTGATATTGGCAATAAAAGACCTGAACTCGGGGGTGGATTCAAAGGTGCAGATTAAAAAAGTGCCCACGGATCCATCTTCTTCTCAGGAGTACGCCAAGAGTTTAAAGATCCTGAACACCCTCATAAGAAACCTAAAAGATCAAAGAAGGAACAATATTATGAAAAATGATACTATATTTTCGAAAACAGTTTCCGCCCTTGCCTTATTGTTGGAGTACAACCCCTTCTTGCTTGTTATGAAGGATTCCAACGGGAACTTTGAGATACAAAGGCTGATAGATGATTTCCTCAACATATCCGTTCTGAACTATGATAATTACCACAGAATATGGTTTATGAGGCGAAAATTAGGCAGCTGGTGCAAAGCATGTGTCGAATTTTACGGAAAACCTGCTAAGTTTCAGCTTACTGCACATTTTGAGAACACCATGAATCTTTACGAACAGGCCTTGACTGAAGTCTTGTTGGGCAAGACTGAGCTTCTCAAATTTTATGACACCTTGAAGGGTCTATACATTCTTTTATACTGGTTCACTTCGGAGTATAGTACTTTTGGGAACTCTATAGCATTCTTAGATTCTTCTTTGGGGTTCGCGAAATTTGACTTTAACTTCCAACGATTAATCAGGATTGTTCTTTACGTTTTTGATTCCTGCGAACTAGCACCACTAGAATATGCCGAAATCCAACTCAAATATATTTCTCTAGTTGTGGACTATGTTTGCAATAGAACAATTTCCACAGCCCTGGATGCCCCAGCGTTAGTTTGTTGTGAACAATTAAAGTTTGTATTGACTACTATGCATCATTTTTTGGATAACAAGTATGGGCTCTTGGATAATGACCCCACTATGGCCAAAGGAATTCTTCGACTATATTCTCTTTGCATTTCTAACGATTTCTCAAAATGCTTTGTAGACCACTTCCCAATTGACCAGTGGGCAGATTTTTCACAAAGTGAACATTTTCCGTTCACGCAGTTGACTAATAAAGCTCTTTCGATTGTATATTTTGATTTGAAAAGAAGGTCCCTACCTGTTGAAGCTTTAAAGTACGATAATAAGTTCAACATCTGGGTATACCAATCGGAGCCGGACTCGAGCTTGAAAAATGTCACTTCTCCCTTTGATGATCGATATAAGCAGCTGGAAAAGCTAAGGTTGCTAGTACTAAAGAAGTTTAACAAGACAGAAAGAGGAACTTTGCTCAAATACCGTGTGAACCAGCTAAGTCCTGGATTTTTTCAAAGAGCTGGAAACGATTTCAAGCTAATTTTAAATGAAGCATCTGTATCCATTCAAACTTGTTTCAAGACAAACAATATAACAAGGCTAACATCATGGACTGTAATTCTCGGACGTCTAGCCTGTCTAGAATCAGAGAAGTTTTCCGGCACTCTGCCAAATTCCACAAAGGATATGGATAATTGGTATGTTTGTCATTTATGCGATATTGAGAAAACTGGCAACCCTTTCGTGCGAATAAATCCAAATAGACCAGAGGCTGCGGGTAAATCAGAAGTCTTCAGGATACTTCATTCAAACTTTCTATCTCACCCAAATATAGATGAATTTAGCGAATCTTTGTTAAGTGGCATCTTATTTTCTCTACATAGGATATTTTCTCACTTTCAACCTCCAAAACTTACAGATGGAAACGGTCAAATCAATAAGAGCTTTAAACTGGTACAAAAGTGCTTTATGAATTCTAACAGATACCTACGTTTATTAAGTACTAGAATTATACCTTTATTCAATATATCAGACTCTCATAACTCCGAAGATGAACACACTGCCACGCTGATAAAGTTTCTACAATCTCAAAAATTGCCAGTAGTGAAAGAAAATTTAGTCATTGCTTGGACACAATTAACATTGACGACTTCTAATGATGTATTTGATACACTACTTTTGAAACTGATTGATATTTTCAATTCTGATGATTATAGTTTACGAATAATGATGACTTTGCAAATTAAAAATATGGCCAAAATTTTAAAGAAAACACCATATCAATTACTATCGCCTATTTTACCTGTATTACTAAGACAGTTGGGAAAAAACCTCGTGGAAAGAAAAGTTGGCTTTCAAAATTTAATAGAATTATTGGGATATTCTTCAAAAACAATTCTCGATATTTTCCAGAGATATATCATCCCTTATGCAATTATTCAATATAAGAGCGATGTGCTAAGTGAAATTGCTAAGATTATGTGTGATGGCGATACAAGTTTAATTAATCAAATGAAGGTTAATTTACTGAAAAAAAACAGTAGGCAAATATTTGCCGTAGCTTTGGTAAAACACGGATTATTTTCTTTGGATATCTTGGAAACCCTTTTTTTAAATAGGGCTCCAACTTTTGACAAAGGATATATAACTGCATACCTTCCCGATTATAAAACTTTAGCTGAAATAACGAAGCTCTACAAGAACAGCGTTACTAAAGATGCAAGTGACAGCGAGAATGCTAATATGATTTTATGCTCTTTGCGATTTTTAATCACCAATTTTGAAAAAGACAAAAGACATGGTTCGAAGTACAAAAATATCAATAGCTGGACGGATGATCAGGAACAAGCGTTCCAAAAGAAACTACAGGATAATATCTTAGGTATTTTCCAAGTTTTTTCGAGTGACATACATGATGTTGAAGGCCGCACCACTTACTACGAAAAGTTAAGGGTAATCAATGGCATTTCTTTTCTTATCATATATGCCCCCAAAAAATCAATAATTTCCGCATTAGCCCAGATTAGTATTTGTTTGCAAACAGGACTTGGGCTTAAGGAAGTTCGATACGAGGCCTTTAGATGTTGGCATCTGTTAGTTCGCCATCTAAATGATGAAGAACTCTCTACTGTTATAGATAGCTTAATTGCATTCATACTTCAAAAGTGGTCTGAGTTCAACGGAAAACTTCGAAATATAGTATACAGTATACTGGATACCTTAATCAAAGAGAAATCGGACCTGATTTTGAAATTAAAACCTTACACTACTTTGGCTTTAGTGGGCAAGCCTGAATTAGGTATTTTAGCTCGTGATGGCCAATTTGCAAGAATGGTGAATAAAATAAGAAGTACTACGGACCTTATACCCATATTTGCTAATAACTTGAAAAGTAGTAACAAGTATGTCATAAACCAAAATTTAGACGATATAGAGGTATATCTTAGGAGAAAGCAGACAGAAAGATCGATTGATTTTACACCAAAGAAGGTTGGGCAAACTTCTGATATAACATTGGTTTTGGGTGCTTTATTAGACACTTCTCATAAGTTTAGAAATTTAGACAAGGACCTATGCGAGAAGTGCGCCAAATGTATCAGTATGATTGGTGTTTTAGACGTTACAAAGCATGAGTTTAAAAGAACAACATATTCAGAAAACGAAGTTTATGATCTGAACGATAGTGTTCAAACTATTAAGTTCTTGATATGGGTCATAAATGATATCCTCGTTCCTGCGTTTTGGCAAAGTGAGAATCCCAGCAAGCAATTGTTTGTTGCCCTTGTCATACAAGAATCATTAAAATATTGCGGGCTAAGTTCAGAGTCATGGGATATGAACCATAAAGAATTATATCCAAATGAAGCCAAACTATGGGAAAAGTTTAACTCCGTCTCCAAGACAACCATCTATCCGCTTTTATCTTCCTTATATCTTGCGCAATCATGGAAAGAATATGTCCCGCTTAAATATCCTTCTAATAACTTCAAGGAAGGATACAAAATTTGGGTGAAAAGGTTTACATTGGATTTATTGAAAACAGGTACAACAGAAAATCATCCATTACACGTGTTTTCTTCTTTGATTAGGGAAGATGATGGCTCACTATCAAATTTTTTGCTACCTTATATTTCTCTGGACATTATTATCAAGGCAGAAAAAGGAACTCCATACGCTGATATTTTAAACGGGATTATCATTGAATTTGACAGCATTTTCACGTGCAATCTGGAAGGAATGAATAACTTGCAAGTGGATTCGTTAAGAATGTGCTATGAATCCATCTTTAGGGTTTTCGAATATTGCAAAAAATGGGCAACTGAGTTTAAACAAAATTACAGTAAACTACACGGCACTTTTATCATTAAAGATACGAAAACAACTAACATGCTTTTGAGAATAGATGAGTTTTTGCGAACAACCCCTTCAGATTTGCTAGCTCAACGCTCCTTAGAAACGGATTCTTTTGAAAGGTCTGCTCTATACCTTGAACAGTGCTATCGACAGAATCCTCACGATAAGAACCAAAATGGACAACTACTGAAAAATTTACAAATCACATACGAAGAAATAGGAGACATTGACTCACTCGATGGTGTACTGAGAACCTTTGCTACAGGAAACTTGGTTTCTAAAATTGAAGAATTGCAATATTCTGAAAACTGGAAACTCGCACAAGACTGCTTTAATGTCCTCGGCAAATTTTCAGATGACCCCAAAACTACAACCAGGATGCTAAAGTCTATGTATGACCACCAATTGTATTCTCAAATAATATCGAACTCTTCGTTCCATTCTTCAGACGGAGAAATTTCTTTGTCTCCAGATGTGAAGGAATGGTACAGCATAGGTCTTGAAGCTGCAAATCTAGAAGGCAATGTTCAAACTTTGAAAAATTGGGTAGAACAAATAGAGAGTTTAAGAAATATTGACGATAGAGAAGTACTTTTGCAGTACAATATTGCGAAAGCTTTAATTGCCATCTCAAACGAGGATCCATTAAGGACTCAAAAATACATCCACAATTCCTTTAGGCTTATCGGAACAAATTTTATAACGTCATCTAAAGAGACGACGCTGCTAAAGAAACAGAATTTATTGATGAAATTACACAGTTTATATGACCTCAGTTTTTTATCTTCTGCGAAAGATAAGTTTGAATACAAAAGTAACACTACCATACTCGATTATCGAATGGAACGTATTGGGGCTGACTTCGTGCCAAATCATTACATATTGTCAATGAGAAAGTCATTTGACCAATTGAAAATGAATGAACAAGCAGACGCTGACTTAGGAAAAACATTCTTCACTTTAGCCCAATTGGCGAGAAACAACGCTAGGCTAGATATAGCCTCCGAATCATTAATGCATTGTTTGGAAAGGCGGTTGCCTCAGGCAGAGTTGGAGTTTGCTGAAATACTATGGAAGCAAGGTGAGAATGATAGAGCCTTAAAGATAGTGCAAGAAATACATGAAAAGTATCAAGAAAATTCCTCGGTTAATGCTCGCGATCGTGCCGCCGTGCTATTAAAGTTTACTGAATGGTTAGACCTTTCGAACAATTCAGCGTCCGAACAAATTATTAAACAATATCAGGATATTTTTCAGATTGATTCTAAATGGGATAAACCATATTACTCTATTGGCTTATACTATAGTAGACTACTTGAGCGCAAAAAAGCAGAGGGTTATATTACTAATGGTCGTTTTGAGTACAGGGCAATATCTTACTTTTTATTGGCATTTGAAAAGAACACTGCTAAAGTAAGAGAAAATTTGCCCAAAGTTATCACGTTTTGGCTAGATATTGCGGCCGCATCAATTTCTGAAGCTCCTGGAAACAGAAAGGAAATGCTGAGTAAGGCTACGGAAGATATATGTAGTCATGTTGAAGAAGCGCTGCAGCATTGTCCCACTTATATTTGGTACTTTGTTTTGACTCAGTTGTTATCTAGGTTATTACATTCTCATCAATCATCGGCCCAGATAATAATGCACATACTGCTAAGTTTGGCTGTTGAATACCCCTCTCATATTTTATGGTATATCACAGCCCTTGTAAATTCCAATTCTTCAAAAAGAGTTCTTCGTGGTAAGCATATTTTAGAAAAGTATAGACAACATTCGCAAAATCCTCATGATCTAGTTTCTAGTGCATTGGATTTAACGAAAGCATTAACTCGTGTCTGTTTGCAAGATGTCAAAAGCATTACAAGTAGATCAGGCAAATCTTTAGAAAAAGACTTCAAATTTGACATGAACGTGGCCCCATCTGCAATGGTTGTTCCAGTAAGAAAAAATTTAGACATCATTTCACCACTAGAGTCTAACTCAATGAGGGGCTATCAACCATTTAGGCCGGTTGTTTCTATAATTAGATTCGGATCATCTTATAAAGTGTTTTCTTCATTAAAGAAGCCAAAACAATTGAACATAATAGGTTCAGATGGCAACATTTATGGGATCATGTGTAAGAAGGAAGATGTCCGACAAGATAACCAATATATGCAGTTTGCCACAACAATGGATTTTCTTCTGAGTAAGGACATAGCTTCAAGAAAAAGAAGCCTGGGCATAAATATTTACTCCGTACTATCTCTTCGAGAAGACTGTGGGATATTGGAAATGGTACCGAATGTTGTAACTTTAAGATCTATTCTTTCTACAAAGTACGAAAGTCTGAAAATTAAGTATAGCCTGAAAAGTCTACATGATAGGTGGCAGCACACCGCAGCAGATGGAAAACTCGAGTTTTACATGGAACAGGTAGATAAATTTCCTCCAATCTTGTACCAATGGTTTTTAGAAAACTTTCCTGATCCAATCAATTGGTTCAACGCCAGGAATACGTACGCCAGATCTTACGCCGTCATGGCAATGGTTGGCCATATATTAGGTCTAGGTGATAGGCATTGTGAAAACATATTACTAGATATACAGACGGGTAAAGTTCTTCATGTAGACTTCGACTGTTTATTTGAGAAAGGCAAAAGGTTACCTGTCCCAGAAATTGTTCCCTTCAGACTAACACCAAATTTATTGGATGCGTTGGGCATAATTGGGACAGAAGGAACATTTAAGAAGTCTAGTGAAGTCACGTTGGCTTTAATGAGAAAAAATGAAGTAGCGTTGATGAATGTGATCGAAACAATTATGTACGATAGAAACATGGACCACTCAATTCAAAAAGCGCTAAAGGTCTTAAGAAACAAAATCCGCGGTATAGATCCGCAGGATGGCCTGGTATTGAGTGTTGCTGGCCAAACAGAAACATTGATCCAAGAAGCAACATCAGAAGACAATCTAAGCAAGATGTATATTGGTTGGCTTCCATTTTGGTAACGACTTTCCACCATTTTCGGCAACAGACGAACTTCCTCTTGATCTAACCATCACTGCAGGTGCTTTTCTCCGGCGGAGTTAATAGATACTTATCCCCGCTTCATGCCATACTATCTCTCTTAACAGGGATGTTGACACCATATAAGTTAACATAACATATACGTACGTAATAATATTAAGGACTATCTCGCATTTCAAAAGAGAAACAACCTAATCAAACCTTATTATAAGAGCAAATTATTCAAAAAAAGTCTACGGAGAAAATTATTATGGTGGTTTTAGACAAGAAGTTATTGGAAAGATTGACTTCTCGTAAGGTTCCCTTAGAAGAGCTCGAAGATATGGAAAAACGATGCTTTTTGTCTACTTTTACATATCAAGATGCCTTTGATTTGGGGACTTACATAAGAAATGCAGTTAAAGAAAACTTCCCCGAAAAACCAGTTGCAATTGATATCTCCTTACCAAATGGGCATTGCTTGTTTCGCACAGTGACCTACGGTGGCAGTGCATTGGACAATGATTTTTGGATCCAGAGAAAGAAGAAGACAGCGCTTCGATTTGGTCATTCAAGTTTCTATATGGGCTGCAAGAAAGGTGACAAAACACCGGAGGAAAAGTTTTTTGTGGACTCAAAAGAATACGCTTTCCATGGAGGTGCTGTCCTAATACAATCTGAGAGAAGTGACTACCCCTATGCCTGCTTAACTATAAGTGGATTGAAGCAGGAAGAAGACCATTTAATGGCAGTCAGCTCTTTAATTGCATTTGCTAATGAAAGTCTAGAAGAAGATTTGAATTTGGATTGAGAATGTAAGTAGAAGTACAATAGAGGCTTGAACACCATAGAATATTTTTTACCCGTTACTAGTATAACTGTTATTTAGTCGTAAGCTTTTCATATATATATTGATTGTTTTGCCCTTGAAAAAATACACAGCACCAATGCAGTCCTGTTTGTTTTAGTGATCTCTTAGCAATGTATTTTCAAGGTTGAAAATTCAAACGATCACTATTTTGATTGCGTAAGAAATGCGGAAGTAAACCATTTATTCTCCACTTCCACTTCAATTTTCTTCTTGCTTCCAAAAACCAATTCATTGATTTAGAGCCCATTGCATCTTTATTAAAATGATGTTTGATTGACTTATCATTTTCTAGCAATTGCAACTGCAATCGTTCTATTAGTTCCTTAGAGAAGCTGTCCTTTTTTTTTGATGTTTCCTTTTTAAGGTCGATCTTGTTATCTTCTATGTGCCTATTTATTTTTTTTGGAACATCTGTCGATAAATGAAACGGTTCCGCTGAATTCTCAAGATCACTAAAAGTACCGCTGCTTAGATTTGATTCATCCATAGATGATTCGAACTCGCAGTTCTCAAAGATTTTAGCGGCTTCTTCATATCTAACTGTGCATTGCTCACATACAATTTCTTTATAGTATCCTGAATTTAAAAGTCTCGAGCTAATTTCATATAGGGCCTTTTCGCAGATGACACATTTCCTCAGTTGGGAATGAACATTTAATTCCGATAGATAAAGATCATCGTAACTTTTATTGGAAGATGGAATATTAACCAAGTTAACCACCATATTTTCAATGGAATTTGGTATGGAAATATCACTTATTTCAATTTCCTCTTTGATAAAATCTAAGGGGTTGTTACTTTCGTCCCTATTTTCTTCAGTATTCTTTAATATATGGGGTATCAGTGTTAGTGAATTCGGTTCAAAGCTATTTCTATTGGTTTCCTTATTAATTTCAGAATATGAATTTTTTACTCTCAGCGGGATATGATTATCTCTTCTTTTACTTAGTTTTGATTTCAAATCTGAAATAGATACCATTTTTTTTGTTGATTTACTTTGGGTATACGGTATGTAGTCTTCAACCAGGACTAGCGGTGGTATATCCTGAGAAGTATTTTCTGTTAGCTCGTAGTTTTTTGTATCTAAACTCGGCCCATAACTGACGTACCTATTACGTTTGTTGTTATGCACTCGCAGTTCATTTACAGGATTCAACCTGGGTCGTTTTTTATTGTTGTTGTATTCGTTGTTTCCACTATCATCTTCATTAGTTTCGATATTGCATGGAGGCGCAATTGGCAAAGACGTAAAGCTCTTGTCATCAATTAGATCTAATTTGGAAACAGATTGATACAATTTGGATGGAATTTTAGGCTTGGCACCTATCAATTGTGAGCGACGCTTTCTTACATTCAATAACTGTTGGTTCTGATTTTCACTTTGACTATTGCCTTGGTATGGAGAAGTTCTCTGCAATGGTTTTGCCTGCTTCGAAGGAGTGCTGTTACTATCGAAGATAAATTCCTTCTTTTCAAATTGCCATTGCAACATGGAGTTATTCTCTATATCCTGAACGACTGGAGGAGTCAAGGGCCTGGAAAGTACGGATCCTGTAGAAATATCACTAGCAATTATACTGAGTTTATTGTTGGTGTTGCTATTCATATTTGAGCTGGTATTGGACGAAAGCAAGGATAATGAGTTTGTGTCTACTGACTCCAACACCCTAGGGTGGATTTGATCTTTCTCCATCCTTTTTTAATTTTAACCTTTTAATTAGTGGTTGGGTCAAGTTTTCGAGACTATTCCAATCTGTGACTTGTTGGATAAATAGTTTTTGACTCGTTTAGTATAATCCTTTTTTCTAAAAGTGCTTAGAGTTCTCTAAGATGTTCTTGTTTACAATGTGAGCGATTTAGGAAATTTCCTAAAAATGGCCGAGGCGGCGCTAGCATTCTACGAAAGGTGAGATAACGCTTCGTTATCGAAAAATGTCAGGGGACAGGGGTTATATAAGAACAAAAATTGTCATCCTGCATTTTTTCTTTAAAACAGCTATACAAAAAGTGATACCGACATACAATGAAGTATCTAAACTTAGTTTTCGTGCTTCAGCTTCTTATTAGCATCAAATACGCCTCATTCGGCCGAGCCTTTTCTCTTTTTGAAGATGATACCACTTTTGCCAATTTGGATAAACAGCTAAAGCTTCCACAGAATACACAGCAAACCCTTAAATTGGACCGTTTGAATCACGATGATCCGCTGTTTACAACTTTTATTTCTTCTATGGATAAGGATTACAGTTTGAGACTTAGAACAGTAGATCCTTCTAAACTAGGAATTGACACCGTCAAACAATGGTCGGGTTACATGGACTATAAGGATTCCAAACACTTTTTTTATTGGTTTTTCGAAAGTAGGAACGATCCTGCTAACGACCCAATTATTCTTTGGTTAAATGGTGGACCTGGTTGTTCCTCGTTTACTGGGTTGCTATTTGAACTAGGCCCCTCATCAATTGGCGCCGATATGAAACCAATCCACAATCCCTATTCTTGGAATAATAACGCTTCAATGATCTTCTTAGAACAGCCACTCGGAGTCGGCTTTTCCTATGGTGATGAAAAAGTCTCCTCTACAAAATTAGCAGGCAAAGATGCGTACATTTTCCTGGAATTGTTTTTTGAAGCTTTTCCTCATTTACGCTCCAACGATTTCCACATTGCAGGCGAATCCTATGCAGGACATTATATCCCTCGGATTGCACATGAGATCGTTGTCAAGAACCCTGAAAGAACGTTCAATTTAACTTCAGTTATGATTGGTAATGGTATCACAGACCCTTTGATTCAAGCAGATTATTATGAACCAATGGCATGCGGGAAAGGGGGCTATCACCCTGTTCTCTCATCAGAAGAATGTGAGAAAATGAGTAAAGCTGCAGGTCGTTGTCGTAGGTTGAACAAGTTATGTTATGCTTCTAAATCAAGTTTACCATGCATAGTCGCCACTGCTTACTGTGACTCTGCACTTTTGGAACCGTACATTAACACAGGACTCAACGTCTATGACATCAGAGGGCCCTGTGAAGATAATAGTACTGATGGTATGTGTTATACAGGTCTCCGCTATGTCGACCAGTATATGAATTTTCCTGAAGTTCAAGAAACGCTAGGGTCCGACGTGCATAATTATTCTGGCTGTGATAATGACGTGTTCACCGGATTTTTGTTTACGGGCGATGGAAGTAAACCATTTCAACAATATATTGCTGAATTATTAAATCACAACATTCCGGTATTAATATATGCGGGTGATAAGGATTATATTTGTAATTGGTTGGGAAACCATGCTTGGTCCAATGAGTTGGAATGGATCAATAAACGTAGGTATCAGAGAAGGATGTTAAGACCATGGGTCAGTAAAGAAACAGGTGAAGAGTTGGGACAAGTCAAGAACTATGGCCCTTTCACCTTTTTGAGAATATACGATGCCGGTCATATGGTGCCCTATGATCAACCGGAGGCAAGTTTGGAAATGGTCAACAGTTGGATTTCCGGTAATCGTGGTTTTTCAGATCTTTCCACCTTGGAAAATGCTAGTTAGTAGTGCTCTAAAAATGTTTCACTGTTAACCTTGCAATCATTATACTTTACACAAATCTCTACATTTCATTTAATTTAAAATCTACAATCCAAAAAATATACAACAAAATATAATTATAAGGAAAAACGTATATAATCACTGCAGTACTCTAATTTAAAATTAGGAGCACGACATTCTTGCCAGTATCATTGTTGCTAATCTTTTTCTCTCATAAATTGCTACTTGATGTTCACCCTCTCCTTTTAACTTTTCTATATGTTCCTGATCAAAAATATCCAGGGGCTTCACAACTGACAAGCCTCTCTTCTTTAAAAGTTCGACCATTTCATCATTAAATTCCTCTAGGTAATTAAACTCACTGTGTGTAACAAGCATCCCAATCAATTCAAAAGAGACAGCAACCGCTTCAGATGATTGTTCTAGGGTTGATAACCTCCTGAGTTCCTTTCTAGTCAGCGTATAGAACCTGAATACACAAATAGGGTTGACTTTGAGCAAATACCTCATCAATAGAGCAAAACGGAATTTACATGGTTCGTCTGACATAACACAGCTAAACAAAAGTGCTCCTTGGTATAAGACTATATTAGATTTATCTGAGTCTGAACTTAGCCAGTTGATCAAAGTAAGTGGCACTTTTAGTGTATTATTTAAAGGTACCAGTTCATCTTCGAAGCCAACTTCAAGTAACAAGGTAGAAAGTTGTTCAGGACTTAAGACCAAATGGAGTAAGAAAAGGTAACAAAGATAATCGGAGGATTTTGGGTTGGACTTTCTTTCGTAATATGTATTCTTGAAAAGGGCCTGTAGACAATCTAATGCGGCTCCTTTTACGACAGGAATGGATAAACCGTTTGCAATGAAACCTAAAATAATATGAGGAAAATTATCTTCGTTCCATATGCATCCATTGTAAGACTCTAACTTAGCCAAAAGCGTAGCAGCAAAATTTCTAGATTCCATTAATTTTTTGGCTAGCGATTTGCCATCGAATCCAAGTTGAAGATGGACCGTGTACAGTCGCTTCAAACAATTTACCATGAACAGGAGACCACCTTCAAAGAGTAAAGGATGAGGGGATTCAACACATATTGTAGCAAGCCAAAATAGCTCTTTCATTAATTCTGAAGAAGGATCTAACCCTTCGACAATTTTGCTGTAAGTAAAGACATGAGCTATAATGATGAACATTTGCTCATCATCCACAACTGGCTCTGCGAAGACCTTCATGGTTTCAACTAAAAGTTCTTTACAAAGGAAAAGGGACGTGTGCGACTTACTCATTATACCTAGAATCATCATAGCTCTCGCAGAGAAGAACGACCGATGGCCAAAAATCGCATCCATCAAATATTTCTTATATTTTGCCTCCCATTGTGCACCCTCTGAAATAGAACCATATTCCATCAATAGCATAATGTTTTTAGTGAAGAGATCTAATGTTCCGAATTTACTGGAGAAGGAGGAAGCGGCAAAATTTGGTAAAACTCTACCTTTTTCTTGGCTAAAACCGGAGATAAAGTTCAACTTTTGACGTGCGAATGTTGCACAGACGATATCCAAATTTTTCCTATTCCTTTCAGGTAAGGACTCATTGTTGGTTAAAGAATGACAAACATTCATCAACAACTCGTACAATGAGACTCTTATTTCTGAAGGACCGACATCAATTAACAGAGACACAGCGAAAAGAATCTCCGGTAAATACATCTGGGAAAGTAAGGGTGATTCAAAGAAAATTGACACACTAATTTTTGATAAAATAGTAAGCTCAGACCAACTGTGTGCGGAAGCCTCAACTGCTAGAGAAGGTAGAAAAGATTTGATCATATTTATTAGCTTCTCTATTACCTGACAAGCAATCTCTGTTGTTGGAAAACTGGTTAGTATTGACACGGCTTTCATCCAGTCTCTGTTTTCTGAATCTCTATCCAGCGCATGACTTACTATTTCTTCAACTATCACGTTCGTGAGACGACCATCCAATGCCAGTAAAAACCAAATCTGTTGAAGGTAAGCTGTCGTGAAATTTGGCTCTTTGACCGTCAACCTGATTAAGCTATAGATTATACGTGAAATCGCCTCTGGTCCCTCTTCGTCATTTGCCAAATATACATGTTCATATAGGTTTGGTACCCAGTATGACAATGAACAGACAACCGTAGGAATATGTTCTTGAGGAATCACGTCGTTTTCAAGGCCATCCAGCATATATTTCCATATATATGGAGTTAGTTCCGTTGAAGATTCTGAAAAAGCCTTGAAAATTAGGGCCAAGAACGTGGTGGTATCATCGGGTACATATGTCTCTGGGGATTTGTGAAGCCTTGTCCCAAAATCTAAATTAAATGCTTCTTGCGTTGCCACGAGAAGGTTGTATGATATGTTTTTGACGAGATCATCCTCATTGAATAAACCTACAAGGATTACCAATGACAAATGTGATATAATTTCACCAACTTCTTTAACATTGCAGTCAGAAGCATTAACTGCTGAAGAGGATGTTGAAAATGAAATATCGTTCGAAAAATCCGTACCAAAGTCTTCTTCCATCTTTAACTGGGCATAATAAAACATTTTCACAATTTCTAGGTACTTCGGACTGCAAAATACCAACTTTTCTTCATTATCAAGACTTAACGTAAATTCCGAGGAAACGCCTGTGGTGTTAGAGACATCGACCGAAATTAAATTTGATATCTTGTAAACATTGTTGAATTTGATGCTGAATGTTCTGTTTGATACGGTAACCTTGTACAACTGCGGAATCTCATGTAAAACTTGGAAGTATTTGTTTCCTATCTTCAAGGACACGGGACAAAACTTCTTTTTTTCCTTGTCATAAAGGGTAATATCATGCAAAGTAACTCTTACATCTTTCAAAACTTCCAAACTCCTACCACTCAATCCTAAGGACTTTATCAAACTTTGGTCAGTATTGCTGTTGATGAAACAATGGGGAATTGTAGTGACCAAGTACGGATTTTCTACAGTATATGATGAGGCCCATTGGTCCATAAATGATTTGTTGACGTTGAAGTAATAACATCCCATACAATTACTTGATGCTTGCTCTGGTATCAAACTGAAAAATAGAGTAGTCAATTTTTGGAAATTAGCCTTACCCCCATAAAAGGTGGTACAATCGACAACTACATAATGTTTAGAGCACCACATTCTTGCATATATCTGCAGAACTTTATAGACCAGTGAGTCCATTACAAAATTATTGTACTCGCAATTGGTAAAAGTTACGACAATAATTTGTATGCCATCCAATGTCATTGCTTCATGTACAAATGGCGCATTATCCTCTTCTTCTTCTTTCATGTCCACTTTTTTGAAGACATAGCGACTCATGAATTCATACAATAAAGGATATTTTTCCCGATTCTCGACTACAAAAGGAGGAATTTCATTCTTTATTTCCATGCTAGGTTGTCCCAATACGCCAAGAATTTTGTCGTTGAGCATAACAGTATCCTTCAAAAAGCTGAACTCCCCTGGTAATTTGGATTCATTAATAATTTCTTTTCTTATGGTAAACTCATTGAGGTAAAAGAATTTATGCAAAAATGAGTAGTCAAAGCTTATTGGTGTCGGATCTTCTCTTACATTGACGGTGAAATTGTCAGTCGGTATCTTGCACAATTCAGACAAAAAATTGAATATTTTATCACTACAGGTTTTCAAAAACTCTTCTTTTGAAACTAAGATATCTTTCTTGAATATATTTTCCCTGCCATTAGCTAAACTTTGAATAACTTTAGCCAGGGTAATAAAGGGCTTTCTATCATGGGCGTGCGTAACAATAATGATATTTTCCGAATCAGGACTAACTAAAGCAGGCCCGATAAATCTCAAGAAAACGAATGACCCAACGGCAATATATGCGTATTCTGGAAAATTTACACTAGCAGCACTGTAAATTGTTTTACAGATATCAACTAATTCTATTGGGAAATCATCAATAGAACTTGTAATTGCGTCAATTAATCTTGTCATGTACTTCTCAAATAAGTCTAACATCTTTTCGGAGTTTTCGGATCCTGGTTTCATTTTATCAATTTCAAAAGACTCCTTGTTATCCACTATCCCTTGCAAAACGGGTCTCAAAGTTTTTATCAAATATTTGTTACCTCTAGATCTAGTGTAAAGTGACAAAGCCCTTGTTGCACAACTATTTCTTCTGAGAATATCGTCTGATCTTGCAGCCCGTTTGATTTCTTGTTTAAGAAGCTCGGTAACAAGGATATGAGATGCATTTCTAGTGTCAAAGGCGTTTAAAAATCCACCAGCATATAAATCAACATCAGCAGGAGAACACGCTAAACTTCCGAAAAATGCTAATATTGGGTTCTTGATTATATATTTCAGGAATTCATCCATAGCTAGCATTTTATCCATTTCATGTTTCTCAGGGTTAACTGGATAGTTGGTCACTATGTCGATGAAAACTCTCAAAAAGGCGATTCTGATATCTTTATTTGGAGAATAACCCATTGGTAAAGTGAATTTTAAAGAAACGTTGACATTGGCATTAGATAAGTTCGTTAGCGCTATTATTACATTTTCATTAAGTATACTGATCTTATGCCTTAATGAAACTGGAAACTGATTCAGGTCCGCACTTTTCTCCAGACCTTTTAACAAAATAGTAAAATGATTGCCAAATGATACTGTAGAAGATCTGTTCCAATCTTCTTTTGAGCTTGAAGGCGGTATTTCTAAAGGAACATTATGTGTTAGGTAAGCCAATGCTTTTGCAGATTCAATAGAAGTGTCTATATACAAAAAATCTTCGTCCCTTTTCTGCAAATCCATTTCCCTTAATGGTCTTGACAAGTTTTCAAAATCATAATCCTTATTAATAGATAGTTTGAACCAACCAATAACTAACTTCAACCATTTATTCTTTAAATGGAAATGATTTGAAATGCCCAGGTTCTTTTCAGAGTGCTCAAATGCTCTAAACATTTTCGACATTTGGATAATTCCCTTATAATATTTGGAGGACTTGATGGAAATTTTCTCCACTATTTCGATCAACTTATCGACCGCATCAAGCAAGTCCGTCGAAAAGAGTAGCATTATCTTTTCATCATCATCCCTCTTTAGTATAGTTCTTATTATAATTATTATCTGCTCTAGTAAAACAAACGATGAATCCTCATGTGACTTTGAAAGATCAATTGACATCAGTTCATCTATTTTCAGTCCTAGGTTGTTAAACAATAAGTTAAAAGATAGAGGATGCAACTCAATACTTAATATATCTCTCGAATTTTCTCTTGTTAATAGATTTGGATTATTCAACCATTGACATTGTTTTGAAATAAAGAAATTCATTTTTTTCGTTAACTCGAGTTTAAGACTTTTGTGCACCTCATAAGCGGGATTTCGTGACTCAAATGATAAGCTGTCTCCTTCATTATCTGGAGCGCTTTTGCTTTTTTGCAACTCTTGCATATCAGACAGAATACCTGACATAGAAGCCAGAATGCCCGCCAAGCTTCTAAAATCTACTAGTTCCTCTTGCGTAACTGATTTCGAACAGCTGAAGTAAAACCACTTCTTGTAAATTACGTCCATTGAATCCAAAAGGATTGAGTCGGATCCTTTGATATAAGTTAAAATATTATTTCTTAGACGCCGTTGAAAAGCCACTGATCCTGAGGCAGTGAAATTGTCCTGGGCCATAGCATCTATGAAATCAATATTGTAAATGGAGTATTGATCCAAAGCGCCTACGTATTTTTGATAAAATCTCAAGGATCGTAGAAATTCACAACATGAAATTTTTATTAAGCGTGGCGTATTTCCACGACTGCAGTATAATGAAATGAAAATTCCACTTCCTACAGCACCAACTAATAATGGCAGCGTCAACCTCTCCGTCGTAATTATTGCCTGGACTAGGTTGTGTTTTTCTGCTAGATTTGATAAATAAGAACGGACTCGTTGAAATTTAACAATAATGTCTAGTAGCATCTCTCTCTTCGCATTTTCTAACTTTAAATCAAACAGTGATGAAGCAAACAAAGTAACGGCATATGTACATAACAAATAATGGTCATTCAGTACTCTTGGGTCAAGATCATTATCAATGTCTTCAAAAGTAGCTATATAACTTAATGGGATTTCAATAAAAGCCCGCGCTGTAACTTGTAGTCTTTGATTAGAATCCAATATAGAAACAAAAAGTGGTTTTATAATATCCGTAAAAGTCTTCGGGAATTCTGTATTAGCATCTGGGCGTATAAACCAGTTGGTCATTCTTTTGAAAATGCTGAAAATGTTCATCATAATCTTTCTTGCTTCATCATTGTCACTCAGTATTACTCTTGAATAAGAAGGCTGTTTCAATTGTTTATCATCAGCAATTTTTTTTGTTTTGTTTGGTTTTGGAGATTTGATGTTTTTCAAAATAGTTGGGGTTGCCGTAATCGAATGATTAGAAGAAAATCCTGCACTTGACGAGAGGACTGAGAGCGGAGAAGGCAAATCACTTTGTTGCAATTGCGGCGGAGAAGAATATGGACTTTGTCGTGATCTTTCAGAGTCGTTCGGTGAAGCGTATCTCTTAGTAGTAGGAACCCCAGATAATCTATGGGCTAACAAGTTTGCATTATTATTTTGTTGTGCCTCCAACGGATTAGTCAAAATGTTAGACAAGCTCAAATCAGAGGCACTTGATCTGTTAGATAAGGTTGGTAAGATTGATTGAATATCCCACGTGCGCGTATTGGCGATATTGCTTCCTGAGTTAATTGATAAGGGTGATTGGGAAAGTGAAGAGACTAACGAGGCATCCGATGAGTTATGAATAATTTCGGTTGGCTCAGTGTAAACGCTTGTGGCAGCATCAAAACTGACATGATCATCATTAGAAAGTGTTCGCGCAGCATCAAATTGATCTAAAATATGCCCATCCAATATAGAAGCAATAATCTTGGTTACATTATCGTCAAAATAAGGCGTTGCTTTCAACAAAATATCAGCAATTATGCAGAAAAGTCTCTTTAACACAGAGGAGGTTTTTTCTGCAATATCCTCATGAAGTTTTTTGGTGCTTACTAGGTGAAAAAATACCCTAAATCCTTCAGTGTATAACGATATTTTGGGAAGGTCTATGTGATTGAGTTCTTTTTCCAGTTGTAAATGTCTTAAAAATAAATCAGAATCCAGCTGTAAACCGCTTGCAAAAAACTCTAATTGTAAACGCCTATGTGTAAGGGGATTCCTTTCAACACAATGAGAAATAAAAGTATTTGCAGTGGCAGAGTTCCAATTGGTGCCGACCTCTAAATTTTGACCCAACAAGTTGTAGAATCTCTTCGAAAAAATAACAGAAGCAATATTTGAATCGATTTGGGATATAGAAGACGTCATTGTCATTAAAAATAGAATGGACCTGATAGAGTCAATCAAGGAAACATCTGAAACGAACTGTCCCCCATTCAAATTTTTAATCAAATATGTCAAAAATTTAACGTTACGTTTCCTGCCTTGCTGTAAAGTAAGTTTTTTTAAGCCATGGGTGAGGTGCCTGATACTTGGATTTTTGGATGCTGAGCCCCAACTTGAAGTATTAGAGTCCTTCGGATTAATATTCATTATCGGTTCCGAAATTTTTCTATACGAATTTGAGTTCATCTCATCATATACTTCACTGTCTAATAAGGTCAGAACCACCAAAAACCTTAATATGGCAGTATGGGAGGAAAGTTCTGATCCGGTATAGTTGGAATACAGCTCCATAATATTTTCCATATAGTTTAAAGAAGACTGATCGTTCTGAGACTGAGAATTATTAACTCCTGCATGCATATTTGTATTTGTCATCGATGCATTAGAATGCTGAGAAGTATCCCAAAGAAACAAGGAGTTACTATCATCTAGATTGAGTGATTTTCTACTCGAGTTAAAGGATGAAATGTCATCTAAGGAAAATATGCGTTGTGGAATATTATTAAGATTAGCGCTGTTGTTATTGTTATTATTGTTGTTAGTATTCATAGTAGAGGGCGTATCTGCATCTGTTTTGGTAGTTGCAGCCGTAGTCGATGTGGAAGTATTCGCCTGTCCTAGTGTTGAAGTGATTGGAGATAACGGATACCCTAGGATGTTCGTGTTTAAGGGTGAACTCAATGATGCCATAGGGGAAGTAGGCGATGCATCATTCCCAGTAGAAAACTGAGACGGAGAAACATTGCCAGAAGCATTCACACTCGACTGCTTTATCGACGTTTTTGATATAGAGTTTGGACTATTAGTGTTGGTCGTCTTTGAAGAAGAAGAAGAATGATGAAGATGGTAGTGGTGGTCATTATTGACATTTGTTAATAATGATGATACACTAAAAGTGGAATAAACGTCATCGAATAACAGTGAGACTAGTTGGGATATAGACGTTTTATCAGAATTATTCGAACCACCATTATCAGATGAAGAAGACGGACTATTATAATCTGATGATATTAAATTGTTATAAATTTTGACGTATTCTTTTGGCCTTGCCATTATCCAAAATAAAAAAGCTTTGGAAGCATAATATAACAAAAGCGAATGAAAAATGGTCCTCTTCATGTAACTTGACAGGTGTTGTAGTATGTCCAGATATGCTAGCAGATTCTTATCAGTCAAATACTCACAACCAAATAAATCCAAGTGGTTTACTACGCCCAATTCGGTTGAGGTGTGTGATATCAATAAAGGTGCAACAACTTTTGTTTTGACACACTTTGTGAATTCAACATGATTGGAAGCAGATATGAATCTCTGGATATAATCTATTGTTAAATCTATTTTCTCGGTATATGCTGGATAGTTTCTCTTTTGTAAAAATTCCTGTGAATCGGGTAAAATACTCGATTTTGAGATAGTAGCGCTGCCAGAAAGATGGTGAGACATGTTCTGTAAAACCTTTAAAGTTCTTGTATTGAACTTCAGCTTAGAAATTTTACATAGTAACATCGTCGCCAAAGCTGGATTGATTCTCGTGTGCTTTGGCCTAGATGTATGGAAGTTTGGCCTGTGACTTGAAAATCCCGGTTTGTAATTATCGTTTCTAATTTTCTTGAAGTCATTGTTTTGATCCCAGTAATACTCAAAAACATCACTCAGTAATCTCAAAAGAACCAATATAGAATGGGCAATATCATCTGTAATATTGTCAGACGTGATTTCTTCATCTTGCACAATCAAGTCAATTAAACCTAATGTGTTTTCGATAATCGGGTTCAAGTCCTTAGTGATGGCTATATTCAAAATGATGGACCGACACGAATTGAAAACTGAATCTGCCTCCACATCAGCATACGTTTTCAAATTAGACTCTATGGGAAGAACAAGTAGAAGCCTATCAAAAAAAAGATGCTTGGTCAAAGAGTATTCCATTGGGGAATTTTTTTTGTCTTGCAGATCGCTTTGATTCATTTTAGAAAGAGCCTTAATCTTGTTGTATGTTATATGCTGAAGAAAAATGTTAAGTTTGAAGTTCTATTTGCAGGCAAAAGATGATCACTTGACTTTATACGCTTTCGTTAAATAGCTTAACCACGCGCTGAAAACTACTATGAGCCCAATGCCAATAAAATGATCAAAGGCGTAAATGAAACCGGTACTGTGTAATAAGCGGAAAAAAAAAAAACAGTTAATTGTTTCAATCGTAATACAAAGCGAAAACCTTTAGTATATTAGTTTTATATGAGCAGTAACTCTTGTTATTATCCTTCGAACACTGTTCATTTGCTCATCTTTTACTTAACGTTTTTACACATCTTTCTATATTGTATCCCTTTATGAAAAACTTCCAGGCGGTGTCGGCTCGCTTAGAGGGTAATACCAAAATTGTTCAACCCAGGGCCGTCGTTAACCTTGATTCTTTTGGAAAAGCTACTCGGCTGCGGTGGAACTACCTGCAATTGATACAAACAATAGTACAACTTATTACTTTGATGGCTATTAAGCATTATGAGCCCGATAGAGCCGAGGAGGTTTTGTAACAGTGTTTTGTCACAGTATCTTGAGTGCGTCACACAGGCTTGTGGCAGAACAATAAAGATGTAGCCTTGCGGCTTGAGAAATTTGACCATGCGATGGCACATTGCACCGCGATCCCTGTGATTTTTGACAAAATTTAGCACTAGAGAGCATGATATCAGGTCGAATTTGTCGTTTTCATTTCTCGGTAGCGGTCTTTCCATAAAATCCTGCTTGATAACGCCTTCATGTTCCTCTAAATCTATACGAACCACCTTTCTAAAAAGTGCACAACGGGATATGCGATTTCCGGAGCTTAATGAACCAATTTCTAATGCCATTACTCCAGGACGATTTTCAAATGAGGACCTGATCCATTTCTCGAGCAACTTGGACGTGTCTCCTCCTCGTTCCTTCAATTGCCCATTTTGACTGGCAATTTGGTAAGTTTCTAGTCCTCCCAATTTATTAATCTGATTCATTATGTAACCAAGTAATGTGTACATCACAGCCAAGTCAGAAGTATCCTTTGATTTGGATTCATTTTTAATTAATGAGTGCAGCCTCAGTAGTTGTGATTCCATAGCATCATTGAAGGACTGCGATTTGCCGTCTTCATAGTACTTGCCCAGTCTTACATTACCTTTAATACTTAACCTGATAATTTTGTCATTCTTCTCCTCGTTGGAATCATCTAGGTTTTCCTTAAGGCATAAAAACTTGCATATCGATTGACGCTTATTAATTAAATGGTGGAATCTTCTTATTATCCTTCTTGTCTTCTGTGGCTTGATTACTCTCGTCACGTTACTTCCTACTTGCTTCCTCTTGCCCGTAATACTCTTCGACTTTCTTGAATGCATTCCGCTGTATTAGTGGTATCGCTAAGCTGACACAAGATTGCCATCAAGGTCATGGCTAGCTCATCGATACTATAATTGTTATATTTTTTTTCACCTCACAAACCCGCCTCAAGGTTAGTTAGTCCGTACTTTTCTTTTTCTCTGAAAAACTTTTCCAGCGATGAGCTTATAAGAATTTCCATCTAAAAAAGTTATATTCGCCAACCTGCCCATCATTATCATCATAACCTCAGGTAGAAATTCTTTAGTCAAATACCGGCATAATCAGTTTTTCCATCATGGGTAAGAAAAGGGCTCCTCAAAAAGGAAAAACGGTCACAAAGCCACAGGAGATAATTGTAGATGAATCCAAATTGAACTGGAAACCAGTAGATATTCCGGACACTTTAGATGACTTTGGTGGATTTTATGGCTTGGAAGAAATTGACGGAGTGGACGTTAAAGTCGTGGATGGTAAAGTAACTTTCGTCACGAAAAAAGATTCAAAAGTGTTAAAAGATAGCAATAAGGAAAAAGTCGGAGATGATCAGGAATCTGTGGAAAATGAATCAGGGTCAGATTCGGAGTCCGAGCTCCTTGAATTCAAGAACTTGGACGATATTAAAGAAGGAGAGTTGAGTGCAGCATCTTATTCATCATCCGACGAGGATGAGCAAGGTAATATTGAGAGTTCAAAGTTAACCGATCCCAGTGAGGATGTGGATGAGGATGTTTTGAAAGAAAATGTCTTTAACAAAGACATCAATATCGATGATATTTCTCCTGTAAATTTACCTGAATGGACGAATCTTGCACCTCTCTCAATGACTATTTTGCAGAGCTTGCAGAATTTAAATTTTCTCAGACCTACAGAAATTCAAAAAAAGTCTATTCCAGTTATTATGCAAGGCGTAGACGTCATGGGGAAAGCCTCTACAGGTTCAGGTAAAACTTTAGCCTATGGTATTCCAATTGTAGAGAAACTGATCAGTAACTTCTCTCGGAAAAACAAGAAACCAATATCGTTAATCTTTACTCCTACAAGAGAACTAGCGCATCAAGTCACAGACCACTTAAAAAAGATCTGTGAGCCTGTTCTGGCGAAATCTCAGTACTCGATATTATCTTTGACAGGTGGACTCTCTATCCAAAAACAACAACGTCTATTAAAGTACGATAATAGTGGCCAAATTGTCATCGCAACACCAGGTAGATTTTTGGAACTGTTGGAAAAAGACAACACTTTAATCAAAAGATTCTCGAAAGTAGATACGCTAATCCTTGATGAGGCTGATAGACTGTTACAAGACGGTCATTTCGACGAGTTCGAAAAAATCATTAAACATTTATTAGTAGAAAGAAGGAAAAACAGAGAAAACTCCGAGGGCAGTAGCAAAATTTGGCAAACTTTGATCTTTTCTGCAACATTTTCCATCGACTTGTTTGATAAGCTATCTTCTTCCCGTCAAGTTAAGGACAGAAGGTTTAAAAACAACGAAGATGAGCTAAATGCCGTAATACAGCACTTAATGAGCAAAATTCACTTCAACTCAAAGCCGGTTATAATAGATACAAATCCTGAGTCAAAAGTGAGCTCTCAAATCAAAGAATCCTTAATTGAATGTCCTCCATTAGAACGTGACCTATACTGCTATTACTTTTTAACCATGTTCCCAGGTACAACTTTGATCTTTTGTAATGCCATTGACTCCGTGAAGAAATTGACCGTATACTTAAATAACCTAGGCATCCCAGCTTTTCAAATTCATTCTTCCATGACACAAAAGAACCGTTTGAAAAGCTTAGAAAGATTCAAGCAACAAAGCGCTAAACAAAAAACAATAAATCATTCGAATCCGGATTCCGTTCAACTCTCAACAGTATTGATTGCAAGTGATGTTGCTGCTAGAGGTTTAGATATTCCGGGTGTTCAACACGTTATTCATTACCACTTACCAAGATCTACTGATATTTATATTCATAGATCAGGCAGAACTGCAAGAGCAGGTTGTGAAGGTGTCTCTGCCATGATATGCTCACCTCAAGAATCCATGGGCCCATTAAGAAAATTAAGAAAAACTCTCGCTACAAAAAATAGTGTTTCGACGGATTTGAACTCTAGACCAACTAACAGAAAACCCATCAAGTGGCAAAACACTGTGCCTTTGTTACCAATTGAAACCGATATACTTTCACAACTCAGAGAAAGAAGTAGATTAGCAGGCGAACTGGCTGATCATGAAATTGCTTCTAATTCCCTAAGAAAAGATGACAATTGGTTAAAAAAGGCTGCTGATGAATTAGGTATTGACGTTGATTCCGACGAAGACGATATATCAAAGAGTAATTCGGACACTTTCTTACTAAAAAATAAAAATAAAAAAATGCAGAAGACTATAAATAAGGACAAGGTAAAAGCCATGAGAGCTACGTTGAACGAATTATTATCAGTGCCTATACGTAAAGATAGAAGACAGAAATATTTGACAGGCGGGCTAGTGAATTTAGCTGATAACTTGGTCAAAAAAAGAGGTCATAATTCTATCATTGGTCATGAAAAGACAAACGCCTTAGAAACTTTGAAGAAAAAGAAAAAGAGAAATAATTAATCTCGAGGCTTTTGAAGAGAAACTCTCCTTTCATTGTATTTTCTACGTAATATACACGGTCCTCTAAACCCACTATGTACTTTCAACAAAGGAATTAGCTCAATATAGAGCAAAAGGTTTACCAAGTATATATTATATTGTACAAAAAATTAAAAGCGAATTTAATTTAAATCTGGCATCTAGTGATTAAATTCTTTTTGATTCGATTTTTTTCTCCCCCTTTTATTTTATTTAAATGAAATCATAGTCGGATCCTTCATCTTCGTCATAATATTCATCCTCAGATTCATCAACTAGTTGTTCAAAATTAACTTTGTAACGCAGCATGGCACCAATACCACCAAAACCTGTGACAAATTGGGCACCTTCTGAAGATTTGTCTGTGATGAATTCCAAGGTAGCACCGAAGTTTTTGTAGTTAGCTGCTAGCCATTCAATTAAAGGTTCTTCGGAGACAACGTCCATTTCTTGGCCGGTAGCTTTGTCAATAGCAAACGACTTGTCCTTGGCTTCTGGTTCAGCGAATTTTATAACCTCGTTATCCTCGGCATCTTTAAATGTATATCTGATAGTTTCCAAATTTTCGAAAACAATTAATTTTTCGACTGCACCTAAATCTAATGCCTTTAAAGTATCATCTATACCATAACAGAATTTACCAGTGTCCTGGGAAATTTCGTCAAAATATGCCTCCAATAATTTCTTTTCTTGAACATACTTGACATTGGCCAACGCTTCGGCAGAAAGTTCGATAGCCTGGTTGAAACCGTTTTCACCACCATAAGAAACATCCACGATGGAAATAACCTTACATGCTAGTCTTGGATCGAATAATTCAGATTTTGCCAAATCGGTCTTGAAGTCAGCAGAACCAGCTAAAATTAAACCCTTAACATTGACTTTGTCATTAGTAATAAAATTTTGAACAGCAACTTCGGCGACCTTTCTCACATAATTATGTCTTTTTTCTTCTCTTAAACGAGCAAAACGAAGCGCAGATTGACCACCTCTACCATGCTTTTTTGGAAGATCGACAGTAAATTTATGTAAAACAGTTCTCGTATTACCGGACACAGAACCAAACAAAGTACCTTGACCGTCCATGACTATAAAACCGAACTTGTCGTCAGCTTGAAGCAATTCCGAAAGAACTTCTGTATGAAATTTGTTATCACACAAATATAAGGATGTGTTGATAGGTTTGTAAGGTTCGATGTCAAAAGTGACCTTTTTTTCTTTACCATCTTCAGTGATGATATCACCACAATATAAAACTAAACCGTTCTTGGGCAAAGTATTATATAGCTTCAACTTTTGTTGGGTGGAAGTGATAGCAGATAAAACGGAAAGACGATTAACCCTAGATTTAATATTCGAGGCAGTACCATATTCATCTGTTAACATTTTTTGGTACAGTGGAATTTGACCCTTAGGAGGAATAACTAAGGAAATCATAGAAGTACCATTACCTCTAGCCTTTTCTAAAGATTGGACCAACTTCTTGACCTTCCAGATCTCAATATTTTTTTCAACCTCGTTATCCATTATTGAAGTATTTCCTTTGTCTATTTCTGTAGTTTTAATAAGGAGACAAGCCGAAATGAATTAAGAAATAAAGGTGTCGTTAAGGCCACACCAACAGTATATCAGTTAAAAATACAGTGATGTATTTCATTGATTTGACGCTTAGCACTGGATTTCTGAAAAAAATTTTTCATTCAGGGTCAACGGAATAATCCGGGTAATAAAGACGGCGCTATCAAACGGTATTACTGAAAATGTACAAATGATGAGAGAGCAAGTGACTTAAGTATCCTTCGTACATGCGGTAGCGATAGATTGTAGTTTATGATCTGGTTATAATACCATGTATAAATTGGAAGGATCTAAGCTAAAGTAAATTATGAATTGAATACTGCCCTTCAAAAATTAGATTTTGATAGGATGCTTTTTAACAAGCCTGTTATCCTCCTCATGGAATCACAAATTTAACCAGATATTTGCAACAGCTATTGGAGGAGGTGATGTAGCTAAGGTCTACCTCATACTGCTCATATCCAGCTTTTTTCTTACTTTTCGTTTCAAGGCTCCCATACTATCTATAATGAGTAGAAATATCAGATGACTATGTCATTTTGAAGTTGATTAGAATTTGCTTTTTGGTTTCGACAGCATGTGCACATTCATCAGTGACCTTCGCTAAAGGTAGCGCTACCAAAAAGGAGCCATGAATTGAAATAAAGTTCTCAGTCCTCTACTTGCCCAGTTCTTGGCACATTGTAGAGTCTTACATCAAATGTTCTGTTGGCTCACATACGTGCTCTTCGTATTTTCCATGAATAACTTCAGCTATTTATGTAAATGGCGCTCATACTCTTTATAAATCTGAAAATAAATAGCACGCATATACAAAGTGGATCAAGAGGCGTTATATCCAAACATTTCAGACAGAAGATTCTATAATATAACAGAAAAAGTTTTAAAAATTTTGGAATAAAGGAAAAGGTGATTGAGGAAAGAGAATAGAGCTACAGCAAGTAAAAAGGTGCTTTCCTCGAAGTTGCGTCGAAGATGAATGAAAGTAGTTGCTAATTCTTACTAGCACATGAGAAAAAAGGATATATATAATTTTACAAGTAGTGTCTTCATGACGGATTCATAGTCTATCCAAGCATTTGCCCAAAATTTCGCAGTAAATTTAATGTTTTCTGTATAGGATAATGGTGCGCCATTCAAGTCCCGCGAAAAATGACTGATGTCTACAGGACAGGGGCGCAATATATGTTCTCTGACATTGCACCTTTTGAATATATCATGTGTTTGTTCTGCTATCTGCTTGTAGAAGGGTACGCTAACAGAGCCGGCGGCATTGTAAAAAGTTCTCCTTTCGCGGAAGGATGAGTCAAAAAGCATGTGACAATGAAATAATCAAATTGTGACATCTGCTGACGCGGGATCGTTCCTTCGTATTGTCTAGATTGTAATCTATATAACATACTACGAATATAAAAGAGGGACTATAAGATATTTCTAGCACAAACTACTGCTTTACTGTCTCACAATGTCTCTGATTGGAAGATACCTAAAAAAGTTATTTAACTACATATCAACAAAATCAAAGCAACATGCCCTCGCAAGTCATTCCTGAAAAACAAAAGGCTATTGTCTTTTATGAGACAGATGGAAAATTGGAATATAAAGACGTCACAGTTCCGGAACCTAAGCCTAACGAAATTTTAGTCCACGTTAAATATTCTGGTGTTTGTCATAGTGACTTGCACGCGTGGCACGGTGATTGGCCATTTCAATTGAAATTTCCATTAATCGGTGGTCACGAAGGTGCTGGTGTTGTTGTTAAGTTGGGATCTAACGTTAAGGGCTGGAAAGTCGGTGATTTTGCAGGTATAAAATGGTTGAATGGGACTTGCATGTCCTGTGAATATTGTGAAGTAGGTAATGAATCTCAATGTCCTTATTTGGATGGTACTGGCTTCACACATGATGGTACTTTTCAAGAATACGCAACTGCCGATGCCGTTCAAGCTGCCCATATTCCACCAAACGTCAATCTTGCTGAAGTTGCCCCAATCTTGTGTGCAGGTATCACTGTTTATAAGGCGTTGAAAAGAGCCAATGTGATACCAGGCCAATGGGTCACTATATCCGGTGCATGCGGTGGCTTGGGTTCTCTGGCAATCCAATACGCCCTTGCTATGGGTTACAGGGTCATTGGTATCGATGGTGGTAATGCCAAGCGAAAGTTATTTGAACAATTAGGCGGAGAAATATTCATCGATTTCACGGAAGAAAAAGACATTGTTGGCGCTATAATAAAGGCCACTAATGGCGGTTCTCATGGAGTTATTAATGTGTCTGTTTCTGAAGCAGCTATCGAGGCTTCTACGAGGTATTGTAGGCCCAATGGTACTGTCGTCCTGGTTGGTATGCCAGCTCATGCTTACTGCAATTCCGATGTTTTCAATCAAGTTGTAAAATCAATTTCCATCGTTGGATCTTGTGTTGGAAATAGAGCTGATACAAGGGAGGCTTTAGATTTCTTCGCCAGAGGTTTGATCAAATCTCCGATCCACTTAGCTGGCCTATCGGACGTTCCTGAAATTTTTGCAAAGATGGAGAAGGGTGAAATTGTTGGTAGATATGTTGTTGAGACTTCTAAATGATCTTTTGTAACGAATTTGATGAATATATTTTTACTTTTTATATAAGCTATTTTGTAGATATTGACTTTTTACGATTTATTTGTAACAATGAGAATTACTCCATTCCTGAACTTCAGTAAATAGCGAGTGATTCTGTACTTTGCGAGAACCGGTGGACATTTGGTATTTTGCCTTACAAGAACAACCTATACAAACGTTTCAATATCTAATTCTTTGTAATCCATTGTTTTACGAGACATATAATGTGATATATAGATGAACTTTACGTATAAAATGATTTATTTAAAACTAGCAACTGCGTGCGTAAGACAAACTGAAATAGGCCATTTACGGAAAAGAAATTTAATAATGTCGACTGGAAACTGAAACCAGGAGAAGTAGAAATTGGTTAAATTGATTAGCTAGTTTACTCGTTGTGGACAGAGTTTGAGCCAAGCGGAATGTTTTCAAGGCTTTCTTTGTTTCGAAGGGCAGCTCTGGCTCCTGCCCCTATGAGAATGTCTTTTAGGACTATTTATCAAAAAACCGAGGATGAATTGCCCAGAAGGATCGTCCCAAAGCTAGCCACATTTTATTCGGCGAATCCTAACCATGAAGATCGTATTAATCGACTCGAAAGACTTCTAAGGAAATACATAAAACTGCCATCTCAGAACAACAATGAAGCACAACAAACAAAAGCTCCTTGGATTTCTTTTGATGAGTACGCTTTAATTGGCGGTGGTACGAGATTAAAGCCTACGCAATATACTCAGCTACTGTATATGTTGAATAAACTTCACAACATTGATCCTCAACTTACTAATGATGAAATCACATCCGAACTATCCCAATATTATAAAAAAAGTTCAATGCTTTCCAATAATATCAAAATCAAAACTTTAGATGAGTTTGGAAGAAGTATAGCCGTTGGAAAGAGGAAAAGTTCCACTGCGAAAGTATTCGTTGTTAGAGGCACAGGTGAGATATTAGTTAATGGTCGACAATTGAATGATTACTTCCTTAAGATGAAAGACAGAGAATCAATCATGTATCCACTTCAAGTGATCGAATCAGTTGGAAAATACAATATTTTTGCGACAACGTCTGGAGGCGGACCTACGGGTCAGGCTGAATCAATCATGCACGCCATTGCGAAAGCTTTGGTTGTGTTCAATCCATTATTAAAATCGAGATTACATAAAGCTGGCGTCTTAACAAGAGATTACAGGCACGTCGAAAGAAAGAAGCCAGGAAAAAAGAAGGCAAGAAAGATGCCAACATGGGTCAAGAGATAGTCTTAGTGCATCTTGTTACCTCAATTTCGAACGGAAGCGTGCGTGCTCTGAGTTTTTTGACACATGCCAGAAGAAACGTTATATATTTTGCATACAACGCCGCCCAGCATTAGAAGCACAACTCTCGTTCGTTATTCCTGTAAATAAAGTTATATGTATTCGAATATTGCTCAGTTAGTATTTTCTTCTACTTACTGCACATAATACTTCATCTTTTTTTTCCTCTCACCCGCAAAGCAAAGGGGCCTTGCAGCAATGACTCAAATTCCATTGGAAAAAAGAAGGAGATGATAAGATGCAAATCAGAATAGATTTTACTATGACCGTTAAATGTAAAAAGAGTCATAATATAAACCATAAATACTACAAATAACACCGAGTTCAGGCATATAAATAAACTATTCTCCTGTAATATCCCACAATATTTTGTTATAACCCAGACGTAATAGCCTCAAGCGAGCATCCCTAAATTTCTGCCATGAAGCTGATCCCAATTATTTTGAATGCTAAGAATCTCAGTGGGATGGCTGGATCCATATCGATATGCTGTTGGATTGTTGTGTTCGTACCACAGATTTATGAAAACTTCCGAAGACAGTCTGCAGAGGGATTATCACTGCTTTTCATTGTGTTGTGGCTATTAGGTGATATATTCAACGTCATGGGAGCTATGATGCAAAATTTACTCCCAACCATGATAATTTTAGCTGCATACTATACATTGGCAGATTTAATTTTGTTAATACAGTGCATGTGGTATGACAAGGAGAAGAAGAGCATTTTACAAGAAGTCAAGAAAAATGTTGATCCTGTGCATTTGTCTCCAGCAAACCCCATAAATGAGACTGTCTTACAAGACGTTTTTAATGAATATGAGCCACTTTTGCCAAGGATAGAAGAAGAAGATAGCCAATCGTATAGCTCGCTTGAGCTTGGCAGAAGAATAGTCGTAAAGGAAAGAGAGAATTTTTTCAATGACTTCTTAATTGTTTCAGGTGTACTTATTGCCGGAATTTTGTCATGGTATATATCTTACTGTTCCGGCCTAGATAACGGTATTCCTAAAAAAAAACCTGCATTCGAACAGATTAATTTACCTGCACAAATTTTAGGATATTTAAGTGCGATACTGTACTTGGGCTCTAGGATCCCTCAGATTGTTCTTAACTTCAAAAGAAAATCATGTGAAGGAGTCTCATTCCTATTCTTTTTATTTGCATGCTTAGGGAACACTTCTTTCATAATCTCAGTGCTTTCAGTCTCAATGGACCCCGAATATTTAATTTTGAACGCATCTTGGCTTATCGGTAGCGCTGGTACGCTGTTGATGGACTTCACAGTTTTTATTCAATTTTTCCTTTACGCCAAACCTAAATACGAGAAAATACTAATAGATAATTAACTAGTTGGCTTCTATTAATCTTTCCACTTAAAACTCAAACTTACTCATATGCGCATCGGCTATAGCCCAAAACTAGTATTTTCATTTTATGGAGGAAACAAAATTACTAGCGCCATCACGGCTCAGTCGTTATTTTGGCGATGCCCTTTGCTGACACGCGTCTGAAAAAATACACAAAAAATAACACAAAAACGAGTAATGCCATTTCCTGGGTGGGGTCTCTATCCATAGAGGAAAAAAAGTGACAGGAAGGGGACAAATTCAACTATTCACTGTAGTCATCTAATAATTTTTTTAACTTAATCACACCAACAAAAACAAAAAAAAGCTGAAACTAGGTTGAAGGATTTTAAGAAAAGTTATCGCACCGGTGTATTAACATATATAAGGATACGTACGAACATAACATCATGTCCAGCTTAACCGATACAGTAGAGGGTAGCGAGGCCAAACGCGGCAGATTTTCCAACAATGCATTAACCTCCGATACTGGTATATTACAGAAAAATAGTACACTAAGAAACTGGTTTTTAAAACCGACAGCAGACTTAAAAAATGGTTGCGAAGATAGAGTTGAAGATAGCGTCAATGATGTCTACTTAAATGACAAAAACTCACAAAAATCTGTTGAAGAAAGAAAACTAGGAAGAAAAGTTAGATCTTTTTTCAAACAAACAAACTCAAATAAGGACGAGTCTGTGTTGGAAGATGAAGATGATGCGTTAGTTTGGAAGAAAACTAGCAATAAGTGTGCAAAAAAGGAAAATTCCCATGACATCCAAAAAGGAAGTTTCACAAAAAAAATCAGAAACAGTATTTTCAAGAGTGCAAATGACGTGAAAGAATTCAGGAATGAAAATAAGTTACTATTGCCCGTTGAACTTTCTTCTGATGATGAGAATGAGTCTCATTTCACTGATGCTAACTCACATGTTATGCAATCAAAAAGTCCCGAGAAAATCTCTTCCAAGGATCAATGCTTGACTAAAGGCGCTAAGAATAAAGGTCTGAAAAAGGGATATGAAAAAAGTTTTGAAGAGTGTAGCGACGACAGTGACGATGAATTTTCTCCTGCTACTCCACCGGAGAATGTTCTTGAAGGTCCTTACAAATTTGTGTTTCAGACACCAAACACATTTACATCTCAGCCTAATATAACAGTAGAAAATGATTTTCACAAAGGTGGGAGACATGTGATTGACTATCTGAACAAAAAATTGGCTACTATGAACATTGATATTGATTTGACTTCAGGGGGGAAACAAAACGTATCTTGGGAGGAAGAGCTCGACCAATTGAGCGACCACGTTATAGAAAGTATTACTAACCACATTTCAAAGGGTAGAATGCACGCACAAGAGAAGCAAGATAGGTTGGAAAAGTTAAAATTGGAGAATTTGAACTTGTCAACATTAAAGCAAGAAAATCTCCTACATAAGCAGGAAATTAACTCCTTGAAAAACAACCTTGAATCCATTAGTAAAAAAAACAATGATCTTATAATGGAAATGAACAAATTGAAAAAAAAAAGTACGAATAATAAAACAAATGAGTACATATCTACGGATGAAAACGAAAATGAGGAGATTACCAAATCCAATATGGGTCCTGGCATTTTAGAACTGAACGTCAACGAAACCTCAAAAAAATTACAGCAATCCACATTCAAACCCTCGAAATATCTTCCAAGAGAAACGAGAAACAATGAAAATAGATTAAAACACTTGGAAAAGAGAATATTTGGCTTAGAAAAATCTCTTGAAAAAAAAAAAAAACAGGTAAGGGCTAACAGCGTTAGATTAGACTTGAATAGATATACTATCGACCAGTTTTTGACATTACTGAAAAGCCTCAGCGAGGTTTTGCAATTCCACAATGTTTATGGCAATGATTTGAAGGAAAACGACGATAATATTATAAAGATTGAAACCTGCTGTAGTGCGCTAAACATGAAAAATTGTTTCGAAGACTCCTCATTTCGTTTACAAGAAAACAGCTTCAAGAGGCAATTGGGCCCTCTGTTCGCAAACATCAACTTCTCCTTAATCGACCAACTGACAATGAACTTCAGGTTCTACGAGAGATCTGCCAATTTCCAGAAGGAAACAATAGGTGGGTTAAGAATGATGCTACAAGATAAGGATAACTATATCAAAACACTGATGCAACATCTGAAGAAAAAAGAGAGTACAAAGTTGATAAAAGACAGCAAGAATGGCGCCTCCACCTTAACATCTTAACAATTTCGTTTACTGAAAATGCTACTAGTATATAATCATTAAGTATCTAACTATCACTCAATAAAAAATATTATAGATCGCTTAAAAACTCGTTTATTGCCGATTTTAAATCCACCAAAATCCGCTCTACCCTTACCTCCGCCTGGAAAAATTATAGTATATAAAGTGAGCCTCGTAATACAGGGGTAAAAAGGAAAGAGGGGAATATCAAGCATCTGGACTTATTTGCACTATCTCCGCCTTCAATTGATAAAAGCGTCTTGATTTTAATCAACTGCTATCATGTCTTCTTCAGTAGCCTCAACCGAAAACATAGTCGAAAATATGTTGCATCCAAAGACTACAGAAATATACTTTTCACTCAACAATGGTGTTCGTATCCCAGCACTGGGTTTGGGGACAGCAAATCCTCACGAAAAGTTAGCTGAAACAAAACAAGCCGTAAAAGCTGCAATCAAAGCTGGATACAGGCACATTGATACTGCTTGGGCCTACGAGACAGAGCCATTCGTAGGTGAAGCCATCAAGGAGTTATTAGAAGATGGATCTATCAAAAGGGAGGATCTTTTCATAACCACAAAAGTGTGGCCGATTCTATGGGACGAAGTGGACAGATCATTGAATGAATCTTTGAAAGCTTTAGGCTTGGAATACGTCGACTTGCTCTTGCAACATTGGCCGCTATGTTTTGAAAAGATTAAGGACCCTAAGGGGATCAGCGGACTGGTGAAGACTCCGGTTGATGATTCTGGAAAAACAATGTATGCTGCCGACGGTGACTATTTAGAAACTTACAAGCAATTGGAAAAAATTTACCTTGATCCTAACGATCATCGTGTGAGAGCCATTGGTGTCTCAAATTTTTCCATTGAGTATTTGGAACGTCTCATTAAGGAATGCAGAGTTAAGCCAACGGTGAACCAAGTGGAAACTCACCCTCACTTACCACAAATGGAACTAAGAAAGTTCTGCTTTATGCACGACATTCTGTTAACAGCATACTCACCATTAGGTTCCCATGGCGCACCAAACTTGAAAATCCCACTAGTGAAAAAGCTTGCCGAAAAGTACAATGTCACAGGAAATGACTTGCTAATTTCTTACCATATTAGACAAGGCACTATCGTAATTCCAAGATCCTTGAATCCAGTTAGGATTTCCTCGAGTATTGAATTCGCATCTTTGACAAAGGATGAATTACAAGAGTTGAACGACTTCGGTGAAAAATACCCAGTGAGATTCATCGATGAGCCATTTGCAGCCATCCTTCCAGAGTTTACTGGTAACGGACCAAACTTGGACAATTTAAAGTATTAAGACAACGACTTTATTTTCACTTTATTTTCACTTTATTTAGTTCGCTTCTTAATCTTCTTGTAAAAACAAGATATTGTGTAATCGTCTCAAGTAAGCAATTTGTTTTTCATACGTGATTTGAAGTTTTTAAATATCTGAAATACATACACGCGCGTATGCATATGTATTAGTTAAATTGCTCGAATGTCCTTTATATAATATTACATTTTTACACACACATTCTTGAAGAAGAAATCCCGATCGTAAAAAAAAACACCGTGCTCCAAATGGCCTTCAATCTTTTCGAATAATTTATTCGATTGTTCATTCTCATCTCTATAATCATTCGCCGTACGTTCAGGATATGACGCATCAAGCAGCGAAGCTAAACCTGTTGGGAATAAAGATCTGTCATAGTCATCGTCTTCTTCATCATCGTCAGCACCATTATTACTATAATCATCATCATTGTCATCATCATCATCATCATCATCATCTTTGATATTGTTGTCATTGTCATTATTGTTATTATAATTAGTAGTAGTAGTACTACTATTATTGCCATTATTATTATTATTATTATTATTATTATTATCGTCAGTATCATCAGCGCCAGTAGTCTCGTTATTATCAGTATTGGTACCATTACTATGATGATATTCCTCGCCTGGCTCAAGAGTTTTATTTTCCCACAATTTCGGAATGCTTGAAAATTGCAAGAAGTTCAAATCCTGGATTGTTATTTCATTGAAAATATTGAAGGACACTTCCATTTTTTCTTGGTCCTCTGTAACGAAACTACCAAATGCAGCCATCTTCTCTTTATTTATGAACGAAGTTTTCAAGAGCTCGACCATATCATCTTTTGATTCTCTCGTATGCTTAACTAACCTATTGAGAACACCCTCATAATAATTTGAATCAAAGGCATAGAATTTTGCGTATTTACTTGTCAGATTGAACTTTTCCATCGTACTCCGTAGAAAAAAAGTGTAAAAAAAAAGAGATGTTTGCCACTTCAGATTGTGTACTGAAAGACAGCGTTCTTCAGATCCAAGCATACGGGTATGTGTATCCCTCAATAATCCAATTATATAACCAGTCTCCATGGCATGTTCGTCATTAACCATAATCTCTGACAAATACAGAAACATGGAAAAAACCGTTGTGAGAGAAAAATACAGAAACTCATTCTGAACAGTAGGGTAGTATTCAAAATCTTTCAAAATATTAAGTACCTCGATGCAATTTCGCTTGAAATCCAATCTTGACCTTCTAATAATTTCAGCTATATCATGCCGGGAACTTTCCCGTTGATCTAAGTTATCTCCAATGATGGATATGACAAATAAACTCAAGGTTATCTTTTGATGGTACCATCTGAGATGCAATAGAATAGTAGTACAACAACTCACTTCAAAATCTAACTTCGAAGACTCCAGAGATAAAATCCTCATGTTTTCCTTGTAATTTTCTAATGATAATATGGTAGGCAAATCGTCTCGCATTCTATCTAACGCCTTTTGATTTTCCAGTACATTTTCAATAATTTCATCTAGTGTATCGTCTAAAGTTGTTCTGATGGAAAAACATGAGTAATATATTTGAGACTCTATGAGAGATAATCTCGACAAAAAATATGATTGAATGTATGGTACATATTCAAGGTGATTCGCGAGTAAGTTTACAACGGATACAATATCTTTCACCCCTTCTAGTTTTGAATCATCGTATTTTATAGAAAGATTGGGCAGAATTTTATCTCTGAATAGTTCAACATAGCTTTCATCTGTTAATACATCAGTGTTTTCCTCCTTGAGAAAGGGCGGTCTTGACAACACCACAGAAAAAAATTTGTCTGTTGAAAAACAATAACACCACAAGCGTCTTCTTTTAATGATTTCATCAAGTTCTAGATCCTCATAGGTGGAATGTAAATTGAGCCGTAAATCCAAAGCCACCTTGATAGCAACGGATAGTACTTTGACCGCTGATGAAGCACTTATTTTCTGTTGGGCGAACTTTGCCAGTAACAGTAATGCCTTTAGTGCCGTCATATCTGCGCGTGCTACAGACAGTTTATGATAGTAATAGACAGAATTGAGAAAAGTGAAAGATCTGAGTCTCCATAATTCGAACTTCTCAAAATAATAGGTTTCATGATTATCTTCATCAACTAGCTCCTGCTTCTCCTCAAAATTCGTAACGGTGGCCCCAAGACAGAGGCAGATATTTAGCAAAAATGCCTGTGATGGTGTCAATCTTCCTTTAGCAGGATCAAAGTGCACGTCGGCAAATTGCAAACATTGATCTACATCTACTATGTGGAGAAGAGAGGCTAATGATGGGCATTTTATATTTTTGAGCAAACGCTTTGCAATTGCTAAACGGGGCAGAGGATACAAAATATTATCACTAGATGGTGATGATGCGGATCGGAAAGAGAAGTCTAGGACCAGCTTGGTCTGTAAAATAGAATATTTGAAAGTAGTAGTAAACATTTCATTAATGGGCGAAAGAAATTCTTCGTCAGTTAAATGTGACAAAACATTTTGTCGAAAATGAAACATTTTTTGTTTTGTTAACAAGGCCTTTGAATATTGCTTTCTTTTAGGCCTTTTCATGTATTCTTTATCAATGACGTCAATTTTGCTTTTTTCAGCTAGCTTCTCTATTGTTCCCTTCATGTTTTTACAAATCTCTTCCAAAACAAAAACTTTCCCAGCAACCTTCGTATGGTTGAGTTCAATTTTTTCAAGCACTGTCCTGTCAATAGGAACAAAGTCAGGCCAAGTATCTTCTTTATCGCTTGCACTTTTGCCGGCAGAAACTCCAATATATTCTTGTGATAAGTTGGTGTGTAATTTCGGCGAGCTGTCTGTAGAAGAAGTATTTCTTGATCGCACGGCGATATCAAAATTTTCATCCTTGAACTTATTCTCCTTATCCAACTTCGGCTTCTTAACCGACTTCCCATTTCCCTTGTTATTCAAAGCTTCTTCTCGCCTTCTTTTCAGTTCTTCATGGAAATGAAACGTGCAATCTTTATTATACTTGATACAGTTTCTACATTTACCAGAAATCGGCTCAATTTCCGTACATCTAATCTTCCTCTTCCGACAATAATCACATGCTTTAGTCACTCTACTTTTGAAAGACTCCATGTTATATGCGAGAAAATTCTTATCAGCAGGCATCATATGAGCTAATGGGTGATGTCTTAAACGGTGATCGGGAAAAGGGCTCAACTGAGATGACATTATTGTACCAGTTGGAACAGGCGGAAAATTTGATGGTACTGGAGGCATCGCAGGGACAGCGGGGCCCATTAAAACTCTTGTATTTTCGACTCTTTGATTATGTTTCTGGTTAGCTGCCCACTCAGAACTTTGCTTTTGTGTCTTATCCATGCTTTCATGACTACTTGTAAAACCAGAATCCATATTCATTCACAAAACTCCTGCTGGGCCTGTAATCATTGTTAACTTAAAAAAGAGTAGTCGTAATATAAAGTTTACTCTATTTTAAGTAGACTTTGGGCAGTGGCTGAAAATAGGCATGATAAATCAACATTTTCTGGCGGAGTAGGGTCAAAATGAAAATGTGGACCCTTTAGGGTATTATAAATATTATTTAAAGGGCAATTTAAACTTTTTAGGTGCAAAGAAAATTCTGAAGGTATAAAAAAGAGGGTTCACCGGTGCTGCGGAAATAAAAGCGGAAATAAAAATGGAAATAAGGGCTAAAAGTTTCTTAAAACAAGTGCAAGGAGAGGGAGAGTTCCACTCTTGGCGCTGATGATATCTTCTATTTATATTGTTGAGATCATATGATGATAACGCAAAGTTGAAATTCTAACGGAATAGTGGTATAACATACTGGTTTTCTTTCTGTTCGAGGTATAAGAAAAGAAAGTATTTGGCTATATTCGGAGGAGGCAAGAAGGTGGCCAAGAGAGAGATATCTTCTTTGTCCTTTGAATTATGGCTTTTTTGAATATTTTCAAGCAAAAACGTGGTGATGAAGCTTCACAACTGAGCGCAAAGGGACGGGAGGAAATTTCTCAATCGATTAAGATATGCAAAAGTGACGATGCTGCTAACGAACATAGCTGCTCTGGTGATTGCAAAACAGAAATTGAAGAAGGAGAGCAGGCTTTTGCGAAACTAAAGATCGAACATGAAACTCCTTTGTTGAACTCTTCTAAAACGCCAAAAATTCACTTCGTTGTCCCCACCTCTCAAATCGATTGGCAGCATGATGCCTGCCTCGAGGACCCAAAGTCAGTACAGTATAAAATTTCCCAGTGGTGTGATAAGAATTCAGCTAAATTTTCCAACGTGGGCACAGGCAAGACACTAAACTGTGCAGTTTCATCTTTACCTAAAGATATTATGGATATTGATGTTATGCGGGGAACCAAGAATAATGTACTTATTTTGCCTTACTTCATTTGGCTGAACGACCTTAGATCAGATGACGTCGAAGCAACGCTGGATGGTTTAGTTCCTGATTTATTAGACGAGAATATTTCAAGAGAGAAATTGCTAGAAACACGACCAAATGTTGCCGTTGCACGTGAACGTGCATTTGTATTTATATGTTCACATACTACGAGGGATAAACGATGCGGGATTACGGCACCCTATTTAAAGAAAGTTTTTGACAGTAAATTACAGGAACATGGGCTGTATAGGGACAATTCGGATTACAGGGCAGAGGGTGTCAAAATTGCATTTGTTAATCATGTTGGTGGTCACAAATTTGCTGCAAATGTTCAAATTTATTTACGAAATCCAAATACCTTAATTTGGTTGGGAAGAGTAACTCCAACCATAGTTCCTTCTATTGTCGAACATCTGATTGTTCCTGAAGAACCAACGTTGCCGTTTCCCGAAAAAGTTCGCTGTATTAAGAAATATCAAAGCTGGTAAAGGTTGACCAGCAAAATCAAATCTTTTGACGTCATACAATTTGCCATCAGAGTAGCTTTTAAATGTACATAGTTCTAAAGCACGCATATATATTTATAACGCTAAGATGATAATGAAAAGTTTTATTTGCAAAAGGGATACTGTACTTCAACTTCCATACTTGAAAGATTCTTTGGCCATTTTCTTAATCCATTTCATATTTTCATCTGATTTTTTTTCTGTTTTCCACTTGCTGCTCATTATTCCATTTTATAATTTTTGCAAACATGCAATATTTCGCCATATATTGAGAAAAGCAATTCTTCGTTGTTCCCAGTAAAGAAAGAACAAATGCAGGTTTCTACCGCCACCGCTAGATTAAGAATTTTTTTTGGTTACTGATTTGAATCACATACGATGAGTTTTAGACATTTCAAGAGGAGACTTGACACAAGCTCAGCAGATGAAAGCTCTTCGGCGGATGAAGAGCATCCAGACCAAAACGTATCTCTAACAGAAAAATCAGCCTCATTAAGCCATAGTGATTTGGGCGGCGAAATTTTAAATGGTACAGGAAAGAACCGCACCCCCAATGATGGCCAAGAATCAAATGAAAGTGATGGGAGTCCCGAAAGTGATGAGAGTCCCGAAAGTGAAGAAAGTAGCGACAACAGTGATTCGAGCGATAGTGACGATATGAGACCTTTACCGAGGCCATTATTTATGAAGAAAAAGGCCAATAATTTGCAGAAAGCTACCAAGATAGATCAACCGTGGAATACCCAAGATGACGCACGAGTTCTGCAAACAAAGAAGGAAAATATGATAAAAAACATCGACAAAGCTAATCAAGTGGCAAAGAACTACGAAACGATGAAGCTGAGACTTAACACCAATTACAGCACCAACGAAGAATTGATCAAGCAGTGCATGCTCTTAGATGATAACGATGAAGTCGATTCAGAAAAGGAGAGGCAGAAATGGTTTGAAAGGCAGAACGAACGAAAGCAAAAGCATAGAAGAATACAACTTGCGAAACAAAGAGAATCAGAAGAATATGAGGCAAAACGATTTGAAGCGATGCAAAAAGGCAAAGATGGGAATACCAAATACGACGTTATCTTGGACAAGGAGAAAGAGAAACTTGATCACAAAAAACAAAGATCGGCTGAAAAAGTGGAAAAATCTCACAATAACAACCGTTACAAGATTACGAGAACTAAAAATGTTGAATTTGGTGACCTAGGCAAGAATAGTAGAGATTACGAAGAAACTGAATATTCGGTTATATAACACCGCATCACACACACAAACCCACATGCCTTTCAGTTAGTTGATGTCGGGAAAATCCCGAAACAGAAAAAAGAGGCAAAGATGAAGATATCAAATTTTTTCGCAGAACCATTACATCTGGCTTTGGATACGATGAAACAATCTAGCAGAAATACAGTACCAACCTATTGGTAGCTTCTTTGTATTACTATCAACATTTTTAGAAGATATGTCTTTGACACCACTGTGTGAAGATTTACCACAATTTCTGCAAAACTATCTACCGAATGCTGGTCAAACGGAAAATACCATTGTGCCCTTTGTCACATTAACTTATGCTCAATCGCTCGACGCGAGAGTATCTAAGGGCCCTGGAGTGAGGACTATAATTTCACATCCCGATACTAAAACAATGACGCATTATTTGAGACATCATCACGATGGAATACTCGTAGGAAGTGGAACAGTGCTAGCTGATAATCCTGGATTGAATTGTAAATGGGGTCCCGATCCGGCTGCAAATTCCCCAAGGCCAATAATAATAGATACAAAGCAAAAGTGGCGATTTGATGGTTCAAAAATGCAAGAACTTTTTATTAAACGACAGGGTAAGCCGCCAATCGTTGTTGTCACAAGTGAGCCCATTATAAAAGAACAACATGTAGACTACGCAATTTGTCCAATAAATGATACTACGAAATTGGTCGATTGGAAAAAATTGTTTGAGATATTAAAGGAAGAATTCAATATAAGGTCAGTAATGGTTGAAGGAGGTGCCAATGTAATAAATCAGTTGTTGCTGAGGAGCGATATTGTCAACAGTCTTATAATAACTATTGGATCAACATTTCTGGGTAGCTCAGGCACCGAAGTTAGCCCACCCCAAACAGTAAATTTAAAGGATATGTCATGGTGGAAGGGCATTACCGATGTGGTGCTTTGTGCAAGACTGGCCGATGACTAATAGTGTTAGAACTCCACCTTCTGTGTAATTTCTTTCTGAAATTAGTGAAAAAAATGCGCCTTTCAAATTTTCATACTAGTGATTGGTTTATTGCGGATTATTTATTTCTAATTGTACATATTCTTGTTATTTTATATTATATGAAAGGGGTAAATCCAAATGCCACTCTACATACAGATTCTGTAACTGGCATAACGACCAGAGGTTTCACTTTTTCTTATGATTTTAACCACTTCGCCTCTTTTCAACCCCAAGTATAAGGCTACAGGATCAGCTCTTTGAATTCTTGGCAATTGGGATTCCTTCAATCTATACCTTTTTAAAAGCTCTCTTTTCTCATCACTACTCAATCTGATATGCTTTGGAACCAATTCGTGGTGAGTAATATTAACCACTAAGGCAGCTTCATTAAAAGTTTCAATGGTGGCTGGTGGTATAGAAGGCACCAATTTCATTGCACTTGGTGTAATATTATTTTGGTAAACAAAGATACCTGTTTGGAAATTTTTTTCTTGAATATGTATAACAAAAGTCTTCATTGTCTTTACACCAACGGAAGGCTCATCACAAAATTCTACCCATAAGGAGCCCATGTCTGGGAACTTTGATATAGATTCTTCTGTTGGATTTGCCTGGAAGGACATCATTTTACGTTGTGGTCTACCCATGGAGTCACAATACTTGGCCTTGAAATCTTCCAATGGCAATTCGACTTCCTCTTGAGTGATAAAATAACCCCTGTCCTTAACCATTTCTTTTACTGTTCTGAATGCTCTCCATAATCTTGAGATGTTTCTTTCATTTTCTTGGTCCATTGTCTTAGCTTATTAGTAATATCCACCTGCGCACAAATTTTGTAAATCCCCTACTAATTTAATTTGAATTCAAATTGGCTCGTGATCTGTTGACCCTTGTTAGCAACGTTTGTAATCTTCCTCACCGAATTGCGTCGTTTTGAATAATATATATGATTGAAAATTTTTCAAGAGAAAAGAAAAATTTTTCCTTCCGCGGTCAGCCATTGCTAAAAAAAGACCTCCGTTAGGAGTCGAATAGAGGACAACAACAATACATTGCCACTTTAATTTTAAATGCTTGCATATTAACTAGCGATCAGATGCTCTGCTCTATATAAAATAAATTATTGATACGGTTTCTAGTCTCGGTTGATGATAAGAGTACGTTAATCCACCTACCGAGCATTACCAAGATATCTGGCACTTTATATGTAGAGAGTCTGTGTTCTCAAGTTTACTTGTGCGGATAATGATATTAAAGACTTAAATACTAAAAGTGTATACGTTCGTACCTCTGTTTAGGCACCTTGTACAGTTTCACATCAAACTGTGTAATGTGTGATTATAGTACACAGAACAAAATAGCTTCACCTCATCTCTTTCTTAACGCAGTGAGGAAAAAGGTGAAAAAAAAGAAAAAAAAAAGAATATGTGTAATTTCCGGCACTTTTCAGAGCGATGAGCTTAAATTCAAAAGCAGCATTGAATTAAAAGTGAGGTCTTGAGCACTACATTCTAGCAAGTAAAAGAAAAGAATAAATTGGTTTTGCATCTAAAATGAGCTCCGTTAACGCAAATGGAGGATATACCAAACCACAAAAGTATGTGCCAGGGCCAGGTGATCCTGAACTTCCACCCCAACTATCCGAATTTAAAGATAAAACATCGGATGAAATCTTGAAAGAAATGAACAGAATGCCTTTTTTCATGACCAAGTTGGATGAAACAGACGGTGCAGGTGGTGAAAACGTGGAGTTAGAAGCTTTAAAGGCATTAGCTTATGAAGGCGAACCACACGAAATCGCTGAAAATTTCAAGAAGCAAGGTAACGAACTATACAAAGCAAAAAGATTCAAGGATGCAAGGGAACTTTACTCAAAGGGCTTGGCTGTAGAATGCCAAGATAAATCGATAAATGAATCACTATACGCCAATAGAGCGGCATGTGAGTTAGAGCTGAAAAATTACAGGAGGTGTATCGAGGACTGCAGTAAAGCTCTAACTATTAACCCCAAGAATGTTAAGTGTTACTATCGTACAAGCAAGGCTTTTTTTCAATTAAACAAGTTGGAGGAGGCCAAATCAGCCGCAACATTTGCCAATCAAAGGATTGACCAAGAGAACAAATCAATTTTGAATATGTTATCAGTGATTGATAGAAAAGAACAAGAATTGAAAGCAAAAGAAGAAAAACAGCAAAGAGAAGCTCAGGAACGTGAAAACAAGAAAATTATGTTAGAGAGCGCAATGACGCTGAGAAACATAACTAACATCAAAACTCACTCTCCAGTAGAGTTACTTAATGAGGGTAAAATAAGGCTAGAAGACCCAATGGATTTTGAATCTCAATTGATCTATCCCGCATTAATTATGTACCCCACGCAAGATGAATTTGATTTTGTAGGTGAAGTAAGTGAGTTAACTACTGTGCAAGAACTTGTTGACCTAGTTTTGGAAGGGCCGCAAGAACGCTTCAAAAAAGAAGGTAAGGAAAACTTCACACCAAAGAAAGTGTTGGTGTTTATGGAAACAAAGGCAGGTGGTTTGATTAAAGCTGGTAAGAAACTGACATTTCACGATATCTTGAAGAAAGAGTCGCCAGATGTACCATTGTTCGATAACGCTTTGAAAATCTATATTGTGCCAAAGGTAGAAAGTGAAGGGTGGATTTCCAAGTGGGATAAGCAAAAAGCTTTAGAAAGAAGATCTGTGTGAAGTGTCAAATAGTTAAAAATATGTAACGCAAAGTTGTAGATAGAAATAACAAAGCAAGAAGGAAAAGTAAAGAAAGTGAACGATATATGTAATGCAGGGGGAATACCAGAGTATTTAAAGTGTACTTGATTTAATGTTAACCAGTTTGAATTTTTCTTTTCTGGGGTAATCGAATTCAAGGCCTTTTGGGCACAATTTGACGCGGTTTCAACCTGTTTAGCCTAGGATTTGGGAAAATTTCATCGGTGTGCAAAGGCGGAATTGGTCCAAAGATAGTTTGTGGATTTATATCTTGCTGTCTTATCAATTGCTCTTGCAAATACGGGGATTTAGCCCATGCCGCTAAAGTTACGCTAGCCTCATCTTCAGAATCGGTATTTATCTCTGGTAAAGAATCATTGACAGAGGCTATCTTTGGAGTCACATTTCCGATTATTTCTCGATGGTCGACTGTATTTATTGTGGCCAGTATATTGTCGGTACTAAATGCAGTATTTTTGTTGATGGTATCTCGCACATGATTATCGAAAGGAGCCAAAGATTCTTTTAGACGTATGTCCTTGTAGTCATTACTAAAGCTTGTTTGCTTTTTTAGATCTTGTTCCAAATGCGACATCCTTTTTTGTTTCTCTTGTTTACGCCGATGATGTTCCTGTTGAGACCTCATAATTCCTGATAACCTTTTATCAAACTTTTTTTTTAAGTCATCTCGTTCTGCCTCTGCTGGTGGAAGTAATTGAAGGTTTGTAAGCCGATAATTTTTGGATTTACGAGATTCTGGCTTGGAGATGTCAGCAATATTCGGAGAAAGTTTTCTTAATGTTTTCTCTTTAATTTTCAAACGATGTGGCGTTTGCGACGTTGTTAAATTTTTATTTTTATTAGGCGAAATAGACGCTTTTGTTGGTCTCAAATAACCTCTTACAGGGCTTTGGTAATAATTTTTAACTTCTTTAGATGGCGAGCTTGAATCGACACTTATTTTTGTTGGAGAAATACTGTGCGGTCTTGAACCAGTTTTATGAACATCACTAGAGTGTTTGGACTTCTTTTTCTGTTCTGCAATGATTGCTAGCTTTTTGTGTGTCGTTAGCTTCAAAGAAGTCTTATCAAACCTTGGAATAGAGGATTTTCGAGAGTTTTTTCCTTTGGGTGAATTATTTTTGGTTATTTTATTTTTTACTGAGAATATATCTCTTAACGCTTCTTGCATATCAGTATCCGTGGAGTTTATTGACTTAAACTTTTGAGAAACTTTTTTCATGGGGGAGCCTGTTAAATCGATTGATGAAGAGGAGTATTTGTGACCAACGTTTCCACGGGAAATTTTGTTTTCAAATGATTTTGTTGGAATAGATGATAGCCTATCGAAAACACTGGATGCTTTTGTAGATCCCGCGGTATCACTGTTTTCCACAGCTCTTATAGCAGGACTATTTATCGTAGATTTTTTTTTAAATGCGATTGGTGATTCCTTTGCTGTTCGTACTTTTGGTATTGATCCTGAAGATTTTGTTGGTGGAATGTGTTGAATAATAAGAGGATCTTTATTCGGCAGTGGAACAAACATATTCGACCTTCTTTGAGATCTCGCTATCCCAGAATTCGGTGATGGTTTCACCTTTACTGATTCAGCTTTCTTTAAAGCTTGAAGTATAGGTTCATTCTCCATTTCTTCCTTAGCCGCCCATGTTTGATTATCGAAGCGTTTTGTATTAATCGGAGACTCCGAAGTCTTGGAGGATTCTCTTAAAATCTTTTCAACTTTGTAAGGTGACCATGGTGAGGATTTTTCGCTGTCATTGGCGTCGACTTTAACGCTATTCAATGGCTCAACCGGGCTTTTATTGGTATCATGTATACTAAATCTATTCATTCCTTCGGTGACTTCCTTCCTGCGGAGTGATTTAGGCGTGATACTTTTATCGTTATGTAATCCATTTCTGGGTGTCTTAGTAACATCTTTTGCGGCAGCATTCTGGGAGTTAGAAAGTTCATATTCTCCTTTCATTTTAGGAAATTCGACATCCATTTTGTTATGCGTATTTTCGGGGCTAATTAAAGACTCTTCCATCTTTTTGTCTTCATACTTGAGTGTATTCATATAAACATTATTTCTTAACCATTCACTACTTTCGTACAATCGTTGATTTATTTCTGAATGTGCATCTGTTGTTAGATTATTTAGATCATCGAGGGTTTCTATGATTGAACGGGTAGAGCCTGGCTTCCTTTGAGTTTTCTTCCTAGCTGCTTTGATTGCCCAGTCCATTGTTTAAATCGTCGGGCTCTTTCAAAGTCCGTCAGTTGAGGAGATACTTTGAAATGTTTTGTTTGTATCATTGGCAATACTTGAAACGAGTTTTTGTTTGTTTTCTTTTTTTAGTTAATTCGCGAAATTTAAAATATGAAGATCGGTTTCAGAACAGAATGGATCAGGCTTTTCCGCGTATAAGAAATAATAACACTGACATGACGCTATAACGAAACAGCGTAACAAAATACTCTTTACATGGTTTATTTTTATATATTCATTTAACATTATCAAAACTAACATTAAGTCCTTTATTTATCAAAACAAACGAAAAAAAAAAATGCGAGACAAATGATCCAGTCATTTATTGTCAATATCTAAGTCAATTAGTGGTTGCAATATGTCTCCAGTTTCCACTTTATGAGCAAAAATTTTGCCCTCAATATTTATCTGATTTTTTTCAGCGAATTCTTTCAAACTTCCGAATCTACCTCTTGCGTTTCTTCTTAATTGTTCATTGGTATTCATGATTGTGTTTTTCGGAGACATTTGGTGGGTATATGAAGTATCCGGTGAAGAATGATATTCTTTGTCCAAAAAGGAACTTGCCAATGAAGTTTTTCTTGAATTGACGCCTATGCTTGAATTAGAATCGTACCCGTCAATGAAATCTGGCTTACAAGACCTGCTGAATGAGATTGCATGACTTTTTCTGTGGTAACTTTTCCTTCGCCCTGAAGTCTTTGTAAGTTCGTGTGATAATGAACGTGAATGCGAATGTGATGATAATTCATTACTTTCTACCCTTAAAGGTGATACCGCATTAGGCTTTCTTGGACATATGGAGGAATTTCTCCTCGTTTTCACACCATCCTTGTCTCCAGGGAAAGAGTAGGTCTTCAGCTTGTTGAACAGAGCTTCGCCTTGAGACTCTTCAAAATAAAAGCTCTTTTCGTACTCATGGGGTTGTTTGCTGCTATCGAACTGAGATTCTGTTGAAGAGAGAGAGCTGAAACGTCCATAGAGTGGGCTGCCAAGTGATTTAATGGATGTACTAGATTGACTGCCCGTAGTAGGAAAACTAAATGTGCTTATTCTTTCTCTTTCTTTTTGCTCAAATTTGCCCATATCTTGCTGGAAAGGGAAACTTCAGTGAAGTAATAACGAAGGTGGTGTAGAGTATAAATTTTTATTAAGTATGCGCTTTGACGTTCACATATTTGTAAAAGATTTATTTGAGAAGATAGAATGCGTCTCACTTATTTATACTTAAATGCTTCTTTGGATGTCAAGCTTTCTTGATGCCGGACTTGCAGTCGAAGGGCTCTTTCCCAACAGATATGTAACCAAAAGCATCGAATAGAAAAAGAAAGTCTTCCAAGGAAAGTTTATTACGAGGGGTTTTGTGCATTAACGCGGCATATAATTAGGTATAAACTCAAGGTTGGCTTAAGATTAGCGAAACAAAAGTATAAACGACCCAAAATTGGAGTGGATGTGTTCTTTAACACATAAACTGTCGTACAAAAAAAAAAAAGAAACAAAGAGCAGTTGAAAGAACATCAAGATCATAAGGACCCCCATATCGTGATAATCATTGATGACCAAATCGTGAACTCCCTGCGCCTATGCCGCGCCATAGCAAATAAAGTACTGGGCTGGATTGTTAATGACTTGCATACTAACGACAGGTAAACGGTACCCTATTTTTCTTTTTTACGTGCTACGGACGAAAAGTGAGGGTGATTAACGCTTCAAATAAGAAACGACGGCTAGCAGGGTCTAGATGCGTGAGATGAGATAAGGAAAAGAGCTCTGTGTCCCAGGTAATAATCCCTGGAGAGATATAATCTTCCCTACAACTTGATTGCATATTAACGCTCCCAAGTTGTGGCCATTGAAGAGCTCTACAGCAATGTCCCGACGAACGGAAATAACCCTCTTTTTCATGATATTTTCGGAGTTATCTCCACTGTCAACAACTATTCTCGAATATAACAGAATGAAAGGGATCACGTACGCTTGTTATATTGCTGTCGTTCTCCGTTCGCAATCCCATTATATGCGAGGGGCAAAAGAAGAGACGGCCGGTAACTCATTTTTTGGTGTGTGAGAATTGCGGAAGCTTCGTTCTCCCACCTTTTTTCGCTGTGTTTTTCTTGTCCTTCAGCACCGGCTGGTCAAGCCGGTGCTGACCGGCCGGAGAGAAATATAAACGTATGAAAACGTGTTAATAATTGCATCAGTAGTAGGTGGCGGGGTTGTCTCATTTTTGTTATGGCGTAAGGTGAAAAATTGTAAAGGATTGGTTCGGTTGGGTTGGCGACAATTAATTATGAGATAAAAAATTGCTTAATCTTTATTGGAGCAATTACCTGCATAAGCACCGTAGGCCACAAGGGTTTGATGGCGGAAGGATGTTATACCTACGATACTACCATAGGTGTGATATGTCACTTTCTAGTCCGAAGCGTGGAACATATTATCCTTGTTTGACGTTGTGGGTGTTAACCGTAATTGTCTGGGTACGCCGAAGGCACGGAGACCATGTTAAAATATGTTTCTCTTTTTTGCTCATTTTTTTCTATTTTTTGCTGCGCATTGCCCGAAGCTTTTCTTAGTGGTAGTCTGCTCTCGCGTTCTTTGTTACACTCGCAAAATTTTTTTGCTGGGCAAAATAAAGCACTCTCCGGCCATTACTTGCTGTCGTCCGCCAGGATTTTCATTAACTTGCAGAAGTAAACAAACAAAACACAATTATGACACCGTGGAAGTTTCCTAAATAGTAACAAAAAGCTTAATTGAAAGAAAGAATTTCCTTCAACTTCGGTTTCCTGGTTCCGCTATTTCTCGCTTGTTTCTTCTATTGGACTTAGGATGTCTCATCAATCATCTTATTCCTGCTGGTGTTTTTTGTATCGCCTTGCCTTAGAGTGTTTATGCTTGTCCTTTGTTCAGTAACCATTCTTCAAGTTTGTTTCAAGTAGTAGGATACCTTCAGATATACGAAAGAAAGGGAGTGTAGTTGTGGATATATATATATAGCAACCCTTCTTTATAAGGGTCCTATAGACTATACTCTTCACACTTCAAGGTACGGAATTAAGGCCCAAGGGAACTAACAAAAAAGTTCAAAAAGTTTTAAAACTATATGTGTTAACTGTACAAAAATAACTTATTTATCATATCATTTTTTTCTCTGTTTATTTCTTCTAGAACTTATACCTGTCTTTTCCTTTTATTCTTTGAATTTGGTTTAATATCCCTTTTTGGTTTAATATCCATCCATTCCTTTCACTTAGAACTAATAATTCCCTTCGTTTGATAATTTATCATTTTCCTTTTCTGTTAGTAAAGCACCCATTAAATGAAACTAGAACGCGTAAGCAGCAATGGCTCCTTCAAAAGAGGTAGAGATATCCAGTCACTTGAATCTCCGTGTACTAGACCGCTGAAAAAAATGTCACCTAGTCCATCTTTCACATCTCTTAAAATGGAGAAGCCTTTCAAAGATATTGTAAGGAAGTATGGAGGTCATCTTCATCAAAGTAGTTACAATCCCGGCTCAAGCAAAGTGGAGTTAGTAAGACCAGATTTGTCTTTAAAAACAGATCAAAGTTTTCTTCAAAGTAGTGTGCAAACTACGCCTAATAAGAAAAGCTGCAATGAGTATCTCTCAACTCCAGAGGCCACACCATTAAAAAACACGGCTACAGAAAATGCATGGGCAACCTCTCGAGTTGTTTCTGCATCCAGTCTTTCTATAGTGACACCAACGGAAATTAAAAACATTCTTGTTGATGAATTCTCTGAATTGAAGTTAGGGCAACCTTTGACTGCTCAACATCAGCGAAGTCATGCGGTCTTTGAAATTCCTGAGATTGTGGAAAATATCATAAAAATGATAGTTTCTCTAGAATCTGCAAATATACCAAAGGAAAGACCATGCTTAAGAAGAAATCCACAATCTTATGAGCACTCTCTGCTTATGTACAAAGACGAAGAGAGAGCAAAAAAAGCATGGTCAGCAGCCCAGCAGCTACAAGACCCACCATTAGTCGGACGCAAGGAGAAGAAGCAAGGGGCCTTATTTAGTTGTATGATGGTTAACAGGTTATGGCTTAACGTAACAAGGCCTTTTCTTTTCAAAAGCTTGCACTTTAAGAGCGTTCATAATTTTAAGGAGTTTTTACGAACTTCCCAGGAGACGACACAAGTAATGAGACCGTCTCATTTTATATTGCACAAATTACATCAAGTAACACAACCAGATATAGAAAGGCTTTCCAGAATGGAGTGTCAAAATTTGAAATGGTTAGAATTTTACGTTTGCCCTAGAATAACTCCCCCATTAAGCTGGTTTGATAACCTCCATAAACTTGAAAAGCTTATTATTCCAGGCAATAAAAACATAGATGATAACTTTTTACTCAGACTATCACAGAGCATACCAAATTTAAAGCACTTAGATTTAAGGGCATGTGATAATGTCAGTGATTCAGGTGTTGTTTGCATTGCTTTGAATTGCCCGAAATTAAAAACATTTAACATTGGCAGACATAGGCGTGGAAATTTAATTACCAGTGTCTCACTGGTCGCGCTAGGCAAATACACACAGGTGGAAACTGTGGGGTTTGCCGGTTGTGATGTTGATGATGCCGGTATTTGGGAATTTGCTCGATTAAATGGCAAAAATGTTGAAAGATTGTCTTTAAATTCCTGTCGTCTTTTGACTGATTACTCTCTACCCATTCTTTTTGCTTTAAACTCATTTCCAAATCTGGCTGTTTTAGAGATCAGAAATTTAGATAAAATAACTGATGTGAGGCATTTCGTGAAGTACAACTTGTGGAAAAAATCATTGGATGCCCCCATTCTAATCGAAGCATGTGAACGTATTACGAAACTAATCGATCAAGAAGAAAATAGAGTTAAGAGGATTAACTCCTTGGTTGCCTTAAAAGATATGACAGCTTGGGTTAATGCAGACGACGAAATAGAGAATAATGTGGACTAGATGGTTTTTGTGACTTTACCTATAAATAGTACACAACAGACCACCAGTAATTCTACACACTTCTTAACTGATAATATTATTATAATTGTAACTTTTTAGCAGCACTAAATTTAATGAATACATAGATTTTTAACTAGCATTTTACTATTCTGTACTTTTTACTTGAAATTCCAGAAGGGTCCAAGAAACCAGAATTCCCTCATAGAAAACTATTGAACTACAGAATTCTCCAAAAGATACACTCATAGTGTTAAGACGAATCAATGTCTCGGGTTTGGAAGTCCTTTATAGAGATAATTGCAGGGACCTTTTGTAATGTTTCGGATGTTCTGTTTTAAGTCCGCGGGAGGCCTTTTTATTTTTCGCTTTCTTTAGAGACTTCACGAATAAAAGCGTTGCCGAAATGCAACTTCAAAAGAGACTGAAGGAAACACAGATAGAAGAACAGTCTTCAAAGCAATCAATTCGTGTCGGTGCAGCTTAAGAAATGACTTTTATGCAACAGCTTCAAGAGGCTGGGGAAAGATTTAGGTGTATCAATGGTCTTTTATGGGTTGTTTTTGGGCTTGGTGTCTTAAAATGTACAACGTTATCACTTAGATTTTTAGCTCTTATTTTTGATCTTTTTTTACTACCAGCAGTCAATTTCGACAAGTATGGTGCTAAAAGTGGTAAATACTGTGTTATCACTGGTGCAAGTGACGGTATTGGTAAAGAATTTGCTAGACAAATGGCGAAACGTGGCTTCAACTTGGTATTGATCTCGAGAACGCAATCTAAATTGGAGGCTTTACAAAAAGAATTAGAAGATCAACATCATGTCGTTGTAAAGATTCTAGCCATTGACATTGCGGAGGATAAAGAATCCAACTATGAATCCATTAAGGAATTGTGTGCGCAGTTACCAATCACCGTTTTGGTCAATAATGTTGGCCAATCACACTCCATTCCTGTTCCATTTTTGGAAACAGAAGAGAAGGAGCTTAGAGATATTATCACTATCAATAACACTGCTACATTATTAATTACACAAATCATTGCACCAAAGATTGTGGAAACTGTGAAAGCTGAAAACAAGAAGTCGGGTACTCGTGGTTTGATCTTAACCATGGGCTCATTTGGTGGTCTGATTCCCACCCCACTTTTGGCTACATACAGTGGCTCGAAATCATTCTTACAAAGTTGGTCTAACTCTTTGGCTGGGGAATTATCTAAAGATGCTATCGATGTTGAATTAATCATTTCATATTTGGTCACTAGCTCGATGTCTAAAATCAGAAGATCATCTTTAATGATCCCAAATCCACAACAGTTTGTGAAATCCACTTTAAGAAGCGTTGGCAGACGCTGCGGCTCTCAAGAAAGATACGCTACTATGACCCCTTACTGGGCGCACGCAGTGTATCAATTTGTAATTACAGAGACCTTTGGCGTTTACTCTAAGATTGTTAATTCCATTAATTATTCCTTCCATAAATCTATCAGAATTAGAGCCTTGAAAAAAGCCGCAAGACAGGTTAAAAAGGAATAGAATCATCGTTCTCGAGATAGTTTTTATACAATACATATATATATATATATATATATATATATTTACAAGAAAAGCATGGCTTATGTATTATACTTGCTTATGTACCAATATATACATATATGGCCTTATTAGGGCAACAAACGCCAAAAATAAAAACGAACCTAAATGAGAAAAAAAGAGAAAAATTTGGAAAACAAGAAGAACTCAAAAAAAAAAATTGGTGGAAGGACCAAGTTCTCTTGAAAGAAAATTTAATACTGCTTTTCCAGAATATCATATTGGAAAAAAATATTCAAGCAAGCACATCAGCTACAGTGGAAAATAGCCCAGATCAAATAGAACTATCCTTCGAACATGAGCGGTGAATTAGCAAATTACAAAAGACTTGAGAAAGTCGGTGAAGGTACATACGGTGTTGTTTATAAAGCGTTAGACTTAAGACCAGGCCAAGGTCAAAGAGTAGTCGCATTGAAGAAAATAAGACTAGAGAGTGAAGACGAGGGTGTTCCCAGTACAGCCATCAGAGAAATCTCATTATTGAAGGAATTAAAAGACGATAATATTGTCAGATTATACGATATTGTTCACTCTGATGCACACAAGCTATATCTTGTTTTTGAGTTCCTCGATTTGGACCTGAAAAGATATATGGAGGGTATTCCAAAGGACCAACCGTTAGGAGCTGATATTGTTAAGAAGTTTATGATGCAACTTTGTAAGGGTATTGCATACTGCCACTCACACCGTATTCTGCATCGTGATTTAAAACCCCAGAACTTATTGATTAACAAAGATGGGAATCTAAAACTAGGTGATTTTGGCTTAGCGCGTGCTTTTGGTGTTCCGTTGAGAGCTTACACACATGAAATTGTTACTCTATGGTATAGAGCTCCGGAGGTATTACTGGGTGGAAAACAATATAGTACAGGTGTCGATACATGGTCCATCGGCTGTATATTTGCCGAAATGTGTAACAGGAAACCAATCTTCAGTGGCGATAGTGAGATCGATCAGATTTTCAAGATATTCAGAGTATTGGGAACGCCGAATGAAGCTATATGGCCAGATATTGTCTACTTGCCTGATTTCAAGCCAAGCTTTCCTCAATGGCGCAGAAAAGACCTATCACAAGTGGTACCAAGTCTAGATCCACGCGGTATTGATTTGTTGGACAAACTCCTCGCGTATGACCCTATTAACCGGATTAGCGCCAGAAGAGCAGCCATCCACCCCTACTTCCAAGAATCATAAGCATTATAATCTGTTTCGCTATTATATTACAAATGCTACTGCACTGTCATTATAGCCTAGTAAAGTATATAGTGAATACAATATACTCAGTTTCAACATTATGATGGGTAACTCCATCAGAAAATATATTCATCGTCATATACGGAACATTCAGTTATACGCGAAAGTAAAAGTGAGAGCTTTTCAGGGGTTAAAAGCTGGGCTTGTTCCATGACGTATTTACCGAGGTCGTATTATCAAAGAAAATGAAAAAAAAAAAAAAAAAAAAAAAAAAAAAAAAAGAAAAAAAAAAAAAAAAAAAAA
>ERZ794947.44-NODE-44-length-80266-cov-131.092020_pt1 | contig 80266 bp, 47 predicted proteins | sample MGYA00511908_ERZ794947 | MGnify/ENA primary metagenome ERZ794947 (study PRJEB30137, sample SAMN04331400) | food metagenome | isolation source: control ferment replicate 2c | study: EMG produced TPA metagenomics assembly of the Comparison of meta-barcoding and...
TATTTTTATGCTTCTTCATTTACTTCTACTTGTTTATGTTTATTTGTAAAATTACTTTATTTAATTTCTTGAAAGTAAGAAACTTAAATTACTGAAAAAAATAAAAACTAGAGAAAATTAACGATGAGGCATGCGACGAAAATCAATAAATCTTAACTCAAAAGCGCCATTCGTAATTAATTTGCATTTCCAAACCCTTGTATATTTATTTCTCTTCTATTTCCACAGGCATCACCTATAAGTTAGTCAAACGTCCTGTACCCTTGTAAGCTTAGAAACCTTCAGGACCCACCGATATCCACTGACACCGGATATACATAAAAACCAAATCAATATTGGAACTTCTCAAAGCTGAACCACTGAAAGGGTTCTTTAGGACAATTTTCATTCCCTTAATCAACAAAAAATGACTGAAACCTACATATTCTTCTTAGAAAAATACATACGCAAAACAAGATAGAAGAGCAACTGTTGATACGATAGCAAGAGTGACAGAGACTATTCAATTATATGTCTTTTATTTTCATTCTTATCACCACTTTTCCGTTTTTAACTTCGTTGACCGCAAATTAAATCTGTTCTTCTGGTGGTTGATTCAGTAATTCTTCGATTATTGGACAAAGGTCTAGTGGCCTAGTCATGCATGAAAACCTTTTAACCACCTTCCCATTTCGGTCTACCACAAACTTTTCAAAATTCCATTTTATCATTTTTATTCCAGACTTCCCGCTTACTGAATTCTTTAAGAACTTGTAGACGGGATCTTGCTTTTGCCCGTTGCAACGGATTTTATGTAGAATAGGGAAGGTTACACCATATTTATCTTGACAGAACTTATTAATCTCTTTATCCTTCTCGAACTCTTGATTTCCGAATTGACCACAGGGAAAGGCCACAATCACTAGACCATGTGATTTGTATTTTTCGTACAAGTACTCTAATTCCTTGTATTGAGGTGTGAACGCACAATGAGATGCTACATTGACTATCAAAACCACTTTGTTACGCAGGGAGTTGAAGGGGAATGGATTTCCGTTTTCATCTATTGGTGAAAAAGAATAAAATTCTTGCATCGTTACTTATAAATATTGTGTTTCTCCGCTTATGTTCCTTATGCGGGTTCACAATCAGAGAACCTCGCCGTGCACAATATCACCTACATGACTAAAATATATTTGTACATTATTGTGTTATATAATCACTTAATATTGTTCACCATAAGCAATCTCTGTAGTAGAGGTGAGCCCCGGCTTTAAGTTCTCTTAGATGTGGCGAACAAGGGATGAATCGCTTACCCTATAGAATTAGGGAACAGAAGGGGAAAGCAAATACGGAGAATTTTCCACATGAAGACGGTAGTGGGGTATGTCAAGGGGAGACTAATGTATAATTAATATATATGTGTGTATCTACATTATTTGGTGTTGTTTTATTGGGTGATGGATCGAAAAGTGGATTCTATCAAGTCCTTCAACTCCTTATAGGATATAATAATACAGTTTAACTCATCGGGCGTTACCAACATTAACTTTTCTTGAATACCAGCGTCTAATTTGTTCAAACATCTTAGGACATGAGTTAAATCCATTATTGGTTTCCCATTCGAATCCACTTGATGGAATACGTAGTCATAAAATAGTATAATGGGGAATTTAGTCCCAGATTCGGACCAATTTATGTCTATTCTTGATTCGATTCTACCAAAAATGCAATTTAGCTTGTTGATCAATCTAAATAATCTGCCATTTTCTAGTTCTCTTGATAAGACAGACTCCATGTATTCTGTATAGGTTTGTGACGATTCCAGGACCATGAACATCTTATCATAAAAGTGACTAGTAAGATCATGAATGTTCTTTTTGGAATCGCCGTTGTCTGATATGAGATACTTGAGTACATCCTTGAACTTATCATCGATCTGTCTCATGTCATCAATTGATTGAGGGGTTATTTCCTCCAATCGATATTCTTTAGGGGCAGTGTTGTTGTTAGAGTTTTCAATATTAATGGATAGGTTAAATAATAGCTCTCCTAAATATTTGTAGTCTAGCTGTTGTTGTCCCTCTATGGTACTTCCGCCGGAAGATACTACGGTATCAGTATCATCATTGAACAAAAGGTCCATAAAATTGCAGTGTGATAACTTGATTCTCCCTGGGTCCCCAGTAATCAAAACTTTTCTCCAGTTTAATGTATTGCCAATACTCAAGTTTTGTGAATGGATAGAGTTTATTACATTGGTGAGTTGAACTAAATATATCCATAAATAATTATTCGTTATTGGAAACTTAGGGAAATTAACAAAGTGGTAATCATACAAAGATAGCGAGTTTGGATAGTAGTCAAAGACTAAACAAATAGACAGATCACCAAATTTAGTAGTTTGAAAAATGTCCCTAAACTTTATCAAATTTGTACAATTAATTTTTGACCATATCTGATATATTTTGGATATTTTGTTTGGATTCATTGACTTATCGATGTTAGGAAGCCTCTTCAAAACGTAGGCTTTACCGTCATAATTGGAAAAAACTTTGAAGAGCGTAGTTTTATTTAAAAAATCGTTATTATTGAAGTTCAATGGAACCAAATTAAAATAATCTTGTACAATACTTGGTATAACTTTACCTGAAGAGGGGAAAACCTGCAAAATCGATAAGTTTTTCTTGGTTAAATCTTCTCTAATATTGTTTGGAATGAAAAGCTGATCTGCAGACCTTTCATTAGGCTTTAATAATGATTTCAATGATGATGGCTGTTCAGGTGCATATAGGTGATACTGTAGAAGACTGTGAGGAGGCGGATAAATACGTGGGTACTTAAGATTACTACTCTCTATGGGTGGCGGTTGCATAGGAGGTGGCACATTATTAGCCATACTCATATTGTTACTATTATCATTAGTGGCGTTTATATTTATGCCACCAGAATTTGCAATGGAGGGAAAAGGAAAAGAATGTGCATTTGCATTAGTGTGAATTGAGGAGGTTGAAGACGGAGTGAAAATGGGGGCATTGAAGGGGTCGTAATTGGAACTTGAAGCGGTAGTTGGTATTGATATGCTTATATTACTACTATTGTTATTGTTATTCACTAACGAGCTATTAACTATCGGATTAATCATCGGATTGACTGTAGCATTTGTAGCAGAGGTAGCTGCTATGGCGATATTGCCAGTAGCATTTGTAGCAGCGGAGGTGGTATTCGTCACAGTGGTTAAGGAGTCACTACCGACTGTCATCGGAGTGAAACTTGCGGATACTTTAGCATTGAACTTAGGAACTGATGTCATGGTTGGAGTTGTAGCCTCACCCACATCTATTGGAGGAGGAACGTCATTTATGGTAGTAGCGGTAGTGTTATCGCTGTGTTTGAAAGGGCAACCTTCTTTCTCCTTTTTGCAGTAGCCATAAATGGTGATATTTCTGCACGGAATATCCTTCGCCCAATCAGGATTGATTTTGTCCATGGCGTAAGATACGTCTGACTAGTCTTTTAGGCTTACCTATCATCGAAACAGTGCTCCCGCCATTGTTATTATTGCTCTTTTAATTCATAAACCAAATAATTTAGCAGTTTATTTTAAGGTTACCCTGTAATGGTCTGATATGTAGGGGAGGGCATATAATCATTTTAATATATATGTATATATTCTTACATATATATATAATATCGCCGTAACTTATAGCGTAAACTATATAAAATACGTCCTAGTCTATAATCTATCACGGATAGCGTCTTGGACGTCTTTGTACACATCTTCGACGGATCTGTCGCAACGAACACGGACGACTTTCGATTTGGTTTCAAAGTACTCGATAACGGGCATACTAGTCTCCTTGAAAGTGTTAAATCTCTTCTTAATGGACTCAATGTTGTCATCGCTTCTACCACTGGTCTTGCCACGCTCCAATAGTCTCTCTAACATGATATCTTCAGGGCAGTCAAAGAACAGGATGAATTTGCTTTCAACGATGTCTCTTTCAAAGGAAATGGCTTGATCCATCTTCCTAGGAAATCCGTCAATTAAGAACTTATGCTTGTTCGCCTTGATGTTATCGGAAATAGCGTTGCGTAAAAGCGCCAAAGTAATCTCTTGAGGGACAATCTGGCCCTCTTTGATGCAGTTCTTGATCAATTCCCCATATTGGGAACCTGCTCTGTCCTGCTCAGCACGTAGAAGGTCTCCGGCTGACAAATGGACAAATGAATAGTCCTTAACTAGTTTTTCACACTGAGTACCCTTGCCTGCACCGGGTCCTCCTAGAACGAAGATCACGGAAACTTGGTCAGGCGAGAAAGCTGGCTGTGATGTAGTAGCAGCTGTCATTTGCCTTATTCAAGAAATTCAACTGGTTCGTTCTTTTGATAGTTTACCGAAATAACTGATGTCACGAGTACTAAAGTTCCTACGAGTACCAACAATTTGCCTTTATGTTTACCCTTGCTTTGACTTTTGTTAGCGCGTGGTACGTTTACGTTGGTCTTCGAAGGTGCTGTATTGTGGAAAGTTGGTTTTTTCGAAGAATAAAATCTCAGTATAAACCTGTAGCGTGGATTCATAATATAACTAAGCTAACATAAAAACGGGAGAGGGTGTGTGCGACTAAAGGCAAAGACAGAAATGCATCGCTTTAAAAGATCACCATAACTACTTAAAAGTTTCGTTAACGTGGTGAAAAAGAAAAGAAAAAGAAAAGTGAAAAATAAACCTAGGGTTGAAAATATAATCAAATTAGGTGTCATGATATTGATACATTTATTTCTATAGGTTTGAGAGTGCTAACTTAGGGTATATGAGGGGCGTTAAGTTGGGATGATGACGCATTAGTTAAGAGTTCATTATATGAGGATATTGTATACAATGCAAGAATAGCGCCCCAATCCCGGCCAGGTATAACGTGCAGGCATGAATAAAGAAGAATTATTGGGTTTTCTACTAGATGACAGTATTGATAGCCAAAAAAGATGCGTCACGGATCAGCAGGCCTACTCTAATTGGTTAAAGAACGATAATGATGAACGTACGGCCCATGAGGAAAGCTCTTCACAAAGTACGATAGCCGCATTGAATAAGAAGAAGCAGACAGAAGCTGCTCAAGAGGATATAGAAGAACTGTTAAACGGCTTAGAAGGCATTATTGGAGGAGCCGACCCCCGTAATCTCAAGAGTAAGTCAAAGAGGAAAACCAAAAAGGGCGGATCGAAACCAAGGGAAGAAAACGTGAATACGGAAAAACATATTGTAATGCTCGAGGTAGAAGATTTTAGTGATATGAGCACCCACGAAGATGTCAACGGAGCAAGTCCGTCGCCAAATCTGGACCGGTCGAAGAAGAATGAGAAGCGAAGGAAAAACGCCAAGGAGCTGTCATACGATGAACTAAAAGACAAACTAGAAGTTACCACTCGCAAATCACGTCTTGAGTGCAAAGACTTGAAAAAGAAAGTTCATGGGCTCGAAAGAAGGAACCTTGAACTTGAACAGCGTTTAGAAGAGCTGAAGATTGAGAACCAGACTTTGATAGAGATTAACAATAAACTGTTGAAAAACACTAATGAGGATGAGATTAACAAGAGCCAGAGGAACAAGGAGAAGGACCGAAAGCGGAGGGAAAGAAGAACGGCAAGGAGAAAAGATGAAAGAAAGCAGGAAAGAAAGCAGGAAAAAAAGCAGGAAAAAAAGCAGGATAATAAAACATCTCAATCTTTTCCTTCCTCAACTGATATGAATGGACAGCCTATAGAATTTTGAATGCATTCTAATGACATTACTATTTGACGACGTGAATTAGAAACACATACTTTTACGTGTGGCTGCCTCTAAGAATTAAACTTCTTTTCTTTTTATTCTTATTTTCTTTAATGAATATATACGCTATACTTGTACTAAGTCGTGTCTTTATTCCTCGCCCGCCTTCGTACTTTATTCCAGTTCCATATCTGCGTCAAAATCATCGTCGGCATTATTACTTCCAGTTTTGCTGTCATGACCTCCCTTTCTTAGAGCTTTGTTATTCTGATCAAAGATCTCCTTTTGTGTTCTCAACCTTTTAGCCATGTTGACAGGGTCATAAGCCAATGAAGATCTTTTTTTATTGAGCGAAGCCTTGTCCTTACCTGCCTGACTCATTAAATTCGACTTGTCAATAAGTGGGTGGCTGGCATCCAATGATAACGTCACGTTTAGCTCTAGGGCATTTTTCAAAAGCGCTGTCGCAGATGCATTATTAGGCTTTAGATACAATGATTTGTGCAAATGATCGATGGCCTTTTGTAATTTCTTCGTCTTCAAATATAAGTAACCTAAGGAACAATGAATTTCAGAGTTTTTATCATTTTTCTCCAAAACGCATCTAAAGCATTTAATGGCAATTTCGTTCTCATTTAACTTTCTGTAAGTGTGTCCTAGATTTAATTGAATTGATATTGTCGTTCTTGAACTTGGATCAAGATCTTTCACCACTTCCAACGCCTTCTTCAGGTATTTCTTGGCTTTGACAAATTCGTTCTTCTTAAAATACATTACACCCATTTCATTGAGTACTAATGGATCGTTTGGACAAATGTCATATGCCAGAACAAAATACGATTCTGCTAAATTTAATGAATTCATCGCCATAAACTGCATCCCGAGAAACAGTTTTGGTAAGTGCATTCCAGGAAAGAATCTGGAGGCTGTAGAGTATGCTGTTAATGCTTGGTCTTGTTCACCTTCTAGGGCATACGTGTGTGCAAATCCCAGCCATGCGGCAGCAAAGCTTGGGTCCAGTATTGAGGATTTGGAATAGTATTTCTGTGCTTCACTAATTCTGTCCAAGCTCATATAATAGGTCGCAACGCTAAACCACGTTATCGCAGACTTCGGGAAAGTTTCCGCTAATCGATGCGACAGAAGGAAAAGCTTATTTTTATTTGATAGTTCATATAGACATCCAATGTATGCTGGCAAGATATTCGTATTAAATTCATCGTTTTCCAAAACGGTCTCGCATAACTCTAAGCATTCGTTGAATTTGCATTGCGTATAGCAGATATCCACCTTACTTCTTACGACATCTACATTGTCAGCTAATTTATAATCTTTCGCTAAAATCTCATTGGACTTCGTTATATCTTCCGTGTTGATGTATTTAGATAGGTTGATCTTATAAAGATTCTTCATAATCTCTTTATCTTCCCCAAATTCTTTGAAATCCAAAGAGTCAAACAGGTCCCATTCCTCTTGTGGAGTTAGCAGGTTCTTGGACAGGAGCATTTCGAAAGCTTCAAAATTTTTTATATCTACCAAAATCGCTTCACGAAATGCATCCCTTGCCTTGTTAAAATTATTTTGTGCAAAATATATTTTCCCTCTCAGAAAACATAATGATGACTCCATTTTTATACCGCCGTCAGTAACTGGCTGTGACGTATTGCTGTTATTGCCATTATTGCTCATGGTGTTTGCTGCCGTCGTAGATGGGTCCTCGCTGAATGGATTATATTCGCCTATAACATCTAGAGCGTCATCAAATCTCTGTAATTTAACAAAGGAGAGTCCCAACAGATATCGACACAGGATATTAACGCCATCCAAGTTGTTCCTGGTAATAAGTTCTACAGCCCTTACGTACTGATTATTATTGTAATATACTTGGCCGAGCCAGAAGGCATCATCAGGATCATTTGATATGTTATACACTTTATCAGCAATATATTCTGCGGTCCTATACATATGCTGCATCAATGCGTCGAACCTCCAAAGTCTCAATCTTTCTATAGCTGACAATTCAGAAACATCTAGTTGAGTTGCTGTAGTTGTTGTCGTTAATGTTGTTGTCGTCAATGGCCCATTATGCCCTAGTTTACTCTCCCGATCATTATTAGCATTCGCAGCTGCATCGCCATTGTTATGAACATCCTCATCATTATCTTCATCACGAAGCACACCATCAACTGAATCCTTATATTCACGCTGTAAGCTCACCTTCCTTAATGTAGACGGTATGGTAGAACCGAACATACTATTCTTAGACATAGAAGCTAACAAATTATTGTCGTTCACAACATTGCCCGTAATGGAATTGGAATTAGAATTAGAATTAGCAGATGGCTGGTGCGGAGTCATAATATTCGCTTGCAACTTCTGTATTAAAGGGCTATTTGCTAACGACTGGTAGGGACTCGTAGCCGTATTGGTTCTGTTCCAGGGTTGCTGCAAACGATCATTCTGAGCATCGGTTGGTAAACTCTGTTGTGTTCTTGCTGCAGATACGTTAGAAACAAATGGCGAGGCGGCCAATGTAGAATTATGTTGTGAATGTTGCTCCGAAGGCGACATGGGGTTTCTCATAAGTACCCTGTTTGACGATTTCAAATTTGATGTGGCTTTTGATGACTTGTAATAATGTGTAGCCTTTCCACAAATAACGATATAACAATGACAGCAATAAAGACAAAACTTCATATCATCTTTAACGATTAAGATAAATTATTTTATATTATACATATAAACTAACTTTAGTACGCAACAATTCTGAGCTGCACGCATGTATAAGGCGTTTATTCAAGTTCTACTGATACTTTACTCTTCTTCAATTGCTTCCGCTTCTTTTTATTGAGTTTCTTCTTCTCACCAAACATTATCTTCTTTAATTCTTCGGTATCACTTTCCACTTCACTTTGGTCACCTATATCAGCTGTTTCAGCATCCCTCTTCTTCATTGTATTGTATTTCTCAATGCTTTCATCGCATAGCGTTAAGCAATTTAGCCTTTCACCACAGTCGTAGACTGCTACTTGTTCTTTTGTAGACATATCCCATACGACAATTTTACCATCAGAACCAATGGTGACTAGGTAGGTACCAAATTCATTCGTATAAAACTTGAAATCTTTAATACGGTTTGTGTGACCCAATAAAGAAAAGGCGGGGTTGATACCCTCCTTGTCGTCATCATCTTCCTGCTTTTCATTTTCTTCAACTTTTTCGAATAACTTCTCACAAGGATAGAAATGAACATTACCATCGCTAATACCAACAGAAAGGTATTCCTTATTATCGAATGGTAAAATATGTGTTTCAATATGCATAAGAGTTTTCCTTTGGAAGATTATTTCTTTAAAAACTTTAGCCGATCCAGTTTCATAAATAAGCACTCTATCTCTTAAACCCACGGCAAAATAATCACCTTTGGCGCCTAACCATCTGACACAAGTCCCGTTTGTATTATATTTTCTTAGTTTTAGTACAGCAGCATTTCTTAGAGTCATCAAATTCCAAAGACGTATAGAATGGTCATCACTAACACTGATGGCAATTCTATTGGTGGGGTGAATATCCACATCATTAACCCTTGCCGTGTGTCCCTTTAAAGTCCCCACTGTTTCCCAGTCCTTTACTCTCCAAACCATAATTTTGTGGTCTTCTGATGCTGATAATAACCATTTGCTATTCTTGCTCCCCTTTGAAACAGCAGCATCCTCACTGGAAGAAGCTGGATGTGAGAATTGTAGAGCAGTAATAGAGCCCTGATGACTTAACAAAGTACCCAGTTCCTTCCTCTTTTGCAAATCATAAATTCTGATGTGCTCGTCATTGGATCCAGAAACTAGGTATCTTCTTGAAACAGCCAAACATTTAATACTCAACGAATGGGCTTGAAAATGAAATATTGGCATAAAATGTGGTGTCTTTGCTGCATCATTTTCCTTTTGATTTGGGATATCTAAGGATAAACACAAAATGTTGTGCTCGTATGAGCCCACAATGATACGAAATTGGTTCTTGTCGCCTATAGCACTCATTTTTCTACACGAATTCTTGACTTGGCCCTTAGGATCTTTTCGAGATGAGGTACCATGAGTTTTCAATTTTTCATGTTCTAAAAAATTTTCGGCCTTGATCTTGAACTTTATAATTCTAAGCAAAAAAAAAATGAAGACAGTATAAGTAGTATTCAGTAACATAAAGAAGATAAAATTCAAAAATGCAAAATAATAAAAAATGAATCTATATAGTGTAAGGATTATGTAGCTAGAAAAATGTCTTTAATTGACTCGCATGTCGTTTAGAATGTTATTGTTTTGAAAGTTCGATAACTGCATTTTAAAAGAGGTTTTCATCCTTTCGTTGCCTAGTAGTACCTTGGCTAAACCAATTCTTAAATATTCCTGAACAATTTTGGATAAATTATGAAACATATCACCATCTTTCCCCAAATTCGATAATGTGAAACATAATAAGAGTACTAAAGTTAAGGGGATCCAAAAGAATAGAAGCATCTTATCATTCTGAAAGTTTTGCTTCTTGGAAAAGATTGTGTTGAACCCGACCTGTAAAGCTTCTAATTCATCGTCTTCAGAAGAAGTTTGAGAATCATCCACGGTCATTTGGGCAGAATTATCTGGCCCAATCTCCACAGATTTGCTACCAAGTTCCCAGTTTTTGGGTTTTTTTGGGAACAAGTCTTCATACTTTGGGAGCTCGTCATTTAAACGAGTTAGCATTCTGTTCCATAAAGATCCGTCAGGCTCTATGCTAGTCTTAGTAGTTTTTGGTATTTCATTTGGCTTTGAAGAGAAGTCCTTGATTTTGTGGGTGTTAAAGAACTCCAAAGCAATCTCATCTGAAGATGATTCACAATCACTTATGTCATAACCTGAATCCGAATCTAGGATTGAGAATGACGTATTGTCATTACAGTTGGATTGTTCGGGGGCAAGGGCAGCGGAATCCGCCAATAAATATTTTCTTTCTTGGACATAGTCATGATCAGCATCGTCATCATCAAATAAACTTGAGTTGAAACTTGACTGGGATACATTTCTCTCAAACGGTTGAGTATCACTGGATCCTGTTGTATTCTTCGTTAATCTAGTCAGAATGTCGTCAAACAGACTGGTTTCATAATTAGAATATCTGGTCTTGTTGACAGTATAATTCATCAGGAAGAACTGTTTAGCGATAAAGCCGTTTCTGGTTTTCTTCATAATATTAACGTTGCATTCTAACAATAGTCTTATAATTCTCAGGTCACCATTAATACACGCCATATGTAGCGGAGTAAAACCAAACAAATCTTGGTCGTTCAAATGCGACCCATATTTGATTAGTAATGAAACAAGACTATACCAGTTATTGAATGCCGCCAGATGTAATAGAGTCCTACCCCTAACGTCACACATGGAAAGATTGACGGTAGAAAGATTATTATTTCTCTTAAATGACTTAATAACTTCAGTGATCAATTGTTCATCGTTTATATTTCGCATCATATTCGTGTATGAATTTAAAGAGCTATTCTGTGAGTGTAATCCTGCGTTATTATTAGATGGAGATGAATCACTGCCAACAATCCTTTTAGCAATGTTTCTTGCATCTTCCAGTTTACCGTTCATTTTCAGCCCCACAATTTGCAGAGCCAATTCAATTAGTTGCCTATCAGTATCATCAACATAAGTAAAGATTGCTTTCTCACCGGTATACTTGTTTAAGTGCAGAATGTCATTGGTACTATTGCTGGTGGAAACACTACTATTGCTATTATTTCTCATAGATGTTTCACTTGGGTCGATTATGGTTACCAAAACCGGTCCAGGTTTAGATGAAGGCGGTAAAAAAGTCACCATCGTAGATTCATTCCAGCATTGGCTGGACAATGCTATATTTTCGCCAAACTTGATGATTAAGCCCTGCTTAAACTTTGAGCCAAGTAGAGTCACTTCTATACCTCCGTTAATGGAACCTTGTGCGGGGATGACACGCTGAATAGAAGGCTTGTTATTGAGCGCCACGGGGACACTATTATGGTTCGATATATCTTTGGAAGAATCGATGAATTTCTGGGGAAGACGGGAAAACGTATTAGGCGTAGACATAAAAGGCTCGTTTACCGAACGCTGCCTCTTGCCAGTGTGTCTCGCAGAGGCCGCACTGAAATCACTAGTTAATGTAGTAAGAGCGGGATTAGATGAACTATTAAAACCTGTGGACGACCAAGAGTCTAGTGAACGATGTAAATTGTTGTCGTTGTTATTAGAAAAATGAATATCTGAAAAAGAATGGTTGCTGTCCTCACTGGAGGAATTTGGTGATGGAAAGTGTCTGTTGTTGTTCATCATTGCGGTATTAGTCTTAATGTTGTTTTTGTTATCATTATCATTGTTGTTGTTATTACAATTGCTATCAAGCATACAGTTCGTAGAAATGACAAAATTTTTACTGTTAGAAGGCAGGGGGAATTCGGATGGGAAGTTTAAGTCACTTTGCGGCGATGAAAAGGATCTAGTGTCATTTGTCATTGGCGAAACCTGGGCATTGCTGGTGCTGGTTGGAGTTGTGGTATTGCTGGCATTTTTCTTGTCCATGATCATTATGGGATCTGTTATAGTTTTCGCCAAGATATCGCCGTTATGGTCCCTTAGAAGGAACAAAACTACAAACCCGTTAGTTGCCTTGTGGTGTCTGCAGTAACAGACGATTCTCGTCGGTAAGTCGAAATTGATACAGTTAGAGTTACCACTCAAACCGTTATTACTAATGATGAAAAGTTGTTTACTATTGAATATGATTGCTCTTTTGTTTTCGTTATTTTGCCAGATGGAGTTGTCGTTCAACCCAGACTTTCTTCTCGACGCTCTTCTTTTTTCCCTGTTGATACATCTATTACAAACATAGGTCTGCTTGAAGTTGTTGCTATTGTTGTTAGATGCACACAAAAGAAAGGCGTCCAAGAAAAGAGTCCTTTCGTTGATGTCCCTATTGGGTATTGTCAAGTTGGTGGGATCGTCCGAGCTGGTGAAAAACTTGTCCTTCGCTATACAATCAGAGGGCAGATGAATAAAGAAGTTTTTTCTTGCATGTGCGTTTCTAATCCGAAAACTCAGCTTCATCTGAGTTTCCACCCTAGAAACCTTCGGCAACCCAATAATTTCTAGAGACAATGGAAGGGATTGCGGGTTAATGTTGATAAAATCCAGTGGATTGGCGTATGGCGTCCTCAGAGGTAGCTTTCTGCCAAATTGAACGTGTCGATCAAGCAATCCTTGCAAAGATGCGATGTCATCCCTGAGCTCCCCTTCATCTTCCTTACCTGGTGTAGTAGTAGCTGCTGTTATCATTTTCTCTTGGTTCAGACTCAATAAACCAGGGTCTTGCAGAGAGGACCCAGAGTTGAGCAGAGCAATATCCAGTAATTCTGATTCTAGTAAATCCAAGTCCGGAGAGCCATCGTTGTGCTGTATGTTGGCGCTATAGCTGTGGAGCATCGAGGAAACGTTTCCTGTGCCACTCATCATTTTCAGTGGTGTACTACTGTTGTGATTAGTCGTTTAGAGGATATCTAGAGTATAATTATTTTGAATGAGTTTCGTTGACATTTTCAGTTCATGCGATCATCTTACTTTCATGGTTGCTCCTTGCCGTTAAAATTGAAACGAAAAAAGCGGGAATACAACAATGTCACCTTACACGAGCAGAGAAAAGGGCAGCAATAGCGACAATAACCGATAATGCCAGGCCTTCCAGAGCCCTATGCTGACCTATATTCATCATGACGCTATCCATATGCAACTAGAGACCTGCTGGGAAGCGCTCTCTCATTTTTGAAGGTTGCAGCAGTGCTCGCGCCGGTTTTCGATTGGGCCTCGTGATAAAACACATCAGCAAAGTTTCGCTTTTGACATTCTGTTAAATTGGTCCCTAACTGTTGGTGCAGACCTACTGCAAGACTGTTAATTATGGTATATTATATATCAAGTGCTGATACAACGTACACCATCGAAAATGGAGGAGTACGATTATTCAGACGTTAAACCTTTGCCCATTGAGACAGACTTGCAGGATGAACTGTGCAGGATTATGTATACCGAGGATTATAAGCGGTTGATGGGACTCGCAAGGGCTCTGATCAGCCTTAACGAACTGTCACCCAGGGCACTGCAGCTAACAGCCGAAATTATCGACGTGGCGCCAGCCTTCTACACCATATGGAACTACCGATTCAATATCGTCAGGCACATGATGAGTGAATCCGAAGACACTGTCTTGTACCTGAACAAGGAATTAGACTGGCTAGATGAAGTTACGCTGAATAATCCAAAGAACTATCAGATCTGGTCCTATAGACAGTCTCTTTTGAAGCTACATCCGTCTCCTTCCTTCAAAAGAGAGCTGCCTATCTTAAAACTGATGATTGATGATGATTCCAAGAATTATCACGTTTGGTCGTACAGAAAGTGGTGCTGTTTGTTCTTCAGTGACTTTCAACATGAGCTCGCCTACGCCAGCGACCTCATCGAGACAGACATTTATAACAACAGCGCATGGACTCATAGGATGTTTTACTGGGTGAACGCTAAAGATGTCATTTCAAAAGTGGAATTGGCCGACGAGCTCCAGTTCATTATGGACAAGATTCAATTGGTTCCGCAGAACATCAGTCCGTGGACCTACCTCCGTGGTTTCCAAGAGCTATTCCATGATAGGCTACAGTGGGATAGCAAAGTAGTCGACTTCGCCACAACCTTCATCGGTGACGTATTGTCACTTCCAATTGGCTCACCAGAGGATTTGCCCGAGATCGAGTCCTCATATGCCCTGGAATTCCTGGCATATCACTGGGGTGCAGACCCTTGTACCCGAGACAACGCTGTTAAGGCCTATAGCTTGCTAGCAATCAAATACGATCCTATTAGAAAAAACTTGTGGCACCACAAAATAAATAATCTGAACTGAATATATGTAAGCACTCTATTTGTACGAATATATTTACGTGTGTACGTGCATGCACGCAAGTTTAATCTAGTTCTACAAACCTACTGCTGTATTGAGATTGATCTCTTCCCCTTCGTTTTGGACCGCTATCATTGATGCGTCCAAACCCGTCCTCGTTCAACTGCTTTCTGAAAAATTTAGAACGTTTAACCATCCTCAGCGTCCTTGTGTAGCACATCTCTCCCCATGACAGATATCTATGTATCCAGCCGCCCAACTGATACTGGTTGTAAAAGAATATCATTCCCGTCTCCCTTCTTATTGCCGATAGGAGCATAGCTACCAACGTCCCCTCTACTACCCACCTTATCATTCCCAACATCTTGCAATATGTTACGATCTGATCTTCACTCTCTTTTGCTCCTTCTTTTTGCTGTTTAACTGTTACCTACACTCATTTATTCAATACCTTTTTTTACCCATTTTTTCTTCATGCAGTTTAGCACTAGTACATTAAAAAAGAAAGAAAAAAAATGAAAGCAAGACTAAAATATCGAGCAAAGCACAAGCAAATACACCGTTTGTCCTTTTAGCATAGCCAACAATGACCACCGTGTCCATCAATAAGCCCAACCTGCTGAAATTCAAGCATGTTAAAAGCTTTCAACCTCAAGAAAAAGACTGCGGACCCGTAACCTCATTGAATTTCGACGATAATGGCCAGTTTCTACTGACCTCTTCTTCCAACGATACAATGCAATTGTACAGTGCCACGAACTGCAAATTCTTGGACACTATAGCCTCCAAGAAATATGGCTGTCACTCCGCTATCTTTACGCACGCACAGAACGAATGTATCTATTCCTCTACAATGAAAAATTTTGACATTAAATACCTTAATCTGGAAACAAACCAATATCTAAGATATTTTTCCGGTCATGGTGCCCTAGTGAATGATTTGAAGATGAACCCCGTGAACGATACGTTTCTATCGTCGTCATACGATGAATCCGTTAGGCTTTGGGATTTGAAGATCTCTAAACCGCAAGTTATTATACCAAGTCTCGTACCAAATTGTATCGCATATGATCCAAGTGGCCTTGTATTCGCATTGGGGAACCCAGAGAATTTCGAAATAGGGCTATATAATCTGAAAAAAATTCAGGAGGGTCCTTTCTTGATAATTAAAATTAATGATACGACTTTCAGTCAATGGAATAAATTAGAATTTTCTAACAATGGAAAGTATTTATTAGTTGGCTCCTCGATAGGAAAACATTTAATTTTTGACGCATTCACAGGTCAACAATTATTCGAACTAATAGGAACAAGGGCCTTCCCGATGAGAGAATTTCTAGATTCTGGATCTGCTTGTTTCACACCAGATGGTGAATTCGTCCTTGGAACGGATTATGACGGTAGGATTGCCATTTGGAATCATTCTGATTCAATAAGTAACAAAGTATTAAGGCCGCAAGGGTTCATTCCCTGTGTTTCTCATGAGACCTGTCCCAGGTCAATTGCATTCAACCCTAAATATTCGATGTTTGTTACCGCAGACGAAACAGTAGATTTTTACGTGTACGATGAATGACTGCTGCTACTGCATTGATATACTAGAGGATATAATATATAACGAACATTTTTTACCTACTGTATAACGACGTATACTCTATACATCTTGTGTATTCTTTACAAATAATCGTCAATGTTGGGGTACCTTACGTCAGCGTTCTCTTCACACCATTCTGACCAACTTTTTAGGTACTTGTTACCGCACCTTTGCAGAACTTCTATATTGCCAACAACAACTAGTTGCCTTCTGGGTCTTGTAATGGCAACGTTCAGTCTTCGTTCTTCCTTCAGGAAACCAACTTCAAATTTTTCATTGCTACGAACTAAACTCAATATAATAACATCTTTTTCACGGCCCTGGAACCCATCTACAGTTGATATTTCAATATCAGTTAATTTTAATTCATCATGGATCAATTTTTTCAGATGAGAAACTTGTGCATTGTATGGAGAAATAACACCTATAGAGTTCTCCGGGACGTTGAATGACCTTAAATTCTCAATGTGTTCTTTTACAATAGCAATTTCGCCCTCATTATACTTAGATCCAAGGATAGTAGCTTCATCTGCAGTCTCTTGAAATTCATCACCTTGCGTATCATACCAAATTAAAGGAATTTTTGTATCGTCATCATCCTCAGATGGCGTAGCATCGACGGTCGGTAGGTCTATCAAAAGTCTGTTCGCGACCGTTGCATCGGCCAATAGTTTCCCATTATACATTGAGTGCGATGGAAATTCCATAATTTTTTGATTCATCCTGTATTGAACGTTAAGAAATTTTACCATATCCCTTTTGGGGAATATTTTGATTATTCTGTCAAATAGTGTGGTTTCCAAATTGTGAATGACATTTTTGTCGTCTTCTGTTTTGATTGTGGGTGGCAGTTGTTTATTGTCACCAGCAAGGACTAGTTTGTGGAACTGATTTTGATGTGCAATTAGTGGGATCCAGCATTGTGGTTCCATGGCCTGTGAGACTTCATCAATGATCAAAGTATCGAAAAGCTGGAAATTTGGATCATCTCTATAAAGGGAGCATAGTTCTCTCGATGATGAACCGTGTAAAGTGGTGACGACTATTCTCGATTGTATTATTAAGTCCTTAATGGTTTTGAACTCTCTTTTCTTTAAATCTTTGCGCAGCAGTTTAATTTCGTTCCAGTTTTCTTTACGTTGCTTATAGTTTTTTAGTTTTTTATTCTCCTGAATTAATTTGTCAATCTCCTGGGAAATGTCCTTCACAATAGTATTCTTTTTACTAAGTATATCAAGAGAGTGTCTCTTATTAGAGTCTAATAGCCTAGCAGGATGACCGATTCTTAATAATAAATTATTCGGCACAAGAGGCGTTAGCCTCTCCAGAATCGTATCCACAGAAATATTGGAAGGCCCACAAATTAAGATTCTCTCCTCGGGATTTTTAATTAGCAATTGCTGGATCAATTCAATTAATGTGAATGTTTTACCCGTACCAGGAGGACCGTGTATAATGGTCAAGTCATTGTTAATGGCAAAATTAATGGCAGTTTTCTGGGAGTCATTCAGATTCGGGTTTAAAAAAGATTTAATGTTTTGAAAGCTGTTTGTATTGGGGATGAAGGGGCGTTCGTTTACCAAGTATTGTATAATTTTGTCTTGTATGGGTGAACTAATTTCAGACAGTTTTCTCATTGTGGATTCCATTCTATTATACGTGACGACATTGGTAGTCTTTAAAATGTAAAGTTTGCTATAAGAATAAAATGTGGTAGCAATAACATCTTGAGATTCTTCTAGAGCTATGGTGATTTGAGTATCACTCATTTTGTAGACAACGCCTGAACATTCCGCTTGCTCGCCATTGGAGTCTTCAGACACCTTTTTGACTTTGGGCTTAGTCTTGGTATTTACTTTGGTTTTTGCAGGGCGTACCAAAACAATATCACCAACCTTAATATCACCCCTTTGAATTTTGTCGTTAACCGCCAAGTTAGGTCCCAGTTCCATATATAGTTTGCCAATGAGACCGGATCTTATGTTTTCTAGATGGATGTTGTTTATTGCCAAGCCATTTTGCACCAATTGTTGGATAGATAGCGTTGTTAATAGCCTAGAAGTTGTTTGAATGTCTTGTTCACGTTCATGCTTGATGCTTGATAAAAACTTAGAAGCCAATTCTTTGTTCATTTCTCTCTACTCTTTTTTCTATATTTCTCAAGGGACAACTTTACATCAGCCTTCATATTTTTGAAATATATGCAACGTACAAGATTTTCTTAGCGTAAGGATATGCAGGCGCACATTTGTGTATATATGACAGTAAGAATGTTTAATTATAATATTTGCCAGTTATATAAACCTGTGAAAAAAATAATAGAATATGGTGCGTAATATATAGAGGTAAAGGGTACTACATCACATTCAAATTGCCGAATCTGTCCTTGTAACCAGGTACGTCCCATTTACCCTTCTTGACCATCTCTTCTACCTTAGCATCAATTTCAGGTTTGATCTTTGCCAGGTCGTCAACAGTTAATTCATCGAAAGGTCTTGCAGATTGAATATTATCTAAGGTGCTTTGCAAATCCTTTAACTCCTTGGAAACTAAGGATTCTGTCTCCTTGGCGTTGGTCATTGCGTGCTTTTCAAAAGACTCAATCACTTGTAATTGTTTGGAGGCATCGATTTTGACCGGCTTATATTGCTTAACGTATGATTCTATCTTGTCAATGACTGAAGTGTTTTTCAACACAGATCTATAATGACTGAAATCTACTTCGGTGGGTTGACTTTGCAGCTCTAGTAATTGTCTACGTGCCTCATCGTTTCTCTTTTTAAAACTCGATAATTGAGTGGCAGTCGACCCTGTTATACGTAGAGAAGAGATGACTTTTGCCCAGTCAAGTTTGTTAGCAGCGGATTTGGCCAAAGACATAGTCGAACAAAAAATATAATTAGGTGATTCTGCAATTAAGTGCACGAAAAATTTCTTTTAAATCCTAAGATTGTTCTTTTGCGTTACGTGTCAATATGAATATATAAACTTATATAGAAAAGTATTGTACTAGTAGAAATATGTTTTACACCTACGCTAAGCAGCAAGTGGTAATTGGTGTATCTTTTACTTTTTTGGGGGCATCAAGACAAATATCCAATCAAATCGAAGAGAAAATAATTCTTGTAACCCGCTCATTAGTCACGTGGTCATCACGTGAGCATAATATATCACGTGATATACACCCATACCTCGTTTATGGGATTGAGTCATCGGATATGTCATTATAAACGATATTTCTCCGCGGCAATGAGGTGGCGAATATTGGAGTAAAAATGAAAACATCCACCAGGTGCTTGATGATATACTTGACTTCGGCGGCAATTTAAAGCTTTCTAAGCAGCAATTAGTAAGTAACCATTACAATAACGATAAATACGACACCGGTCCAACTAACTCATTGATAGGATAATTGCAGTGATCTTAACGAGTTTAATGGTGACCGACCAAGGCAGTAGGCATTCGATACAATCTAAGCAACCAGCCTACGTTAATAAACAACCGCAAAAAAGGCAGCAGAGATCTTCCGTCGCATGCCTTTCTTGTAGGAAACGTCATATAAAATGTCCTGGTGGTAACCCTTGCCAAAAATGTGTTACGAGCAATGCCATATGTGAGTACTTGGAGCCGTCAAAAAAAATTGTTGTGTCGACAAAGTATCTGCAACAACTGCAAAAAGACTTGAATGATAAAATTGAAGAGAATAACCGCCTGAAAGCTTTGCTCTTGGAGAGACCAGTGAGTGTACGTGGTAAGGATAACAGCGATGATGACGAGAGGCATATAAACAATGCACCCTCAAGTGACACATTGGAAGTATCCAGCGCTCTGGCGGCTCCTATATTTGACCTGATGTCCAATAGTAACACTGCGTCCGATAACGATAACGACGATGACAACAGCAACAGAATCACAAATAATAGGAGCTATGATCATAGTTTGGAAAAATACTACAAAAAGGCCATCAGCATCTTTAAACAACCAGCTAATGCTAATGGCGAAAATGGCAACGGTGCCAATGGTCATGAGGATGATGATGAAGATGATGAAGAAATATCAACAAATTTTGCTCAAAGAAGTGGTAGGCTCATAGAATCTCACAATGGATTCCATTATTTTGTTGGATCTTCTTCAATGACATTATTTGGGTTAGAAATTCAATCTTTGGTTACAAAGTATATTTCGGTCAAGAATTTTCGACCTTTGCCAATAAACACCAAAAACGAGATTTTAAATTCAAACCTGAACCCGGCTATAAGTTCTTTTATTAATTCAAACAACTATCTTTTCTCGTCCTATAATTTTTTGAACCCTATATCGACTATTGTCAACTTAAACTCAATCAACGATAATTTATCTCCATTGATGTTTAAGATAATTTTGAAAAGCGATACGGATGGTAGTAGTGGCCAGGAAGAGGTAATACAGTTTCAGTTGCCTTCGTATAATTACACAAAACTATTAATTGACTGCTTTATAAATTATAACGATGGTTGTTTTTACTTTTTCAACGAAGGCCTGGTTAAATGTGGCATTAACAAATTGTACTTGGAAAATAAATGGCTATACTATGATAATACCAAAAAAGCTTTGGACAATGAGAATGATCCAATTTTACAAGCTGTTTGGTTTTGCAAAATTTTGTTAATTTTAGCAGTAGGTGAAATGTATCTGGGTTCCATCAATAATGAAATGTTGAGGAATTATTCTAATCAGCCAAAATTGCCCGGTTCAAAATTTTTTCAAATGGGTTCTAAAATTTTTAATTGTTTGTTCTCAAGTGAAAGATTAGAAAATGTGACTAAGAAAGGCGGTATTGAAGTCCTGTTGTTATACGCGTTTTTCTTACAGGTGGCTGATTACACTTTAGCCTCTTATTTTTACTTCGGTCAAGCCCTAAGGACGTGCTTAATTCTAGGCTTACATGTTGATTCTCAAAGCGACACTCTATCCAGGTATGAAATCGAGCATCATAGGAGACTTTGGTGGACAGTTTACATGTTTGAACGAATGCTTAGCTCAAAAGCTGGGTTACCATTAAGTTTCACTGATTATACAATCTCTACAGCACTGCCAGCGGATATTGATGATGAAACTATTGAAGAGAAAAATAGTCACTATGTTTTCAGAAAGGCAGAATTAATTTCTAACTGCGTTACTATTGTGAAAATCAATGCACAAATTTTGAGCAAATTATATCAAAGGCAACCTGAGACAAACATCATAATTACTTTGAAGGTTGTCATCAAGCAGTTGTTGGAATGGAGGAACAATTTGTCTGATTCCTTACAGGTGGATTTTACGCAAAAGGATGAAGATTTCAAAATATCGAGATTGTCAACCAATATGTTTACGGAATATTTCCAAGGAATAAACTTGGCCGTGAGACCTTTATTATTTCATTTTGCATCCATTCAATTGAAAAGGTTCAAAACGAGCAATACTTTCGTCAACTTACAAAACTATTCTGCCACAATATCTTCCTTATTAACATGTTCTTTGCATGCTTCTGTGAATACTATTAGGTCTCTGTGGAGTTTATTACAGAATAGTATGCTTGCTATGTTTGGTTATATGGACAGAGAGTATCTTTTTACTTCTTCTTGTACTTTATTACTATTTAACACTGCTTTTGGTATTCATGAACAAACACTATATCATTTGGATCATTCGCTGGAAATTTTCACGCAAATGAGAAACTTAGGCAACATTCCAGCAGGCTTAAGAAGAGCACAATTACTAACATTAATGGCAAATTTGGATTTCCACGGCATAATGAATGACTTGATTACTAAATATAACGATATTTTGAAATTTGATTCTATGAATTGTGAAAACGATAACATAGTAGAAGATAGCAATGAACCCAAAAGAGAAACCGAGAAGCGTAAAACTCACAAAGATGGCGATCGCATTGACCCTTCAATTATAGACTGTGATAAATCAAACACCAATACAAATATGATCAAGAACGAATCTATATCGAACATTGTTAGCATACTTCCGGAAAGCGCGAAACCAACGCTGACTGATTATAGTAATGGTAATAATGATGTTAATGATATTAACGTCAACAACTCGGAACCTTCTACTTTTTTTGATATCATAACTGCGAGCTTGGAAAATTCATACCAAACCACGCTAACTGAAAAGGGCTCTCAGGTGATGGAAAAAAACATGGATCAGTTGGATTCCGTTCATAATCTAAATGATGACGATTTACAACAATTGTTGGAGGATTTGGGCAATATTGATCATTCCGATGAAAAACTTTGGAAGGAAATCACTGATCAAGCAATGTGGCTGGGAAATACTATGGATCCAACTGCAGCTGCTGGTAGTGAAATGGACTTTACTGATTATTTAGGACCATAAACACCATTACAAAGACAAAGAAGAAAATACTGATTTCTTTGTTTTTCTTATGCATATATTATACATTTCGCACATTATATAGAAAAGTGGACATTTAATTCTTCAAATCTTATTTAAAATATCTATCACAAGACAGCTCATTTACGTAGCCTCTTAACAACGTTGTCGCTATCACCTTCTGTCCATAATATTAGCCTTTTTTGTGATTTGACAAGCTCGTTGTAGCCTAATAGTAGTTTTTCAATTCCGTTTTGTTCTTGGGCTAACCTCAAAGCAGTATTTAATGTACCTCTGTTTTCGTTCCGTAAAGTACCAATGTTGTTCAGTATATCGTCCTGTGGTAGTCTAGATTTGATGTTATTGTTCAAAACCTCGAAAAACGACACAATACCGTTTCTGCTAATTAAATTCAAACCACCATCATCTGCTACCCTTTGGACTTTGTAAAAAATAAAATAGATTAGTTCGCGTAATCTTTCTTTCAAGTATGGCATATTGATCAAGTTTAACAACCACTCAAATACACCTTTCTTCTCTAACATCTTGTAATCTTCATCCGTTTTAATTCCCTTACAAATGGTTGTTAAAACCCAACTCAATTCTCCATAGTATATTTCCATATCAATTTCTTTCTTATTGTCATCTTGTTGTCTCTTATTGTAGGACATCATCACATCAGATACCATAGGGATGTCCCAACTACGTATGGTAGAATTTGATAATACCCAGCGGTATGCCTTCTCATGTAAGGGCGCAATTGGACTTCCCAATAGATCAACAATTCTAGAGATAGAAAACCAAATTAACGGATTGATAGGATCTTGATTTTGTTGTCTCTGGTATAAAATCCTTTTAATCAACACTTGGTAAATGCTATTATATTTGATTAAATCGCTATCAGATTCTTTTCTTTCATTATCCTTGCTAGTTATTTGCTTTTCAAGATTCATCTGGGCAGTTTTCTTCTCCAAAGAAGAAGCTAAATTTGATAAATGTTCGTAACTTATATTGGAAACGGTATGGCAATCGCTTAATGAGCAAATAATAAACTGAAATATTTTGCAATCAAGGAAATTTTCAAATTCATATCTGTATGTTACATTGCTCTCGTCATCTTTGATCATTTTTACCAGCTCTTTGTTATGGATTATTAATAGCAGTAAAAATAATGGATCGTACATATCAACACCAGATCGTTCGGTATCATCGTAGTACTTTTTGACTAGGTCACACCTTGTAGTAGCATCATAATTGTTTGTATTAGAATCGGTATATAATTCAGGGACTTGAGGCCTTTCCAATACGTACCTGTCAATGGACTTTTTGATCATGTTTTTTTGTAGTGTTAGTATCAACCCCTCCCTTTCTTTGGTAATCAGCCTCGTGTCTCCAATGGCTTCCAAGATTTCTTCCTCTTCGTCTTTGATAAATTCCCAAGAAAAAATCATGTTTGTCCATGAAGTAGCGGTGTGAGATTCGATAGTTTCTAGAATTTTCAGTATCAACTTGTCGTTACTGGAAATAGTACCGGAGTAAAAAGTCAATAATTTCTCTTGAACTATTGGCGTCGAATTTACGACCGGGTCGATGCTGAATAAAGAGAATAATATCATTGTGCTTAAGAACTTTCGATACGATGAATCTTCATCATTGTCTTTAATCATTATTGATGAGTAACTGTCATTGCTTAATAAAAGTCGAACCATTCTTTGCGATTGAATTGACTTTTTGCTCACACAAAAAATTAATACATTAACGTATTCAAGAACCTTAATTTGTTTGATCCACTCACTGCCTAGAATAGCCTCTAATTGAGAATTAATGATTTTGACATTCAACTTATTTGGTACCTCTTCAAGTTTTAAGAGCTCAGCCATCGCTCTTAGTAACTCAAAAAAAGAATTGGAGATAACTTTTCTTTCTGAAAGGTACTTTGTAAGGTAAAGAAGAGTTTTATTTAACCATGTTTCTACCCCTGGATAAGTAAAATTATTGTGTGCAGCTATGTATCTTACTGTAGCAGCATGATATTTATGGTCGCTCTGTGATAAAACACATTTCAAAATTTCATTTCGTTTCGTTTCGTCATAGAAATCAATATAAGTGGTAATCATATTTAATATTTCGTCAAAAATCTCACTTTTCGAGGTAGTGTAAGTACTTTTCGCAATTTCATTACCATACTTGAAAATGGTTTCATGCGCAAATGCGCTAAAATCTTTATCCTGCATGTGCTTGAACAAAGCAGCCGTTGTTACAATACTTAGTAAAGGTGAATCCTTGATCCTCCAGATACTTGGTATGAAAGATGGGAAAGAAAAATGTTCCCATCTGTAAAAAGCTTTCAGTACTAGATAATTCAAATCACTAGACACAAAACTATTTATCAGAGAAGTAGTTTCTGAAAGGGATAGCTTACCCATAGGATCAGATGAAGCATCAACACAAACTTTGTTTTCTTCAAAAAATTTAGCCAAAGAGATGTTTACTTCCTTAATTGAAGCAGGATCTTCATTTGCAGCTTTGTTCAGTATATTCTTTACAAGGGATATTTTTATAGTTTTTCCTTCGTTGAATAATTTTTGGAGAATGTTTCTTGTGGACTCTAGTTTGGTGCTACACATGAGTAGCGAAGTTAAAGCTGAAGTACTTAAATACTCACTAACACTTGTTAAGAAAGCATTTACGTCTTCTTTCCGATACAACTCATTATAGTTGGCATACTCTTCGACATTTTCACCACTAAACACCACTTTTTGAATTATTTCTCGGAATTCCACTAATTGATGGCCTGTTTCAAAGCATACTGCACCGATTAAATTGCACATGAACCTTGATTTTTTCATGAGTAGAGTATTTCTTTTTTCAATGGCCAGTTTTGGTAAAGCGAAATTTATATACCTTTCCAAAACTTTGATAATTGGGAATTCTGTGTCTGTTACCATGTAGCTAGCAATCTTGCCAGTTAACTCACAGGCAGTTGCTTCGAACCAATTGTCATATACAACAGAATCGTCTTCTACCAATAACTGAACTCTAAAAAGGATTCCTGCCGCATCTAATTTGTTCACTGGTAATCTAGAAATATTCATTAGATTTTTAGATGGAAGCGCCGAAATATACTGGAAAAAAGATGAGCTCTTCATTGAAGAAATTAAAGAATTAGAGCTATTAGTTTTCTTTATGTTTTCTTCAAATGAGTCAAGCTTCAAGTATATATTAACATCATGATCAGAGACCTCAGGAAAGACATTTTTAACAAGTTTATCTATGCCTATATGGTCTTCACCAATGAAAATCATGTTTCTAAGAAAAAGTATAAGCCATTTAATTAAAAACTCTGGGTTTCCACTCTTGTCAACGTATTTCCATTGCTCTGAAAGGCACATTATGAAGGGAGAAATGTAGTTATACTCTTTTGCCATATCGACGTACTTGTATGGTGTTTTTACGACACGAGATATAGTTTCGTCAAACCACTTCCAGACTTGTTCCATGTTGTCAATTTCAGAAACTTGAAGGGAAAGCCCTTGAAGACTATTCACTAAAGCCATCACTGGTGAAATTAAAGATATGTTGAAGATAACGTTTGTTCTCGTCAGCTCATCGAGCAAGTTGGATATTCTTGTAGTTATCACGTTAGAAGCATTTTTGGAGGATGCTAGCTTTAATAGTAGGGTGAATAAAGAATTTCCACCAGAACTTGGATTCCACCACCTGGTTTGAGTAGAGTTAAATTCTTGAAATTGTAAGTAGTTATCCAGAATAGCAAATTCTATGCCAGAAATCTTGGATTTTTGCATGATATCTGTATAAATATTTGATGATGGTAGGTTAATTGAGAAGAGGTTGGGGAACATTTTACTATAGTAGTTGAATATGATGGATATGGACAGCGGTAAAATTCTATTATCCTTATTGGAAGTCAAAGAATTGCTCAAAGTAGATACGAAGATTGGCAAATCAGGAATTCTGGTATGAAACTCGTTGAGTAAAATAGTTTTTTCATTTCTCCAGCCTTTTTGATCATAAAATATGGAAACTTTTTCCAATTTTTTTAGCGCTAGAACTATTGATTGACAGGCTAATTGTCTTATGATGGGTGTTTCAAATTGTAGGGATTTAACCAACGAGGATTTGGTGAGCAAAGATGGCAGAATGTTTTCTATAACTAATGAAGTGGCAGGTGGAATATTGCTATCAACTTTCTCCATAAATTGCGGTATCTTAAGATTAATAATCTTGTTAATCAGTAATGTTATACCAAACCAATACGAAGTCATCTTAGGGTCATAGTTACCATTCGTCGTTAAAAAGACGCTGTAAGGAGCAACAAGTTCGGGAACGTTCTCCAATATTTTGATCAACGTACCTAATTGCAGGGTATCTTCCCAAGGTTTGAAAAGGCGTAAGGTGTTGAACAAAAGTTTATTATGAATTTGAAATTCCACTTGGTTGACGGTTATCGGAGCTCCATGAGAAGCTCCATCAGCAACTGAATTTTTGAACCAAACGCAATTATCAGGAAATGCTACGCTAAAGTCACGGGAAGCTCCAAAAGTTAAGAAAAACTCATTTGCCTTCTTAACCAAATTCTTGTTTGATGAATAATAAAAGTGATGAATCTTTGAAGCCGCTAGTTCATTTAAAATTTTGGTTTTAGTAGTTCTCTTGAAGGATTTCTCCTTTAAAATGTCGTTTATGAATACCGATAGTATGTGCTCAGATAACTTGTCAGAATCAGCCTTATTCATGAATTTAAATAGGTTGCTCATAATCTTAAAGTTTTCTGTCAAAAGTTCTTTTCTCACGAATGGGGAAGCATTTGAGATCAATGTCAACCAAAACTTGATAAATGTAAATCTTATTGAGTCATGTTTGGATGAATCAGCAGATGAATTCCCATTGGCTAACTCGGACTTGCTTGGTACCAACAGTCTTGGTAAAATAGGTAATGAAAAATCGAAATATGAAACTAATTCCTCTATAAGTTGCCCATTGTTGAAATTGACTATTTGTTTGAGTAGACGAAGAATTGGATTAGTTAATTGCGCACGCATATTGTTCAACCCTCTATAGAGAACTTTTGTGTAATCGGTCAATATCAATCTAATTAGACCGCTCCCAATAGTCACTGTACTAGTATCAGATGACAAAACTCGTAAGGTTTTAGTCAGTAATGAGGTAGTTTTCGAGAATTTCCCATGGTTATTTACTTGAGCATAATATGACCAAGTCTGTACCAATTGAGCACCAAATCCTCTTTGGAAGAACACTATTAGAGGTTGGTAATCTTTTGAGAGAGTTTCATCTTCGACTGCACTGATTATACTTTCTAGTGTTTCTAATGTACCGTCTTCGAACTCTTTCCCTTGGGTGTACTTCTCCCTTCTCTGGTCGCGAGATCCATAGGCTTCGCTATGATTACTCATTATGTAAGTGCTCCTCTAGTTCTGTTAGATGAAGTAGTACCGCATAGATTAGAGAAATAATATCCAATCAAGAATATAACCGAACTATTCTTTGCGATGAGCTTTATTGCTGAAATTTTTCATATTTCGTCTACAATGATATAATATTGAAATCCTCATGCAAGTCGTGCATAGGTAAAAGCTGTTTACTATATGTTGGTGCACTATTATCATATAATTTTAGTTTGGTCGTATACTAGTGCGGCAGTAATAATAAATGTTTTAGAATCTTCAATCTTCATTTGTTTACGTAAAATGAAAACGTTTTGTGTTAGAATTGACAGATTGAAGTTTAATTTTAGGTGTCGGGAGAAACATTTTAATCCCTTTCTATGAATATAATTTAAGTACTAAAAAAATCACCATAATTATACAAAGTAACTGCAATTTAAAAGTACGTTTATAATTAATTCACATACACATGTTATTGTATCTAACTAAATAGCCTCGAAATAATTCAATTAAGTACGCAAACTAACACAGTCAGTACAGATCGTAAAGTTTTCCGTCAATAGGGCCCTGACGGAGAAAGATTCCCTTTCCTATATTAGGAATCTAATAGACAAATTCATCAAGATATGCTTCCGCAACAAATCTTGCTCTGGCATTCAAAAACAGTTTAATTTCACTGATTTCCTTATCCACGTCCTCCATGAATTCAATAATAAAATCAACCAATTTCCCAGTTTTCATTGATTCAGTATGCTTATTAGTTATTAGAAAAGAAATACTGTAGCCAGGTATTGGTACACGTCTCAGAATGTAGAATGCTTCAGCACGCTGTTCCAAAAATCTAGTAAACTTATGAACTAAAATCTGCTCAATTTCATCTGCCTGTTTCACCATTAAACTCATACGCACCGAGTTTACACTGGGCTCAATCAATACTTGTTCATTTTCATTACGAGATATATGCATCGGTTGGAGCAACAATTCGGCGCTAGTGTTAGGGACTTCAACTTCCGGTCTGTTGTGCCTCTCCACTTCCTGCGAAGAGAAATTGCTCAAAGTCAACGCAGCTTCCAGGGAATAACGAACAGCCGTTAGATACGGACGTAATGATTGTGACATTTCCTACTATCAGTTGCTTCCTCTTTTATCTTTTGTCAAAGTGACACCGAGTTGTTCCGAAAGCCTCTATTTGCTTGGCTTTACAGGCTTTTTTTGTTCTATAATTGTATTTTGCTATACAAAAGGGGCGACGTGGTAAACGATATGAAATTATCGACAATAATAATGTACTTGGAAATCTGGCAGTTGATGACATCGCAATAGCGTGCCTACCTATCAGGATAACAAGGTCTGAAGCCAGATCGACCACTAGACAAGCATTGCCGGAGGTGGGAGACGTGAAACTATGTCTATTTGGAAGGAAGCTAAAGATGCAAGTGGAAGGATATATTATTACAATACTTTGACAAAGAAATCTACGTGGGAGAAGCCCAAGGAACTAATTTCTCAGGAGGAGCTACTTCTTCGAGAAAATGGCTGGAAGGCGGCCAAGACGGCAGACGGCAAAGTATACTATTATAATCCAACAACAAGAGAAACCAGCTGGACTATTCCGGCCTTCGAGAAGAAAGTAGAACCCATCGCAGAACAAAAACATGATACAGTATCCCATGCACAGGTTAATGGAAATAGAATAGCCCTTACGGCTGGAGAAAAACAAGAGCCGGGACGAACTATAAACGAGGAGGAAAGCCAATATGCTAATAACTCTAAACTGCTTAATGTCAGGAGAAGGACTAAAGAAGAAGCAGAGAAGGAATTTATTACCATGCTGAAGGAAAATCAAGTAGACTCTACTTGGTCATTCAGTAGAATTATTTCAGAACTGGGGACCAGAGATCCAAGGTATTGGATGGTCGATGATGACCCCTTATGGAAGAAAGAAATGTTTGAGAAATATCTTTCCAATAGATCAGCCGATCAACTTCTTAAGGAACACAATGAAACAAGCAAATTCAAAGAAGCCTTTCAGAAAATGTTGCAAAACAATTCTGATATAAAATATTACACCCGTTGGCCTACCGCAAAGAGACTAATTGCCGACGAACCAATATACAAACACTCCGTGGTCAATGAAAAGACAAAGAGACAGACCTTTCAAGATTATATAGATACCCTCATCGACGCTCAGAAAGAATCAAAAAAAAAATTGAAAACACAGGCCCTAAAAGAACTAAGAGAGTATTTAAACGGTATTATAACAACATCATCCTCTGAAACTTTCATAGCCTGGCAGCAGCTTTTAAATCACTATGTTTTTGATAAGAGTAAGAGATATATGGCGAACCGGCACTTCAAAGTCTTAACCCACGAAGATGTTTTAAACGAGTATCTGAAAATAGTAAATACGATTGAAAACGATCTTCAAAACAAACTAAATGAGCTCCGACTGCGCAATTATACCAGAGACCGTATTGCTAGAGATAACTTTAAAAACTTATTAAGAGAGGTGCCAATCAAAATCAAAGCAAATACTAGATGGTCAGATATTTATCCTCATATAAAGTCTGATCCGCGCTTTTTACATATGCTTGGAAGGAATGGCTCGTCCTGCCTTGATTTATTTTTAGATTTTGTTGATGAACAAAGGATGTACATCTTTGCACAAAGATCAATAGCCCAACAGACGTTGATAGATCAAAATTTTGAATGGAATGATGCCGATAGCGACGAGATCACCAAGCAAAACATAGAAAAAGTTCTGGAAAATGACCGGAAATTTGACAAGGTGGATAAAGAAGACATCAGTTTGATTGTTGATGGTTTGATAAAGCAAAGAAACGAAAAGATACAACAGAAACTCCAAAATGAGCGTAGGATATTGGAGCAAAAGAAGCACTATTTTTGGTTACTTTTGCAAAGGACATATACAAAAACCGGTAAGCCCAAGCCTAGTACGTGGGATTTAGCTTCCAAAGAGCTTGGCGAATCTCTTGAATACAAGGCACTAGGCGATGAAGATAACATAAGAAGACAAATTTTCGAGGATTTTAAGCCTGAAAGCTCTGCACCGACTGCCGAAAGCGCTACTGCAAACTTAACGTTGACCGCGTCAAAAAAGAGGCATTTAACTCCGGCTGTGGAATTGGACTATTAATTCTGACGTGTCGACCTCTATCTTGTTAATCATTATATAAATCATACATAGAGATTACATGTTATTTCAAGTTTGCGATCACCGCACAATTTCTTAGTCATTGTTGTAAGTGTTCTGCAAAAATTTCAGCTTTTGTACCTTATTTTCACAAAATTCAAACACCTGTCCGAACTGTGTTTTAACAAGTGTTTTTGAATTCAAGAGTTCAGTAATACTTTCATAATTTTTTAACCACTCCATCCAAGACAAACAATGGAGGAATGAATCTGCCAAATCGTCATCTTTTCTCACCCCCGAATTATCTTGGATCTCTAGTATATCACATAGCTTGAAACTTTTTTTTTTGGTAAGGGCATTTCTTATCCTATTATTCCAAACTCCTATGAACTCGACCAGTTTTGTAGAACTAGTTGAATTACCTTCTAGTATTGAGGTTGAAAGTATTTTTTTCACTAGCTTTATTCGAGAATCTTTGCTATGTTTGTTAGATTTTAACTTTTTTGAACTGGTCGGTGTCTCTTCTCTTGGAATGCACCAATATGAAGTCATCCGATGTGGATCGGACGAACATACCATATACCGCAACTTGGACGTATTCGGTATTTTATTCGTATACTTCATTTTATTTTCCAAGTTAGAGAAAAGAATCTGTTCGAGAATATTCACTTTTAAAATTGGGTCTAAAATATGCCTCGAAGACATAGTTCTGGTACGTTGCCTTTCAATTGTAAACATATCTGGTATCGGCATAGATTCAAATAAATACTCCGTAAGGTTAAATACAAGCTCAGAAGTTTCAGCAGGATTCAAGCTTAACTTTTTGAGGTTTTGAAAAAATTTCTCCTCTAGATTTATCTTTTGCCAGTCTAGTACTTTAGGGAGCGGATCATTATTGAGCAATTGCATCTTAGAGAAAGCAAAGTTAGAAACACCAGCATCCATAGACAATATGTTAATTCTTCCCTCTCTTATCTTTTGTTGTCGTAACTTCTCCAAAAATTCACACTGTTCTTGAATGTAGGTTCTTTTAGCTTCTTTCGTCGTGCCATTTACTGCTCCAATAACAAATGATAAAGATTTTAGTTGTGTGCTTTTTGCATTTTGGCAGCAGGAATCGATGAGTTGCAATATCTTAGCTTTCTGTGCTGTCGACATATTACTATCTTTTTCAGCTTTATACTGTATAACCGTAAGCCTTCGTTGTATGCAATGGATAAACAAATATGGAATCGCCAGTTGAAACAAAAAAATGAGAAAAGTACGGATAATCCGAAGAAATTTAGTCTGATTCCATCCATTTTTTGTATCTTAAGAAATAATTTTGAAGTCATATAAAACTTAAATAGAAAAAGTAACTAAAATTTAGGAAAGCAGAAAAGCTCCTGCACCCTCTTCAATGGCTTGACAAAGACGAGACCGCATAATATCTTTGCTAGTATACTTCGGCAATTTCAAATAATTAGCACATGTCATTACACTTGGTAGATACTCGTCTGCTGTTAGGCCATCTTCAGCATGCTTTAACACAACTGTAAACTTTGGGTTCAAACTTTTAAATCCCCCAATTGGAAGCTTGGGAGATCCCGTTAAAAATTGCAAAAATAATCTTCTTTCATGCTTACCAAACGCGGATACTATTGATATAAAATCATGAATGATTGAAGAATCCATTGTATAGCCATGTTCAGCGTTCAAGTTTGTGTATAAAGTTGCCATAGACCAGTCTTCCTCAACTCGTCCGAAAATATCCACTAATTCATCCGGAAAAAGTATTAGCATCCTCTCATAGGAAAACACCTTTGAAAAACCTTCAATAAATGCTTTTAACTGTTTTTCAATGCCCATACCTAATATTTGGTCGATAACGCCATGGATATATTCTTCAACATTAGAAGAGTTCAAGGATTTATTACAACCCCCCGGAATCAACTCAATGTCATCATTTCCAGGAACGGTAAATGTCAAGGACAACGATTCTAGGGTCATATTTTCATCCTTATTCGCTACTATGTATTTAAGGGATTTTGCGAGTAACGGATCTACCAATTCGATCATTAACAGACAGGTTTCAACGTCGCTCGGCACTGTCGTCCCATTGGGCGTAGACATTCTGTGCAATAACTCAAAAAAGACTTTGCTAAATCTAAAGTCAAGAATTCTATTATCAAGCAACGATCTGGCAACAAATGTCCCCAAATATCCAAAAAGTTCAATAACTTTTTCATTATTGGAAAACGGGTTGAGGGGCTCTGGGAACAATAAAGTGGTAATATAATCGTCAGTAGTATCAACATCCATTTCGCTTCTGTAACTATAAGAGTTACAACGCCACATATTTAACGACTTTCTTGCAAAATACTTGGAAACTACGGAGTAAAATTCCAAAGTCGGTCCTAAACCTGTTCCTGCTTCTTCTTGATATTCAATTTCCAGTACGTCAGGGCTACTTCCGTACTTGGATAAAATCTTGAGACCGGTAGCGAATATTGTTTTTCTTGAAATCCGCAGCTTACGCCTAGTAATTCTCCCAAGTTGTTGTAAAGCTTCGTCATTCCTTAAATCTTTCGAGCCTTTACTCTTATTCTTCCAAAGTTGAATCAATCTTCCGTAACCAAATGAAGTACATTGTAGGAAAAGCATCCTGGTATCAAACGGAAACAAAAATGGGAATCTCCTGGTCAAAAATAGTGACCAATCCGGCAAAGCTCCACTTGCTACTACCAATGGTTCATCTAGTTGTCTAGCGAGCTTAGCGCTTAGTTTTGAGTTGATAAAACTGTCGCTTTTAACACCGCAGCTATGTAGAAAATCCAGCAATGTCAGAATATCCGCTGAAGATCCAGTATCAACCTGTGCGAATTCTCTTTTTTTATAAAAATCTCTTAACTTTTTCCCCTCGTTAGCTTCCTCGGCTGCCTCACTCTCTCTATTGTTACCTTCTAAACTTTTGCAAAATTTGATTGTATGTGTATCATCCCATAAAGTTTTTAAGTCACGATTTCGCCTGACGAATGTATTAAATATCACACCAAATACTGTAGACTCCATGTCAACTTTTTCATTATCATAAAAAAAGTCAAAGTTCTTTTTTCTCATATGATCCAAGCAATTTTCTTCTTCTTCCCTATCAGCTTCGGTACTGGAAGATGTAAGGTTTGGGATTAATGAATTCAAAAAACGCATTCTTACCATTCTGTGTCTCAAAAACTCATTAAGTGAGGTAAAAGAAGCTATGCAATGGACCGAAACGATAGTAGATGATAAATCAGTACCAATATTATCTTTGCTTGCATCGCCATCATAAACCAACTTAATTTTTATCTCTTTAGCCAGTGAAGATACACCACCACCATCGTGTAAACCGCAATCAACTATAGAGAAATTCTCCAGCCTTGTGAGAGCAGATTGTAGGATTTCTAAAAATCTGTCAATACTATCCTCAAATACCTCTAAAAATGATTTAGCAAGAATGAAATGGGATACCGTTGAGGATGTAATTCTTTTAGTTATGGAGGAAGCTAGCCCTGTAGAAGTAAATTCGAAACCTGACACGTCGAAATCTTCATGGAAAATACATTTTTTTAAAACAGACCAAATTCCCTTCCAATCCTCTTCAGTTTTGTCCGGAGTGGAAGGATTTTCTAAAATAGAAACAACGCCTTCGATTTGATGGAGCTCCTCTGTTATTGCTTCTTGCTCAACGTTCATCTGAGAAAGTACTCTATTAACTAGGTTCACACCCTTGTTTTTAATATAAGCTAGAGATAGAGTTCTGAAAATGTGTATTGAAATTTTCTTTGGTTTTACTGAATCAGGAATTTCCATATCAGTAAATTCGTAATCATATTCTTCATCACCCTCATCACATTCCTCAATACTGCTATGCAAATCCCCTTCTTCGTCAGAAAGTGAAATGTTTTCATTCCCGTCTTCCTTTAAATCAATGTTATTGAAATCCACAGACAAATCCTTAACCAAATCAAAAATGCCCTCTCTTTTGATGGAAGGAAAGAACAGTTCGGAAAACTTTTTACAAATTAAGTCAAGCAACGAGAGACCACCAACCAACAGTGTACCAGCTTCTGATGAATAAGTACCATTAGCGTTAGACGCTGTTTCTTTTTGGGCCAGGATAGATCCGATTAACTTAATAAGCTGATCATTGATTGCCTTTGCTGTGGAATTATTTATGCATGATACAACCCTCAGTAAAGCAATAAGCACGTATCTTCTTACGTCAAAGTCAGCAGCATTTGTATAAATTTCAACGAGAATTGGAATTAGACATTGAACTAGGGAATCAAACTTTTCCTGGTTAGAAATTACGCCACGGTCGCTATTTCCGGTATATTTATCCGCTGACAGTATTCTTTCATCCTCGGGAGGAAACAATACAACTATAAATCTAGAAATGCTAATCAATAAACTGTTTGGGACATAAATCAGTGTTTCATGTAACCCTGCGTTAGGACTTTTACTATAATGCTGGAATGATCGTGTTGTCATGTCGACAATGTCAGTTTTCTCTCTCAGTTCTCTTGAAAGTACATCACTACTCATCGCTAATACGGTTAAAATATCCAAACATTTCAGTTTATTCTCCAAGGGGGTATCCTGAATAGAAACTAGCTGAACTATTCTTTCGATTAAATCCAACGAAAACAAAGTCTCAAATTTTTCAACCCCATGCAACGCCCCGCAAATACCGTACATGGCATTTACAAGCCTGGTTAATATTGGTTGGTCTGTCGCATTCGAGAAAATTGGTTTCAGCGTTGGAAGTACTTCAACAATGGTCTTAAAGTCATCCGTTCGGATACTGCTACAGGCGTTCGAAACAATTGCGATAGCCTTCCTCTGCGCATGTATAGTTAAAAAATCGAAGAATTGGATGTAAATTGATAATTGGCCCGTTTTTAAAATGTCTCTCCCATGTACTCTAGAAATATATTCCACCGTTTCTAAAACTTGTTCTGCGAGGTCAATGTAACTGATCTCTACCAATTTTCCTTGTAAAATTGGTATAACGTGTTCATCAACAGCTATTGAAATAGATTCAGGGCAGACCTCAAAAAGATTATACATGCATCTACAAGCTTGCATTTGTAATTCTAATTCTTCCCGTAAAATTTTATCAGAGAGTATGGCAGCTATATTACCTATTAAGGTTTCCATCGGTATAATTCTATCGACAACCATTTGATTCATCATTAATATGTTTTCAGAAAGTTCTTTTAAACTCTCCATTGCAATATAAGGATCCTCGGAGGCATTCCCAGTATTCTCTATCAATTTAGAAATCCGCTCATTCCTTGCCGAACTCTCTGCGCTCCTCTCCATCCTTCCTCCAATCATCGATAAAATCTCGGGTAGTGTTCTTCCAACCGGATGTTGCCCAAGTCCTTCACTTGTTTGTCTTCTTTGTTCTAGTCTTTGTGCGAATGTTTCCAAAATGTCAGGTAAATGTAGGGGGTTGCTGCCAAATTCATTATTATCGTGAGAACGTTCAAGTCCATCTTCTTCTTCATTTCCGTCTTCGTCACTGCCATTCTGAGTTCTATGATATCCATATAAAAGTCCAGAATCATCTTCATGATGGTAATCGTTATCGTCATCTTCACCATCATCTGCCTCAAAACTTCCGACGCTAGAAAGCATATGTTCATCTTCATCTTCATCAGGATAATAAGAGTACTCACCCTGTACATGGCCATCCTCATCATAGTCATCTTCTACCTGCGTATCCATCATATAATCACTGTTTTCGCTATGGGACTCATGTTCATCAAGGTTGTGCGAATTATTTTCAGACATGCTTGGCTACTCTTCTATTTTAAATGTTTATCCAAAATTTTCACACCTGAGATATATTGTTGTTAATAAAGCACACAGAAAGGAAAGTATCGATCCCAGAAAGTGGTCTCTCCCTGGGTATGATCAAAGCTATTCCCCTTTCCAACTACTGTTGGCTCTGATCCCACAATTTGATTTCAGTTCAGAAAACCCAACCATTAGGACTTTACCCGGCGAAGGTGAAAGAAAAAATTTTTTTCCAGAAAAATGCGATGAGCTTTTGAAAAGTTGCAAATATTTGTAGTACTTTGGCTAAGCAGAGCTGATTCCTTTTGCTATACGTATATCACTGTCTATCGTCCATAAAAGATTTATTATAGTTGAATCATGCCAAGATCAAAACGTTCCAAGCTAGTCACTTTAGCACAAACCGATAAAAAGGGCAGAGAAAATAAAGAAAGAATTTTCGATGAAGTGAGGGAAGCCTTAGATACTTATAGATACGTCTGGGTCCTACATCTTGACGACGTAAGAACTCCAGTTTTACAAGAAATCAGAACATCTTGGGCAGGCTCTAAGTTAATTATGGGTAAGAGGAAAGTTTTACAAAAAGCATTGGGAGAAAAGAGGGAAGAAGAATACAAAGAAAATCTGTATCAATTGAGTAAGCTTTGTAGCGGTGTCACTGGTTTATTGTTCACTGATGAGGATGTCAACACTGTCAAGGAATACTTTAAGTCATACGTTCGTTCAGACTATTCAAGACCGAACACGAAAGCACCACTAACATTTACAATTCCTGAGGGCATTGTCTACTCACGTGGTGGTCAAATTCCAGCTGAGGAAGATGTTCCAATGATTCATTCTTTAGAGCCAACTATGAGAAACAAATTTGAAATTCCAACTAAAATCAAAGCTGGTAAGATCACCATTGACAGTCCATATTTAGTTTGCACTGAAGGAGAAAAATTAGATGTTCGTCAAGCTTTAATACTGAAACAATTCGGTATCGCTGCTTCTGAATTCAAAGTCAAGGTGTCGGCCTACTATGACAACGATAGCTCCACTGTTGAAAGCACTAACATCAACATGGAATAAGCTGAACTATTATTTGGAAGCCTTTTTTAATAGACCATTGTATAAAAATTTCTTTTTTTTGTATAGATATACTAAAGCAACGCTCATAAATGTAACATAGCTTCTTTTCAACTGAGAATTTATATTCATGCTAACTAAGCGTAAATCACTTTTGATCTTCACAGCTCTTTAGCGGCACGAAACAAGAAAAAAAGATAGCACTGTATGTCTGGAAAAGAATACTATAAAAATACCTGTTTACATAAACCAATAAGGAAGAACGTGAGAGCAGGACCGTAAAAGAAATTAATGTGTAAAGAATTAATGTGTAATGGTATACTACTTAAAAACACCGTTTCCCTTCAAATATCCTTTTTCGTTGGAGTACTGTCAGTTGGAGTAGTGGAACTTTCATCACTTTCTTCGTCTGATTCGCTATCACTTCTGTCATCCTTGAGAATACCTCTCCATAGAATCCTGTAAAGAACTCTAAAAATAAGGAACAGCCAATAAAGATTCACTAATTGCAAAGCGCCTATCAATACAAAGACAATTGGTAAGGAAATCCAACATTTATATTGCTGAGTGGCAAAATTCAAGACATAGTTACCTTCCGTGCGAAATTGCGTTAAAACGGACCATAGGATCTTTAAATTTATGTAATGACGCAAATAAATCCACGCAACAACAAAGATAGCAAAAGAAAAAAATGCCAATCCAGAGTCCAAATAATTTAGAGTTTTGGAGAATGACAAAAGAAAATCAGAAACATCCATTGTGATATAGATTGGCAGTCCCATTTTAGTGAAATGAAATACGTAGGAAGACCAAATCAATAGTAAAGTAACAATATGATGGAAAGTCAACTCGTTATGATCTTTTCTTGGCTTTTCTAGTTGCAATACAAGAATGCAGGCTTGTTGAGCCCAAAATGCAGCTTGACCCAAATAGAATACCTTGAATAAGAAGGGATTAGTGAAATCTGGATATGTTCTGTACATTGCCTTTGTGTTGAAAAACCATAAATCCGAATGGTACATACAATATATCCCGAAAGGACCGGAAACACCGGTGTAGAAAATAGCGTACATTTGTTCCATGATTCTTTTTATTCTGTGCTTAGAAGTGACGTGTAACCTAATAGCGAACGGTCTAATGACAACATCCATTAGGAATTCACGTAAGAATGTGAAAAAAATCATATAGTAAAATACAAAGCACAAATCGTTAATACCTTTACCATATGCGTTGGTATCACCTATTTGGTATGACACAGCGACAAATCTATGTAACACATTTGTCTTTGTAGTGTTACCAGAAGTGAAATAGGCACTATATACCGCGATTAAAATCATCAACGGAGCTATCCAGGCATGACGGTAACTTATCTCTCGGAATGAAAACCAGATTTTCTTGACCAGGTCGCTATCATTTTTGGTGGCTTCAGATAATCTCTGCATACGCCTTTTAGCAGCCGTTTTAGATTCTTTTGTCTCGAACATAGTACCTAAACTAGGTACAGTGTCCCCGAGGTCGATCTTACCTATGGAAGACTTGCGTCTTGGTCTTGACCTCACTTTCAAATTATTGTTTGAAGGGCTTGGCTTTATTGTCGACATAGCTCTTGTTTATTGATACTGTGTCTATCTAAATGTTTACCGGAGGTATGAATAATAAAAACAATAGCGATCAACCGACAAAAATATCTGTATGGAACAGAAAAACGGTAACGAACAAGAAACTGTAGTTTTAACTTAAATCAGGTCCGGATTATAAAGCCGATGTAGCAGAAAAACGGGTTCACGGAATACAATAGCCAAATAACAATAAATAAATAAATAAATAAATAAGAAAAAAAAAAGCAAGTAAATAAAACAAAACGAGATGCAACAAGCCAAGGAGGGAAACAATAGAAAAATAACTTAAAAATCTTTGTCTAGATTCCAATACTTTCTCCCTCCTCCCACGTTATTTGTCTAGCATGATCAGGTACAATGCCCACCGATATGAGAAAAAAAAGTGAAAAAAAAAAAATGACGAAAATGGTTCCGCGGATCTAGCAACTTTGTTGGAATGACCGGAAAAGACAGTTGTTTCCTTTCCAACTATTTTTCATTCCTGGTCTTTTTCCTGTTGAAGCCCAGCATTTTTTTTTTCGCGTCGCGTTTTTTCACAACAGTTCGGATCACGTGATAATCACTGCACGTGACTATCATGTGATACGATAGCCGGGTTATGATCCCCTTTTTCTTCCTATTGGAATACTGATTTTACAGTGGCTAGTACTGGATTTGAGTATAGGAAGGTGTTAGCAACTGTAAGGTACTATTCAGACCGTTAATCCAACGGATCATAAGAGCGACAGAAAATGTCTAGTAGTAAATTCGAAGAGGTCATCAACAAGATCATCAATGACAGCCCTCCAGGAGAATTAAGGGAAGTATACGACGATCTAATCAAGATCACAAGTGAAAACTCCAAAAATACTATTTTGGATGCTATTGAGAATTACAACGTGCAGAATTGCATCCCTATAGAAGTCAACGGGAACTCTGTAATTATTTCCAAATACAACAAGGAAGGAGCAAAGTTTTTTGATCCCGTAAATTCCGTAATATTTTCAGTTAACCATTTAGAGCGCAAGGGCCTTGACATTGAACCATATGAGTTCACGCATGCAAAGATAGAGAAAGGGCAATTGAAAGAACTGCACGATAAATTGCACGAATATCTTCTTCAGAGCTTTCCAGGTGATGTCAGTTTTGCTGTTTACCCAGTCCCTGAGGAAATAAGTAAAATTTCTATTATTATTGTTAGCACCAAATATAATCCAAACAATTTCTGGAACGGCCATTGGAGATCAAGCTACATCTACGATTTGGAGACCAGGGAGTTATCCGGTCAAATCTCTACGCAAGTCCATTATTACGAAGACGGTAACGTTAGTTTCCAATCTGGGAAGGATATCAATCAATCTAACGTTGATGACGTTGTTTGCACAATAAGGGATATTGAGACGAATTTTGAAAATGATCTAGATCTTTCATTTTTCGACTTGAACGAAAAACAGTTTAAGGCCTTAAGAAGAAGATTACCAGTCACGAGATCCAAAATTAACTGGGGTAGTGCGATTGGCAGTTATAGATTGGGTAAGAATGCGGCAGAAGGCAAATGAAATTTCATGCCTGCCTTATTCCATTCTCTTCCTATTTCTTAAATTGAATACATCTATGTACATTATTTATTTTTGGCTTGATTGGCTCACTAAAATAACTTAAACAGGGTATATAGAATGAAGAATATTAATAACGCCAAACCCACCATTCTCCATATGCTATTACCAGCCTTTAATGATCGGGTTAACCTTGAGGACGAATTTTTGATATCGGTAAACATCGATCCCAATGAATCTGTCATTTGGTTTATGACAGAACTGTCAGAGACCGCTCGGTCTCCAATCTCTTGGTTTATGTTTCTGAATGTAGCTAATTTATTGGCTAACCCCTCTAGTTTCCTATCATTCTGTTTAAAGTACATGTACATGAAGGGATGATACATCTGCTCATCCGGTGTACAGAAGCAATAGTTAGTAGCTTATAACATCCATATAGCAAGGTAAGGTCCCATTCTAAACACCTAGGCGTGTTGCCGGTGATTTACATACGTTTGATTCGGTCTGAGAATACCTAGAATTTGACATCGCTATGACGATTATATATTACCTTTCTACCGTTCTCTCCTTGTTGAGTTCTTCCAGTATCCTTCTTAATGATATACCTTATATTATTTCCTCTTTTTTTTTCTGCATGTAGCAATGCGCGGCTTCTTGCAATAACAAGAAAACTAGAGTAGCTAATTTACTGCATGAACCGTTCATTCAGCAACAAGAAACATAAGACACTTACCGCACAATATTCATTGGTCAGCTACCGTACACACGAAGATCCTTTCTGAGTAGCGTAGTTTAAGGTAGCACACATTTTTAAATTCTAAACATTGCCTCAAGATGTTCTCCCATATACAAGGAAGGAATATTGAGCGACATGGTTAATCTGCCAGTTGCAACAACGCAAGTGTTATTAGAAATATTGTTCAAGGAAAATATCAGATAAAAAATTTTTCGCACTTCGCTAATCACCCATATAGAACATGGCGGTGTTCCAAGTGATTAGCCCTAGATCGCAAATTATATCATCATTCAGTTACCTTTCTCATTGAATCTTCTTGATAAGAACTACTGGTACCTCAAATAGGAACGAAATATGATACCACTGTATCATACTATCATTCTCAACACATTTGTTATATATTTTATGTTTCTACTGAACACTTTGTCATGTCATCTCACTAGCAGCTGCGATTAACAGTCATCGGATATTTAAAATTGAAGCTTTTAAAATCAAACAAGAATACACATTGGAGTTCACTGAAGAAGTTAGGTTTAAATAAAAAAATCCAGCATTAGTTGTGAAGTAAAAAAAGACAAAACCAGCAAATTCTTGCCGGAATGTAACTATACTCTGAGTGAAATAATTGACAGCGCAAATACACCCATACACAATTTTTACATCTTAACATCACATACATAATATGTGTAAAATATCAAATTTTGAGTGTCCGTTATCAATTTTTTTTCGATTTTGCATTTTATGAAGCTTCAAACGGGTGTCCGCCTAACTTTCCGCCCGGAAAAGAGCGGTTTACGAGAGATTGCTGCTTGCAGCTGCGTGCATTTTTCCATAATCGGGTTTCCTTTCAGCGCGCAGTGTTTCCATTCTCAGCCCAATTGGCAACGGAGAGAGCGTAGAGCTTTCAGTGGACTGCCCTTCGTACTCGTCGAGTACTATTGAACTGAAAAAAAAGTAATCTAAGGTTAAGTTGATCAGGTCTGCCGATTGTATAACAAATTTAATTGTTTGTCTTAGTGAACAAAGAGAGTCGTGAAAAATAAAATAAACAATGTCCACCGATTCTATTGTCAAGGCTTCTAACTGGAGATTAGTCGAAGTTGGCCGTGTGGTTTTGATCAAGAAGGGTCAATCCGCAGGTAAATTGGCCGCTATCGTCGAAATTATTGACCAAAAGAAGGTATGTTAAATCCGGAAAACCTATCATCGATTTGAGGAGGGAAATGAACGAGGAATGAGTTTTAGGCTACGAAAAAGTGCTGGCAAATATCCAATCCGTTACCATGGATGAAGCTACTTGTAAACGATAAGTAAATGTGAAAATACACATTGCGATAGAGATACAAAAAAGTCTTTATTTCCCTGTTGGAGTGGCCTATAGTGGATTATTTATTTATTTTGTTAGCAGCTTACCTAGTTTCAGAAAGGTGATGACCCATATTTGCGCAGTTAATTCTTAAAGAGCCTGACCATGTTTCCTCAAATATTAAACCATGCCTTCCATCGTTTTGAAAAATTTCGTTTACTAACAACTTTTATGAATAATTTTTTTAAATTATTTGTTATAATTATTATAGGTTTTGATTGACGGTCCAAAAGCTGGTGTTCCACGTCAAGCCATCAACTTGGGTCAAGTTGTCTTAACTCCATTGACCTTTGCTCTACCAAGAGGTGCTAGAACTGCTACCGTTTCTAAGAAGTGGGCTGCTGCTGGTGTCTGCGAAAAGTGGGCTGCTTCATCTTGGGCTAAGAAGATTGCTCAACGTGAAAGACGTGCTGCTTTGACTGACTTTGAAAGATTCCAAGTTATGGTTTTAAGAAAGCAAAAGAGATACACTGTCAAGAAGGCTTTGGCTAAGGCTTAAAATATGTACATGATCTTTAATTCTGATGTATTTCGTATGTAATTTTATCTTTAACTGGTGATTCTTTTAATAAATAAACTACAATATTATAACTATTGAAAGCCTCTGTTATTCACACATCTTTGGAAAAAAAATACAAATACCCAGTGAGTACTAAGTAAATTTGGAGTACCGAAGGGCTTGTATCGGTGGGGTTCCTGACCTAGCTTTATGTTTTACAAACGCATGCATATAAAATTTACAAAACTACAAAAACCATGAACACAATGAAAAGAAGGAAAAAGAGTAGGTTTGTCGTGAAAGTACACGCCTCTGAAGTTTTGTTATCATATTACTATAATATTGTTACAACTCTTAGGAATCTTATATTTAATGGATAAATTCCTGTTTCACGACAACAAATGCGAATAATGTTCTTTCATCTGATTTCATTCGCGAAAATCTCTCAGATCTTTCATCATTGTGACTGCCTAAAATATCTTTCAAAATTTCAGGAATTTCACCGCCCTTCGATGGAACGATATAAAAATCCTTCTCGTATCTAGTTTTTGGCTTTATACCTGCAATGCGACCTTTGTTTTCCAGGGAGTCTACAACGTCGGCAAAAGTTGTCTTACTTTCACTATCATTCGAAGGAAATAATTGGTATACTAATATAGCTCTAGAGCAAGAAATTTCCTTAAGATATGGTGCAGCAGTGGTTGTAGGTAAGCGCCCTTCTACATACAGTTTTCCGTCACCAATGGCTTCCTTGAAAATATCCCGTCTTAACTTTTGTGAAGCCCCAATGTAGTTTAGGTAACCTGTAAACTCAAGTCCTAAGCCGGGATACAAAAATGCGCAGTTTAAAGATTCTTCGTTGATTATTGTACTTGGGCTGGGTTCTTTCGAAATGGCATGAGTCTGCTCTATTTTACTCTTATCGCTGTCGATACTGTCAATGTTGTGTAATCTTATGCTGTCTTTTGAGTACAAAATATCCTCTTGAGGTTCAGCGGAATCTTCGATCAGCTCATCACCCTTGTGGGTCTTAACGTACATGGGTTTGTCAGGTACCTCCACGATAAAATTTTCTAAGATAACCTTATCCCTTTTCTCTTTAAATTCTTGTAAGTCAGGATTTGCGAGTTCAGATGCGTTCATGTTCACCAGTTTATTTAAAGGCAATTTGCCCTCGACAACGTGTGCCTTCAGTTCCAAATTTTTTTTATCCTTTAAATTAGAGTATAACGACCTCACTTTCTCTGTGTATATCTTGTCCAAAGTACCAAACTCGATGTTAAGGCAAGCTTTGTAAAGTTCTTCTTCCAGATTGTGCGCAAACTCTTGCGATATCGATATAACGTCTTTCCCATCAGGAAGCTCATAAAGTTTTGCCTCAATTGTTTCGGGAACGATGAATTTGCTAAATAAGGTAGAGAACATTTTTTCTGCATTATACCTCAGTTTGTGTTCTTTTTCGCTTTCAAAATCTTTCCTAGTAGGCATTTCGTTTTCGGCAGTATCAGACTTGGCGGCATCAATGCTTTTATTCCTTTTTTTTGACCCATTGGATTTCTTCACCTGTTTGGATTTGATATGAATTCCTTTGGCACTATCGGGGCTCCTTTTTCGTTTCCTAGGGCTTTCCTCATCAAGAAAGACATCTGCATCATTGTCATCATGGTCATTTACGGGCTTGTAAACATCATCATGGTAATCTTCATCCTCTGAAACCTCTTCCTCCTTTGACGTTTCCAAATGTGCATACAATGATGGGTCGCACAATTCACAGTAGTACTTAGAATCTTCACTCATTAGCCCATCTATGGTGTCTTTACCATCAGTCATACATTTAATATGCTGCCAAGTGTCACAGCCATCGCACTGTACCATGTCGCCATGCGAATATTCTGCAGCATCGTAGTTTTCATTGTTCGCCCCACACAGACATCTAACATAGCCCTCATCCGCTTCGTCTACTTCGTCTGTTCTTACATTTTCAGTATCTTTCCTTGGCTCCTGAGAAGAATCAGACTTCTTATTCTTCTCTGTGGCTGAATCAACTTTCTTTTTAGTTCTTTTTTTCTTTGGTGCTTCAGTCTCCTCCTGTAACAAATACTCAATATATTTATTCTGACCCTTATTAGATCTTGAAGAAGTACGGACAGACATAATAAATTTAAACTAAATAAAAGCTAAAAGTAAAAGAGAACCTAGGATAATCGATAGCTCCCTGTGTATAGAACAAGTCAAAATACTAAGATCTCGTCAGTCTATCCTCTTTCATTGCAAGCCTTTTGGCCAAACTGCAGTCTGGGCATCCCTTTGCATGTCTTGTGAAATAGTATCCATCTCTCCCCAGCTCCCAGAAATGATATGAAAAGTTATTCGTGAAGAGTGATCCTAAAACTGAAAAAAGGAAAAAACAAAAATGAGCTAAAAAAACCACAACAAAAGAATATCAACTTCATTGCTTGGCGGGTCATCGCTTTTTTATTTCTTTCTGTCAAAGAATAATAAAGTGCCCATCAGTGTTCATATTTGTTACAAAGTGGTTTTCTGATTTGGTACTACTGCAGAGGCGTATTTTTTGCTTCAGTTACCATAGCGTAAGAACACTAGCGACTTTTGTTCGTGAACCAACAGAGTAGGATTTCTACTGCTACATCTCTTAGGTAGTTGGTTAGTCCGATCGCTCACTTTTGGTTGTTGTTAAGTACTTCATAAGTTTATCCTTTTCCTTTTTCACACTGAGCTACTTTGGGTATAGCTTTTGGCCCAAGGATCTTTGAATTTTCTCCAAAAGTACTTTATTTTATATCCTACAGGTTGCGGTTTTCATATTTTAAAAAGCTTTTAATCATTCCTTTGCGTATGGCAAACCCTTTTTCGAGATGGTTTCTATCAGAGAGACCTCCAAACTGCCATGTAGCCGATTTAGAGACAAGTTTAGATCCCCATCAAACGTTGTTGAAGGTGCAAAAATACAAACCCGCTTTAAGCGACTGGGTGCATTACATCTTCTTGGGATCCATCATGCTGTTTGTGTTCATTACTAATCCCGCACCTTGGATCTTCAAGATCCTTTTTTATTGTTTCTTGGGCACTTTATTCATCATTCCAGCTACGTCACAGTTTTTCTTCAATGCCTTGCCCATCCTAACATGGGTGGCGCTGTATTTCACTTCATCGTACTTTCCAGATGACCGCAGGCCTCCTATTACTGTCAAAGTGTTACCAGCGGTGGAAACAATTTTATACGGCGACAATTTAAGTGATATTCTTGCAACATCGACGAATTCCTTTTTGGACATTTTAGCATGGTTACCGTACGGACTATTTCATTTTGGGGCCCCATTTGTCGTTGCTGCCATCTTATTCGTATTTGGTCCACCAACTGTTTTGCAAGGTTATGCTTTTGCATTTGGTTATATGAACCTGTTTGGTGTTATCATGCAAAATGTCTTTCCAGCCGCTCCCCCATGGTATAAAATTCTCTATGGATTGCAATCAGCCAACTATGATATGCATGGCTCGCCTGGTGGATTAGCTAGAATTGATAAGCTACTCGGTATTAATATGTATACTACAGCTTTTTCAAATTCCTCCGTCATTTTCGGTGCTTTTCCTTCACTGCATTCCGGGTGTGCTACTATGGAAGCCCTGTTTTTCTGTTATTGTTTTCCAAAATTGAAGCCCTTGTTTATTGCTTATGTTTGCTGGTTATGGTGGTCAACTATGTATCTGACACACCATTATTTTGTAGACCTTATGGCAGGTTCTGTGCTGTCATACGTTATTTTCCAGTACACAAAGTACACACATTTACCAATTGTAGATACATCTCTTTTTTGCAGATGGTCATACACTTCAATTGAGAAATACGATATATCAAAGAGTGATCCATTGGCTGCAGATTCAAACGATATCGAAAGTGTCCCTTTGTCCAACTTGGAACTTGACTTTGATCTTAATATGACTGATGAACCCAGTGTAAGCCCTTCGTTATTTGATGGATCTACTTCTGTTTCTCGTTCGTCCGCCACGTCTATAACGTCACTAGGTGTAAAGAGGGCTTAATGAGTATTTTATCTGCAATTACGGATACGGTTGGTCTTATGTAGATACATATAAATATATATCTTTTTCTTTCTTTTTCTTAGTCAGGATTGTCGTTTAGCATAATATACATGTAGTTTATTTAATCACATACCACTGATTATCTTTAGAATTTTATAAATTTTTGAAATAAATGGGTGGCTTTTAATGGTGTCTATGTTAAGTGAGGCTTTTAGAATGCTCTTCCTGCTTTGTTTATTATATGTGTATGAAAGATATGTATGTATTTACATGTGTTTGTAGCGTCCCCAGTCAAAACCTGTGCGCTATACCTAAATGGATTGATAATCTTCATTCACTAATTCTAAAATAGACTTCTTCCCCAAAGAACGGTGTAACGATGAGGCTCTATCCAGCTGCTTATCTAAATCAACTTTAACGATGGATGATCTTATGACACGGGGATCTTTCTTTAAAGTTCTTAGAATTTCAGACTGTACCGCAGCTGATGAATCAAACAGCATTAAAAAGTGATATGCTCGAAAATGTTTTTCCTGGTCTTTCTTCATTATTTTAGGAAGATACCTTATGCCCATGGGTACAATGTCCCTCACCACACCTCTGTTTTGAATAATCAGTTTCCCGATTGTGGAAGACAATTCTTTTGCTTCCAACTTTGGCGCATTGGAGTTGGTTATGCGAACAAGTCCGATCAGCTCATAAAGCATCTTAGTGAAAAGGGTGGTTTTGCGTTATTCTGTCCTCTGTTGAAGCTTTTCTATTTTGTTTAAGCTGAACTAGTGGGAGTTTCCATTAAAAGGCTAAAGTCTTGTTGAAACTTTTCCGGGTTAGATGATAACTGCGAAAAGATAGATAAAATCAGCATTAAAGGGACTTCGTCTCCTCCTAATCAGAAATCATCCTTTCGAATTATGCGTATTCAGTTGAAGCGTATTTGTGACCAGTGTACTTCAAGGCTGATTGTTTCACCCTTGGACACAGAACGTTAAACAATGAGTTTGTTTGAGTGGGTATTTGGAAAGAATGTCACTCCGCAAGAGAGGTTAAAAAAAGTATGTTGTTCTGTATTTGGATCAGTTATTTTAGTGAACATACTAACGTTAATTATTTGAGTTTTTAGAATCAAAGGGCTTTAGAAAGGACTCAGAGGGAGCTTGAAAGAGAAAAGAGAAAATTGGAACTACAAGATAAAAAACTTGTATCAGAAATTAAAAAATCGGCAAAGAATGGGCAAGTTGCAGCTGCGAAAGTTCAAGCAAAAGATTTAGTAAGAACCCGGAATTACATCCAAAAATTTGACAACATGAAAGCTCAACTTCAGGCGATATCATTGAGAATACAGGCCGTTCGAAGTAGTGACCAAATGACACGTTCTATGAGCGAGGCCACTGGTCTTTTGGCTGGAATGAACAGAACAATGAATCTACCTCAGTTGCAAAGGATATCGATGGAGTTTGAAAAGCAGAGTGATTTGATGGGTCAACGACAGGAATTCATGGACGAAGCTATTGATAACGTCATGGGTGATGAGGTGGATGAAGACGAAGAAGCTGACGAAATTGTAAATAAAGTTCTTGATGAGATTGGAGTGGATTTGAATTCACAGTTGCAAAGCACGCCTCAAAATCTGGTTTCTAATGCGCCGATCGCAGAAACAGCGATGGGGATTGCTGAACCTATTGGCGCCGGATCAGAATTTCACGGTAATCCTGACGATGACTTGCAAGCTCGGTTGAACACTTTGAAGAAGCAGACTTGAGCGCTCTGAGTATATTTAATGAATAATAGGTCTATACTATAATACATCAACTACTGATATCAAAGTAGGCACTTAGAATCAAAAGGCTTCCGAAAATTTGTTCAGTTTTTCACTTTACTCAATCTCGTCACTAAAGTTTTCTTTTTTTTTCGAATGAATCCTCGAATAAATATGTTCTATATTATATATATACATCTTTTATATATCATTAAATGTACAGTAATCGGTCAAATTACAAATGCTTACGGATGATTTTTTCACTGATTAAGTACTCATAAATAATGGTAGCACATTCTTCAACCGTCTTCTGGTCGGTTCTCAAATGTAGCTCTGGAGCTTTTGGCGCTTCATATGGGGCAGAAATACCTGTAAACTCCTTGATTACACCCTCCCTAGCTTTCTTGTATAAACCCTTAGGGTCCCTTTGCTCAGCGACTTCTAATGGAACATCAACAAATATTTCAATGAACTTCAAACCAGCCTCCTTATGTAGTTCACGAGCTCTATCTCTGTCAACTCTGTATGGAGAGATAAATGAGGTGATTGAAATAGCACATGAATCAGCAAATAGCTTAGAAACTTCGCTAATTCTACGAATGTTTTCATTTCTGTCCTTTTCTGAGAAACCCAAATCCTTGTTCAATCCAAAACGAATGTTGTCACCATCCAATCTATATGCAGACAAGTTTTTTTGGAGCAGTAACTGTTCTAGCGCACAGGCGATTGTACTTTTACCTGACGCACTTAGACCTGTTAACCAAATAGTACAACCGTCCTGTTTTCTCAATGCCTTGCGTTCGTCGTAAGTAAGATTTGGATGCCAAGTAATATTAGTAGCCATTGGTGTACAGTGTGCTTGGAGAAATAATTCCAACTTTTCTTGATGTCAAGTTCGAACAAAGAGAGAAAATGAACGACATTAACGGATACGCAACTGATGTTGTATAGAAATTTTGCATCTTATATAGATATTTTGACAAATTCATGAAGTTGAAGTCATATTGAGTCGTTCATCCTCTTCTCCATTGCCACATTTTTTGAGGTGGCTTGTAAATATATTGATCACGTGAAATTAGTGGCACGGTCTTTTATTCCTGGAAAAGCGTGCAGCTATTTTTCGAGAATAATGTAAGGTACCGTGGGTGCCGTACCATCACGCCGAAATGAAAGCAACTGTATTCTTTAATGTTACGCATTCTTGGTTGTTGGCTTATTTACATTTCTCGCGAGCTGGTGATGAGCCAAATGTCGTAGTGGAATGATTCTAGAAGTGCAGAGTTATCTGCTACATTGCCAAGGCGTCGTAACCGGGAGGGCTCACAAAGGCGCTTGCTCTAAACATGCATAGGGAAATTTGAAAATGATTGTTATGAGTAAACCTGTTAATGCTCCTTTAAACGTAATCTTATTTCACCAATTTTAAAAAAAGAAATTGGTAATTAACCTCACCTAACTTCTGTAATCACTTGTCAACGCTATTTACAATTTTGCTTTGATTTATACAGAGGAAGCAGTTTACTCTCCTTTCTATGTGTATTTGATTATTTTAATTACCAAGAAAACAAATTCTCGTAACATTCTTATTTTATACGTTCGGAAATCATGAACATTTATTTTTATGATTATGTAATTAAAAAAATATAATAAATTTATTTTGAAAATTAATTTTTTTAAAATTTTAAATATGTTTTTATCATGTGACTTATGAAAATGATATTTACGGTTCAAGAGAAAGATAAATGCAGAATCAATCAATACAATGAATAGTACCTTATTTAGTATTGGACCATTGAGGTATTAGGTATTAGTAGAAATATCCTAAACACTAGTATTGACAAAAGAATAATATTATATGCTATCAATTATCATTCCCATCCTCATGTTGACCTTCTTCATATTGGACAAACGATACTAGGATCGTAATGCGAGATAGGAAATTCTTCAAAAGCATAATTTATAGACTAGCTTCCACGTATACAAGAACAATATATAAGATTTGCAGTAAATATTAGGGAGAAATACTCAAAACCAAGCTTGAGTCGACCGGTATAGATGAGGAAAACCTAAACAGAGGAGACGATTTGACTAGCGTTTCTCAATATCTCGACCATCTTCTTACATTCTTTTCTTCTTTGAATGGTTATGTCGTTTTCTTTCGTTAATTCTTCAATATCTTGCTTTCCGTAAAGTTTTTCGAGTAAAACTTTCTGAATATCAGTTTTACTTTTCACAATCAATTTAAGCATCAAAGCCTTTGGTATAATATCGGCAATGGTTCTTTTGACAATAGAGAAATAACTACTAATCAACAACTTGATTACTTCTGTTTCCATTGTTTCCCTCTCTGTCATTTGGCCAGTAGCTTTTAAAACAGGAGGTGGGGATTCCAAAGCTGCCAATTTCTTCTTGTTTTTAGTGGAGAAGAACCCACCAAAAAATCCTGATTTCTCTTCCATAACTGGCGCCTTACTAGACGATGGTTGGGTTGGTAATGGTTTACCCGTCTTTGGGTCAACAGCGACTTGGCGAGGATGTAATTTTTCTTCCACCATAACCATTGCTTGAGAACCCTTCAAAAGGTCGGGATGGGCTGTATTGATGTAAGTTTGTTCAGCTTTGATGATATCGACAACAAACTCATTCGTAGGAATAGTAGCATCCTTTAAGAACTGAATGAACTGATTAGAAATCGCTTCTCTTAGAGCAGGATACCTTGAGTACTTTGGTTGTGAAATAATCTGTTTTAGCATACGAACAAGTTCATCAAACACCAGAGTAACTAAACGTAGAGATGGTTCTTCAAATCTTCTAATTTGCTGTTTAACTAAAACTTCAAAAGCTTCGGTACCGACAAACAAAGATGGGGCAGAACCTGAACTATTGTACATAATGGTTCTGATATCAGAATCTTTGATCTGGTCGAATGGATCCAAAGAGTCTACACCATTTTTGAAAGTTTCATGGAATACGTAAGAAATTCTAGCACCACCAGAAAGTTCCTGACTGGAAAGCTCCTTCGCCTCACCGTCCAAGATACCGGCATATTCATTGGAAAAATCAGTAATCATGCTCAAAACAACCGAACTAGCTGAATCCATAGTTTCTGGGCCCAAGTTTATAAGTTCGTTTTGATATTTTTTCAATGTGGCTTCGATTTTCGCTTTGATTTCTGGCAGAGTTTGCCTAATGTGGTGTAATAAGATTGAGTTTAACTTTTTAGCCAAATATGGTGTACCACAGTAATGAGCTTTAGAACTGTAAGAGGGATGGTTCTCAAAAAATTTTCTTTCGTTTTCAAGGGCTTCTCTGATTGTTTTTTTGTGTTCAATATCCTTTTGACCTCTATTGATAACTGGGATATAACCATATCTCAAAGGAATGACTCTTCCAGCCAAAATATCTATGACATCTGTACCTTGATCCATCAAATCGACTTTTGTCAAGACACCAATAGTTCTCGTTCCTTCTGGATCGACCTCTCTAGCCAGCTTCAAACCATCGCTGTTGGCTAAATCGGTGTTAGCGGCATTAACAGATAATATGATAGCGTTTGGTTTCGAAATATACTTTAACAACATGTCCTTAATTTGTCTTTCAATATCAGGAGGTTGGTCACCTACGGGAACCTTCGTCAACCCAGGCAAATCCACTAACGTCAAAGTAAGAACATGCGGAGAATAAATTCTCAAGTTAATGGGCACAGAAGAAATACCTGAATTGGCACCTGTCACTTTGTCAGTTTCTTTGACGATTTCCTTTCTAATTTCGTCAAAATTATAAAACTTCTTACCAGGTAAATGCAAAAATTCACCCCATTCCTCTTTATTGTCTTCAGATTGTCCCTCGTTCTGGTGCTTTCCTGATTCATCCTTTTTCTTGTCATCATCGTTGATGTTCAAGTCAATCAATTCATTAGCAGTTTGGTTTACTTTAGCATGTTCTGACTTTTTTGGTCTCCTATTAATCAATTGTAACACTAAAGGTCTCCTGGTGACAATACCAGTACCTCTTGGCAAGAAATCCCTACCAACAATGTTCTCCAAAACGGACGACTTTCCTGACGACTGGGAACCGACAACAGTGATCTGTGGTAAATCAATAGGAGATTGAGATCCTCCTCCTAAGGGCGCCAAAGCGTCCTGAAGCTTGTTAATAGTAGAAATTAAATGCTCATCCATGATATCTGATAATATAAAATGTGCAGTTTTCGTACGGTCCTTATTTTGGTGCTATAAAAGGCCTCTCTAATTCTTTTTTAGGAGTAAATAGATGAATTATCTCGGTCTGTCTTGGAAGATATGTTGTTCTCTTGATGGCAAAGCGACGCGAATCAACGGCGCCCAAGTCTTTGGGTGACCCGGCCACTTAATAATGTTTGGGGAAGAAATCAATCCATTAGAACATTGGTTTTGGAAACTAGGCCAGTCCAAGCGCACAAGTGGTTTACCCTCGAGCATTTTTCGACTATTAGAGGATTCAAGTATCTATCGAATTCTCTGAAGCTATCATACTATCCTCTGGACGATATTAGAACGATTTTTCAAGTGAAACGTTTTAGCAAAAGTTTAAAGACACTAAACTAGCTAAATAATTTCACTGTGAGCAAGTCTTTAAACGGTCTTTTTTGAATCAAAAGAGGCCTAGAATTAGCAAAATATTTAACGCATAAAGTTTTTTTAGACAAATAATGAGCTCTCAAAAGGTTTTTGGTATTACTGGACCTGTTTCCACCGTGGGCGCCACAGCAGCAGAAAATAAATTAAATGATAGTTTAATCCAAGAACTGAAAAAGGAAGGATCGTTCGAAACAGAGCAAGAAACTGCCAATAGGGTACAAGTGTTGAAAATATTGCAGGAATTGGCACAAAGATTTGTTTATGAAGTATCGAAGAAGAAAAATATGTCAGACGGGATGGCAAGGGATGCTGGTGGGAAGATTTTTACGTATGGGTCCTATAGACTAGGAGTCCATGGGCCTGGTAGTGATATCGATACTTTGGTAGTTGTTCCAAAACATGTAACTCGGGAAGATTTTTTTACGGTATTTGATTCACTACTGAGAGAGAGGAAGGAACTGGATGAAATCGCACCTGTACCTGATGCGTTTGTCCCGATTATCAAGATAAAGTTCAGTGGTATTTCTATCGATTTAATCTGTGCACGTCTAGACCAACCTCAAGTGCCTTTATCCTTGACTTTATCAGATAAAAATCTACTGCGAAATCTAGACGAGAAGGACTTGAGAGCTTTGAATGGTACCAGAGTAACAGATGAGATATTAGAACTGGTACCAAAGCCGAATGTTTTCAGAATCGCTTTAAGAGCTATTAAGCTATGGGCCCAAAGAAGGGCTGTTTATGCTAATATTTTTGGTTTTCCTGGTGGTGTGGCTTGGGCCATGCTAGTGGCTAGAATTTGTCAACTATACCCTAACGCCTGTAGCGCAGTTATATTGAACAGATTTTTCATCATTTTGTCGGAATGGAATTGGCCACAACCTGTTATCTTGAAACCAATTGAGGATGGCCCGTTACAAGTTCGTGTATGGAATCCAAAGATATATGCCCAAGACAGGTCTCATAGAATGCCCGTCATTACACCAGCTTATCCATCAATGTGTGCTACCCATAACATCACGGAATCTACTAAAAAAGTCATTTTACAGGAATTCGTAAGAGGCGTTCAAATTACGAATGATATTTTTTCCAATAAGAAGTCCTGGGCCAATTTATTCGAAAAAAACGATTTTTTCTTTCGATACAAGTTCTATTTAGAAATTACTGCATATACAAGGGGCAGTGACGAGCAGCATTTAAAATGGAGTGGTCTTGTTGAAAGTAAGGTAAGGCTTCTAGTTATGAAACTGGAGGTGTTAGCTGGAATAAAAATTGCACATCCTTTCACCAAACCCTTTGAAAGTAGTTATTGTTGTCCAACCGAGGATGACTATGAAATGATTCAAGACAAATACGGTAGTCATAAAACTGAGACAGCACTGAACGCCCTTAAACTGGTAACAGATGAAAATAAAGAGGAAGAAAGTATTAAAGATGCACCAAAGGCATATTTAAGCACCATGTACATAGGCCTTGACTTTAATATTGAAAACAAAAAGGAAAAAGTTGACATTCACATTCCCTGCACTGAATTTGTGAATTTATGTCGAAGTTTCAATGAGGATTATGGTGACCACAAAGTATTCAATCTAGCCCTCCGCTTCGTAAAGGGTTACGATTTGCCAGATGAAGTTTTCGATGAAAATGAAAAGAGACCATCAAAGAAGAGTAAAAGGAAGAATTTAGATGCTAGACATGAAACCGTGAAGAGATCTAAATCAGATGCTGCTTCAGGTGACAACATCAATGGCACAACCGCAGCTGTTGACGTAAACTAAGACATTCCTATTTATAGTTGAATAGTTTATTAATATAGGTTAATCAGTCATAAACAAATTTGTACCCTTTTTTTTGAATCAAAGTACTTTTTTTACGAAGCAGTAAAACGTTTACGAGATTCTCTCTACATATGCTCTTTCGCGTGTAGCGACATTTTACCATTAGGTGAGAATTTTGTGTTACAAGCTGGATGTCAGGATGATACCTTTGAAGGCATAGTTAAATTGGCTGGGAAAGGAACGGAACCTTTTCCTTTCCGAGTTTCGGCCAGATATTTAGGCTTTTTTTTTCTGACGGAATAGGGGACCCAGGATTGACAAATATAACAAAACAAGCTTCAACGAGACGTTTATCTCGAGAATTACGTCTGACAGTTACATGAAGTGTGAGTTCATGCAATCCGTACCTTTATTGACACAGATATACTAAAAGAAGTTACAATGGGCTCCAAAAAACTGACCGTAGGATCTGATTCGCACCGGTTGAGCAAATCCAGTTTTTCAAGTAATAAGTCGTCACATTCAGCAACAAAAGATCAGCCAATTGATACCGACGATATTGATGAAGACGATGAATCTGGTCATAATATTATCTTGAACATCATCTCACAATTGAGACCAGGCTGCGATTTGACCAGGATCACCTTGCCTACTTTTATTTTAGAAAAAAAATCGATGCTTGAACGTGTCACAAATCAGTTACAATTCCCTGAGTTTTTGTTACAGGCGCATTCAGAAAAGGACCCCTTGAAAAGATTTTTGTACGTAATGAAATGGTATTTGGCAGGCTGGCATATTGCTCCAAAGGCTGTAAAAAAACCATTGAACCCAGTCCTTGGTGAATATTTTACAGCTTATTGGGATCTACCAAACAAGCAGCAGGCATATTATATATCTGAACAGACAAGTCACCATCCTCCAGAATGTGCATATTTTTACATGATTCCTGAATCTTCGATTAGAGTGGATGGGGTCGTTATTCCTAAATCTAGATTTTTAGGTAATTCAAGTGCGGCCATGATGGATGGATCAACAGTCTTGCAATTTCTGGACATAAAGGATGGAAACGGAAAGCCCGAAAAGTATGTTCTTACACAACCAAATGTATATGTAAGAGGAATTCTTTTTGGAAAAATGAGAATCGAACTTGGAGATCATATGATAATTAAATCTCCTAACTTCCAAGCTGATATAGAGTTCAAGACAAAGGGATATGTTTTTGGAACTTACGATGCAATCGAAGGGACTGTAAAGGATTATGATGGCAATGCGTATTACGAAATATCTGGTAAATGGAATGACGTTATGTATTTAAAGGACTTAAAGCAACCTCGTTCTTCACCAAAAGTTTTCCTTGATACTCATAAAGAGTCACCATTGAGACCAAAAGTTCGGCCATTGAGCGAGCAAGGTGAATATGAATCCAGAAAACTGTGGAAAAAGGTTACAGATGCGTTGGCCGTTCGCAATCATCCTGTTGCGACAGAAGAAAAATTTCAGATTGAAGATCACCAAAGACAGTTAGCCAAAAAACGCATTGAAGATGGCGTAGAATTTCATCCAAAGTTGTTTAGAAGATCAAAGCCTGGCGAAGATCTTGACTATTGTATTTATAAAAATATCCCTATCGACGAGGACCCTGAGAAGCAAATACGAAGCATATTGCAAATAGCACCTATTTTACCTGGTCAACAATTTACCGACAAATTTTTCATCCCCGCATTTGAGAAAATAAAATCACAAAAGAAGATGATTGAAAACGAAAAGCAGAACCCAGCAAAACAATAGTGTATATGTTGGATATGATATTTGTTGTAAATTATAGATTAGTTTTTTTATATGTTTTTCTTTTTTTGGTTCTAACTATCTGATTGTTCTTTCTTATTTTTATCCAAAAACTTATTTAAGAAAAGCTTTTTATAGCCAAAATGTGCAAAATTCACAGAAGTTAGGAGATCGTTTGAAAATTTCTCAGGTACTATTGGAGTATTATTTATCATTTTGATATGACCACTGTTCTCTTCAAAATTCAGAATTTCATTTCTCCAAGTCAATAAGACAGAGTCCATTTCAATTCTAAGGGTGATATTAAATTTCGTAATTTGCAGGAGACACAGATATGGAGGCCAATCTGCAGCATACGTTCGATCAATCCATTTTACTAATTCCTGAGTAAATGCATCCGCAGGCTGTACTTGAAAATTCAAATCCACTTTATTTATCTTGAACGGAACATTAAAAGAGCTTGTTAGTCTTTGAAAATCACGTATATTATCGGTTTTTTTTTCCTCCTGCTGGCATACCATATATGCTAATGCGCTCCATGAGGAACAATCCTTAACATTTTGAAAGCAAAATCTCTTAGTCAAATTGAAGAGCTCAATTCTTTTATTGTAAGGTAAATTATCGTAGAACCATCTAGCAGTATTCCAACAGTAGTAATTAGAGAAATGTTGGGATCCAGAAGAATGAAATACAAATAAAATATCTGGAAGAACCAGTGTATTAGCATCAAGGGATAAAACGAATAGTTTTCGGTATAATATCCAAAGAGATGACGACTTGTTGATACGATTGTTTGATGAACAAAGAAGCCGTTGAATCAGCCTTACTTCTTTGACCAATAAATCCGGTATTACTAAAACACTGTTGTCCTGGAAGTATCTCTTGAGTAAATCTTCGTGTACATTATATACCGTTTTGTTTTCAGGTGTTGTAAGTAGAAATCCAACAGTCATGTAATAAATATTCTCATTAGAAATGCCGCCTAATTTACATCAATATGTAGAATTGTTAGTAGCCGTAACAATGAATCCAAAATGCGTATTGTAAAATAGCAATAGTTTTTTGTATTTTACCGTTGAGACATACTTTGATCAGAGAAAGTTTTGTTAAAATATGTATGTGCTTCTTGGAAAAGAGATAAAAATGTTGTTTTGAAGATAATTAGTTCTATGGAATGGGCTTTTTCGTCTACGTAGTAAGGGAGAGTAATTGAAGGCTGATTGGCAGTAATGGTTAACCTGAAATCATGATAATCTAAATATGCAGTTATTTTTTCAAAAAATTCTCTGCAAAGGGGAAGAGAAGATTGCATAACTTCAACAATTGTTTTGAGCGTTTCCTTTTAGCATTTTTTTGTTTGGCTTTTGTTTGTTCTTTTGTGTACTTTTCATGTATTTGATCTTCCATGTGCAAAAATAAGTGAAAAAGAGCTGAACTAAATGTAGTATTAAAATCAAGAACAAAACATAAAAAGGAAAGGAGAAAATGGAACAATTGCTTAGTCAAATAATGTGAAGTTATAAAACTGCCGGAAGCCTATAAAAAATATTTTCTTTACTGAGACCGTGATCAGGAGAACGAATGTGTATTAATAGCTGTATATATCTTATAAAGACGAAGCCTATTTACTATCAACGCTATGTAAGTTTGTACTATTATCCTTGTGAAACAAATAATTGGAGGACAGTCAATAGCATCATCTAACATCGTGAAACGAATCAGTGATTGAAAGGAATTAAATGAGCAACGTGCATAAATAATATCGGTAAAGAAAAAAGAGCGCAATGGTTTCATGACTATTCTACACCAAGTTGTTGCGCCATTTTATCTAAGCTGATCCCCTTTTCTGGTATGCTTACAGGAAGAGAATAGAAATACTCTTCGTCAAATTCAACTTCGTCATCTGACCAATCGTTATCATCATCTGAGTCATCGATACTATGATCTCTAAAAGATACCCGCGACCGGTAAGAAAACCCCAACATCATCAATGTAGTAATTGATACTGTGATGGCAGTGAATATGAAAATCCTTTTGTCTAATTGAGATGCCGCCGATATGAATTCACCAGAATCTAGTTCTGGTAAGTGCGGCACTTGCGAAAAGGTTGTAGAGAACAGTGTGGCCTGCTCATTAGCAGCGCCTGGATCAGAAATCTTATCTCTTCTTACTACTGTTGGTGTACCTCCTTCATCTGGTGAAGCGAGCTCACCATTAGCGCTAAAGAGACCAAAATTTATTCCCGCTTTTTTATTCAATCCATCCGGATTAAGTACTGCTACTAACGACTTCGTTGCGATAGCATTTGTTGTCGTAGTAGTCGTGATACTCAAAAACGTCGAAGTTGCGGTACTTGTTACGATTTTAGTTCTTGGAAACCATCTTCTTTTGGCTTTTGTCGACGTGATTAAAGTCGTCCCTGTTTCAGTATCAGTCTTGGTCCTGTAAAACCTGTTCACTGTGGTTATTATTTTAGGACTTTGGTATTCATTCACTAAGTAACGAGTAAAAATTTTCTTTGGCCTCCAAGAACTCCACCTTGTCATATGAATTTCGGTGGCAGTGTGAAATAATGGGGCCTTCGTATTTCGTTCTTTTTTACTGCCACTTTTATCATCGGTATCCTTACTACAGTTTTCAGAACTAACTTTCTTGTTCTCATGGTATTCGATTTTACCTTCCCACTTCTTATCTTTCACACTACAGTCACCGTCGTTTTCTTCTTCATAACCAGTAGCTGGAGACAGAGTTTTACCACTTATCGTTCTTTCGCGCAAATATTGAACTTCATTATTAGCGTCAACCACTTCGAACATGTCAACTGATGATATAGTCTTTTGATTATTGGTTAAAGAGGTTAATAGTGCAGAAATTAATTGGTTTTTTTCGAACTGCAAAGGGTTCCTAAAAAGAGTATTGTTTTGACCAACGAAATAAGACAATTTTCTACTAGAAAATTTGTTGCCTCTAGGTTTCAAAATCTCTCCGTCATCTAAAACTCCATTTGTCAATTGAAATTGTTCAACAACGATCTGCAACTTGTCATACTCATCTTTGGAGGTACAGTAATCGTGAAAGCAGCTATTATTAAGGGAACTCAAGGCACACTGTAAACATTTGCAGTTATCCAAGTCCTCCATTGTTTCATTATTCACAGTAACGCATGACCGACAAAATGCATATTGTTCATCAAAATAACGGGACACGCATTCACTTAAATTTCGTTTCTTCACATGGATCTTGTCAGTAATAAAATCTAGAGAATATTAGTACCTCGGTAAATTTGTTGTACATACGCAACTGGAGAGGAAGGGGGAAATCAGTTGTGAATTGTAACCTGGACATAAGTTAGGATCTGCCACAGTTTTGCTTTGAACCGCTGCGAGAACGCTCCCACCACCACCGGCAAAGAGAACCAGCAGAGCGCTTAGACATTCCAACATTATCAGTATATCTCGTGTGTTCCTGCCTCTTGATGATTTTAGCTAGCTGTAATGTGTAACGAATTATTCCCTTACTGCTTCTTGAGTTAGCCGCCAAAGAGGAAATATAGCCACAAAAAGAACTTACAGAAAAGATAAGGTAAAAAAAAAAAGTGATCTATAATGGGAAAGAAAAATCCAAACTTCTTCAAAGAGTATATATATGTACAGGATATTAAAATGTAATGATAGTAGTAATAATAGTATTAACATAAGCTAAGCGGATCTTGCTGTTTCCAAAGCTTTTCTTGTTGCATCATCCTCTAACTTTTGAATTTCTTTCATAATAGTATCATATTTACTTTTTTGCTCTTTAGAAGTAACATCGTTAACAACATATATGTTTGGTGACGCGTAATTATCAGAAAATGGGTGGATAGCATTTGGCTCAGCTTCTTTATAAGCGAGTTTAGGATCGTTGGCAGATGGCAAAATTTTTTCCTTAATATACCTTTTAAACTGCAAGGGTGTGCTTAAAGTGGTCAGTTCATAATCAGGAATTAGATAGCCAGATTTAGATTGCAAAAATTTGGTGAACTGAAATTTAGCTACCAAATCAGAGAATTGGACGTCCTGGTCTACTTTGCCCAATGTTTTTTCCGTTGCCTGCAATATCATATCATCTAACTGATTATCAGACGTAATCTTATCCCTGGATAACCACTGATTGAATGGCGCAGAGGAGACCGCAAGCTTCAACTCCTTCTGTCTCTTACACCGTCTAGACCCTTCGCCAATAAAATTTTCTGGTATTAGCTCCAATCTGTTTTTGTTATTGGAAGAGGATTGAGAGGAAGCCTCGTTAGTGCCTTCTTCAATATCCTTTATCAACTGTTTGGTGTCCTTGACAGGCTCTTGGTGCTCTTCTTGCTTCTTCCTCTTGAACCATGACATAAAGTCCCCGTTTGCAGCGGAACTGTGAATACATCTGGCTTTCTGCTTGTAGCCAGAGAGCCAGACCGACCTTTGCGGCAATGGTCTAATACAATGTAATTTAAGCAGTGACGACATCCTCATACTATGTCCGCCTTTCCGTCTACCCATTATTCACTTCAGGACTGATGATCAGGCATGCAGTTAATTTGACAGAAGTCGTTGTTTCACTATAAATTTGTCAGCTACCCGCCTCACCAGCAGCGATAAAGAACGAAGAATAAAAGAGAGCATTCACAGAGTACGAATCCAGTATAGCGGTAGTGGATACAACGACAGATTTAAGTCGTAAAAATGGGAGCCGTACTCAGCTGTTGTAGAAACCATTCCGGCGAAGAGAATGAAGCTTTGCTGAGGGAACAGCAGGCAGGCTATGGAAGTCAAGGAAACGCAAATGACGAATACGATGCCGAACAAATGCGGTTGAAGGAACACGAACAGAAACTGCTGGCCAGGGAACAAGAGTTAAGAGACATTGTTGCAAACACCAACGATAAACTAATAGACATATCGATGATAAACAATAGTGGCATTGTAATTCAAGGGACAGACCTGCAAGAAGCTCTTGATAAAAGACAACAGGAAGAAGGTGGAGATTCCCGGGAAGACGAAAGGAGTGCAGGTGATGACAACCTCAGTGGGCACTCAGTGCCTTCAAGCGGATCCGCACAGGCAACTACTCACCAAACTGCACCAAGGACTAATACGTTTACTCTGCTTACATCACCGGATTCAGCGAAAATATCAAAGGAACAGTTAAAGAAGTTGCACTCTAATATACTAAATGAAATTTTCAGCCAGTCCCAGGTAAACAAACCAGGCCCCTTGACGGTTCCCTTTTAATGAACTTTTTGTATAACATCATTGGTATACAAGCTTTATAAATAAATGTTAAATAGTTAATGAAATAAAAAATCACATTTGACGAATTCGGAAGACAAGTAGCCCAAGAAAAAAAACAACAAAAGCATGCTAGAGGATGATGTTTAAAACGACCCTCAGCCTGTTATTACAATAGAGAGCAAACCAAAGAATAATAGATAAAGTACACAGATATGGTAGTTAAGAAGCGTAAGTTGGCAACTGAGGCCGGTGGCAGTGATGAAAGGCCTAAATACTTGCCGGGAAAACATCCTAAAAACCAAGAGAAAACTCCGCATGTGGATTATAACGCCCCATTAAACCCTAAATCTGAACTTTTTCTAGATGACTGGCATATACCTAAATTTAATCGATTTATTAGTTTCACTTTGGATGTTCTTATCGACAAATACAAAGATATTTTCAAAGATTTCATCAAACTACCAAGTAGGAAGTTTCATCCACAGTATTATTACAAGATCCAGCAGCCAATGTCTATTAATGAAATCAAGTCAAGAGATTATGAATACGAAGATGGTCCAAGTAATTTTCTTTTGGATGTTGAGCTACTGACAAAGAATTGTCAAGCTTACAATGAATATGACAGTTTGATTGTAAAAAACTCCATGCAAGTAGTAATGTTGATTGAATTTGAAGTATTGAAGGCAAAAAATTTGAAAAGAAATTACTTAATTAACAGCGAGGTCAAAGCCAAATTACTGCACTATCTTAATAAGCTAGTTGACGCCACGGAAAAGAAAATCAACCAGGCTCTGCTGGGTGCGTCATCTCCTAAAAACTTAGACGACAAAGTCAAGCTAAGTGAACCGTTTATGGAATTAGTCGATAAAGATGAACTTCCTGAATATTATGAAATAGTGCATAGCCCCATGGCTTTATCGATCGTAAAGCAGAACCTCGAAATTGGTCAGTATTCCAAGATATATGATTTCATCATTGATATGCTTTTAGTTTTTCAGAATGCTCATATATTCAATGATCCAAGCGCTTTGATTTACAAAGACGCAACAACTTTAACAAATTATTTTAACTACTTAATACAAAAGGAATTCTTCCCAGAGTTACAGGATTTAAATGAACGTGGCGAAATTAATTTAGAATTTGACAAATTCGAATTCGAAAACTACTTAGCTATTGGTGGTGGTGGTCCAGCCGCAGCAGGTGCGTTAGCTATATCTGCTCTTGATAATGATATTGAGCCAGAATCTAACCGTGAAGATCTTATTGATCAAGCAGATTATGATTTCAATCATTTCGAAGGTCTCGGCAATGGTTATAATCGTTCTCTCCTAACTGAAGATTATTTACTGAACCCAAACAACTTCAAAAAGTTAATAGCCAAACCGGAAACAGTGCAATCCGAAGTCAAAAATGAAAGATCAACGACATCTGATATTGAGAAGACAAACTCCTTAGAGAGCGAACATTTAAAAATCCCCAAATACAATGTTATAAAATCCATGCAAAAAGAAATGCAATCACTCTCAGAGCAACACACCATGGAGTATAAGCCCTATAAATTAATACAACAAATTTACATTTTTTCTTCTAAAAATTTGTATTCGCAGGCAACTAAACCTTTACTGGGTTCAAGGCCATCATGCAATCAAAGTTGGGTAGAGTATATTTTCAATGGTAATGAATTGAGTCAAAATGAAAACGCTTTCTCCTTCATGTTACAACCCATGCAAACTTTTTTAACATTACAGTCTCATTTGACCTCATCATTAAAGGATACAGAGACTTTATTAACCATTAATAAAGAGCCAGTGAAGTCTAGAACTTCAAATGTAAACAGTAACCTTTCCCAACCTCAGCAACAAGAAAATGATGTTATTGGAAACGATACGAAGCAAGATATAGAAAATTTGACAATCGGCGGCGGCAACAATAACGATATTGTTGGTAACGATAATGATAAACGTAATAATATAACCGAAATCTTTGATATTCGCTTATCAGAAGGTTTAAATCATTTGATGTTTAGGTGTGAGGACAAAATATCTCATGAAACGGAATTCATGAATTTCTGGATAAATGTCTTACCATGATGACTATCTCTCTCTTCATAGTCTTCCCATCATATGCATGTATCTATATACAACCTATATACACTTTGTAATATTATCCATCCTCTTCCTCTATATAGATTAAAACTGTTAATATTACACATGACAAAAAAGTTGCGTCCGTAAAGAAAAAGTACTTAAAATGGGTAGGTTAGTTATGTAGGGAAAGATGTATGTAAGGATATGGCTTAACAAAGCTGTTAAATGAAAAGAATATAATCGCTATTTTTTATATTATTCAAATCTTTTTTTGTATTATAGTTTAGATTTTGCCTGCGATAGTTTTACAGCGGCGTTATCCAATACAATGACGTTTCTGGTCGTATCAATTGTTTGAAAAACGACAACCGAGCCTTGCTTCCAAGCTTTAACCTTTAGAGTATCACCTGGGAAAACAACATTGGTAAATCTCACTTTCAACTCCTCATATGGACCATAATGTTCAAACAATGCTTTCGCACTAATACCTAATGTACAAAGCCCATGCAGAATTGGCGCAGGAAATTTAACTGCTTTGGCTAGCGTGGGATCGATATGTAAAGGATTGAAATCGCCAGATAACCTGTACAATGCGGCTTGATCTTTATTCGTAGAAATCTCCGCCTCAAAATCTGGTACCTTTCCATGTGGCACTTCAAAATTTTGGACAGCAAACTTGGCTCTTTTCCCATCCCTCACTTCCTTTTCTGGAGGTACATGTGCGCCCCTGATGAAGAACGATCCTTCGTTATAAGCTATGAGTTTCTTAGTTTTAATGTCATAAGTTTCGAAGCCACCAACAACTAAAGCGGCTTTACCATTCTTGTCAAGTACTTGTAAAGGTTTAGCAAGTGTCTTTAGAGTTCCATTACTTGGCATTGTCGGCGTGCAGAGCTTAAAATATTGTTCTCCATGCAGTAACATTGCATAATTGAAGTTATCGACTAAATTGTCCATAGCTAGTGTGGCAGTAGCTTGCATAAATGGAATGACGGCGAACGTGGGCAAAACTTGGAAGTCTGGATCATTCTCGTAGGTGTACTTAAGCTCTTTGCTTGTGCATCCAAGTCCTAAATTGTACAAGATACAATCCTTGGTAGTGTACTTGAATAATCCATCATCCAACTCCTTTGAAGAGTGCGCTTTTTGCACGGCTTGCAAGGTTGCCATAGAAGACTCCTCTGTGGAGCTCGGGTTGATAGTGTTGCGACTGAAATCAGTGATGTGGTTCCAATTTTCTTTAATTTCTTCCGGTTCAATAGTCTCTTTAATAGAAACATAACCGGAACTTCTTTGCCATCTGGTTTGCCCACACCAACCACCGCCAACTTCGAATAATTGGCCAATAACCCTTCTTCCAGAATACTTTTGTAGTTCTTCAGATGCCAACAAAACAACAAGTGGGGAGACTTGAGATGCATCAAAGTGGTTTGATAATTCCTTCTCCGAGAATATAGTCTTTGTCATAGCCGTTTCTGCATGAGGAGCGATAACATTAACAATAATTCCTCTCTTGGCACCTTCCAGTGCAATAGTTTTACTGAATCCTAAAATGGCGGCTTTTGCAGCGGCATAATTGGCCTGTCCAAAATTACCATAAATTCCTGAGGTAGAAGTAGTATTGATAATAAATCCAGACTTTTGTTTGGTAAATACTGGCCATACTGCTTTTGACAATGAAAATGTGGAAAAAAGGTGGACTTTCAGGACAGCAAACCATTCCTCATCTTTCATTTTTAAAAAAGATTTGTCACGCAAAATACCAGCGTTATTGACCAAGATGTCTACTCTCTGAAACTTACTTATTGCAGTTTGGATAATGAGAGGAGCTTCGGTGACCACATCATGGGAATCTGGAATGGCTGTGCCTTCACCATATAGTTTATTTATTTCTTCAACAACTGAAAAAGGATCCTTGATGTCATTTACAACTACCTTCGCACCGTACCGTGCAAACCAGATTGCATGAGACTTCCCAAGACCACCTCCTGCACCCGTGACTACTACGACTTTGTTGCAAAGCGACTTGATTTTCACTGAGCCTTGTTCATTGGGAGGTAATTTTTTTGCTTTGGTGATTAAATCATTATAATCCGAGAGTTGATATGGATGCTGAGTTTTGTTAAATGGCTTGTCCCTATAGTCTGTGATTTCCTTCCACTTATTTAAAATTGCTTCAGGAGTATATGTCTTGGGGTCTGGATTGAAAATTTGTCCAGAAGACCTCTCCCATCTGAGCTGTCCAAAGAATCCAGCAGCGAGTTCAAAAATGGAGTTTGACACTTTCGTACTTTCGTGTGTCAAATAGAGTACTAAGGGAACAATTTTTTCCGGTCCTAACTGTTTCAAGATATGTGGTGGTAACACGTTTTCTGTCATACGTGATCTAGCCAATGGCGCAATTGAATTAACATTAATGTTGTATTTGGCACCCTCCTTCGCGAGGGTTTCCGCCAAACCAACTAAGCCCATTTTAGCTGCTGAATAATTAGCTTGACCAAAATTTCCAAATAGACCGGCAGGGGAAGCGGTGTTAATGATTCTACCAAATTTCTGAGAGCGCATATAAGGCCAAGCAGCACGCGATAGCTTATAGCCACCTGTCAAATGAACATCTACCACAGATGCAAACTCACGTTCTGTCATCTTTGCAAATGAAACATCCCTTAATATTCCAGCGTTGTTAATTAGTACATCAACCCTGCCGAATTCTTTTATAGCCGTTTCAATTATTTTCTCTCCATTTTCATTAACAGAGTCGTAATTTGCCACAGCTATACCTCCGGCTTTTTTTATCTCATCCACCACTAAGTCTGCAGCTTTGGAGTTATGTCCTGAACCACCCAAAGTGCCACCTAGATCATTGACGACCACTTTTGCACCTCTGCTTGCGTAAGCTAGTGCATACACCTTACCTAAGCCCCCTCCAGCGCCCGTGATTACAACAACTCTATCTTTGAAGGATAAATTTCCAGGCATGGCTTACTCAAATAAGAAATAAATCGAATGTTTGTTTAGCTTCGTATATGTGTACCTTGCTTAATAAATTAGCTGATAAGTCCTTCTACCTTTCAACACTGGGAGTAAAGCAGCCAGAAACGACTTCTTATATAATTTCTTTACTTGTCTTCCTTGTTTTTTTACCCCATCCTCCTTTGCTTTCTTGCTGATGTTGATCCCCGTTGGAGTAAAAATTGGCAAATAACCGCCGAGAGTTCTAGTACGGATACGGCGTTAACAAATTTCCCCGTCGATCACTTTCGGACTTAAAACTAGGCTTCCGGAACCACACAAGATTAAGAAATTAAGGCTTACAACAAGACTTGAGAGAAGTGATCGAATATTAGGATACTCTTTTTGTTTATGTAAATAATTACCGTAACAGACTCGGGAGAATCAGAAGGGAAGCTGCCTCTAGATATCAAAATGAACGAAGTAAAAATATCGAAGCATAAACAAAACGATAAAAACTTTAGAAACTATTGATTCTCTTCCAGCCTTGCCTTAGCTCAAGTTCCTGAATATTCTTGTTTTTTATCGCTACGTACTCAATTTTTAATGCACCATAACTACTCAACATAACGGGTTAGTGAAATCTACTGTGCTGCTAGAATAGTATCACGTACAGTAGTTTAATTGATAGCGTAAATTGAAAAATCAGCTAAATAAATTGTCATCAATTTTACAATAGCAGAAATGTAGCGATTAATAATTCAATAGGAAATGAAAGGGACTTTAAATTCAGAAATAGGTGAATTTATGATGATTGTTGGGATTTCTTACTAGTAATTTGAATAGTAGTCACATGATCGTTGATTATTATTCCAATACAAATTTTGTGTAAAGTCACTCTTTCCCCTTCTGAATGGTGCATTCGTGAAAGAATTTTCGATATTGTTGTATTGTAAACTAGGAATCAAAGGTATCGTTCTATAATGAGAGAAGTATTAAAGGCACGCACTGATCGATTGTATCAGATATGACTATAGCTTTAGTGTTTAGAGTCATCTCTTCATACATATAAATGTTGCAATAAAAATCAACTAATATCTATGTTGTCATATAAAGTTTAGAAAGATGACATAAAGATTAACTTAATACATGACTGGGTATACTTGAATTCTAAAATTTTCAACAAATAAGTGGTTGTTTGGCCGAGCGGTCTAAGGCGCCTGATTCAAGAAATATCTTGACCGCAGTTAACTGTGGGAATACTCAGGTATCGTAAGATGCAAGAGTTCGAATCTCTTAGCAACCATATTATATATTTTTTTATATTGTGTTCAACAATGAACAATAATGACGAATAATCCAGAATGATGTAAACGTCCATGAATAAAAGTCCGTTATAATCATATATAATTGATGTATACCGTACGCTATTAGTTCTCTTTTGTTGGTTGCTTTTGAAGATTTAATTATGATATCATTAACCAGTCTAAAAAATTACTACAATTCGCCAAGAATATTTAAGATATGGTTGAGAGATCCCAACATAATTACTGACAGACTTACTGGTCGTCTTCATCACTTTCAACATATTTAGGTGTTTGGTACTTCTTTGTATTTATTTCATTGTCATCCACATCCAGCATTGGTTTTCCATTAGAATTTCCAGCTGGTCCATGACTTGTTTTGAAATTAATTTTTTTAACTTGCACGTTCCTCGAATCAGAATCATCATCCGAATCATCTGAGGAAGAGCTATCCAATGAAGATTCAAGTGACATGGAAGAAGAAGAAGAAGGTGAAGAATGCGACCTGGTAACCTTGACTTTCTTGAGCTGCGGTGTTCTTTCTAAACTGGACGGTATCGCTTGGCCATTTTTTCTTTTTCCAGGAGTTGAATTCATAACTGGCAACTTGGGTGAGACTTGTTCTTGTTCCTGAGCCGTACTATTAGAAGTTGCCTCCACTTTGTCTTTACTATTATCAACAGGATCTCTCATTAATTTGACTACTTTTATGGTCGAAGCTGCATTTGGCGGTTTCCCAGCATTGGCAAAAATATCTTTTAGGGATCTATTCCCCATATTTCTTTTTCTTTTAAACTCTATAACTTTCGATCCAACATCATCAGTTTTTCGTTTCACTTTTATTTTACCAAATTTTGCGAATTTCTCACCGGAAATAATGGTATTGGGATCATCAAAGTGCTTTGTTTCCAGACTTACCCCTTTTGAAGTTATGGATTTGGGTTTATCTTTCTTCATTATTCCAAATTTTCCGTAATGTGGTTCCGTAATACTATTCCTTTTTTGGACCTTAGTTTCCCCAGTTGGCTTGAACCTATTTAGTTTCCGAATAGTTTCTTGTATTTTTACGTCTTTTGCATGCGAAGTAGATGACGCAGCACCCAATGATTTATCAGGAAACTCCTTCTCAACAAGTCGAAATAGGGCTTCCTTACCTTGACTTTGATGTAACCGATTATTCAATTCTTTTTCAGGAAAAAAGGGAGGAGAAACAACATTTTTGGTACTTTGAGTACTTTGTACTGCATTTTCAATATCACTGTTGAATGAAACGCTATCCAAGTCGGAATTGATATCCCGAAATCCCATCGATGCCTTCTTAGAATTGTTGATAAACGAATCCGCACGATCATTATCGGTTTCATTAAAATCCTCTTCATCTGAAAATGCTTCTATCCTTCTACAATTCTCACCTATATCTTTGTCGTTCAATGGCAGATCATCACCTTTTTTGTTTTGAACTTTAATTTCTAAGGAACTCTTCCTGGGACTATGAGCACCACTAGAGGGGTTAGAATATTGTATATGCATATCAGAATTAGTATGAGAAGTAGTGCTCAATTGGAAGTCGGTATCAATCGAATCAAACGAAATTTGAGGGGAGTTTTCATCTGCGGGTTCATAATCAGCATCTTCTGACGAATTGCGTAAAAGATCTAAATCCTTTGATTCGGCCCTTTTAGCGCCATCATTTTTCTGTTGTTGAGTGGATGAAGGTATATTTTCTTTATTGTTATCACTCCCTTGCGTTACAACTCCCTCTTTAGCACGAGCGTGATCTTTTACGTCTTTGTGTACATTTGATGCCACTACTGTCGAAGTAAGTGGCATGGGACACTTTTCTTTATTCAGTGCATCATACTTGCTTGCAAGCGGTAGAATTTCGTTCATTAGCGGCGTTGATACTCTTGATTTATTAATGAAGTTATTCTTGAGCGAGCTTTTAGCTATTAGATGCATTGTATCTTTATTTGATATAGAAGATAAGTCTTCCTTAGAGATCTTTTTTCTCTTTTCAGTAACGATGGATTTTGTGGATGGCTTGTTGTCCTGCCGTCTCCGCTGTCTTGCCAATTGTAAAAGTGAAATATGTTGATTTCTACTCCAGTCTAATTCATCTTTTAAAATTACCAAAACCACACCATCATTTTCAAATACGTCTTTTATTATAAATTCAGAGTCCAAATCACAACCATGCCTATCTTGTAGAGATACGATTTCAATGGATTCTTTGAAATTTGGATAAAGTCTATCAAATTTAGTTAAAATTTCATTAGATAGTTGTAAAAGGGTATTGTCACCGTCCGTAAAATGTAAAAACTTTTTACAATTCGGGAGGTAGTTAATGAAATCACTACTACGATTCGACTGAATAGAATTTTGCGAAGACGGGCTCGTAGGAGAGGGGTCGCTACAGTTATTGATACTGTTGTTGTGCGTAATTATATCTTCATTATACTGGACCATAGGAGACACTGATTGTGGAGTATTCAAGCGTGCTTCGAGAAATGTGATAATATCTTGAGCACTTGGCGGCACCAGTACAATTTGTAACCTCCACATTTTTATCATTTACTTATTTGAACCAAACACCAAGGAGGGCAAAGGATATTATAAGAAATGTGGCAAAAGATTGGCGTATTTATTGAATGCTTGTATAATTGGGTAGCTAACCAAAAATGACTTGTTTTCCTTCTTCAGCGAAACTAATAAATAAACAAACAAACAAATTAGGACCATCTTGCATTTGAGATCTGAAGAATATGAAAAAAATTATATAACAGTATCGTATAATGCGACTTTTTTTCGTGATGCCTATGTAACAATAGTAGAGAAAAAACAGGTCACATTTCTATAAATGATTGAATAATTGGTTCTATATACGTACATACTTTTGGAGTTTTACTTTTATTCTCTTGATTTAATGGATGTAGATGCTATAAAAAGACATGTTTTCCCGGAAATAGTTAAAATGATATTTTGCCATTTTTATGCGGATGATGGCTATTAGGAGGGTTTTTAGTGATTTTTTTTTTTTCCACAAGCTGAAATTTTCGAGGTCTTTGTCTCGACCAGGCTCTCAAGTCAAAAGTTTCATAGTCTTCGGCCATCAATTTAAAATAGCTTTCAAAATTTGACTTGATCAGATCGTTTGTAGCACTTGAATGCATGAAATTCACGTTTGGTTTAGACTCAGGACCTTTATAGATGTAGTCTGTCGAGACAGCCTCATCATCGGTACTCAAAGATGAAGGAGACAGCGAATTTACCGGAGAAAAATGTCTTGATTCGCTTTCCAGAGATGCGGAAGGCTCATTGTTTGAGCACGATGCCAAACTATTTTCCTTAAGATTTTGTTCCTGGATGTTATACTTTTTCTTCATCGAGTTATGATAATTTTTTAAAGTTGTTGTCAAAAGTCGCTTATTCGATAAAACTTTGGTCTTTATGATAGCAATAGAAACAATATTTTTGAAGTTATCGAAAACCTCCATGTTGAACTGTTCCTGTTTTTTCTTTTGTTTGGCAATGCTTTGACATATTTTATCATATTGAGACCAAAATTGTTCAACGTTTAGTTTTGAGAGATCTCTATTCATTTTTTCTAGACAATTTTGTAACCAGGCCCGTTTATCATAATTTTTAAATCGTTGATCATTCTGGAAAACCTCCTTCCAGGAAGTGTTCTTAACCACGTTAGCGTCGTTATCCACGTACAACAAGGCAGACAACTTATTTAATTGCCAACGACCATCAGATTTCCAAATGAAAAAGGTGTCACTTATTTCTTCATACTCGAGAATGTAGAAATGGGGAATACAATTCGGCTTCAAATATGCGGGTGCACAATCTATCTTCAAATTTTCTGTTATGGTCTCAGAAGTTTGCAACTCAATCCCGTACAATTCTTGAATAGAATGCACGAACTTGATAACCTGAGTTAAAGTGAGACCTTCCTTAATACAGGTCAATTTAACACGTGGTTGTTCTTCACCAGCGTATAAGTAAACGGTTTCTAACTTGGACATGGTTTCCTTTCTTTGTACTTGGTATTTCTTCTTCTTTTTCTAGCTGTCTGTATGAGTACTTAACTGTAACAGAATAGTAATGGGTTCAGGCTAAATCTCTTTAATTATGGCACCTTTATGCTGATATAAATCCCTATACATTTCTTAGGGGTGTGTTTTGGTTTTTGGTCTCATAGTTTTGACAGCACGTTGGAACGCCACTCATGCCTTAAAAGGCCGGGTAATGATTTATAGTCCAATTATATCACAGCACTACAAGACGTCAAAAATTCACGGCGGCAAAAGGTCTGTAACTACCTAAACATTAAAAGCCTTTGAGCTATAAATCATTATGTACACTGAGAATGCCACATGCTAAAATAAGGAAGTTTTCAGCGAAGTAGCACATTAACTGACCACTCAATAGAAAGAAAACAGAAAGTGGAATGGATGGCCACTTTCATGTTATCAGTGGTGATTACTTGATGACAAAATAACGCTATTCGAGAGCGAGCTATAATTCTTGACCAACTGGCTCGACCTTCTTCGTCATACTGTAGATCAAAATTCTACCATTACTGGATTCTTTTTTTTTTTTTTTTTTTTTGGGCTAGCTATGAACGTTTCCTAGTCCCGCTCACGCATTCTAGTTCTGCATTGGGTAAAAGAAAGCATATCATTAAGCGGCAGTTTCGGGTCGTTCTAGCCTCGAGCAAAACGAAGCTCAGCTCGCCTCTTTCACTATCATCCTGTGCTCACGTCCATGCGCATTCTTGGCAATTCTGCAGAGATCTCTCATCTGGGTCTTAGCGGTTCTCCGCACCCTGGCGATGTGCTTCGAGAACGTCTTTGTTCATCACATAGACTGCACTGCACTGCGCCATCATCTCGATCGATCGCGAGACTTTCGCGGCGACATTCGCGAAATGCCAAATGAAATCGAGCCGGCCTCGTGAAAAGGTGTAAAAAAAGAAAACGCATCACTGAAATGGACCCCGTTATGAAACGAATGAGAGATCTGCCCGTAGATCATCTTTCCTATAGCGGGAATAAACATGTGTGCTATTTACAGTACATTTCGTGTATCTCACGCACTTCTCTATATGTAATGTTTTTGAAACATAGACGTCGTTCAAAGGCAATGCTTTTGATCTTTGTATATATATATGCTTGTCGCAGAGTGTTACATATTGCTGTGATGGATCTGTTGGCTCTTGGTATCATCGTTCCTCGAAACAGCCCATCATAAAACAATACCATTCCTTTAATAAAACTTACAAAGATGAAATTTTCTAAAGTCTCACTACTGGCCGCATCTGCATCTGTCGCTTTATCTGCCCCAGTTGCTGTGACTGTCACGCAACATGTCCACCAAGCTGCCACTGTAGTGGTACAAGGTATAGTTCGTGTAGAAAATGGCCAGACTCTAACGACGTTCATTACCAAGGGCACTCAAACGGCTTCTGCTAGTCCCGTTGCCACAACATCAGCTCCTATTGTGGTTGCTAATGCTCAAGTGGACAGCATAGCTACTTCCGTTATCCAAGAAAGCGCTGTCGTGGCTGAATCTGCAACATTTGAAGAATCCTCTACAGAAACATCTGAAGCATTTTCTACAGCAACTGCAACCATACAAGCGGTGCAAACCTCCGCAAGTGCCACACAGGATGATGTAACCACAACTTTAACATCTTCAACACAACCTACCAGCACAACTACTCCAACAACCACTACCACTAGCCCAACCACTACCACTAGCCCAACTACTACCGCTAGTCCAACTACTACTGCTAGCCCAACCACCGCTACCACCACTCAATCTACCGCCTCAAGCACTCAATCCTCAAGCTCCGATTTCTCAACGTCAATGGTTAACGAACACAACACTAAAAGGGCGTTGCACAAGGATACCGGTTCTTTGACATGGTCTGACACACTAGCAACATATGCACAAAACTACGCTGACTCCTACGATTGTTCAGGCAACCTAGTCCACTCCGGCGGTCCATACGGTGAAAACTTGGCACTTGGTTACGGTACGACCGGCTCTGTTGATGCCTGGTATAACGAAATTACCAGCTACGACTATTCCAACCCTGGTTTTAGTGAAAGCGCAGGTCACTTCACCCAAGTCGTATGGAAGGGAACTTCTGAAGTTGGTTGCGGTTTGAAATCTTGCGGTGGCGAATGGGGCGATTACATCATTTGTTCCTACAAAGCCGCTGGTAATGTCATTGGTGAGTTTGCTGACAACGTTATGCCATTAGCTTAATCACTGAATTTAGCGAATACATGGGTATGGACATGAACAGCAATGGGCACTGTTCCTTCTCTTACATTTCTCTTTTATAGTTTCAATTTTTATTATACACTAAGGATTCTTCTTTTCTAGGGTACGCAAATTAAATGCAAGCAAGATCATATAACATTGTCATAGTCTCATGCATGGTAAATAGGGTGAACGAAAAAAATTGGGAGATCTTGCCGACGGCTACGTATATATATATATATATATATATAAATATATATATATATATTCATGTATACTGTATATGTACAATCATATATAAAGTTACTCTTCCCTTTTCTTTTTTTTTTTACATTATTACGTATATACTGCTTTATTATCGGAAAGTAGCAGTTTAATTAAAGCAACTTCTGTTGTTTTTCCTCTAAAACACAAATCATAGGATATCAACTGCAACAAGATGTTGGATCATTTGTGGATGGCCTTTGCAAATTAATGTCTACTTGTCCGTTATTGCCTCCACCGATTTGTCTATTTTGCTTAGAGAGAATTTCGTCTTTCTTTAAATCGTATAATTTTTCACCAATATCTTGAAAAATTTCCTTAACCCCTTCACCTGTCTTAGCACTAACTTCTCGGAACAGCAACCCTTGTTCTTGTGCGTACTGTTTCGCTTCTTCAGTGCTAATTGCTCTTACTTTTTGTTCTTCATCTCCACCTTCGTTTGAATCTGGGCTTGTCTCAGTGCTAGGCGTTTCTTGACATAAATCCACTTTGTTTCCCAGTAAATAAATAACCAAGTCGTCGTCGCCTACCTTATTTTTCAGCTCATCAACCCAGTTCCTTGCCTTTTGTAGTGAATCTTCCTGCGTAATGTCATAAACAACTAATGCTGCATTAGCGTTTCTATAATACATTGGTGCCAATGACTTGTATCTTTCTTGACCAGCAGTATCCCAGATTTCAAATTTTATAACGACATCCTTTGTTTCATTACCATCGTTTGGGTGAATAGTGATTGATTGAGATAAAAAAGCAGCACCAATCGTACTTTCACGTAGTTCATCGAATGTATCCTTAACAAAACGATGAACAATGGAAGATTTACCCACGGATGAGTCACCCAATAAAACTAGTTTAAATTGCAACATCTGTTAATAATATATACGTTTACTCCAAATAAGTTAAACCTTCTTCCTACCCTCGCACTATAAAAAAAAATTTAGATATGTCCAGAGCTCGATATCGAAGCGACTTAACAAATAATTAATACTGACAGTTGGTAAACGGGCCTGTTCCCTTCACTCCCGTATGTTAACATTGTAACTTCATATCGCAGGGGCAGAGCTTTATAAACCTGAATTGTCCGGCCAGAATAGTAGTCGCTGTCCACGAAAGCAAGACACTATGAAGTTGCCGTTTGGTCTCAATGATACACATAGTGTTAAGAACATTGAGTAATTTGGAGTCAGATTGATTTCATTCCTTTACAATCGTGATGTGCCTATTTAATTCAAGGTCATGTGGATTTCAAAATTTAACATAATGATTTTACCTACCTTTCACACATTTGAACATGGGAACGCTTAAATATTAATTACTGTGCTTCACTACAATTACAAGAGAGTACGTATTGACGTTATTACCAGTTTACTTTCCATCATACTTATCGCAGAAAACAAAATATCTAAAAAAAGTATAGTAAACGGTTGATGTCATCAAGAAGCATACCTTACTCCTTATATAGAAAGCTAAGAGACACCTAGAAACATTGATTTGCCAAAAATTCACATTCCTCGAAATGGGGCCTAAAATGTGCGCTAATGCGCTAATAAAGGTGATATAAAGTTCAAATCTTGAGTATACATATGACATACAACCATAAGGCCTGATTATTGTCTATTTACTGCAATTTTCATCTTCAGTTCCAATCCACGGTATAATGAAATGTAATGCATCCTATCTTATTTTTGAATGTATTATGTTAATCGTCACGTTTTGGTAATGATTTCTAGATGCGACTATAGCATTTTTGGCAAATCAAGCGTTTATTTTGACTTTTCTAAATTTGGCTTTAAAATCCCTAAATTTCACAGTTACGACATCCTTAAAGTGGATATCTGTTAAAATAGTTGACCCAAGTACTTCACTCTCCCCAGGCATTTTGTTGATGTTGTTACTGCTCGCATTGTATTTCATTATACATCTTCTCTTGTCCTTTGTTCGCTGATTCCTTTCTCCGTGAGGTGATATGTTGAGTTTAATCTTAAGGTATTCTCTCACTAGACCGTGCGCTTCCTCTTTATGGCAATTTTTACATGACTTACTATTTTTATTATTACTATTATCATTTTTACTGGCGGAAGATGCTATTTTGGTCCTAGGTCTGACTACCTGATTTTTTGTACGTCTCTCCGAGTGCTTACCAGGTTCTTCGACCTGATTTTCGTCCATAACCATCTGATCTTTACAATATTTTTTCTCAAATGTCTGAGCCTTCTCCAATCCTAGCATTTGTTGCTCCTTTCTCCAAACTCTAGCACATCTTTCACTCATGTAAATTGGATCAATATCTTTCATAGTGGTATTCCAAGATATGTTGTTTTGGTCATTATCTTGGGGTTCAGGTTGAAAGTACGCGTTTTCCATCGGTGTTCCTGCATTATCTTCACTTTCGCTTCTAGACTTTTGAGCTATTCCGTCGTTCGCAATTTTAGGTCTGTCGTTATTTTTCTCTTCATTGTCATCCTTTACTTTATCCACTTCTGTTACATAGCCTATTACCACAGCAGCGCAGTTATTAAAAGTATTGACAACCCTATTAGCGAGAGGTGTTTTTATGATATTTTTCAATCCTGATGACGCTTCAACTTCAATACTATCCATTTTTTTTCTCTCTATCATAATGTTCTCCTGTTCCTCACCTTGCATCCTCACCTTGGCTTCTTCTTCTCTCCGTTTTTTCCTTTCCTCGTGTTCCTTGTAAGGTCTCATGTCAACATAGAATTTTTCTGGTTCTAAAGTCCAAATAAGATTAGGAAGGTCTTTATCTTTAAGCTCTTTGATACTCAAGTTTTTTTTGTTCAAGTTCTGCGGATCACACGCTGCTGTAGCGTTGAATCTGTAAACTCTGACGTTGGAAATTTTGGTAAGTTGGGAAAAATTTGAGATAGTAGTGATTTTATTGCTTTTCATTAATGGTTGTGGAATGTAAATATCACCGAGGTATTTCTTCTTTTTATATCGTCTTTCGACAAAACCTTCTGAATAAACAACCTTGTGAAGGATGCTCCAATCATCTTCCTTTACCGGGGCCATATCAAGAATCACCTTTTTTACCTTTTCAACTATATAATATTGATGATAATAGGTCCATTGTTTATGAATAAATATATAGGCCCTGTTCAATGGATGCAACGGATCCAGTTCATCTAGGCAATCCTCTACCGGACAATCGAATTCCACAACTAAAACAGCAGGGCTACGCCTGACTAAGGGCCCAATTTCCATAATCTGTCTTAAAGAAATAACCATAGTATAAAATCTGTGAATCATATTTTTAGATTCTCTGAAATCTTCCACATTCAAGTTCTCGAATATCATAAATTCCCTCCCCAGATCCTTAAGCATTTGAAGCCGATCTTTCAAACTTCGACAGCCCTCAAATTGTTGCAATAGAAGAACATACTTTCCAAAGGAAGAGTTGATTTCAGTAAGAGCCTCATATCCAGAATAGTCCAGAAACATAGCTAAAAAAAAATCTCGTCAATTTTTTTTTTAATTATTCAATACCTTACCGAGTAATCACTTTAAAACAAAAAATAAATAAATTTATGGACTATTTTCAGTGACTGATATGCCAAATTCCTTTGCCCTGTATGGCCATATTTTCTTACCATTTCTGTGGTGACAAAGGTGATGCAATTACTGACACAACAAGGTAAAAAAGAGAGGCGGGTAACAAATTACACACGTCCATCATCCGCTAAGCGCTTTAAGCTTATAGAGAGGCAAGTAACGTCATTGATCCTGGATGACAAACGTCTTTTACTCTTTTTTTGGGTCCTTCTCATGGTTTCAGTGTCTGACGAAAACAAAGAAATATCATACATTTCAATAGAGATCGAAATACATATCCGCACAGCATCCAATATAACCAATACATTTCTTTTTATCAACTACTTGATATGATTCCGTTTACTATAAGGCTAGGCAAATCAAAATACGCTCAAGATCTCTTATCAGTTTCCGGAGGTAATTTTCTTGCATTTCCATCTTCACGCAATCGTCCGGGCACATAATACAATATATGCTATACATCAAACACGGAGCGTGGAACATGTTCCAGCTCAAAAACAGTTAGCAAGTCTATTTTCGTACGTTCCGTAACCATTCTTATGACAATAGCATACAACAAAGTTTTCATAATATTTTGTAAGATTCATATACTTCTTACAGAAAAAAAGAGAAATAAATATTGCAAAAAACTAACAACAGAAGAA